>Ga0209102_1000722_pt1 | contig 20540 bp, 16 predicted proteins | sample ConPoolayeHmetaG_FD_185483 | JGI IMG/M metagenome (GOLD analysis project Ga0209102, IMG submission 185483) | Hot spring microbial mat communities from California, USA to study Microbial Dark Matter (Phase II) - Cone Pool mat layer H metaG... ...
CACAACTGCCCAAGGCCTTCCGTGTCCTTGACGAGATCATCAGAACGGGTTCCCAGAAACAGCCAGCCGAATTCATGCTCCGTCGAAAGGACGGCAGTTTCGTCTGGGTGGAAACAGAGGCCTCGGTCATCCTTCGGGAGGGAAAATTTCTGGCGATTCAGGGTATTGCCAGGGACATCACCGATCGCAAAAAAACCGAGGAAGAGCTCCGGGCTTCGCTCCTGGAGAAAGAGGCTTTGTTGCGAGAAATCCACCACCGCGTGAAAAACAACCTGCAGGTCATTTCCTCGATGCTGGACATGCGGCTGATGAGGACCGCCGACCCCAAGCTCATCGACCTCTGTCAGGACGCGCGGGCCAAAATCCAGACGATGGCTCTCATCCATACCCATATCTACCAAAGCGGCAGTTTCTCCCAAATCATCATGAAGGATTACCTCCAGGACTTGGTGAGTTATCTTTCCCAGGTGTACTCGGAGAAAGGGAAACACGTTGTTCCCGTGATCAGGGATGTGGACGTATGCTTATCGGTTACCCAAGCCATTCCCCTGGCCATCATTCTCAACGAGGCCATTTCCAACGCCTTTAAGCACGCCTACAGGAAAGACCAGAAGGGAGTCGTGGAAATTGAGTTAAAGAAAACCAACGAAAACACTGTCCGCCTGTCAGTGAAAGATTATGGAGTCGGCTTCCCAGAGGGGTTGGACATCTACCGCGCCCAGACCCTGGGCCTCAAGCTCATCAGGAACTTGGTCAAGGACCAGCTTAAGGGAAGCCTTCGGGTCAATCAGGCGACGGGTACGGAGCTCTTGATTGAATTCAACCTCAGCAAGGAGGAGGGCAAAGATGGATAGAATTCTCGTTGTTGACGATGAAGCGACGATTACAACTCATCTTGAGGAAAAGCTCGGCCTCATGGGATATTCCGTTGTCGGCCGGGCCTCCTCGGGAGAGGAAGCCGTGGAGAAAGCGGAAAGATTGAGACCCGACCTTGTCCTGATGGATATCGTCATGGCAGGCAAGTTGGACGGCATAGAGGCAGCCCGAGTGATTAAAGAAAAATGGGGCATTCCGTGCGTCTTCCTCACGGCTTACGGAGATGATCGGTACGTGGCGCGGGCAAAGAGCGCCGAGCCCCTCGGCTATATCCTCAAACCGTTTCAGGACAGCGCTCTTAAGGCAGCCATCGAAGTTGCTCTTTACAACAAACAGATAGCGCAGAGGTTACATGATTCGGAAGAACAGTGGAAGCAGTTGGCCATCAACCTGGGTGAGGCCATCATCTTGGGTGATTGTGAGGGTAAAATATTCTTTTGGAACCGGGGCGCAGAAGATATTTTCGGTCATCGGCCTTCCGAGGCCATTGGCCAGCCCCTCACCTTCTTCCTCGCCGAGAGTGCCCGACCCTCCTTTCACAGAGAGATAGAGAGGATTCTGGCCACGGGAAAATCGGAAATGGTGGGGAGATGGCAGGAGGTTGTCGGGCTGCGGAAAGACTGGAGCAAGTTTCCCCTGGAATTATGCGTGGCCCCCTGGAATCTGAAGGGAAAAATCATCTTCATCTGCCTGGCCCGGGACATCACGGAGAGAAAACGGGATGAGGACGGCATGAGAGCTTCGCTGAAGGAGAAAGATCGCTTGCTGGAGGAAGTTCGCCAGCAGATCAGAAACAACCTTCAAGCCATTTATAGCTTGATGGATCTGCAGTTTGATTACCTAAAAGGTAAGGAGGCCCTGTCCATGCTCAGGGAAGGGCGGGATAGGCTGAAATCGATCGCTCTCATGCACGAAAAATTGAGGGGTAGCAAAGCCCTGGCCCGCATCGATTTTGCCACTTACATAAGGAACCTATCGCGTCGCCTTTTTGAGGTCTTCCAAGCCGACCCAGACAAGGTTCAGCTGACCATCAACATTGACCCTGTTTTCCTGGATGTTGAAACCGCCACTATCTGCGGCCTGATCACCAGTGAGCTCGTCTCCAACAGTTTGAAATACGCTTTTCCCGGAGAAAGAAAGGGCCACGTCACGATTGATTTTCATCAGGAAAATGAAAACAAATTCATCCTGATGGTAGCAGATGATGGGGTTGGACTGCCGAAGGATGTGGACTTTCGGTCGGCCCGGACGCTCGGGTTTGAGGTCTTCACCAACCTCGTTTCTCAACTCGACGGCGAAATCCGATTATCCAGGCGAAGCGGGACAAGATTTAAGATCAGCTTTCGAAAAAAGGAAGCCTGAGAAAGTCGCCAAGGCCTATTTTTCTGCTTTCTCTTTAAGCAAAACTTCGAGCTTTTCTTTAACGATAAGGTCGATCATCTCCTTGAGAGCCACCTCTGAAGCCGAGATCTTCCTTTCGTTCCGATGAAAGAAATCGGCGACCTCGCAGTTGAGACCATCGGCGATTCGGGAGAGAGTGCGCCAGGTTGGATTTCTGTATTTGCCTTTTTCTATGTTGCTCAAGGAAGAGGCGGGGATCCGCGCCCTTCGGGCTAGCTCGTACTGAAGCATAGGCTTGCCGGGCTTGAGCTGGCTTTGCCTGGACTCCCGGATTCGGCGGATGTTGTTGCCAAGGTCTTTAAGGCTAAAAGGCATATAAAATTATTACCATAAATAATTTTTTAAGGCAATTATTTTTTAACCGAAGCGATGGAACGGAAGCCAAGTACCTGTTCTATCGTCGTTAAACCCCGGCCAGGCTCAAGGTTGGGATTCCAAAGCTCTACCATCTCTCCGATCGGTTTTTTTGAAAAAAACAAAAAAATTACTTGACAAGTAATAAAAAATCATTATTTTTATTTATGATGCTAATTTTTATGGTCTTAAGCTAATTGAAGGAGGGTAATTATGCCCAAGCTTACAGTCGATGAATTAAAAGAAATCAGGGAAAAAGCTAGGTTGCGGACCATGCTCAGGGAAGGAGGCCCCTATCGGGTGAAGGTGACGGTGCACATGGGCACTTGCGGCATCGCTGCCGGAGCGCGAGAAATCATGGATGTTTTCTTGAAAGAAATCGAGAGCCGGAAAATAGGCGATGTTTTGTTGACTACCTCCGGTTGTGCCGGAATGTGCAGCCACGAGCCCATGGCCACCGTCGAATTCGCGGGCAAGACGCCAATCAAGTACATCGATTTGACGCCAGCCAAAGCCCGGGAGCTTTTCCAGAAGCATATCGTCGATGGTATGCCAGTTCTGGAGTACGCACTGGGGGCTGGGAGCGAACGGACGATGTAACCTAAAGGAGGGAGAAATGCGTGAGCATGCTTACAGGCTAAACTTAATGGTTTGTGGGGGAACATCGTGTGTCTCAGAGCATTCTTACGAGCTCAAGGAGTTGCTCGAGAAAGAGCTGCTTAAACACCACCTCCAGGATGAAATTCAGGTTGTGACGACGGGTTGTCTGGGACTTTGTGAAGCCTGCCCTCTTATCGTGGTCAAACCAGATGATATTTTCTACGCTAAGTTAACTTCCAAGGACATTCCTTTCCTGGTGGAGGAGCATTTTCTTAAAGGGAGGCCGGTGAAGCGTCTTGTCTATCGACCGCCGGCCGACGGGACTGGCATCACCAGGTTAAGCGATGTCGGGTTTTTCAAGAAGCAAATCCTGATTGCTTTGAGAAACAGGGGACTCATTGACCCAGAAAATATCGAGGATTACATCGCCCGAGACGGCTACAAGGCTCTGGCCAAAGCGCTGACAGAGATGACACCAGAGGAAATCATCCAGGAAATAAAAGCCTCCGGGTTGCGGGGCCGAGGCGGAGCCGGTTTTCCCACAGGCTTGAAATGGGAATACGTGCGTCAGGCTGAGGGTGAGCCCAAGTACATCGTCTGCAATGGCGATGAGGGAGACCCGGGCGCCTACATGGACCGGAGCATCGTCGAAGGAGATCCCCATTCTGTGCTGGAAGGGATGACCATCGGGGCCAGAGCCATCGGCGCGCACCAGGGGTTTGTGTACATCCGGAATGAATATCCGCTGGCTTACAAAAGGATAAACATCGCCATCGACCAGGCAAGGGAATATGGTCTCCTCGGGAAAGATATCTTGGGGACAGGGTTCGATTTCGATGTTCGGGTTGTTCGAGGCGCCGGTGCGTTTGTCTGCGGAGAAGAGACCTCCCTTATCGCCTCGATTGAAGGTCGCCTGGCTGAGCCAAGGCCGAGGCCACCTTATCCTGCCCAATGCGGCCTGTGGGGCAAACCGACGAACATCAATAATGTCGAAACATGGGCAAATGTGCCGATCATCATCAACCGAGGAAGCAAGTGGTATGCTTCGATTGGCACGGAATTGAGCAAGGGCACGAAAGTTTTTTCCGTCGTCGGAAAGGTAAAAACAACCGGGCTTGTTGAGGTGCCCATGGGGCTTAGCCTGGGAGAGATCATCTTTGACATCTGCGGCGGAATTGTCAACGACCGCAAGTTCAAGGCCGTCCAGATAGGCGGTCCATCCGGAGGCTGCATCCCCGCTGAGCTCCTCAACCTGCCCGTTGATTATGAAAAGCTAACCCAAGCGGGAGCGATGATGGGTTCGGGCGGGATGGTCGTCATGGACGAGAAAACGTGCATGGTTGACCTAGCCCATTTCTTCTTGAGCTTCATTAAAGATGAGTCTTGCGGCAAGTGTTCTCCCTGCCGGGAGGGGATACCGAGGATGCTCGAAATCCTCACTCGCATTAAAGAAGGGAAAGGGGAGCTGATGGACCTTTCCTTTCTCGAAGACTTGGCCGGCGTTGTCAAGGATACTTCCTTGTGCGGGCTGGGTAAGACAGCGCCCAATCCAGTCATAACTACCCTCCGCTATTTCCGGTCTGAGTATGAGTCGCATATCAAGTACAAGAAGTGCCCGGCAGGGGTATGCAGTCATCTTGTCACATCTCCTTGCCACAACGCCTGCCCGATTGACACCGAAGCCAGCTCTTTTGTCGCCTTCATTGCCCGGGGGAAATTCAAGGAAGCTCTCGAAGTCAACCGGATGTCCAACCCCCTGCCCAGTGTGTGCAGCCGCGTCTGCCATCACCCATGCGAAAATGCCTGTCGGGCCGGAGATACAGACGAGCCCATTGCCATTCGGGCGCTCAAAAGGTTCGTCACTGATTACGGAAGGATGAACGGGGGACGTCCCGCTCTCCGACCCGTTGAGAAAAAATACGAAAAGGTGGCCATCATCGGCTCTGGTCCGGCAGGCTTGATGGCAGCCTGGGAACTGGCTAAAGCTGGTTATGATGTCACCATCTTTGAGGCAGAAAAAGTGGCCGGCGGAATGCTCGCCTGGGGAATTCCATCTTATCGATTACCCAAGGACATTCTCGAGGAGGAAATCCGGGGCATCCAGGCCCTTGGGGTAAAAATTGTTCTCAATACCCGGGTTGGCCCTGATTTGAGCCTGGAGGATATCAAAGTCAGGGGTTTCAAAGCTATTTTCATCGCTACCGGTGCGCCCAAAAACCTGAAGCTCGGTATCCCTGGCGAGAACGTCGAGGGCATCCTTGACCCGATCGATTTTCTGAAGGCTTTCAACATGGGAAGAAAAGTCCATCTCGGTCGTCGGGTGGCGGTTGTCGGCGGCGGCAACACAGCCATCGACGCAGCACGAACGGCCTGGCGGTTAGGAGCTGATGTAACAATCCTTTACCGGAGGACGAGGAATGAGATGCCCGCCATCCCGGAAGAAATCGAGCAAGCTCTGGCCGAAGGAATCAAAATTGAATATTTGACCTTGCCCGTTGAAGCCATTTCTGAAAACGGCAAGCTGGTCAAACTCATATGCCAGCCTATGGTTCTCAAAGGGTTTGATGAATCCGGGCGTCCGCGGCCGGTTCCCCTGGAGGGGGGTCGGCTGGAGTTTCCCTGTGATACCCTCATTCCGGCCATTGGGCAGGTTCCTGACCTTACTTTCCTCGACGGCACTTCGGGGTTGAAAATATCTAAGAAAAAGACTCTTGATGTTGACCCTGAAACCCTGGCCACAAGCCAGCAGGGGATTTTTGCCGGGGGAGATGTCACTTCGGGGCCAGCGACTGTCCTCGAGGCCATGAGAGCAGGGAAAATAGCCGCTGAATCCATCCATCGTTATCTGCGCGGCCTGCCGCTTCGAAAAGAGTATCCACTCGCCGAGACGAAGTTCGAGGTTCCGCCCGTGGAAATAGGGGAGGAAGAGCTTTCTTCTATGTCCCGTCCTCAGATGCCCACCCTTGCCGTGTCTGAGCGAGCGGCTAACTTCAAAGAAGTTGAACTCGGGTTCAGCCAGGAAATGGCTGTCCGCGAAGCACGACGCTGCCTTCGCTGTGACCTAGAAAGCATCAGGTTAAGGGGAGAGGGAAAATGACCGGCAACAAGCTTTATGTTGGCAACCTTTATTTGCGCGCCAGCAAGAAGCAAATTGAGGACCTTTTTGCCCGTTATGGAGAAGTAAAAAGGGTCGAGCTCATCGAAGGGTCTGGATTCGGGTTTGTCGAGATGGCCACGAGTGAGGAAGCAGAAAGGGCAAAAAAGGCACTCGACGGAGCTGAATTCCTGGAGCGCGTCATCCGGGTTAAATAGGCTGTCCAAGTCGCCAATTTTTAAACCCGGTCGGAGAGCCCTGCAGACCAGAGCGTTTGAACAAATTCTCCTTTTGGCTAATAAAGAAATAAGATGGCCCGTTCAGGCGCGCCAGGGGTAAAAGGGGAGAGGACCACGAAGGGAATTCCACTGAATACTTGGGCTTGAGCCAAAGCTGTTGCAATCGGCTCTTTCTCTTGGTATAGTCTAGCCTGGGTCGGGGACAGAGAGGGGGATGGGTGAAGAAAGTTCTTCTCTCAAGAGGTTACGGCGACTAATTTATTAAGGAATGTGTCCTCATGCGCAAGAAACGGGAAGGGAAAAAGGTGCCCAAGGAAAGGAGAAAGGACAGCCGGATCAAAGAGGAAGACAAGGTCGTTATCGAATTGCTTTCTAACGCCGACCTTCCTGAACAGAAAAGAGTCCTCAACGCCCTGACCAAAGACATCTCGCCAGGAGGAGTTCGGGTTATGACCAACGTCAACCTTCCTGTCGGCACCCTGCTCAGGCTGGAGATCGGCCTAGCCAGGCGCCGCAAGCTCATCCAGGCCGTCGGCACTGTCCGCTGGGCGAGGAGCATCTATGAGGAAGAGCTTTTTGAGTTAGGAGTCGAATTTACCCAAATTAGCCCGGAGGATAAATTCGCCCTTCTTGAGCACACTTACCGAAAAAAGTAACCCCACGCTCAAGAGAAGATGAGATCGAGAAGGCGGAGGGGAAGCGTTTTCTTTCCAAGATAATAATAAAGCCCTCCTTGAGAATGAGTGACATGGCCTAATTCTCGCAACGCCTGCCGCGGCAAGGATTCCCCCACGAAGAGGAACGATGAAAGGACGGACGTGGACGGACCGTGGTAGGACCGATTCTCATCACGGAATGAAGGATGGCTGCGCTGAAAGGCAAATTTTTGACTTTTGGGGGGCCATTCCTATATTTTTAGGACCTTGAAGAGAAAGCCAATGGCAGAGAAAACAGGCCAAAGGCCAAAAACCTCGGCTCCTCGATGGTGAGACACGACCAGTGGCGAAAAAAAGTCCGATGCTGCTTTCTGGCCATCCTGGTGATTATGAGAAGCGGCGCGACCCTAAATTTTTCCTTTTTCGACAAGCCTGACCTTCGCTTCCTTCTTCCCACGCCTGAAGAGTTCAAAGGCTGGCAAGCTGAGGGTGGAGAGCAGGTTTTTGAGGGCACAGAGCTCTTCTCCTACATCAACGGCGGAGCCGAAATCTATCTTGAATACGGCTTTCGCCGAGTCCTTGCCCAGGAATATAAGGATGCCGAGGGTCATCGCCTTTCCCTGGAGATTTTTGATATGGACTCGCCAGAGAGCGCTTATGGTATTTTTTCCTTCAAAAGGAGTGCCTCGGGAAAGCCCGTCGACCTCGGCGATGAAGCTGACCTGGCCGATTACTACCTCAACGTGTGGAAGGGCCATTTTCTCATCACCATCACCGGCTTGGACACGGAGGCTAAGACTTTGACCGCTATTCTGGAGCTGGGAAAGCTGGTGGCGGAAAAAATCGAAGGTGGCCAGCCCAGGCCAACCCTTCTCGACCTTTATCCGGAGGAAGGAATCGTCCCCCAGTCTTTAAGATTCTTCAAAGGTCCCCTTGGTCTCCTCAATAGTTATCCCTTTTTCCGGGGTTATGTTTTTTCGACCTCCCGGGCCGCCAGGGCTGACTATCTGAGCGGAGAATCGGTATATCTTTTTGAATACCCGGATGAGCATTCGTGCCTCAAGGCCTCGTCGGAAGTACGAAAAGCCTTTTTTCAAGATGTCCGCTATACGGACGCGGTTGAGGATGGCGCTACCTTCCGCGTTACCGACCATCAAGGCAGGCCGATCTTTGGTGGCGTGAGGAAAAATTATCTTGTCCTCATCATCAACTCCAGAGATATTCGCGCCGCCGTGGAGTTTCTTGACCGCCTTGAGCAAAGAATGCCCAGGTGAACCACGACTGAGCGATAGGGAAGGAGGAAAAAAAGATGATAAGCAGGCCTATCTTGTTCATGGCCTTCAAGGTTTTGCCATGCATGGGAATTGCTTTCTTTTTGCTCTTCGCAAGCTTAGAGAGTATGGAGCGGACCGAAAAACCCGTTCTCCACGGCAAGCACTGGGTCGCCATCACCGGTAAGCCCCTGGCTGCGACTGTGGGTGCGATGACTTTTCTTAAGGGCGGGAATGCCGTCGACGCCGCTTGTGCAATGCTGGGAGCCGTGTGCACGATGTACGATGTTTTGAGCTGGGGAGGAGAAACGCAGGCCCTCATCTATCACCCTCTGGCCAAGAAAGTCATCGGCGTCAACGCTCTCGGTGTCGCTCCGACCGGCGCCACCGTCGACTTTTTTAGGGCTAAGGGGCTCAAGTATCCGCCCGAGAACGGACCGCTGGCCGCTGTGACGCCCGGAACGCCGGGAGGGCTGATGGTCATGCTGGCTGAATTCGGCTCTCTGTCACTGGCTGAAGTTTTATCTCCAGCCATCCGGATGGCTGAGGAAGGATATCCTATCGAAAACCAGTTAGCCGAGAGCATCGAGAAGGAGAAAGCCCGCCTTAAAGAGTGGCCATACTCGAGAAAAACCCTTCTTCCCCATCTTGGCCGCGCCTGGGAAGCGCCTGAGCCGGGCGAAATCTTTCGCCAGCCAGAGCTGGCCACAACACTCAAGAAATTGGTCGAAGCCGAAGCTCAGGCCCTGGCGGCTGGAAAAAGCCGTCGGGACGCTATCTACGCTGCTTACGACCGCTTTTACAGGGGGGATATCGCAGCTGAGTTCGTTCGCGGCTGCCAGGAACAGGGAGGCCTTATCACTGGGGAAGACCTTGCTAACTGGAAAGTATACCTGGAAGAACCGGTCGTGACAAGCTACAAGGGCATCGATGTTTACAAGCTCAGCTGCTGGGTCCAGGGACCGGTCATGCTTCAGGCTCTCAACATGCTGGAAAGCCTTGATTTGAAGAACATGGGCTACAATAGCGCCGAGTACATCCATGCTCTTTACCAGGTGATGAACCTCGCTTTTTCTGACCGGGATTTCTATTACGGGGACCCCTATTTTCCACCAGAAGAACCTCTGCGCGGCCTCCTTTCCAAGGAGTATGCGCGGGCACGATTGAAGAGCCTCAACTGGACGGCCAACGACCCAGCCGTCAAGCCGGGCGACCCTTATCCTTTTGAGGGCAAGAAAAACCCCTATCTCCACTTGCTTGAAAGATGGCTGGAGACAGGGGTACGTGAGGAAGGTGAGGACATATCCGCTTTCTTTTCCGGGACGACCTCCATCCAGGCTGCCGACGCGGCTGGCTGGGTTGTTTCGGTTACGCCGAGCGGCGGTTGGATTCCCGCCTGTTTAGCTGGCCATACGGGAATCGGGATGAGCCAGCGCCTGCAGAGCTTCGTCCTCGATGAAGCGGAAAACCCGTTCAACGTCATCGCGCCGGGAAAGCGTCCGCGGGCGACCCTTACCCCCGGCCTGGCTCTTAAAGATGGGAAGCCCTTTCTTTCTTTCGCCGTCCAGGGGGGAGATACCCAGGATCAAAACCTGCTCCAGTTTTTCCTTAACGTTGTCGAATTCGGGATGAACGTCCAGCAGGCCTGCGAGGCTCCGAACATCACCAGCTACCAGATGCGGAGTTCTTTTGGCGAGCACAAATACGCGCCGGGGAAGTTGGATGTCAACGAGAAAACGCCGCCCGAGGTCCGGGAGAAGCTGCGGCGCATGGGTTACAAAATCACTGTTAAAAAGTATACCTCTGGCCCCATCAACGCTATTTTCTTCGACGGAAAGCATGGCACTTTCTGGGGCGGCTCATCCAATTATGGGGAGGATTACGGCATCGCGTGGTGATCGAGGAGGGTTTTTGACAGGGCCCATTGCCTGTGCTATAGGATTTATTTCCATGCCTGAAGATGAGAGGTTGAGACGTTTTCTGGCTATCCACTCCCGGCTAAGAGCCCGCTTCCCTCAGGCGGAAAGAGACATCCATGGTCACCCCAGAATCCATCTTAATTGCGCGGCCGGCACTCTGACCGTGGATACGGCCGCTCGGGCCATGGCTGAGGCCTCAACCTGGCTGAACTCGCTTCCTGGCGACATACACCCGGCTGAGATCACGACTCGAGAATTCCACTGGCGCATCCGGGAGATCGTCTCCGACTTCGTGAACGCTCGGTCACCCGAGGAAATCAGCTTCCATTTCTCCTCCACCCAGGCCCTCTTTAACCTGGCTGTTTCGCTTCGTGGCCAGTTTGTGGCTCAGAGGAATGTCATCGTCACCGACCTCGACCACATGGCCAACATCACCCCCTGGGAATTCGTCGGGGGCAAATGGCGTCGCTCAGAGGTGCGACGGGCTCGAATCCAAGAGCCTGGCCTTCTGGACCTTGACCATCTTCTCTCCTTAGTGGATGAGAACACAGCGCTTGTTGCATTGACTCTCGCTTCGAACGGCATTGGAACCCTGGTCCCGCTGGAACAGCTCGTCCCAGCCATCAGGGCGCGAGCTCCCTCCTGTCTAATTTGCGTTGACGCTGTCCACCATGCTCTTCATGGCCCCATCGATGTCCGGAAACTGGATTGCGATTTCCTCGTCTTTTCCGGCTATAAGGTTTTTGGACCCATGCTGGGTGTTCTTTGGGGAAGGAAGGAAGTCCTTGCTCGGATGAGGCCTTATCGCGTCGAAACACACAGGGATATGCTTCCTTACAAGTACGAACAAGGAACGCTGAACAACGCCGCTTTGGCCTCCCTCGGCGCTGCGCTCCAGTACCTCTTATGGCTAGACCAGGAGCTTCATCCCGCCGATTGCGGGGAGCCTATGAGCCGACGCCAGCGTTTCGAACGGGTGATGTCAGATATTCGAAGCTATGAAGAGGAGATTTCCAGGCGTATCTTAGAGCGGCTTGGCCAACTTGACCAGGACTGGTTTTACCTCTACGGCGTTCAAGAACCCAGCCTTGTTTCCGAGCGCGACCCGACTTTTGCTCTTGATATTCAGGGCATGGAGCCGGCTGAGATGAAAAAGCTCTTTTGGGAGCGTTACGGCATCCAGGTGGCTGACGGAAACCACTATGCAGCAATTTTCTACCGGCATTATCGACGGCCGAGTGTTTGTCGGGCCAGCTTTGCCCATTACAATAGCCTTGAGGAAGTAGGGACTTTTCTCGAGGCCATTGACGATTTTATCGGAAGCGGCATCAAGAACGGGGAAGCGCGGGGCGCGCCTTAGCTCTGGAGTGGCCCCGAGCTTCTTGGAGAAAGGAGGCCTCATGGTCAAAAAATCATCTTTAATCTTCTCCATCTTGCTTGTCCTCCTCGGCTGGACATGGAGTCAAGCAGAGGAAGGAAAGAGTCCCAAGCTCCTCGACATCGAGACGTTCATGGAGATGGAATCACTGGGTAACCCTGATATTTCGCCAGACGGCAAGCAGGTCATCTTCGCGCGCACGTGGGTGGACAAAATGAACGACCGCTATAACAGTAACCTCTGGATAGTCGACGTGGAAGGAAAACGGCTGCGTGAACTCACGCCGGGGAACTGGCGAGATAGCTCGCCTGTCTGGTCGCCGGACGGGAAGAAGGTGGCCTTTCTCTCTGACCGGGACGGGACCTCCCAGATCCACGTCCTCTGGCTGGATACCCGGGAAGTCGCCCAGCTTACTCACGTCGAGACGACGCCGAATGAGCTGAGCTGGTCTCCGGACGGGAAAAAATTAGCCTTCACCATGTTCATCCAGGACGAAAAGCCCATCCTGAGTGTGAAGCTTCCCCGCCGGCCAAGAGGAGCAAAGTGGGCTGAACCAGCCATCCTCATCGACCGCCTTTCCTGGCGAAGCGACGGCCGGGGCCCCCTGCCCAAAGGGCATTCTCATGTTTTCATCCTCGATGCTGAAGTTGGTGGGACACCGCGCCAGATAACGTCGGGCGATTATTCCCATAGCGACCCTGAATGGTCTTCTGACGGCAACAAGATTTATTTCTCGGCCATCCGCAAGCCTGACGCGGAATATCAGGAGGGGGATTCGGAAATCTATGCCGTTGACCTCAAAACGCTCGAAATTCGGGCCCTTACCGATAGAAAAGGGCCGGACCGGACGCCCCGTGTCTCGCCCGACGGCAAGTGGATTGCTTACACAGGCTATGACGAAAAGAACTACACGAGCCATCTTTCGGACATCTACCTGATGGACCAAGCTGGCGGAAACAAGAAACGGCTGGCTGGGAGCCTTCCCAGTTCTCCCTCCAGCCTGCTCTGGGCTCCGGATAGCTCAGGCGTTTTCTATTTGATGGCCGAGAAGGGAGAATCGAACGTTTATTTCGTTTCCCTGGATGGCCAAATCAAGAAAGTAACGAGTGGAGTCCATTACCTCGGCGGCCTCAGCTTATCGCGAACCGGACAAGCCGCAACCATCCTGTCCACGTACCACTGCCCTGGCCATCTCGTGACCTTTAACCTGGCCAAGCCACTGGCTCTGCGGACACTCGTCGACGTCAACCAGGATGTTTTAGCTGACATCAAGCTGGGTGAAGTCGAAGAGCTATGGTTCAAATCCGTGGATGGATGGGATATCCAGGGCTGGCTCATCAAGCCCGCCCTCTTCGACCCGGCCAAGAAGTACCCCTTGCTTCTCTGGATCCACGGTGGTCCCTGGGCGATGTACAACGTGGCGTTCAACTGGGAATGGCAGAACTTTGCTGCCGAAGGTTATGCTGTCCTCTACACCAACCCGCGAGGGAGCACGGGTTACGGGCAGGACTTCGTCAATGGCATCCAGTATGCATATCCAGGCAAAGACTATGATGACCTCATGGCGGGCGTGGATGCGGCAATAGCTAAAGGTTTTATCGACGAGAATAACCTATTCGTTTGCGGCGGCAGTGGGGGCGGAGTTTTGACAGCCTGGATTGTCGGCCACACGGATCGCTTCCGCGCCGCTGTGTCCATGCGACCCGTCATCAACTGGCACTCTTTTGTTGGGACGACCGATGGCCATATGTGGTACAGGCAATTTAAGAAATATCCCTGGGAAGACCCGCTCGAGTATGCCCTCCGCTCGCCCCTTCACTATGTAGCGAACGTGACCACTCCCATCATGATCATGACGGGCGAAGCCGACCTGCGGACTCCCATCAGCCAGAGCGAAGAATACTACCGGGCCCTCAAGATGCTCAAAAAAGAAACCCTGCTTGTTCGCATGCCCGAGGAGTACCATGGCTGGCGTCGGCCTTCCCACCGTCTCCTTCAGCAACTCTACCTCCTCGAGTGGTTTGAAAAATACAGGAAAAAAGATTCAGCTGGAAAAAATAAGTCATCGTCAACGGAAAAAGGAGGCAGACCATGATCAAGCCATCCGCTCTGTGCCGTCGACGTTGGCTCCTTGCCTTTGGCCTAGTCCTCTTCCTCGTATTGCCCTCCTTTGGCCAGCGAACAGGCTATCCGAGCGAAGAGTTCGTCCAGCGAAGACAGACTCTCATGGCCAAGGTGGGGGAGGGGATGATTATTCTTTTTGGAGAAGTCGTGGCGCCACCCGGGCACCATTTTCGTCAAGATAACGATTTCTATTATTTTACGGGAGTGGAAGATGCGGGAGCGGTTCTTGTCATGACCCCCGGAACGGGAGAATCCTTCCTTTTTTTGCCCCGCCAGACACAGCGCGAAGAGATGATGGAAGGGCCAAACCTTCTTCAGGACCCCAAGGCTGCCCAGAGGCTGGGGTTTAAGGAAATCTATGAGGTGACTTTTTTTGATGAGTTCATCGCCCGGAATGCCTTCCACTTCAACGAGGTCTTGTACGTCCGGCTCTCCCCCCGTGACACTGTCGATAGCGCTCGATGGGAAAGCGAGATTTTCCTCGCCCGCAAGAGCCGGCTCCATTACAATGACCAGATTTCCCTCGACCATTACCGATTCGAAAAACTCCGGCAAAGGTATCCAGTTTGCGCGTTCAGGGATGTGGTGCCGTTTATCGATGCGCTTCGGGTCATCAAGACCCCGGCCGAAATCGAAATCCTCAGACGGAATGGCCGTATCTCGGCCGAGGCTGTCAAGCAGGCGATGCTGACTTCCCGACCCGGTGTCTTTGAGTACGAGGTCGAGGCTTCAGCCATGCAGGTCATCTTGAAGAACGGTGCTCGCGGAGCTGCCTATCCGCCCATTGTCGGCTCAGGCCCTAACACGTGCATTCTCCACTATGAGAAAAATTCGCGACGGGTCGAAGAAGGAGACCTCATCCTCATGGATTTCGGAGCTGATTTGGACTATCTGTGCATGGACATCAGCCGAACCTGGCCGGTTTCCGGAAAATTCACGCCTGAACAGCGCCAGGTTTACGAGATTGTTCTGGAAGTCCAGAAGGCCTGTATTGAGGCTTATCGGCCAGGAGTGACGGCAGCGGATGTGCAGAAGCATGTCGCCGAGGTCATGAAGAAAAAAGGCCTGGACACGAGGGGCCAGCGGGGAGGAATCGGCCATTATGTCGGTCTGGCCACCCACGACGTGGGTCCGCGAGGCGTTCCCCTCCAGGAAGGGATGGTCTTTGCCATTGAACCTGGCCTTTACTATCCGGAAAAGAAGATCGGCGTTCGCATCGAAGATACTGTCCTCATCACCAAGGATGGCTGTGAGGTTTTGACAAAGGACGTGCCGAAGGAGATTGAGGAAGTTGAGAGACTCCTGGCTCGGAGAGGACGCTGAAGATTCGGTATCATTGTTAAGCATGCAAACAAAGCCAAGGCAATCGAGAGTGCTCGCTCCGATGGCAGCGGGTTTTCTTTTCCTCATCTTGTCTCTTTCCTTCTGTGCGAGGGAAAAGGGAAAGCAAGCTATTCGGGCCTCAGGGACAATCGAGGCGGTGAGGGTTTCGGTCGGGTCGAAGTGGAGCGGCGAGGTCCAAGAAGTCTTCGTCGAGGAAGGCCAGAGGGTCGAGCCGGGTCAGAGGCTGGCTGTCCTGGATAGCTCGAGCCTCGAGATTCAGCTCCGGCAGGCAGAAGCTGGGGTTAAGCTGGCCAGAGCTCAGCTCGCCCTTCTCCTCAAGGGAAGCCGGAGCGAGGATTTACGGCAGGCGGAAGCAACTCTGGACCAGGCTAAGGCAAACTTGCGCTCGGCCGAAGAAGACTGGAAACGCTGGCTTAACCTATCGGAGAAGGAAGGGGCCACGGCCAAGCAGAGGGACGACGCTCAGACCCGTTTGACTGTGGCGCGAGCTCAAGTTGAAGCCGCCGAGCAAGCGCTCTTGAAACTAAAGCATGGGGCCAGAGAAGAGGAAATTGAAGCCGCGCGGGCGAGGCTCGAGCAGGCGCTGGCCACTCGAGACCTCCTTCAGAAAACGATCGCTGAGGCCACCTTGACTGCTCCCATCTCCGGTATCGTGTCCCAAAAAAACATCGAGCCCGGCGAATTTGCCATGGCAGGAGCCCCTCTTTTCGTCCTCTCTAATTTAGATACAGTCGAGGTCTGGATTTGGTTGACAGCAACAGAAGTGGCGAAAGTCCAGGTCGGACAGAGGGCCGAGGTGACGGTGGATTCTCATCCGGGCCGCTTTTTTGAGGGAAAATTAGTCTTCATCTCTCCCGAGGCCGAGTTCACACCCAAGAATATTCAAACCAGAGAAGAAAGAGCGAAGCTCGTCTTCCGCGTCAAATTAGAGGTTTCCAACCCCGAGCATATCCTCAAGCCCGGCCTTCCAGCTGACGCCATTCTTGAAGTCACTTCCGCCGCCTCAAATTGAGGAGATAACTTTGTCTATTTTTGCCGCCGAAGCCCTGGGGCTAACCAAGATTTACGATGGCGTTCGGGCTGTGACTGACCTCAATTTCGCTGTGGCCAGGGGTGAAATATTCTGCCTGGTCGGTCCGGATGGAGCGGGGAAAACAACCACCATGCGCCTCCTTTGCGGCCTTCTCAAGCCAACCCGCGGCCAGGTGAGAATTCTGGGATTCGACTCCATCAGTCAAGCTGACCATGTGAAGAGGCGCATCGGCTATCTCTCGCAGCGATTCACGCTTTACGGGGACTTGACCGTCGAGGAGAACCTTGAGTTTGTGGCGGAAGTCCACGATGTCAAGGACATCAAAAGCCGTGTCGAGAGGCTCCTGGCTTTCACCCGGCTGGTGCCCTTCCGGCGTCGTCTGGCTGAGAACCTCTCTGGCGGGATGAAGCAAAAGCTGGCCTTGGCCGCAACCCTCGTTCATTCGCCGGAGCTTCTTCTTCTGGACGAGCCGACCACGGGGCTCGACCCTCTGAGTCGCCAGGAGTTCTGGAAAATGATGTTCGACCTCCTCCGGGAGGGGTTGACGGTTGTTTTGGCCACTCCCTTCCTGGATGAGGCGGAGCGGAGTTCTCGGGTTGCGCTCCTGGATAAGGGGAAATTGCTGGCTGTTGATTCGCCAGCGGAAATGAAGAAGCGATTCCCAGCTACGGCTGTCGAGCTCATCTGCGAAAGTGTCAGCCGGGCTTGTGGACTCCTCCGGAGTACAAAGACTGTCCTCGAAGTCCAGGCTCTGGGCGACCGACTGGTAGCCGTCGTCCGCCATCCCGATGTCGATTTGCCCGCTGTGCTCCATCTTCTTAAAGACCAGGGAGTAGAAGTGGTCCAGTGGCGGGTGATTGCCCCATCGCTTGAGAACGTTTTCATCTTCTTGACTCGGCAAGAAAAGGAAAACCAGCCTCATGGGTAAGAATTCCATCGAGGTAGAAAACCTGAGCAAGAGCTTCGGGGATTTCCGGGCTGTCGACGATGTGACCTTTAGTGTCGCTGAGGGAGAGATTTTTGGGCTTCTCGGCGCCAACGGCGCGGGCAAATCGACCATCATTCGGATGCTCTGCGGTCTGCTCCTTCCCACCGCTGGGAGCGGCCGCGTCGCTGGCTTCGATATCGTCCGGGAAGCCGAGCGGATCAGGGAGAAAATTGGCTACATGTCCCAGAGGTTTTCTCTCTATGAGGACCTTACCGTCGAGGAAAACCTTCGTTTTTATGGCGGGATGTATGGTTTGTCGCGGCAGGAACTCAAGGCTAAGGTCGGCTGGGCGCTCAAGCTGGCTGGCCTCCTGGGAAAAGAGAAAAATTTGACCCGCGACCTCCCGACGGGCTGGAAACAACGACTCGCTCTCGGATGTGCCCTCCTTCACGAGCCTCGAGTTGTTTTCCTCGATGAACCGACAGGTGGCATCGACCCCGAGATGCGCCGTCATTTTTGGGAACTCATCCGCAGTCTATCAGATAGAGGAGTGACCGTTCTTGTGACCACCCACTATCTTGAGGAAGCTGAATACTGCCATCGGATTCTTCTCCTCCACGCTGGCCGCCTGGTCATTAGCGGCGCCCCTCTTGAGCTCAAATCAAGAGTCCTTGAGCACCCCCTTCTGGAGATAGAATGCGACCAAGCGGCGGCTGCCTTGGCCCTCCTTGAGAACCTGGAATGGGTTCGCGGTGCTAACCTCTTCGGTTTTCGTCTTCATGTCCACGTCGCCGATGAAAAGGAAGGGGAAAAAAAGATAACTCACCTCTTGACGGAAAGGGGAATCCGACTCCAACGGCTGGAGCGCATCAGCCCTCGGCTGGAGGATGTCTTTTTGCGCCTCATCGAAGATCCTGAAAATAGATAATCATGCTCGCGCACATCAAGCCCATCATCAAAAAGGAATTCCGCCAGATCCGTCGGGACAGGCGCACGCTCGGCATGCTCCTTCTGATCCCCGCTTTTCTCTTGCTCATGTACGGTTATGCGCTCAATTTCGACGTCAAGCATCTGGCCCTGGCCATTCTGGACTGGGAAAATAACCAGGGTAGCCGAGACTTCTGTCATCGTTTCCTCCACTCCGAGTACTTTGACATGAAGTATCAAGTTGATAGCCTGGCCGAGATCGACAGGCTGATGGGGGAAGGCAAGATCCAGGTGGCCCTTGTTGTTCCGACGCGCTTCGCTGAGCGTGCGGCCCAAGGTGAAACCGTCCGTGTCCAGGCCCTGGTTAACGGCGAACAGGTCCACGTGGCCGCTGCGGTCATAGGCTACATCAACGCTATTACGCAAGCCTATTCAGCTGAGAAGGCGAAGACAGTCCTTGCTCAGGGCAGAATATCCATGGGGCCTCCTATCGCCCCCCAGCCACGCATCTGGTTTAACCCGGAGCTGCGGAGCAGCCGCTTTCTCATCCCTGGTCTCATGGCCTTTATTCTGATGATCATCGTCGTCGTCTCGACGGCTTTCTCCGTGGTCAGGGAAAAAGAAAAGGGGTCGCTGGAACGAATCATGATCTCTCCCGTGAAGCCGGCTGAACTTATTCTGGGTAAAACCGTCCCCTACGTGCTCATCTCCCTCGTTTCCTCCCACCTTGTTCTCCTTCTCGGCCGATTCCTTTTTGGCGTCTCCATCGAAGGTAACTACGCTCTACTCCTCCTGGGGATGGTCTTTTTCCTCGTCGGCGGGCTGGGGCTTGGGCTTTTCATTTCCACCATCGCCCACACGCAACAGGTCGCCTTTCTCTTGGCCATCATCACCACCCTTCTTCCAACCTTTGTCCTGTCTGGCTTTGTCTTCCCCATCCGGAATATGCCGGCCATCATCCAGGCTTTGACTTTCCTCATCCCCGCCCGTCATTTTCTCTTCATCTTGCGGGGCCTCATGCTCAAAGGAGTTGGGATTGAGGCATTCTGGAGCCAGATGCTCTTTCTTGTGGTTTTCGCCGCTCTGACACTCATCTTGAGCTCTGTTCGGTTGGGAAGAGCCCTTCGAAGGGGGACAGCTTGATGAAAGGAGTTCCCCATCTTTTTCGCAAAGAGTTTCTCCAGTTGCGGCGAGACCGTCGGATGCTGGCCATCCTGCTCGTTGCCCCTGTTCTTCAGCTCATTCTTCTCGGGTATGCAGCCAACCTGGATGTCGAGAACGTTCCTCTCCTCATCTGTGACCTTGACCAGTCCCCCACCAGTCGGGATTTTGCTTCCTGCCTGAGCCACTCTGGCCATTTCTCTCTGAAAGGGGTAACGTGCAACCTCAATGAAGTGGATGTTTATCTGGAAAGGGGAAAAGCCAGTTTGGCCTTTGTATTGCCTCGAGGGATGGGTAGAAAAATGGCTCGAGGTGAAACGGCCGAGGTGCAACTCCTCGTTGACGGGGCAGAAAGTCAGGTGGCCGTCGTGGCCATGAACTACGCGGCCATGGCCGCTTCAGCCTATGCTCGGTCTTTTTTTCAGACAAGGCTCGATCGCTTCCTGGACCGACGGAAAATGGGTCGGGTGGAGCCTGAAATCCGCGTCTGGTATAACCCGGAATTGAAGAGCCGGAACTTCATGGTCCCGGGTGTTCTGGGCCTTCTCCTCATGGTTTTGACGACGATGCTCACGTCCTTGGGCCTGGTCAAAGAAAAGGAAATGGGAACGCTCGAGCAGCTTATCGTCACTCCGGTGCGGCCGGCCGATATCATCCTGGGCAAGCTCCTCCCTTTTTTTCTCATCGGCATTGTCGACATCATTCTCGTTCTCAGCGTCGTTATTTTTTGGTTTCAAGTGCCGGTTAAAGGGGATATCCTGCTTCTTTTTGGACTCAGCCTCATTTTCATGCTCACTACATTGGGCCTCGGGCTCTTCATCTCGACTGTTTCCCGGAACCAGCAGCAAGCGATGCTCACGGCGGTTTTTTTCATGATTCCCATGCTCATCCTCTCTGGATTTGTCTTTCCTATATCAACTATGCCGCGGCCGATTCAGTACTTAACCGCTTTCATCCCGCTCCGCTATTATCTTGTCATCATCCGAGGCCTCTTCCTCAAGGGAGTTGGTTTGGAGGCTCTTTGGCCGGAGGCGGCTATCCTCCTGGCTTTTGGCGTTTCCATCCTGGGGTTAAGCATTCAGCGCTTCAGGAAAAAAATCGAGTAGGTTCATCGGACTTTCTCCTGCGGCCTCATGTGCTCTGGCGCGCTTTTGACCCATCAAAGGGGCCTTTTGATTAAGGGAAAGTTTATTCTCTAAGGAGTAAGATTAACCCCCCTGCGATCGTCGCTGCTT
>Ga0209102_1000723_pt1 | contig 20530 bp, 22 predicted proteins | sample ConPoolayeHmetaG_FD_185483 | JGI IMG/M metagenome (GOLD analysis project Ga0209102, IMG submission 185483) | Hot spring microbial mat communities from California, USA to study Microbial Dark Matter (Phase II) - Cone Pool mat layer H metaG... ...
CTTTGTTATGGGGCAGGGTTCGATTGCTAGGCGTTTTAAGAGGGCGGAGTACATATGGTACAGCATGCCCATGTTCCTAGACTTCCCGGTGAAGGATCGTGGGAGCTGGGAGGAGTATAAGAGGAGACTTGACCCCCATGCGCCATGCAGATACCCGAAGGACTGGGACAAGCCAGCTTATATTGAAGATTACGAAAAACATACTAAGGGTACAACCTGTATAAATATTCCAGGTTTCTACGGGTTTGGCGCCGAATTGATGGGTATACCCTCCTTTGTGTCCATGTTCTATAAGGACCCTGAGCTTATGAGGGACATGGTTTCGCATTGGGAATACTTCACAATAGAAACGTTAAGGGATGTAATTGAAACGCTTCAAGATAGAATCGACTTAATATATTGGTGGGAAGATCTTGCTGAAAAGAACGGCCCATGCATTTCTCCAAGGATATACAGAGAGTTTCTCCTTCCACATTATAGAAATGTAACCTCGTTTTTTAGAAAGAATAAGATTAAACGTGTTATGATGGACAGCGATGGAAACATACATGCTTTACTTGATTTGGTGTCTGAAGCAGGAATAAACGGGCTGTGGCCACTCGAAGTTAATGCAGGCATGAACGCTGTAGAACTTAAGAAAAAGTATGGGAACAAGTTCTTCCTTCTAGGTAATTTGGATAAGAGGGAGCTTGCTGAGGGTGGTGAGAGGATGAGGAGAGAGGTCGACTCCAAAGTCCCAATACTAAAAGAAATGGGCGGGTACATACCTACTGTAGATCATAACGTTCATGTTGAATTCACCTTAGATAGATTCAGAGAATATGCAAAATACATAAAAAGTAAGCTAAACTACTGAAAGGCAACGCACCAATTGAAAAATCTCAAATCATATGCGCCAAGTCGAAGCTTACCGGCCTGTCTAAGGAGGACATTTGGTGGCACAAAAACCCGAATAAAAAGATTTAAAAACCTTAAAGTTTAAGTAAACCCAACTATCTTATCATAAGTTATGAACCTTTTTAATAAAATCTCTTTAGTTACTGGTGCGAGCCGCGGGATTGGCAGGGCTATCGCATTAGGGCTTGCAAAGGAAGGTGCGGATGTTGTCGTCAACTATTCTACGAGAAGGGAGAAGGCAGATGAAGTTGTTGACCTTATTAAAAAGGAGGGGAGGAGGGGGCTTGCTATTCAAGCGGATGTCTCTAAGCAGGGAGAAGTGAAGAAAATGGTTGAAATGGCGATCAAAGAGTTTGGTCGAATAGACATACTGGTGAATAACGCAGGAGTTTTCTGGAAGACAAGGGGTGTGCTGGAAGCGGAGGAGGAGCAGTGGGGAAAGTTGATGGGAATCAACCTATACGGTGTGCAGTATTGTGTACAAGCAGTAGCCCCGCACATGATCAAGCAAAGATACGGCAAGATAATCAACATTGCCTCGATCGCGGGAATCGGGATATCAGGTAAAAGGTCGATAGCCTACGAAGTCTCCAAAGCAGCGGTTATCATGCTAACGAAAAAACTTGCTGACGAACTAGGTGAATTCAACATCAATGTCAACGCGATAGCACCTGGTTACATCGACACAGATCTTCTACGTGATAGGAGTGAAGAAAGCCTTAAGGAGTTGTTTGAGAGAGTTAAGACAAATACGGCTCTAAGAAGGATAGGCAAAGCTGAGGAAGTAGCTGATTTAGCTGTCTTCCTATCTTCAGACAAATCCAGTTTCATTACTGGACAAGTTATAGTGATCGATGGAGGGAGACGTGACTACTTCACACATAGCGTGTAAAACTTGCATATCAGCTTCTCCAAAGGCTAAAACTATCCTCACAACCCCCTTAAAAGTTTGGGCTTTCTGTGCTGTTCTTGGTAAAGGGATATAAATAAATCCTTGATGAACCATGATTGTGAAAGTACAAGAAATAAAGTTAGAAGAGTTGGATCCAAAGAGGTTCGTCGATGAAAAGGTCGAAGAACTTAGGAAGATCATCGGGAACAACATGGCTATCAACGCCCTATCTGGTGGGGTTGACTCGTCGGTTGTAACCATGCTCGCACATAGGGCTATAGGTGACAGGTTGAAGACCTATTTCATAGAGAATGGTTTGATGAGAGAGGGAGAGCCTAGGTACGTTGTGTCTCTGTTCAGAAAGTTAGGTGTTAGGGTGGAACTTGTAGACGCTAAAAAGGAGTTCTTCGACTCTTTAAAGGGAATTGAAGATCCGGAGATGAAGAGAGAAGCTATAACTCAAACATTTTATAAAAAGGTGTTTGGGAAGATTGTTAAAGATAGTGGTATAAGGTATCTATTGCAAGGAACCAACTACACAGATATTGAAGAAACAGTGGCTAAGATAAAGAGGCAACATAATGTATTGGAACAACTCGGCATTGACACAGAAAAGGAGTTCGGATATAAAGTGGTAGAACCAATAATCCAGTTAAGGAAGCCTGCTGTAAGGAAAGTAGCCGAATACCTTGGGTTGCCGAAGAGCATATATGCGAGACCCCCGTTTCCAGGGCCTGCATTGGCTGCCAGAATAATAGGGGAAGTGACACCAGAAAGGGTTGAAATAGTCAGAAAAGCTACGAAGATTGTAGAAGAAGAGTTGCGAGGTACGAAAGCCTTCCAATATCTCGCTATTCTACATTCAGATAAAGTGACCGGATTAAGGAATGGGAGAAGAGAGTTTGGGTTACAGATAGAGGTCAGATGCTGGGATAGTGTTGACGCCAAAACGGCGACTCCTACAAAGATCTCCTACACTACTCTCTTCGGTTTAGCCAACAGATTGACGTCAGAAGTGCGAGGTGTTGTAAGCGTCACATACAACATCGCAACGAAACCTCCATCAACTATTGAAGCAGTCTAGAAAGAATGGCACTCGATTTTATGCTGACAATTGTTATAGTGAATTTATTTATAAGAAGCCCTTACAACATGATAAAGGGTGAGTATGGTCGAAAATGCGCCCATCATACTTTTGTATGAGATAGGATTATTGATAGTTGTCTCATCCTTTGCTATTGAGATATTCAAACGCATCAAACTGCCAGGTTTAATAGGGGCAATATTAGTTGGAATCTTTCTTGGAGGACCAGGCGGGTTCGGGTTTGTCAACGACCTTAATGTGATTAACACCCTTGCAATTCTAGGTTCTGTATTGATCCTATTCGCTACAGGTTTAGAGTTTGATGCAGAGTCTTTTTGGAGATCGGGGAAAAAGGCTTTTCTCTTAACGACTGTAGGAGTTATCTCTTCCATATTAACAGGCTACCTGATCGGTTCAGCTTTAGGGTGGAGCGAAAGGGCGGCTTTCCTCTTAGGTGTTGTTATCGCCCCGAGCGGGACGAGTGTAATAGCTCAAGTGTTGAGCTCTCAAGCAAAGGTGCAGACGAAGTACGGCTCAACCCTTTTGACCGCGTGTGTAGTTGACGATGTAGAAGGGGTTCTTTTAATATCAGTTGCATTAGGTGCCCTATCAAAAGAATCATGGCAGATAGGTGATGTGTTGTGGTTAAGCTTTGAGTCGATCGTGTTTATCTTGCTGTCCATATATCTTGGGAGCAAAATATTACCTAAGGCCATCTACCGTTTCGGTAAGACACTATCTGAAGAAGTTCTCTTCTCAATACTTCTAGGTTTTGGATTAATTTTGGCTTTTGCAGCTACTCAGGTCGGCCTCGCAGCTATAACTGGGGCATTTATAATGGGTGCAATAATTCCGTACAGGAAGATAGGGGAAAAGATAGGGCACAGGCTTTATATGATGAAAGAAGTGTTTGCAACCATTTTCTTCACTAGCATCGGTTTAAGTATAAATCCATATGATCTATTAAATATTCTTCCAATATCGCTTGCCATATTAGCTTTTGCGGTGGGCGCTAGACTTTTTGGTGGTGTTGTAGGCGGATTGTTAGGTGGTCTAAGGCAAAAGGTTCTTCTAACATCAGTGATAGGGCTCGCTATTAGGGCGGAAATGTCCTTTATAATCGCAAGGGAAGCGGTTACTAAAGGCATAGTTAGTGAACAATTTTTAGCTGTTACGACTGTGATTGTTACGGGCTCTATGCTGACCATTCTACCGCTATTCTCTAAGTTATCAGCTGTGACGGAGTAGTTGGCGATAGCATGATGTGGTTATGTGGTTCTAGCAAGTGATTAGGGAAAGGTTTAAGCTCAGATACTATTCAAGGGAAACTGGTGACGATATGAAGAAGTCAATAGCGTTAGTAGCTCACGATAATAAAAAAGAAGACCTTGTAGAATGGGTTGACTTTAACAAAGGAACTTTGGCCTTGCATAATTTATATGCTACAGGACATACAGGGCGAAAAATAATTGAAAGGACGGGGTTAAGTGTGACATTACTCAAAGATGGTTCACTTGGTGGAGATATGGAATTAGGTGCCATGATATCTAATGGAAGATTAGATTATTTAATCTTCTTTTGGGACCCTCTCACGCCTCTCCCACACGATGTGGATGTTAAAGCACTTCTAAGAATAGCCGTTTTATACAATATACCAACAGCCTGTAACCGAGCCACAGCAGACCTGATAATATCAAGTCCTTTATTTCATACTGAGCAATATAAACCAACTCAAGGCAGAGGCACGGATTGAGTGCTTCCAGATAACTAACTGAGGCAAAGTTGCGGGCACATAGCGGGGAGACAGCTTATCCCTACAATACTATGTCGTGGAGAATACATTTGATTCTCTTAAAAGTGCTATTGGCTTATCCGGTACTTGCTGGCGATTAATGGCAAGCCTTACTACAAGTTGTGTTTTTAAACAGTGCTCTTAAGCGCTCTACTCCCACTAATTGTGCACCAGATTAACTGTCTGCATTGGAAAAACTTATTATTCGAGCGTCCTATGGCTGCTATTGGCGGAGAAGCTCGCCATTAACCGCTCGTCAGACCCGAGCCAATAGCTTCTACAACTCATACACGAGCGGAGAAAAAAAATGGGGAAACAGGACGACATTGTTAAACTGCATATAACCATAGACTTGGGGACCAACTTAATATTAGAGAGAACTGTATCTGAGCTCAGAATAGACGAAGGTACTGCAATCAAAGTCGTCATCGAGAGAGGGATAGAGCGCTACTTGTCTAGGTGGTTTGATGGAATGGCTGCCGACCTTGAGGTGTTGAAGGAACGTTATTTAGAGTGTCAGAAGGACAACAGGCTTCTACGGGCATTGATAGCTCAGAACGAGGAACTGAGACGTATTATTGGGCGTGCTGAGGAGGGTATCTAATGAACCTCCGTCGGTTAAATCTGTTCAAGAAAGATAGAAGAAAATGCGATGCAGAGAAGCCTGTTTTTATAGAAACGAAGATTGTTCATGGAACCACAGTGAACTTGGATCTCTCATTTGGGCATGAGTTCTGGACGAAATTGAGCATTTTTCTTCGAAATCAGGGGATTGAGAATTGTGAAGGGATAGCACTACTTTTGGAATATGGGGCTCAGGAATTAGACAATTCGAAGGAGTTAAGTACAGCGGAGAAATTCGCAGTTAGTAGCCGATATTCTTCCCTGAGGTTCAGGATGTTCGAATGCTTTGAGGAAAACAGAGCTATAGTAGTGGGGTTGAGCGTGCACTTGCATGAGAACCGAGAACTCAAAGGGAAGCTGATACAGATAAAAGGGAAAGGGGCTGTTACGCAAGACGAATGGGACGACTGGGGCTCCAAAGATGTAGAAGAATACCAGAATAAGTATCTCTTTTCAAGGCGAGTTTGAACATCAAAACATAAGATATCAGCGTTGGTTGCAGATTCTTTGCGTTTTCTATTATCCTGCAACTTGGATAGACCCGATTCGATCTGTCTCCGTTCTGAAGCATTTAGGCTGAGGATAGATGGCTTCATCGAGTTCCTTTCGAGCTTTTCCCTTATCCTCGATCGTTGAGTTGAGTTTTTTTCGGATCTTATCTTCGAATAGCCCTCGCTCTTTCTTCGATTTAGACTTGACGGCATCTAATTCATATTCTATTTTTACCCTCTTATCTACGGCTTTGACAAGCACCTCGTTTGTTATTAAAAAAGACACATGCTAACTCTATTGTTGGCTAAAACATAGCTGAGTCAGATTTGGTAGTCATCCTTGAATGCTAGCTTTCCATGTTTGAGCACAGCGCTGGGCTTGTTTCTGTTTATGTGTGGGGTGCGAAGACCTGTGCAACTGATTCGAGCCGATCTTTCCTTGCGTCCACAGCTTCTTTTTAGATCGAAAAGAATTATAGTTATTATCCAAAGTGCAAGGTGCAACTTCTATCTTTAACAAAGGTGGGGAGGGGACTTGAACCCCTGTAGAACCGCTCTGCAGGCGGTTTCGTAGCCGCTCCGACACCCCACCACTAGGAATTTCTTTTCTGAGAACTGGTTGTTGATTTGGATCTACTTATCTTCCTTTGGCTTCCTCTCTTCTGTTTGGTCTCTTTTCGGCCCAAGTGTGTCTGAGAGTTCTGTTACTATAGCGTTTATCTCGTTTTCTAACGCTTGATCGATTTCTACAGTCTTTATAACTCCACCTTCCCTTTTAAAGATAGGTCTTACTAAGATTCCTTGCTCTATTGGGATTAGTATTAGGAACGTGTTATCCTCTATTTTATACCTCTCTAATATTTCCTTAGGTATGTTTATGTTCCCATCCTTTATTTTAGTTGGTACTATCAACGTACTCAGTTCTTTTGTTATGGTTTATATTTTTTAACTTTTCTCTTGAAACTTTTCTCTGCGTTAAAATATAAGTTTCTAATGCTTTTTTGCTACCCTTTCTCCTGCTGTTATCGAATTCTTGCTGGGGTGGAGTAGTTCGATTATCATGGCGTTAATTTCGGCTTGTACTGATTGCGTGTTCTTCTTTTCCTTTAACTCCTTCGGTGTTAACGGGGTGACAAGTATCCCCCGTTCTACTGGGACAAGTATGAGTAAAGTGTTCTCATCTATTCCAGCCTTTTCCATAAGATCTTTAGGTATATCCAATGAACCATTCCTTATTTTTACTGGTGATATCAAGTTCTGTTGCTCTTGTTTTTGCTTTCCTTTAAGGTGTTTAAGAGGGCGTGTCTAAAGCCTTTGAATATCGGGTTAAAGTTTTTAGATTGTTACTCTTAACAGTGCCTTAGAACGTACTCCCTTCCCGGGCTTAGTGAACTTTAAAATCGCCAACCTTTATATTCTGTTTCGGCTTGGCTAAAATCTAGTGTCTAAAAACCCTTTTCCTTACATATATCGGGAATATCAAAGGGAATTCTTAGAGTTCGTTAGGGAGGGTGTTAAAGAAAAGAATCTTGTTATCAACGCTGTAACTGGGTTCGGCAAGACGCCTCTTATTCTTTCAAGCCTCTTACCTCAGTCTGTAGAGGAGAATAGGAGGATTATCTGGATAGTTAGGACTGGCAATGAAATTGATCGGCCGATCGAAGAACTTAGAACAATAACTGAAAGTACCGGTACCAAGGTGTTTGGGCTATCTTTCCGTGGGAAGCGTGATATGTGCTTGCTTCTGAACGACCTGAAGATAAGAGGTAGGATAGACTATGATGATGCCAAGTACATCTGTGACGTGAATCGGGATAATTGCAAGTATTACAACAACTTGATGAAAAAGAAGGTAGAAGCCCAGGCTCGTCCAATGTTCTACTCTGAGATCCTTTCTGAATGCATCAGAAGACAGTTATGTCCCTACTATTTCCAGATCCGGCTTCTTCCTTATTCCACTGTTGTCTCTCTGAGTTATAACTATGTCTTAAACGAGCGTGTACGGTGGGTTATTCAGGAGGGTCTAGACCTAAAGGACGCTTTTCTCGTCGCTGATGAAGCCCATAATCTCCAACAAGCATCTATTTCATTAAATTCAGATTACATATCAGAATTGAGCCTTGTTAAAGCATTAAAGGAGTGCCAAGATTTCAACATAAGAAATGGAAAGATAAAACGTTTCTTGGTGAAGATCCTCTCCCATCTTCGGAAGGAGGCTGAAGGTGTCTCAGAAGATAAAGAATTCGATTTTAAAGCTCTTATAGATGATACAGTGGGCGAAAAAGATTTTCTTAAGACGGCAAAGCAGCTGATAAAAGCAGGCGCAATCGTAAAGGAGAAAAGATACGTAAATAATCAGGCACCCAGATCCAGCCTAAATCATATCGGTGAGTTCTTGGTTAGGTCTTGTCAATGTCTTAATGTTGATGGCATCGTCTTCGTTATAGGCTTGAATAAGAAGGAGAAAGTAAAGATGGAGCTTGTGGACATGAGGACAAACGAAATATTATCAAATATTTGGAAGCTTTGCTATAGGAACATCTTCTGCTCAGGAACCCTCCATCCTACTGACGACTTCGCTAAGGTAATAGGTCTTGATAACTACATCGGCAAATCGTTCCCATCGATCTTTAATGAAAAGAACGCTATCTCTATGATCACCCCAACCCTGTCTACTGAAGGAATCGATTTCAAAGATGAGATGGCCCAGGCCTATGTTCGAGCTATCGACGCCTTCGTCGGAAGTTTAGATGAAAACTTGGCTGTGTTTTCTTCTAGTTATCGAATTCAAGATTCGCTTATGAGAAATGGGCTGGAAGAGGTCATCAAACGCCATAGGAGGAAAGTCTTTGTTGAAGAACAAGATACGAATGGGAGAAGGGGGCGAGAAATTCTTGAACAATTCAAATCACGCGCTGAAACTAACGTAAAGGGTGTGCTCTGTGCGACTATGGGGGGAAGGTTCGCTGAAGGCGCTGACTTTCCAGGAAAAGAGCTAGAGGGGATATTTTTAGTTGGTATACCATTTGAGAGGATGACGACGAAGACTCATAAGTACATATCATATTTTCAAAAAATCTATGGAGATAGGGAAGGTAAGTATTACGCTTATGTTCTTCCTGCGTTAAAAAGAGCATCTCAAGCCCTTGGGAGGGCTTTAAGGTCTAAAGAAGACCGAGCTGTCTTCGTGTTAGGCGATAAAAGATATCAAAGGTTTCTTAACCTTCTACCCGACTTTGTAACGAAGAACTATGTGAGAGTTTATAGCTGCCCCGAACTGGCATCTGTTGCTAGCAAATACTATTGCCTTTAAGATCTATTAGTATCAAATAGATTCCTGCCCGCTCTTAAACTATTGCTTTTTCTGATAAACTTTAACATTACTCGTTCTAATGGTGTCAAATATTATGCGATTATTAATGGCTATTCAAATAATGATACCGATCAATTGCAGAATCTACTCTATACCTTTTTATATCTAAATAAATGAAAAAAGTTGACACTTTATGGGCAATGCAGAGTTTGTAGTTGTCGAAGACGATGGGAAAATAGTGTTATCTAAAGAAGTTCGATCAAAGTTAAACATTTCAAAAGGAACCAAGTTGAAGCTTACAATAACAGGAAATAAAATAATGTTGGAAAAGGTTGTTGAGATCGCGACTCCCCCTGCTCCCCATGAACTCTTGTATATGCCAGAGATTACGAAGGATCTCTTGACGGGAGAGGCGCTTCATAGGGATCTTGATAAAGAAGCCCGTCTGATGAAGATACCGGTGTTCGCTAAGCTGGCTAAAAGAGGTTTCTTTATAATGAGCGAAAAAAATAGGGCGTTGGCTTTCGGTTTCAAAACAGTAGATGAAGCGATAAGGCACTATCTAAGTAAAGGGATGTTAACGAAGGAAGATTTGGAAAAGAATGGCATATCAGTTGAATAACAGCTTAGTTTAAGAATGCTCGAGCCTAGATCTTCATGAGCTTTTAGCTTTTTTAAACTTAGCGAAATATAAATAGACGTTCAAGTTTTTATACTATTGTGGGGCAGTTCGCATATTCGGTTGTCAATTTCTTCCGAGGGGCGAGTAGGCTATATGCTGTTCTTATTATGTTCATAGTTCCTGTCTTACTTTTCGACGTTATCAGCACATACTTTGGGCTTTTCGAACCCACTGCTTACGAATTGAGCTCAATTCCGAGGTTTTTTATTGAAGTATTAGGGAAAGAGGTTGGTTTATCCTCGTTCTTCGTTCTAGTGGTGTTCTCTTATTTAATTATACTCAGAGTTATCGACGCTAAGAGTCTGTACATAACTGAAGTCGGGTTTGCAGCTATCTTCGGGCTTAGACACATTATTGCTGGCATTTCAAATTTATCAATTTTTTTCGGTGAAAGCTGGCTTAAACCGCTTTCTGATACGATGTATGTTTATTGGCCATTCCTTCTATTAATCTTCTTCATCATCGCTCTTACAGAATTTTTGCTAGAGTAGTTGAAGAACTAAAAGCAGTTCTATGGGAGGTTAGTTTGGAATGGTTCTTCAGGCTTTGGTTTCTTCTCCCTCTTCTCTCCTAAAGTTAGGAGAATACCTGTGTCAAGTAAAAGGACAACGACGCCAAATACCCCTAGGAGTCCTACAAGTATGAATGATACCGCAACTTGTGCTATGGTGTTAGCGTAAAAGTAGACCTTCCTCTTGACGCCCATCATTATTAAAATAACATTCACTGCGGATATGCTGAAAAACACGGCAGCCAACCCGAAGATCACGTAGTAGACAGATTCTTCAGTCCACCGGCCATAGCTGCTTAACATGATTAAAAAAGAAAAGAACAGTAGAATGGTGTCTCTAACGAGTTGTAGCGTCTTATTTATTCTTCTTAGCAAACTATCTCATGTCGACTATTGGATTTGTCGAATAAAAATGTTGTTAATAAAAACGTAACTTTCGAAGGCTTAAATAATGTTTTGCTCGATGCAGTTTAAGATGGAGTTCGAAGATGTTATTTTAAAAAGGAGAAGTGTCAGATCGTTCGAAGACCGGGAGGTAGATGACATAATATTAAAAAAGATCGTTGACCATGCTTCGAGAGCGCCTTCAGGAGGTAACCTTCAGCATTGGGAGTTCATTGTAGTAAAGAACAAGGAACTGATTGAGAAGATCGCTGACACAACCTTCTCTGGGAACGTTACCACTTCTGCACCGCAAGCATGGGTTAAGACCGCCCCTGCTATAATAGTTGTATGCTACACTCCACGTTCTGTGTTAGCGAGATATGGTGAATGGGGGAGGGTAGGGGGGATACTAGGTATGGGCGCTGCTATAGAAAATTTACTGCTCTCAGCTGTAAATTACGGGTTAGGCGCATGCTGGATAGCTGGGTTCAGACCAGAAGAAGTTGCAACCCTCCTAAATCTTCCAAGAGGCGTTGAACCGATATCCCTTGTGCCAGTTGGATATCCAAAGAGCGTCCCACAGGCTCCTCCAAAGCTGCCTGTGGACCAGATATTCACAATAGTTGTGTAAAGGTAGCACAACGTTTTAGCAAGTGAAGATTGCTGACTCTGGTTTAATGTGTTGAGGATAGAAGGAGGAAGAGGGCGTTCAGTAAGTTAACTTAGTCTTTATGTAGTTCGCATACTCGATGAACTTGTCAAGGGTAAATTCGACGTGGATTAGGTGATCTGACCCAGGTATGTACCCGCCCATTTCTTTTAGTATTGGGACTTTGGAGTCGACCTCTTTCCTCATCCTCTCACCACCCTCAGCAAGCTCCCTCTTATCCAGGTTGCCGATTAAAAACAGCTTGTTTCCATACTTCTTCTTTATGTCGATGGCGTTCATTCCCGCGTTAACCTCTAATGGCCATATGCCAGTTATTCCTGCCTCAATAATTAGGTCAAGTATCGCGTAGAGGTTGCCATCGCTGTCCATAACGATTCTGTCTATCTTATTTTTCCTAAAGAAGCTTGTAACGTTCTTGTAGTGCGGGAGAAAGAACTCCTTGTAGATTTTAGGTGATACGCATGGGCCATTCTTCTCAGCCATGTCTTCCCACCAGAAGATCAAGTCTATCTTGTCTCTTGCAGCTTCAACAAAGTCTCTTAAAGTCTCAATCGTTAAGTACTCCCAATGTGAAATCATATCTTCAGCTAGTTCTGGATCTTTATAAAATGTTGTTACAAAGTTAGGGATGCCCATAAGTTCAGCGCCCATGCCATAAAACCCAGAAATCGTTATACATGTGGTGCCTTTTTGATGCTCTTCAAAGGTTTTAATATAGAACTCCTTGTCCCAGTCTTTCGGGTACCTGCACGGCGCATGGGGGTCAAGCCTCTTCTTGTATTCTTGCCAGGTTTTGCGGTCTTTGACCGGGAAGTCTAGGAACATGGGCATGCTGTACCATATGTACTCCGCCCTCTTAAAACGCCTAGCAATCGCTCCTGTTCCCATTATATAGTCAGCGTACTTGTCTGTTTGATTAATTACTCGTTGATTGAACTTGGGTAACGGGCCTAGGTCTACTGGGAATGCTAAGCTCTGATAGTTGTAGCATCCAAAGTAGCTGTATGGGTCTAAACCTTTGAACCTTGGCCAATTTAGGAAGGCGACGCTTCCTTCTCTAAGTTGCCAGTCTATAGAGACTACTTTTTCTGCAGGTAGCCCTTGTCCTAGCCACTTAAGCAGCGTCTCGTCATAGAACTTTTCACACCAAGGAAGAACATCAGGCTTCCTATGGTTCATAACTGCCTTTATCCTTTCTCTAGGGGTCATTTCCAACTTGAATCACTCTACCATCCGCTATTGTCAAATAGGAATATAAAGGGTATAAAGTTTATTCTAAGAATATTCGAATGTAAAAGGATATGAAGCGCCTTTATCGATACTTGTGAGAAGTTCTCACTTGCTTACAGCCAATAGCTATTTTTTTGAAATGGAAAAGTTCATAGAAAGGACTTGTTTAGGTTAGATAGAGATGATGCTATATGCCAAAGTTTTCGAAAAATGAAGTAACTGTGAAGGTCCTTGAAATAGGGCTTGTTCCAGTGTTTTATAACCCTGACGTTGACGTCGCGGAAAGAATTGTAGACGCCTGTTACCATGGCGGAGCAAAGGTTGTCGAGTTCACAAATAGAGGGGATCTTGCGTATCAAGTTTTTACAGAACTAATCAAAAGAGTTAGAAGAGAACCTGACATAGTTCTAGGCGCTGGAACAATATTAGACCCTGAAACAGCTGTCCTATACATAAATAGTGGTGCAAACTTTATTGTAGGCCCATCATTTAACCCCGAGATAGCTAAAGTCTGTAATAGACGTAAGGTCGTATATATCCCAGGTTGTAGTACGCCTTCAGAAATTTCTAATGCCGAGGAAATGGGGGCAGATATTATCAAGGTCTTTCCTGCAAAAGTTCTTACACCATACTTCATAAAATCGGTTCTAGCGCCATTTCCACAATCAAAGTTGATGCCATCGGGAGGGGTAGAAGCAACACGCGAAGATGTTTTCTCATGGATAAAAGCAGGTGCCGTAGCGTTAAACATGGGTGGAGACCTCATCGATAAAGATCTGATTAATGCAGGAGACTTTAAGGGTTTAAGAAAGAAAGTTGAGCAATGTTTAGAATGGATAAAGGAAGCTAGGAGGCACCATTAGATTTCAGTTGCTCACATAGGAGGTAAGGCTGTAATTGACAAGTTGGTCTTATATATCTTAAAATGAGCAGAAAACATAGAAAAATATTGATTATTTTTTTTAAAATTACTTATATTGTAACTCATAATATTTTTATATTATTATACTATTGGGTCAAAGTGCATGTAGAATGACGACTTTAATTCAAGGAGGTTGGGTGATCGGGAACGATGGGAACGAACACAGGCTGATCGATAATGGCGTTGTCGTTTTTGATGGAAATAAGATGATCCATGTTGGTAAATCATATAGCGGTCAAGTCGATAACTATATAGATGCTAGAGGTAAAATTATTTCACCCGGTTTTATTGACACGCACTTCCACGCCCAGACACCGATAATGAATTCTGCGTTCACCATTGATGTTGACTATAAGTTGACCTTTGGGAACCCCAATATCCCCTACGCTCCAACTAAAGAAAAGGCAAAGTTTATGGCCCTATCTGATGAAAATTTTAGGAGCGCTGCAGAATATTCTCTATGTTCGCTTCTAAAAAGTGGTTGTACAACAGTACTAGAGATGGGTGCAGGGAGGGACATATTAGTTGAACTTGTCGGGAAGCTTGGTCTCAGAGCTTATTTAGGTCCTGGATTTAGAAGTGCCGAAGACTATACGGGTGAAGACGGCACTTTCTATAACAAAGAATGGGATGAAGAAAGAGGGCTTAAGGGTCTAGAAGATGCAGTAGAATTCATCAAAAAATATGATGGACTCTACGATGGTAGAGTGAAAGGTATACTTAATCCGATGCAGGTTGACTTTTGTACTCCTACGCTCCTTAAAGAAGTTAGATTAATGGCTAATAAAATAGGTGTCCTAATCTCGATCCATGCAGGGCAAAGGATATATGAATTCCAAGAAATTATTAGAAAATATAAAAAGACTCCTATTGGTTACTTGGAAAGTACAGGTCTACTTGGGCCTGATTTGATCATTGCTCATTGCATGATGGTTAGTGGGCACGATTGGACTGCTTACTCTGGAGATGATGATATCGAAGCTTTAGCTAGAGCGAAGACGAGTGTTGCTCATTGTCCTCTTGTAGCAGCTAGAACATCGTGTTTCCTTAAATCCTTTAATAGGTATTTACGTGCAGGCATAAACGTTTCTATAGGGACTGACACTTGGCCATTAGACATAATTAGTGAAATGAGATATGCATCTATAATTGGAAAGATAATAGATGGGAACAGTGGTTCAGCTACTTCTGCCCAAGTGTTTAATTCAGCAACAATCGGTGGTGCTACGGCACTTAGAAGGCAAGATTTAGGGAAGTTGGCTAAGGGTTCTAAGGCTGATATCGTTATAATTCGAACTGATAGCTTTAGATTTACGCCTATTGCTGATCCTATAAAAAGTCTGGTCAATGCGGGTACGTTAGACGACGTTGAAACAGTTATAGTGGATGGGAATAAGGTTGTTGAAGATGGGAAGGTACTTGCAGTTGATGAAGTCAGTTTGAGAAGTAGGGTTTTAAAGGCAGCAGAGGAAGAATGGGCAAAAGTTCCACAGTGGGATTGGGCCAGTAGAAGTATCTACGATATTGGTCCATTATCGTTTAAACCGGTTGAATAGAAAGCATATTTCAATAAAAAAAATTAGGGGGAGGCGTAAGCCTTTTTTAATCTGAATAAGCAGATCTTATGTCGAACATCTCATTAGGGTAGAAACTGAGTCCATGGATCTTTGTACTCGAAGCCACTACATACCTTTGAACGTATAACCAAATATCTGGGCAATCCTCCCAGATTATCTTTATTGCCTCTGCGTATATTTTAGCTCTTTGTTCTGGGTTCGGTTCGATTCTCCCTTGGTCCAATAAGCGGTCTACTTCTGCGTTTTTATAGAAAGCCCAGTTAAACTTGCCTGGAGGCCATTGAGAAGAATGTAAGGTCGCATAGAGTGCTCCATCTGCATCGGGATAGTTGCCTGCCCAACCTATTAAGACGATATCCCAGGATGTTGAGGTGGCATTTTTAGACATTAGTTCACTAACGAAGGTGGGCCAGTCTGGTGTAAAGAGCTCAACTGTAACACCCACTTTAGCTAGATAAGACTGTATTGCTTCCGCTACTTGTCTATCAAAGAGATATCTTCCAGTTGGGCTCATCATCTTTACCTTAAAACCATTTGGATACCCTGCTTCAGAGAGTAATTGTTTCGCCTTATCTGGGTTGTACTCGTATGGCTTTTGCTCTGAAAATCCAAACATTGATTGATGAAACGGTCCTTTAACCGTGCTTCCAAGGTTGAACAACACATTTTTTGTTATAGCTTCTTTATCTACCGCGTAGTTTAATGCTTGTCTTACCTTCACGTTATTAAAAGGTTCTTTTTGTGTATTAAATCCTGCGTAGATGTACCTTGTGCTATCTGCAGCATATACGATAATCCCAGTTGTGCTATTCATTTTTACAACATCAGGTGGAGGTGGAGCGATAGCGATATCTAAATCTCCAGCGAGGAGCATCGCCTCTCTTGTCTGTGCTTCTGGAACAATTTTGAATACTACTTCATCTATCTTTGGCACCCCTTTCCAATATTCATCAAACTTCACAAGGACTATTCTGTCACCTTTTACCCATTCTTTGAATTTATATGGCCCTGTGCCTAAGTTGTACAAGTTTCTAGCAATATTTTCTTCTCCTAATTTTTGGTAAGTTGTTGGTGAAATGATCCCCCATCCAGATAGAGCTGAGATAAATGGTGCAAACCTTTTCTTTAGGTTAAACTTTATCGTATAATTGTCTATTACTTCTGTAGAATTAAGCGCTTCTAGTTGTGCTCTGTTTGGCACTTTTACATTTGGGTTGAGGATTCTGTCAAAGGTAAATTTGACTGCTTGGCTGTTGAATTCTGTGCCGTCTTGGAACTTTATGCCCTTCTTTAATACTACTGTGACCTGGAGGCCGTCTTCCGATGTTGTGATGCTTTCTGCAAGGTAGGGTGCTAATACTCCATTTTCGTTGTACCATACAAGTGGTTCACATATGAAGTTCACAATATTTTGTATTGGGGTGGTTGTTTGGGCGTGTGGGTCTAAATTGTCTGCGTCTATTCCTATACCTATCCTAACTACTTTCTTTAAGCCTATAGTTGTAGTGGTTACAGTTTGTGGCGTAGTTGTTGTGGTTGTGCTAGGAGTAGTAGTTGTTGTAGTTGTTAAGGTAGTTGAGGTGGTGCTTGTTGATGTCGGAGTTGTGGTTGTTGTAGGTTGTGCAGCGAATTGCATGTATGCAATGATACCTGCTACGGCGATAACAACAATTGCTAATAGTGAAATTATTGTTCGACTAAGACCTTTTGATTTCGGTCTACTCACTTTGACACCTGTTAGACACAACCATCATTATCATTAATTAATAAATCTTTCGTACTTTGAAATAATTTTGCTATTTTATTATACTATTTTTATATTTTTGGTTGCTTAAATAACTCCTATATAGGGTGAACGAACTAATGATAGCATGGTATTAAACAACGTCCTGGGGGTAGTGGGTAGCCCGAGAAGAGGAAAGCTCACCGATCAGCTCGTATCGAGGTGCCTGGAGGGGGTATCATCTATTGGAGTCAGTAGTAAGAAGGTCTACTTAATCGACTACAATATACCATTCTATACTGAGCGAGCTGCATGCCCAGATGAACTGAACCTATTATGTGAAGAGGCTGACGCCATAATAATAGGCTCCCCTGTCTATTGGGGTGGAGTAAGTGGGTTGACCAAAAACTTCATGGATACGGTGAAGATGTCTAACGCAAATGGGAAGTATGGCCTTGGGATCTCTGTTGCTGGTGGCACTGGCAAAGGTGTCTGCTCTGCTCTACAGAGTATTTACCGCTTTTTCTATCATAGGAGAATGAGGGGTATATATCCCACGCCGGTTACAAGATTCAATTTTGATGACGCTATGAAATCACTTTACGCCTCTGGTCAGAAGTTAGCTAAGCTCCCTGTTGAGAAGAAGGAGTTCATCGACTATTATAGTAGAGTAGAATACTATGAAAAACTAAGGTATTTGGACTACACTTATAAAGACGAATTCGTCTTGTTGACCGAGTACTTACTAAAATCGGCAAAGAAGCATGAGAAATATAACGAATCGGAAAAGGAATATATGTTAGCTCTAAAATTCATTAATAGTGGTGAAATAGGCAAAGCCTTAAAGCACATCGTAAAAGCCTATAACATGCTCTATTTTCCTCCAAACGAGGAATAGTTCCTTTTCAGAGTGTACCGTAATTGTGTCCTAAAGGGTTCAAAGGACAGTGTGTTGGTACGGTTCCCATAAGGTTAATATAAACAAGATGACTGCTACTTGTGAGGATAATTGCCGACTTCCTTTCAAGAAGAACTTGATAAGATGGCGAAAGACCTTGGAGCTGACCTGTTCGGTGTTGCAGATCTTAGTACTGCGCATGACTTTATGTGCAACCAAGGAGGGGAGTATCTTAGAAAGTTTCCTAGAGCAATATCGATAGGTATAAGGTTGATGGATGCAATAGTTAATGAGCTTCCTAGGCATGAAGAAAAACCTGTTATCTTCGCCTATAGGGCTTTATATAATTCAGTTAATTCTAGGTTGGACCATATAGGATTATTGCTGTCTAGAAGGATCCAAAAGGAAGGTTACATGGCTTACCCTATTCCAGCATCGTTAGTTATAGACTATGACAAATTGATTGGGACCGTTTCCAACAAACTAGCAGCGAGCCTCGCTGGGCTCGGGTGGATTGGGAAAAGTTGCTTGCTTATAACACCAGAGTTTGGGCCAAGAGCAAGATATGCCACAGTCCTTACTGATGCTCCTTTAGATGTGGGTGCACCTATGAAAGTTAGATGTGGGGATTGCAGAGAATGCGTGGATATATGCCCCGCGAAGGCTTTCACAGGAGCTGCTTTTAATCCGAATGAACCTAGGGAGGTAAGATTTAACGCGCATGCCTGTCACAACTACATGAGAGATAGGGAACGCAGGCTTGGTGAGCAATTATGTGGTCTATGCGTGTACATCTGTCCTTATGGGAGAAAGTCGAATGCGAAAAAAGGTGTTTGATTTAGATTAAGACTGGTTGGTTGTTGTAGTCAGATTCGGTAGGGATGATTATCCTTTAACTGCGCCCATTGTTAGACCCTTGATTAGATACTTTTGGACAGCCCATACGAAAACTAGCATAGGGACTAGCTGTATCGTTGAAGAAGCGAAAAGTGGGCCCCATTCTGCGCCATAGAGTCCTCCAAGCATTTCGCTGATCACAATAGGGGCTGTAACAGACCTTGTCGCAGTAAAGATGTACGCGAACATGAATTCGTTCCAACAGAAGACCGCAGCGAGAACTGATACGCTTACCATTCCAGGTGCGATAAGTGGGAGCGTGATCTTGTAGAACGCTTGGAGCCTGCTTGCTCCGTCAATCATGGCTGCCTCCTCTAGGTTCACGGGTATTTCGTCAATGAAGGCCATCATTACCCAAGTTGAGAGGCTGACGTAGAATGTGACATATAGAAGGATGATGATGAACGGGGTGTCTAAGAGGTGTAATTCGCTAAACAATGGGAAAAGTGGTACTGTTATCACTATAGGAGGGAACATTCTTGTCGCGATTAAGGAGAAGGCGGTAAAATTCATTACTTTGAATTGGAATCTAGAGAACGCATATGCTGCTAAGGTGGAGATAGTTAAAATGATGATGGTTGAAACCGCTGTGATGGTAGCGCTATTCTGTAGTGCGTAAAAGAACTTTGGCCAAATGTTGATCAGATCTTCGTAGTTAATCAAGGTCGGGTTGAATAACAGTTTAGGGGGCCATCCGAATATTTCCTTAGGGTGCTTGAATGAGGACATTATTACGAAAAGGATTGGGAGCATAGACCAGAGAACTAATAGGAACAGCGATATCCATGCAACTATATCCTCAATGTATTTTATCCTCATGTTCTTCCCCTCGACATTATCTGACGGTAAAGGGCTCTTAGATAGTAGGCTGAAACTAGGAACGTGAATATCAGCATAACTATCCCTACCGTAGCACCTACACCTAGATGAAGGAACTTGAAAGATTGGAGATATAGGTAAACAGAAAGTATCGTCGTCGAATTATATGGGCCTCCTTGAGTCAATATCCAGATCACATCAAAGGTTCTGAATGCGAAGATCGTTCTGAATGTGAGCGCTACCGCGACCGCAGTCATAATAGATGGTAGTGTCACGTATCTGAATCTTTGGAACTTTGACGCGCCATCGACCAAGGCTGCTTCATGTCTCTCAACAGGTATTGTTGTAATCGCCGCGTATAATATCAATGTGGTGAATGGAAACTCCCTCCATGTGTTGATGATGACTATTATTAAGAGCGCGGTCACAGGGTCCATAAGCCAAGTTTCTGTGCTTACACCAAATAAGGAAAATATGTAGCTTATTAAACCGAAATCGGCGGATAAAAGGTTCTTCCACGCTACCACACTGACAACAGGGCTAATGGCGAATGGTGCGATTATAAGTGAAACCCAAACCTTGTGAAGTGGGAACTTCTTCGATAAGAGTAAGGCAGCTGCTAATCCTAAGAGAAATTCAAGGCTTACTGCGATGAAGACAAACCACAAGTTTAGAATTATTGCGTTTATAAAGGTGGGGTCGGAAAGTACCTCTATATAGTTCTTGAGACCTACGAACACGGGGTCATATCCAAAGGTATAATCGTGGAGGCTTATAAAAAAAGACCAAGCGCCTGGAATTAAAAGAACAGCCGAGAGAATCGCTACGACCGGTGTAATCAAAAATAGCGGAAGCCGCTCTTCTTTTCTTAATAATCGTTGCTTAGTCATTTTTGTACATCGCCTAATGCCTTAGCGGATATTTAACTTTTAAAATAAGTTCTTTAGAAAGTTTAATAATGTAACAAATCAATCAAAATATGTGGTGTTTTTGGTGAATAAAACTTTAGATCTGGTTGAGAAGGTTCCTATAGTTGACGAAGTCGATGTGCTGGTTGTTGGCGGAGGCCCTGCTGGAGTAGCTGCTGCAATAGCAAGTGGGCGATGTGGTGCTAAGACTATTCT
>Ga0209102_1000724_pt1 | contig 20511 bp, 22 predicted proteins | sample ConPoolayeHmetaG_FD_185483 | JGI IMG/M metagenome (GOLD analysis project Ga0209102, IMG submission 185483) | Hot spring microbial mat communities from California, USA to study Microbial Dark Matter (Phase II) - Cone Pool mat layer H metaG... ...
TGACCAAGTCTTAGCCGAAGCTGGCTTGGATGGGGAAAGTCAGTTTGAAGTTATCAGAGAATATGTCCGCGCCCGCAGATAAAGAGGCTTCAAGCTCTAAGGAAAGCGGCTAATTTAGCCATGCCTTCCTTGATGTCGGCGACTTCAATTCCGGAGTAAGCAAAGCGCACATATTGTTCTTTCTCTCCCGGGAGGGGTCGGCCAAAATGCCGGCGGGTGCAGAAACTTACCCCTGTTTCGCGGAGGCATATCTGGCGAAATTCTTCCACGTCATTAATGCCTTTACGCTGCATAGCCTCGGTTACATTGGGGAATAAATAGAAGGTGGCCTCGGGTTTGAAACAGCGGATTCCAGGGATATCATTTAGGAGATCTACTAATACATCCCGCCGTTCTTTGAGGGTAGCTAAAATCGCTTGGGGACCGGCGGCACTTCCTTTAAGACCAGCAAGGGCTCCGTACTGAATAAAGTGGTTAGCACACGATTCATCATTCACGTTTATTTTGGAGATATTTTCTATAAATGGTGCCGGGCCGATGGCTGCCCCCAAACGCCAGCCGGTCATAGCAAATTTCTTGCTGAAAGTGTATAAAATAACGGTCCTTTCAGCCATGCCAGGGAAACTGGCAATGGAGAGAGGTTCGCCGCTGTACCGAATATCATAATAAGCTTCGTCGGCTAAAACAAAGAGATCATTTTCTACGGCTAAACGGGCCAACTCGGCCATTTCTGCTTTAGGAGAGGAAGCTCCGGTTGGGTTTTGGTAATTATTATAAATCAGTAATTTGGCCCCTTCCTTTATGCCGCGATAGATGGCTTCCATGTCCAATAAAAAACAGCCTTCTCCTTCTTTATACCCATAAGGGAGGCCTTGGCCGCCGTGAAATTCTATTTGGGACTCATAAATTGGATAGCCCGGGTTGGGATAAAGTACTTTGTCTCCCGGGTTCATCGCCACCATGATAAATTTTCCTATGGTGGGCTTACCCCCCGGCTGTATAGAAACATTTTCTATACCAAGCTTTAAACCATGACTACGTCCCACATCTTCGGCCAAAGCTTCTCGAAGTTCTATGATGCCGGCTGTGGGGGCATAACCAGTTTTTCCTTTTCTTATGGCCTCAATCGTAGCTTGGATTATATTTTCAGGGGTGGGAATATTCATATCCCCCAAATGGAAAGGATAAATTTTTTTACCTTGGCGGGCTAAGATACTTGCTTCCCAAGAGACCGCAAAAGCCGTCTCTGTCCCCAAGCGACCCATTCTTTGGGCAATAGGAATATGCATTAGTTCGTCTCCTTTTCTGGTTTATTGACCGTACTCCATTTTTATTAAAGGCTTTATCCCTCCAGCCTCTAATATTTTTAAGACATAAGGGGATAAAGGCTGGGCTTGGAGAGTAAGACCTTTAGTTTTGTTTAAAATTTGGCCTGTAGAAAAATTTATTTCCAAGAGATCTCCTTTATCCACCGAGCGGTGAATATCCGGACATACGATAAGGGGAAGACCAAGGTTGATGGCATTGCGATAAAAGATACGCCCGAAAGAGGAAGCTATAATTGCGCCAACGCCAATGGCTTTTAGGGCAATGGCGGCGTGTTCTCGACTGGAACCACAACCAAAGTTAGTAGCCGCGACGATTAAGATAACATCTTTAGCGTAAACTCCTTTAGGGGGCTGGCCTTCTAAGTTAAGGCGGATAATTTCCGGCACGCGCAACCAAAGCTGGCCGGTGATCATAATCACAGCCATATCAGTGGCTCCCACGCCAGTACCAAAAGCTCCTAAGGCTCCATGGGTGGTGGTATGGGAGTCGGTAGCTATCAAGACCATCCCTGGGTAAACCAGTCCGTGATCAATCATTACCTGATGGCAGACTCCTTGATTAACATCAAAAAGTAATTCTATACCCTGGGCCCGGCAAAACTCACGCATTTGTTTTTGGTTTTCCGCCTGCTGAATGGTCGAAGCGGGAGCATAATGATCCAAGATGAAAGTTATTTTCTTAGGGTCATGAACTTTTTTCCCACCCATTTCATAAAAAGAATGGATGGTCTGCAAGTATAGATCGTTGACTTCGGCCAGGTCAACTCGACAATTAACAATTTCTCCCGTAACAACTTTCTCTACCCGAGCCGCCTTAGCCATTATTTTTTCCAGAGCGTGCATAAAGACCTCGAATTTTAAAACTGATGTAATCGTTATTTTATGAGTAAAGAATGAAGATTTCAACAGGTTTTGTAGGCCACCACAGAAAAGTGCTTAACGTAACATAGTAAGAATAATTATTAATCGGAGCAATTAAATATTTACTGTTATCACTCTTATTTTACTCCGTGGTCTGGCTTTATCGAGTTTCCCCAATGAAATTGGGTCGTAATTCCACATAAGAAATAAAGCCAAATGCGGCAAGGGACAAGCCCTTGCCCTACATTTCAGGTTTTTTTAATTTCTCGGAGGGCAAGCCCTTGGGGCTTGCCGAACCACGCCTTAAGATGTCGTTTATTTTATGCTCCCATTAATAAGAGGGGAAAAAGGGGGAGTTAAGGTAAAGGGATTACCAGATTTTCTTTCTGACCGTCGATCGGCTATTTGGCAAATGTCTGGATGTGGCTTAAGTAGAGGCCAGCGGAGGAAAATTAAAATTGGCTGGAAATTAACGTCTTTATACTTAGCCACCTTTTTACGCGAAGAACGGCTACCTCTGCTAAAAAAGCCTAAAAATAAGTCTGTTCTCTTGCCCAGATAAGCTTAGCTCTCCCCGCCTGTAGCCGTGAAAGAACCAGCGCCTCCTTTTAATGAGCCTCTTGCCCTCCCGCCTGAATTAGTCACAAATTTCAAAAGTGATCGACGGTGAGGATAGAAAAGTATTGACTTCTTTTTTATATTAGGTAAATTATCTGCATATTTGCCATGGGCCCAAGATGGAGAATAAGTGATGGAAGGTAAACCCGATTACCTGGGACACCGGCAGCGATTGCGGGAAAGATTCCGAAAGGATGGGGTTGCCGGCATGCACGATTACGAAGTCTTGGAACTCTTGCTCACTTATGCTCTGCCGCGCAAAGATGTTAAGCCTCTGGCTAAAGAACTCATCCGGGTTTTTGGTAGTTTTGCCGCCGTCTTTGATGCTTCCCTTGAGGAGTTAGAAAAAATAAAAAACGTGGGACCCATCTCGGCCACCTTGCTGGGTTTGATCAAGGAAATATGCAGCATGTATTTGGCCGAAAAGATAAAAAATAAAGATGTCCTTTCTTCTCCTCAAGCAGTCCTAAATTTTGCCCGCGTCAAACTGGCTGGTCTGCCACGAGAAGCTTTCCTGGTGATTTTTTTGAATAATAAAAATAGAGTTATCCTCTCTAAAATTATTCAAGAAGGAACTATTGACCGAGCCATAATTTATCCGCGGCGGCTTATTGAAGAAGCCTTAGCTTGTCATGCTACAGGAGTAATCTTAGTCCATAATCATCCCAGCGGCGAACCGGAACCTTCGCCGGAAGACAAGCAATTGACGCGTTCCCTTCTTGAAGCAGCGCGCACCATCGACTTGCGCATATTGGATCATATTATTGTGGGGCGGGAAGGATATTGCAGTTTTTTAGAAAAAGGATTATTAACCGGAAAAGAAATATAGAAGGAAGGATAGCTAAGATGAAGGAACAAAAAATCATAAAGATTGATCCGGCAAATTTGAACCGGGTGGAGGCGCATGCTTTATTAGTGGGAGCCATTGGGCCGCGGCCCATAGCTTTTGTTTCCACAGTTAGCCAGCAGGGAATTAACAATTTAGCTCCTTTCAGTTTTTTTACAGCCCTTTCGGTAAAGCCGGCCGTAGTAGGTTTTGCCGTGGCCCGTAAGAGAGCGGGGGAGAAGAAGGACACTTTAATCAATATCGAAGAAACTAAAGAGTTTGTCATAAATGTAGTGACGGAAGAATTGGCCCAGGCCATGAATTTAACTTCTGGTGAATACGCTTATGAAGTTGATGAATTTAAGGTGGCTAATCTGACGCCAGCCCCGAGCGATTTAATTAAGGCCCCGCGGGTAGCAGAATCTCCGCTAAACTTCGAGTGTAGACTCCTGCAGATTTTGGAATTTGGTCAATTTCCGACGTTAACCAGCTTTATTATTGGTGAAGTTTTGCGGGTGCATATTCAGGAAGAAGTCTGCGCGGATGGAGTTATTAAAGCTTCAAAATTAAAGGCCATCGGTCGATTGGGTGAAGATTTTTATTGTAAGACCAGAGATATATTTGAAATGAAGAGGCCCACTGGGCCTTTTTAACCGAATGTGTGAAGGAGGTTTGAGATGGAGGAAGAAAGAAGAGTGGGTTACAGAGTTATAGGCACGATTAAAAGCGTGAAGGGACATTGTCACGCCGGCCATACTGTGGGGCAGCAGATCGAGCTGAGTGGGCATAATACCGGGGGTTTATGCGGTTTTTTCTACCATGATGCTTTTCCCTATATTATCATGCTCCAATTTGGAGGAGGATTTCCGCCAGAATGGGGAGGGCCGGATATAGTGGAATTAGAATGCCTGGATAAGACCAATGCCGTAAAAATGGAGCTTAGGCGTATCAAAGAATAGATTTATTTTTGTATTTTTTGGTGTTCGCGATAAAATTTTAAAAAGTAATCTAAACCTGACCATAAAGTAATTAGCAGAGCAATTACTAAGAGAATCATACCTAATAAGTGGAAGTCAATGCCCAAATATTCATAATGAAGAATTAGACCAATTAAAGCAATCGATTGCAAAACTGTTTTAGCTTTTCCCCATTTGCTGGCCGCAATTACTATTCCCTGCACGGAAGCTATTCCCCGCAAGCCAGTTACGGCAATTTCGCGCCCCACGATTAAAACAACTATCCAGGCTGGAATACGTTCTAAAGAGATTAACATGATCATGGCCGAAGTGATTAATAGTTTATCGGCCATGGGATCTAAAAGCTTACCTATAGGAGTTTCTGTTTTTTGTTGCCGAGCAATATAACCATCTAAGAGGTCAGTGAGCGAGGCTAAACTAAAAATTAGCGCAGCCATAAAGCTCGCCAAAGGGCCGGGAAAGAAAAGAAAAAAGACGACAAAAGGGATAGCTAACAGGCGGAAAATAGATAGAAGATTAGGTATGTTCCAAAGCGCGAGGGGCTTTTCTTTTTTGGCCATGACCTCCATGGATTTCTCCATAGTTAAACCCAATTATTTCATTTTGAACGCAGGGCTGAAAAATTAGGTTTAGGTTCCTGATGGTAATATTGGAAATAGTGCAAAACTTTTTGAATAAATCGGCGTGTTTCTTGGTAAGGGGGAACTCCGCGATAGCGCAGAACGGCATTTTCGCCAGCGTTATAGGCGGCCAATACGGCATACAAATTTCCGGGAAAGAGATCGATTAGATACCGTAAGTAGCGAACGCCTCCTTCAATATTTTTTTCAGGATGAAAAGAATCTTTTACTTGAAAAGCATAAGCTGTTTTGGGCATGAGCTGCATTAATCCTTTAGCGCCCGCTTTAGAAATGGCCCAGGGATTGAAGTCTGATTCTGTTTTAATAATAGCCTTGATCAAAGCATAGTTTACGCCGTATTTTTCGGCAGCTCGCCAAATAAAGGGATCGAATTTTTCGTAAGGTAAATCAGCCGCAAATTGGACCCGTTCTCCCTTGGTTACCTCTTCCTTTCTATCTTCTCTCTCAATTATCTCTTCTTTTAAGATTAATTTAAATTTCCCATGGGTAGGCGTATTGGTAAAATGCACCACTCCTTCACTATCAATATATTGGTAAATATCAGCCCAAGACCAGGAAAGTTGGAGCAAGTTCATCGCTACTATCAGAACAATTTGGCCAATAAAATTTTTTCTAATTCCCCAGAAGTCTAGCATATATTTTTAACCTTTAGAAAAACATTTTCTGCCCACTAACTCTTCGGCAATTGCTTAGCTAATCTGTATTTCTCGAAGCATTCTTTACTGCAAAAAAAAAGCTTTTGCCCTTTCCAAGAAACTTGATAAGACTTACTCTTGGGAATATAACAGTTGCAGAAGGGATCTTGAACTAACTCTTCACTAATAGCCTCGGGTGGAGAGCTTCTTTTTTTAGGGAAGAAGGCCCTTTTCACCATAAAGTAAATAAGCAGTAGAAGAATAAAATAAATGATTAACCGGAGCATCGTTCTTTTTCTAAAAGAGGAATAACTTTTTCCCCTGGAGGTAGCTCGTCTAAAAGTTCGCGCACTGTTTTGCCCAATTGGGGATGGACCAGGTGCGGGGCAATATCTTGCAGAGGTAGCAGCACAAATCTTCGTTTGACCATCTCGGGATGAGGGATTTGCAGATCATCTTCTTGGCAAATCAGATTGGCATAAAAAAGGATATCTAAATCAATAATCCGGGGCCCCCAGCGTTCTTTTCTTTCCCGGCCCATATTTTTTTCAATATGCAATAAAAATTCCATAAGCTGGTGCGGAGAAAAATTTGTTTCTACTGCTATTACGGCATTTACAAACCAATTTTGGTCTTTTCTACCCACCGGTTCAGTAAGATAAAATGGAGAGCAAGCCACAATTTTATTTCCTTTCTCCGCCCCAATAGCTTGGATGGCTTGCCGACAATTGGCTAAGCTGTTGCCTAAGTTCGAACCGATACCAATATAAGTGAGCATATTAATTTTAAGCAAAAATCATACCTAAAATACCTTTTTTATTCTTTCCATGGCTTCTTCCAGCCGCTGGTCGGGAACGGTGAGGGAAATACGGATATAGCCTTCGCCATGGGGTCCATAAGCTGGACCTGCCGCGACCACTATGGCCGCTCTCTCGAAGAGAGCAGTCGTAAACTCGAGAGAGGTCATTCCTTTGGGCACAGGAACCCACAGATAAAAAGTCCCTTTCTGGGGAGGAAATTCTAACCCGATCTTGGCCAAAGTCTTCAAGACTAACTCCCGCCGCCGGGCGTAAATATTTAGCATTTTAGTGATATTTTCATCTTCATGGCGTAAAGCTTGTATGGCGGCGTACTGGATGGCGTTAAAGATTCCGGAATCAGTATTCTCTTTTACTTTACAAATGGCACTGATTATATCTTTGTTGCCTACGGCCATGCCGATTCGCCAGCCGGTCATGTTATAAGGTTTGGATAAGGAATTTAGTTCTATGCCCACTTCTTTGGCTCCGGGAACAGCTAAGAAGCTCAAGCGCTCTTGCCCATCGAAGACAATCTCACTATAGGGGTTATCGTGACATACGGCAATGTTATGCCGGCGGGCGAAATCAACCACGCGCACAAAAAACTCGCGGGTGGCACAGGCTCCGGTGGGATTGTTGGGATAGTTCAGGAACATGGCTTTCGTCCGTCTAATAATTTCCGGCGGAATCTGATCAAAATCAGGAAAAAAATCATTCTCAGCCAGGATGGGCATGGCATAGGGTTCGCCGTTGCCTATATATATACTAGCTCGATAAGCGGGGTAACCTGGATCAGTCATTAAAACTATTTCGCCAGGATTAACTAAGCCTAAGACAAAATGGTGGCAGCCTTCTTTGGAGCCGATTAAGCCGAGCACCTCCCCTTCCGGGTTCAATTCTACCCCGTATCTCCGAGCATACCAGGAGGCCACTTCCCGGCGGAAAGCCAACATGCCTTTCTCCTCATCTATGGGATACTGATGGTTGATGGGTATCTGGGCCTGCCGACAGAGTTCGTCAATTATGCGCTGCGGGGTAGGATCAACGGGATCGCCCACGCCTAAATTAATGACATCGACCCCTTCAGCTTTGGCTTTATTTATTTTATTACGTAAGGTAACAAATAGATAAGGGGGAATTTTTTGAAGACGTTCAGCAAATTGCACCTCAACCTCCTTAAGTTTTATTAAAAAATAATAATTAACATGGATTTTAGAGGCTGACAAGCCCTTTTACTACTTGGACAGCCGAAGCAGCATCAGGTGCATAACCGTCGGCCCCAATTTTTTGGGCAAATTCCGCCGTAACCGGTGCTCCGCCAATGATGGTTTTAATATCTTTTTGCAAGCCCGCTGCTTTAATTAAGTCAACCGTGGTCTTCATCTGTAACATAGTAGTAGTCAGCAAAGCAGACATGCCGATGACTTGCGCACCTTTTTCGCGGGCGGCCTGCAAGAATTTTTCTGGCGGCACATCAATTCCTAAATCTATAACTTCAAACCCTCCTCCTTCGAGCATCATCCCCACTAAATTCTTACCAATATCATGAAGGTCGCCTCTAACTGTTCCTAAGATAACTTTGGCCGATGAAGTTGTGGTCGATTTAGCCAGAATGGGACGAAGCACGTCTAAACCGGCATGCATGGCCCGGGCAGCAATAAGGACCTCAGGAATGTAAATTTCGTTGTTCTTAAAAAGGAGGCCAATGCGCTCCATGGCTTTGATCAAGCCGTCTTGCAAAATTTTATGAGGAAGCTCTCCTGCATCCAAAGCTTTCTGGGTTAATTCTTTGACTTCTTCCATCTTACCCATAGATATAGCTTGAAAAAATTTCTCGGGGTCAACCATGATTACTTTCCTCCTTAATATTTTTTTATCAAAAGGCTATTCTATTTTTGTCCCAATTGTTAGATAGCCAAAGCAGAGATTTGGCTGCCGAACATATTCCATAATTTTTTCAAAGTCTCCCGGAACGGAGGATGGAAATCAACAACCAAACTCCGAAAATACCAGCAATACCAAAACCTAAAATTCCCAATACAGGGAAACCAAACAAGAAAGGGCCAATATTGGTACTTATGATCAAAGAAGATGAGATGATTAGTGATGATATTAAAAGAGAAAAAGCCAAGCGGTTAGAAGCCCGATCAATTTGGGAAGAAAGTTGGCTCAGGCCGCGGAGCTCTAAGCCAATCTTATATTTACCTTGTTTTATCTGCCGCAGAATATCCTGGAGATCTTCGGGAATTTCTTTAAGTAACTGGAAAAGTTCTTCCCCTGCCCCGAAAAATTCTTTCCAAATTCTTTGGGGACTAAAACGTTCCATTTTAAGCTGCTTGATAAAAGGAGCAGCTTTGCTGGCCATATCCATCTCGGGATCCAAAGCCAAACCGACTCCTTCGGCTGTGGCTAAGGCTTTCCCCATGAGATAAATATCCGGGGGGAGGCGCAAATGGTGGCGATTAATTAAATCAAGCAAGTCTTTTAATATGATGGCGAGGCGGAGCTCCTGCAAAGGTCGCCCAAAATACTTGGCCATAAAATCGGCTATATCCTTTTCTAAGGCTCGGCGGTTGGGCTCCTCTTCCCACTCAATAATTTTTAGCAGGGCAGAGACGATTTTTCTTTCGTCCCGGCGCACATACCCATAAATCAGGTCGGCAAAATCTTCGCGAGCTTGCCGGTCTACACTGCCCATCATGCCAAAGTCCAAGTAACAAATTCTGTTACCTGGCAAAACGAAAATATTTCCCGGATGAGGATCAGCATGGAAAAAACCGTGCCGAAATATTTGTTCTAAAATTAAATCTGCTCCCCGAGAAGCTATTTCTTTTCGGTCCAAGCCTTCTCGATCGAGAAGATGAATTTCGCTGGCCTTAATTCCGGAAATATACTCCATGGTCAGCACTTTACTACTACAAGCGTCGCGGTAGAGGCGGGGAACATATAGATAAGGATGGTCAAGAAACTGATGGGCAAACCTTTCCAAATTAGAAGCTTCGACCTCATAGTCAATTTCTTTTTCTAAAACGCGGGCGAATTCTTCCACAATTCGGGTTGGCTTCTGCCTGGCTAATTCCTCTATGTGTCTTTCCATTAAAATGGCTAAATGAAAAAGGATTTCTAAATCTACTTCAATTAATTGTCGGATACCCGGCCGTTGCACTTTGACCACCACCTCTTCCCCACCGAGCAGACGGGCTCGATGCACCTGGCCAATAGAAGCAGCCGCCAAGGGCGCAGGATCAAAACTGGCGAATTTTTTCTCCAGAGGTGTTTTGAATTCATCTTCAATAATTTCTTTTACCTGAGCAAAAGGGAAAGGAGGAACTTGATCTTGGAGTTTCGCTAATTCTTGGGCGAATTCTAAGGGAATCAAATCAGGACGGGTAGAAAGGACTTGGGCCAGTTTAATAAAAGTAGGGCCTAAATCCGCGCAAGCAAGACGAAGGCGCTCGGCCCGGGTAAGTTTTTCGGCGCTGGCCCGATGGCTCCGAAAGATTAAACGCCGGCCAAACTCTAAATACTGGCCGATATTTAATCTATCAATGAGATCACCAAACCCATACTTAAAAAAAACAGTGAGAATTTGGCGGTAGCGATTTATATGGCGGTAAGGGCGCGAAAAGGCTCCTATCTGGCGCAGCAGCATGCTATTCTTTTTTCTCCCCAGCTTTCTCCAACTGTTCAATCCTGGTTTTCAATTCTTCGATTTCTTTGCGCGTGGGTATATTCAACTTTTGCAGAGTTTCGGTTACGACCTTCTCTATTTTTTCAGACAACTCTTTTCTAACTTTGGTTGACCTTTCTTTAAGTTCTTGGATTAATTCGCGCCCCTGTTTTTCCGTAAGATCTCCTTTTTTGACGATTTCATTCACCGTTTCTTCAATTTTGTCCGCCGTCATGGAGGCTAAGCCCGCCCCGATGAATATGGCTTTTTTTATAAACTCGAACATAACTCACCTCCGAAGTTAAGATGTAAAGGGTTTAGCTCAGCTATGTTTTCCGCAGAAAGGTATTCGGGAAATAAATAAAAAGGCATAACCCTTTATTTAAGATTATGCCTTTTTTTCGGAGGAGAAGCAATTTACTTTTTAAGAGAAGATTTCTGCTGAGCTACCCATTCTTTAAATTTGGCCAATTCTTCCGGAATCATTGGGTAAATATGCTTGGGCTCGGGGAAAGCTCTATTCCGCACATCCTGGACATAAGCAGTAAGAGCTTCCGTACAGATCTTGCCAACTTCGGCGTAACGTTTAACGAATTTAGGGGTAAACGCTTCAAAGATGCCCAACATGTCGCTTACGATCAACAATTGGCCATCACAATATGGACCGGCTCCAATAGAAAGAACAGGAATAGTCAGGAGGTCCCGGATATAGCCTGCTACTTCGGGTGGGATTGCTTCCAGCAAAATCATAGCTGCCCCAGCTTCTTGAACGGCCAGGGCGTCTTCCACTTGGGCTTTAGCGCTTTCCAAAGTGCGCCCTTGGGCCTTAAAACCTCCTAATTGGGAGGAGCTTTGGGGAGTCAAACCTATATGGCCCATGACTAACATTCCCGCATCCACAATGGCTTTAATCCGGCTCGCTACGCGTACCCCTCCTTCTAACTTTACCGCATCGACTCTGGCTTCTTTAAAGAAACGGCCGGCATTCTCTACAGCGGCTTCATCATTAGTTTGGTAAGACAAGAAAGGCATATCCCCAATTACAAAAGTATTGGGCGCTCCTCTCCGCACCGCCTCCGTATGGACAATCATTTGATCCATAGTGACCGGCATGGTGCCTTCATAACCATAAACACACATCCCCAGGGAATCGCCCACTAAGATCATATCCACGCCAGCTTTCTCCGCAAAAGTGGCTGTGGGATAGTCATAACTGGTAATAAAAGTAATCGGTTCTCCTTTTTCTTTCATGGTGTAAAAATCTTGTATCGTTTTCTTTTTTTTCATTTTTCCTCCTTTTTATTAGTAAGAAACTTGCTATTTTTTCTTCTGCTGGTAAGTTGCCTCGCTAAAATTCTTGGTTTGATTTCTTTCCTCGGCTAAAGGGAAAAGGAATAGAAAAAATTTATTTATAAATACGAATAATATCCTTCAAGATGGCCGCAGCTGCGCCTAAAGGATTTGATTTACCTCCGGAAACCGTAACTCTATCCATGGTATCAGTTAAATACGATATGGCTTTTTCTGAGCCGCGCACACTGGCCAGAGGATGGTCCAGAGGAATGGCCAAGGGAGCTACTGAGGCTATGACTCGGCCATTTTTCTTTTCTACTTGGCCTATGAGTTTAATGATTTTGCCTTCTTGCTTTGCTTTATTTATATCTTCCGGAGTAATCTTCGTGATTCCTTCTACGGGAATATCTTTTAACGTTAATCCTGCTTGGAAGACTTCGTTGGCGATAAGCAGAATTTTATTGGCCGTATCTCGTCCTTCCACATCTAAGGATGGATCAGGCTCGGCTATGCCCATTCTTTGGGCTTCAGCTAAAGCCTCGCTATAGGGGCATCCTTCTTCTGTCATCCTGGTGAGAATATAATTAGTCGTCCCATTAAGAATTCCTTCGGCAGCCAAAACCTCTGTGCCTGCTAAACAATCTAAGCCCACATCCAAAGTGGGTAAAGCAGCGGCCGTCGCCGCACTGATCATCAATTTCCGATTAGCTTTTTTGGCCAATTCTTTTAATTCTTGGAAACGGAGCACCAAGGGCCCTTTGGCTGCGGTAACCACATGCCGACCATGCTCCAGAGCAGTGCGAAGGTGGGTCAAACCGGGTTCTCCGTCTTGAATATTTGTGGGCGTGGTTTCTACTAAGATTTCTGCAGGTAAAGAGGAAAGGGCTTCTTTCCCCGAATAATTCTTCTTTCCGAAAATGGGCAGCTCTTCCACATTTTTACCTTGTTGGAGGTGAGCTAATAGATTAGGCAAAGGCAGACCTTCTGGCGATACAGCAGCGCCTCCAATATCTACCGCCGCAATTATTTTCAGAGTCAACCCATAGCGAGCTTGGAGGTATCCATTTTTTTGGCTTAATAGACTGAGAAAAGCTTTGCCTACTCTGCCCACGCCACAAATTATAATTCTAACTTCCATCTATTACTCCTTCCTTTCTACCTGCCTCCTGCTTATTTTTTTACGCTCCCTAATTTCTTTCTTTGTAACAGATTTAATACTAAGTTGCAAGCAGCCATTTTCCTGTCCGTCCAACAGTTTTAACTTTCACGGCCAAATGAGTCAGGGGGAAAGGGGTAAGGATATGCTACTTATGCTTTCCCTAAAAAGGTTTTTATCCAATCAGAGTTCCGGCGCGATTAGCCCGTAAATATTTTAAACAATAATCATCTTTACCCAATAAAGTCTCGGCCACCAGGATATTGGTCATCAGCTTTTGATCGAGCGGATCAACGATGGCTCCATCTAATCCAGCCCCCAGACATAAAACTATAAAAATTCTATTTAATAAGAAGCGACTGGGCAAGCCGAAAGAAATATTCGAAAGTCCGCAAATTATTTTTACTTCGGGAAATTCACTATGCAAACGGCGGATGGTTTCCAAGGCTAAAAGACCGTTGTCTTTATGAACGCTCAATGGTTGAATTAGGGGATCGAGATGGATGCTCGCCGGGGGAATCCCTAAACGAGTTAAGTTGTCAACTAAAAAAGCCGCATTCTTTACAGCCTGCTCAGCATTTTTAGGAATGCCATTTTCATCTAAGCATAGGCCGATGATCTCACAATCTCTTTCTAAGAGGACCGGCTTCATAGCTTCAAAGCGGTTTCTTTCCGCCGTGATAGAATTGATCATTGGTTTTTTCTGCACCTGCTTAATGGCTTGGAGCAAAACTTGCGGATCCGGACTATCTAATGATAAAGGTTTTTCAGAAACACTTTCCGCTACTTTAATGAGCCAAAGGAGGTCCTCTTTTTCGCTGGCCAGCCGAGATCCAGCATTCAGATCTATATAATCTGCTCCGGCCTGGGCCTGCTTTTGGACTTCGTTAGAAATGAAAGCGGCGTCGCGCTTCTCCACTGCTTCGTTGATAGTATTCCGGCTGGTATTAATCCGTTCGCCTACGATTAACATCATTCTTCTCCTTTTCGCCTGAAATCTTTTTAAAAGATAACACACCCGCGGCGAATTGAAAATCCTATTTCATGAGCGAAGGCAAAAAGGTGGCGATTTGTGGAAAGATGGTAAGTAGGCCAATGACCACAAAGAGGTCAACCAAGAAGAAGGGCAAAAAGCCGACGAAAATATCGCGTAAAGTCAAGCCAGGTACAACACTCTTTAATACATAAGCTTGGATACCTACTGGAGGAGTCAGTAGACCGATCTCTAACATCTTCACGACAATGATCCCAAACCAGATGGGATTAAACCCTAAAGCAACTATGGAAGGGAAGATGAAAGGAACGGTTAACATCAGGAGCCCGATGGCATCCATGAAGCAGCCCAGAATCAAGTAAGCGGCCAGAATAAATAAATAGACAGTTATAGGAGAAACGCGGAGGCTAACCATCCATTCCGCAAAGTCCACAGGCAGACGCGTAAGGGCGAGAAAACGCACAAAGATATAGGCGCCCAAAATAATCAAGAATATGTTGGCATTGACTCGGAGGGATTCCCGGATCGCTTCTTGAAAAAGGTGCCAGGTTAAGCGCCTCATACCTAAAGCCAGAATTAAGCAAGCACTAGCTCCCACAGCGCCGGCTTCGGTTGGGGTAAAAATGCCGGTGTAAATTCCCCCAGAGATACAAATAAAGATAATTAGAATTCCGCCCATCCCCTTTAGGCTGGCTAATTTTTCTTGCCAAGTAAAATATCTTCCCGGGGGAGCTAAATGGGGGCGGAAGCTCACAATAATCAGCACCAAGAGAATGAAGCAGCCCATGGAGAGGAGGCCGGGAAGAATTCCGGCAATTAACAACTTAGCAATACTCTCCTCCGTAGTTACCCCATAAAGGACTAACAAAATGCTAGGTGGAATCAGAGCCGCCAAAGTTCCGCCCATGGCCACTGTGCCTGCGGCTAAGCGGCGATCGTAATGATAACGTTCCATCTCGGGGAAAGCTAATTTCCCCAGCGCCGCTGTAGCAGCTACACTTGATCCGCTACATGCTCCGAAAGCAGCGGCGCCGAATAAAGTGGTGATGGCCAATCCTCCAGGAAGACGACCAAACCAACGGTAGGCTGCTTCAAAGGCATCGCGGGCAAATCCGGCAAAAAAGGCCACATAACCCATGAAAATGAACATGGGAAGGACAGATAACAGCCAACTGGCCACGGCGCTATAAGGAATTTGGTAAAGGGCATTTAAAGCTACAATTGGCCCTTTCAATAACCATATTCCGCCGAACCCAACTAAGGCCATTCCTACTCCTATGGGCAGACCTAAAAGGAGAAGAATAATGAAGATCAGGAAAGAAAAGATGCCAATGGTAGTAGGATCAATGCTACTCATTACTTGCCCTCATTCTTTGAGCTTATGCCCATCTTCCCAAATGTCTTTGGCTAAGCGCAGACAAAATAGGAAACTCCCTATGGGGACTAAAATTTTTGATGGAAAGAGGGGGAAAAGGATTAAGCCAAAAGTAGTTTCCCCGAGCTTCCAGGCTTGCAGAGCAGCCCGCCAACTTTGCCAAGCAATTAAGGCAAAAACAAGAAGTCCTAAGGAATGACAGAATATGTCCAGCTTCGTCCGCAGGCGCGGAGAAAGATAAACCAATAAGAACTCCACCCGGATGTGGGTGCGCAAAGCCTGCGCATGACTCACGGTGAAGTAAAAAAGGCCCACCATGAGAAACTCGACAAGTTCATTAGTCCCCTGCAGAGGAGCGTTAAATATATAACGGCCCAGAACATCAGCGGAAACCAGCACCATCATTACTATTAGAATAGTTCCGCCAATTATCTGGCTCAATAACTTTTCCAAGAAGAGCATTTCGCTTTCCTGGCTATTTTTTCCGGGCATGTTTTTGGTAGAGCTTTTCGAAATCAGCAATTAATTTCTGGCCATCAACTCCTAAAGAATTAACTTTTTTCACATATTCATCCACCAAAAAGGAAGCTGCTTTCTTCCATTGGCCATATTGTTCTTGATTAAGTTCCACTAATTTTCCGCCGCCTTCCTGGAAAGTCTTCAAGAGGGTTGCCACTTCTTGATCTGTATATTTGATAACTTGCTGAGGGAAAAATTCTTGCCAAGTTTCTTCATAAATTTTTTGGAGGTCAGGAGGAAGTTTTTTCCAGCTATCTAAATTGATCCAGATATCAAAGATGAGCGTGTTGGCAATCGGCGTAATTGTTAAATATTTGCAATAATCATGAAATTTATAGGAAAAATGGACATAAAGGTAGCCTACAGTTCCATCCACTACTCCCCTGGCTAAACCTTCGGTCACTTCATAAAAAGTAAGCGGTACCGGGGTGGCCCCCATGGCGCTTACCCATTTGGCCGTTGGGCCTACAGCTCTAATTTTTTGCCCTTTAAAATCAGCCGGATTGGCCAGAGGTTTCTTGCTAATAATAGTGGAAGGATAACCGAAGGAGGTAAGGAATTTCATGCCTTGCTTTTCTAATTCCTCTTTGAGTTTGGGATGGGAAGCAGCCATTTCATTCCATGCCTTAATCACGCCCCAAACATCGGCGCCGCCCAAGAACATTAACTGGGAAAATTGCCATAAAGGAAAACGGGCCGGCTGGTACACCATATTGGGTGCACCGGCGACATCACATGTGCCTGCTTTTAGAGCATCGGGAGTATCTTTAGCTTTAATCAAAGATTCCGCCCAGTAAAATTCATGTTTGATCTTTCCGCCGCTTCTTTTCTCGATTTCTAAGAAGGTATCTTTTACGGCATCAGTCCGCGCTGTTCCCGCTTTAGAAGGATCAGCGTATTTTAAAACGATCGGTTTGGCTTGGGCTAAGGCGGGATTAGGTAATAAAAAAATTAAATAGGCTAAAACTGAAAAAATTACGTTCCCCGTTACCCATATTTTTCTCGCCATTTTTCCCCTCCTTAATTTTATTTATTACTCGGAGCAATTAAATATTTACACTTATCCCCTTCACCTTCTCCCCGTGGTCGGTTCTTATCGACTCTCCCCATGCTTGGGGCGAGGGTTAGGGTGAGGGGTTGAAAACGGTAGATGTCATATATTTTATGCTCCCATTAATAAGACTTATTAATCTCTGATTGAGCTTTTTGAATAGCTCCCCTAATGACCTTGACAAAATCTTCAGCGGTCGCCCCGGCAATTTGCACCCCGGGTTTTGAAAAATAATCTTGGACAATTTCTCTTATCTGATCTTCGGCGATGCTACTCCCCTTGAGTGCGGATTCCATCTCTTCAATAATCTTGACGGGTACACAATGGATTGAGCCAGTTAGCGAAATATTGAGTAATTTATCTTTGGCGACCAAAACTACGGCGCGAATTAATGGTCCTTGGGGGACTTTAATAGTAAATTCGCTCCGTTTGACTCCAGCAGGAATAGGTCCAAATTTTCTAGCTTCGCTCATGGCCCAAAGCCAATCCGGAGAGAAATCCTGCTTTTCTCTTTCTGTCAGCAGCGCTTTTTCTTCCGCAGTTAAGTCTCCCAGGACAAAAGACACGTTCAGCTTTTCCGCAAACGCTTCTCGATAAGCGGCAAAAATTTCTTCAAAGTGGGGAGGTTGGCCCAGGATATCTTGGAAACTCGTGATCCGCTCCGCAATGGTTTTAGCTTCTTTATCGGCGAATTTTTCGGGCAAAGGCTTCAAAGCCTGCGTCATCAAATCAAGACGCGAACGGAGAATCTGAGGTCCACCCGTGAAGCGGCAAATATCACCTTGGAAAGTGAGGGTATGTCCAGAAATCTTACGTCCGCTAACTTCTAAGTCATTTAAAGGACGATACACTATGGGTAGAGAAAATTTACGCGATAAATAATTAGCGCAAGCCTCGATTAGATACCGATAAGCTTCAGGAAGATTAATGGGAAAATCTGGCACTTCGCGGCGGTCAAAGCAAAGAATGACCGCTATAGTTCCTGGATCCATCCAGTAAGGAGAACCGCCGGTGTCCCGCCGACCAACTTCAATTCCATTTTTTTTGCAGAAATCCCAATCAATTTCTTTATCAGGATCATTGTAATAGAAGAGACAGACAGCCGGTTTTTCAAAACTAACCATGGCCAGTGTATTAGGAATTTTATTTTGGCTGCGTAAATTTAGAATAGTGGAAATATAAAGGGCTCCGCGGGCGTAACTGGAGAAAGTTAATCTTAGAAACCGCCACTCCCCTTTGGCCATAAAGCCTCCTTTTCGTAAAGCTGAAGCTGGCTTATTTGCAGGTCTGCAAATTTAATGGATAGGTATTAATAATTTAGAGCCTTTTTAAACCAAAATAGTTTACTTGTCAAGGAATTTTCAATATGACCGATTCTCGCTCACTGAGTTAAGTAAAGAGAAGTTAAGAAAATTATTGGACGCAGATAAACGCCGATTTTCAGGATTAAAAAATATTATTAAGAAAAAAGATGACTCTCACAGAGCTCACAGAGCACACAGAGAAAGAAATAAATAAAATTATTAAAAAGTAAATTTTTCTCTGCGCTCTCAGCGTGCTCGGCGGTGAATCATAATCCCTCCCTACCTCCCTTTTTTCCTCTTGACAACTTATTTTATGATTTCTTATATTCTCTTTGGTCAAAATTTAAGAAAGGAGATTGGCTATGCCAAAGATACTTTTAATTCAAGGAAGCAATATGAACTTATTAGGAATTCGCCAGCCAGAAATCTATGGCACCACCACGGCTGCGGAATTGGACCAAATGATGAGGGAATATGCCCAAAAGAAAGGCATCGATTTAGAAATCTTTTACACCAATTCCGAAGGAGAATGCATTGATCGCATTATCAAAGCCTATTATGACAAAGTCGATGCCTTAGTAATGAATCCAGGCGGATTTACTTACGCTGCTTATGCAATTCGAGACACCATCAAAGGCGTGAAAATTCCCTACATTGAAGTGCACCTTTCTAACCATTATGAACGGGGAATTCACTCGGTAATTGCTCCGGCAGCTCAAGGGATTATCATGGGCTTAGGCATCCAAGTTTATTTCTTGGGCCTGGATGCTGCTCTGCATCTTGTTTCTAAGAAAAAATAAAAATTTATTGATACCTATCCTTCTGAGTGTTGGGGAGATAATTTTTGACTCCCGCCCAGAAAATATCGTAAAAAGCCTTAATCGAAAAAATAAATCGCAGTTTTTTCCCCTCTTCTTTTAACTTGATAGTGGATCTTAATTTTATAATCTGATACAGAATGGTTACTACACCCACGTTTCTTTTAATTTTGATTTTTATAATTTGCCATGGTATTATTAATAAAATTATCCAGCCGGCCCAAAGAATTTAAAATTCCCAAAGGAGTTACATTGAAAAAAGAGTTATGAACTTATTTATGGAATAAATTGGGAAGCTCTATTTATATAGCTCATATAATTGAGCTTGGCCAAGGAAGAGGAGAACATAAATCTTGCTAAAAATAAATTTCTTCTTCCGCTTTTTATTTTTGCCACTTCTCTTATTGCTTATAGCTTCCTCCTTTGGGTATTCCCCGGCAGAGGCCCGCGATCAGGTTATTCTAAAAATAGGTATCTACGAAAATCCTCCGAAAATTTTTATTTCTGAATCCGGCAAACCGGCAGGTATATTTGTTGATATTATTGAGCACATTGCTCATCGTGAGGGCTGGAAGTTGCAATATGTATTCGGCACATGGGGGTGCTGTATCTTCCATCCGATTTCCTAAGAATTCAGGCAATCAAGCATGAAAGATACTTTACTCATTATTGAAGACAATGAGCAAAATCTTTATTTAATGCGCTTTCTCTTGGAAAAGAGTGGCTTTAGCGTAATCGGCGCCAGCACCGGGAAAGAAGGAATTGCTTTGGCCTTACAACATAGGCCCAGAGGGATTTTACTTGATATTCAGCTACCGGAGATGGATGGCTATACGGTTGTTTCCGAGCTAAAAAAATATCAAGAATTAAAAAATATCCCTGTTATAGCTGTCACTTCATATGCCATGGTAGGAGACCGGGAGAGAATTCTAAGCGCAGGAGCAGATGGCTACATTGAAAAACCTATTGACCCGGATACTTTTGTAAGAGAGGTCGAAGAGTACCTGGTTATGAGGGAGGAGGGATAAGGGCGATTCTGCTCTCGCCCTTCGTCTATCATTATAAAAAAGGGAGGGGTAATATGGCCCGGGTGCTCATTGTTGATGACAAAGAGGAGAGCCGGTATTTTTTGGAAGTATTGCTCAAAAGCAAGGGATATGAAGTCGTCCCAGCAGCTAATGGGGCTGAAGCTCTTGAGAAGCTGAAGTCAGGAAACTTTGATTTGATTATCAGCGATATTCTGATGCCGGAAATAGATGGTTTTGAGCTATGTCGCCGAATCAGGAGAAGCAAATCGTGGAGAAGTATCCCTTTCATTGTTTATACAGCTACTTATACCGGACCAGAAGATGAAGCCTTTGCCCAAAAGATCGGTGCCGATCGCTTTATTCAAAAACCATGTGACCCTGATATTCTTTTATCGGCCATTGAGGAGGTAATGCAGAGCGCGGTGCGCCGAGAGATGACCTTTTGGCCGAGCGAGGAGAAAGAAGCGTATAAAGTTTATAGTGAAAGACTGGTGAGAAAACTGGAACAGAAGGCCAATGAGTTGGAGCAAGAGATTCAGGCCAGGAGGGAAGCTGAATATAATTTCAGGAACGTTTTAGAAAATGCTAATGAAGCAATAATAATTTCAGGGCCCGAT
>Ga0209102_1000726_pt1 | contig 20504 bp, 20 predicted proteins | sample ConPoolayeHmetaG_FD_185483 | JGI IMG/M metagenome (GOLD analysis project Ga0209102, IMG submission 185483) | Hot spring microbial mat communities from California, USA to study Microbial Dark Matter (Phase II) - Cone Pool mat layer H metaG... ...
GCTCGGGACCGCGCTGCCCTTCTGAATCCTGTGCCGCCCTTTCAGGGCTCATTGTGGTTACCGCCGCGTTCCCGGAGCTTGCGCCTCGGGCTTTCCCGTACCGGCTTCTGCGGAGCCTCATTTCGTGCCCAAAAGCACGCGTCGCGGCCATCGGGCAGGACGCTCATGCGACAGCGCAGCGCGCCGTCCGCACCCGCGGACCCCGCGCGGGATCGCGATCACCGGCCCCGGCAGGGGCCCTGAGCCGGTAGCCGGGGGTGAGCCGAAGGCCAAGCGTCGGAAATCGCGGCGATGCGGTTCGGGGCGATCATAAGGCCCCGGCAGGGGCCCTGAGCCGGTAGCCGGGGGTGAGCCGCAGGCGAACCCCCGGAAAGGAGCGTATCGATCAGTCAAGCCCCGGAGGGCCGGCAGACCTTTGCGCCTGTAGCGCCTCCTGCGGGACCTGCGTTTTCCGCCCGGACGATCATCTCGCATCCATTGGGCCGACCCATGCAGGGCCTGGCCGGCGAATGGGCCCGGCGAGCCCTGAAAGGTCGGCACAGAAATCGTCAACCGGGAAATAGCCGCGCCGCGTTGAACGAGCCTCGATCGCGCAGGATCACGGCTCCCCTTGCAAAATCTCGAGAGCTCGCCCCAGGTGCATTCGCCAGAAGCTTTCGAACTCCGCCGCCACCGAGGGCAGAAAGATCGTGATGCCCGCGCCCTGCCTGCCGAGCACTTCGACGGCGATCCGCTCGCCCAGGCTGTCCTCCATCTCCTGCAGCCCGGCATAGTCGAGAGCCAGATCGCGACGCGCGTCGTCCGGAATCCCGTCAGTGAAGTTCAGCTCGCACCAGTCTCCGAAAGGCCCGTCGCCGAGATCCACCATGGGCACTCCCTCGAGGCGGCAGGCAAGCGGTCTGTATTCATAAATGAGGCACCTGTCCCCGTTCCCCAGGAAAGGACACCCGGGGCTGCCTGCGGCCTCGACGATGCGATCGATCCCTTCTTCGCCGAGCGCGTCAAGAAAATATGGCGAGGTCAATTCCGGCGCCAGCCGCCGGATCGTCCGTTGAATCTCCGACGCCCGTGCGCGCACCGCATCGAGCACGGCCGGCGGCAGCCGGCGAATCCCCTCGGCTGCCAGGAAGGCGTCGGGCAGCGAGACGTCCCACAGCCCGTAGCAGCAGGAGGCGCAGCCGAGCCGGCATTGCATCCGGCCCGGGTAGGCGTTCACAATGGAAGAGAACCAGCGATCCAGGGCTTCCAGTGACTGACGATAGCTTTGCATCCGGCTGAATGATAAACCATGGGACAAGGGTCGGGCGGCATGCGCGAGTTTCGCATCTTCGGCCAGGATCACCTCGCCGCGCTTCTTGTGCTGGCCGTGCTCGGCGCGGCGATCATCCGGGCGGGGAGGCGGGGGAGCCCCCGCGTGTGCGCGTGGATCGGCCGCCTGCTGGCGGCGGTCTTGATCGGCTCGGCCGCGGCAAATTACGCGCGCCTCGCCCATCAGGGCGGATTCACCTGGGAATACTCGCTCCCGCTGGAGCTGTGCCACTGGGTCCTGGCGGCCTGCGTGGCGGCCCTGATTCTGCGCCGGCAGCTCGCGGCCGAGATCGCCTATTTCTGGGGGCTGGGGGGCACGTTGCAGGCCGTTCTGACACCCGACCTGCCGCTGGGTTTCCCATCATGGGATTTCGTACTGTTCTACTGGGCGCACGGCTCGATCCTGCTGGCGATCGCCTACCTGATTGCGGTCCGCGGCTTCCGCCCACGGCCGGGCAGCATCGTGCGCATGATGGCTGCCGCCAATTTCTACCTCGTCTTCGTCGGCGGCCTCGATCTGGCTTTCGGCTGGAACTACGGCTATCTGATGCGCCCTCCGGCTCAACCATCCCTGCTCGACTGGCTGGGGCCCTGGCCCTGGTACATCGTGTCGCTCGAGTTCGTGGCGCTTGCGATCTTCTGGATTCTGAGCCTTCCCTGGAAGATCCGCGGCATCTAGCAGTTTTCAGCTGTCAGCTGTCAGCTGTCAGCGATCAGCCCTTCGGAGGTTGAACGAAAACTGACGGCTGACAGCTGAAGGCTGATAGCTGATGGCACATACGCGCTGGAACAGTACCACCGGGCGGAAATGAACCTGCATCGGCTCCGGCGCGACCGGGTCGGGCTGTGGCAGCACAGGCCGCCGCCGGGGGATTACTCGATGGTCGCGAGCACCGGCGCGTGATCGGAGGGCTTCTTGCCCTTGCGCTCGTTGCGGTCGATTTCGACCGCGGTACACCTTTTCGCCAGCGGGCGGCTCAGCAGGATGTGATCGATGCGCACGCCCCAGCCGCGATGGAAGGCGCCGCCACGGTAGTCCCACCAGGTATACAGCCCTCCCTCGGAGTGATGCAGGCGCAGGGCGTCTTCCAACCCCCATTCGAGCAGGCCGCGCAGCGCCTCCTTCTCGGGCTCGGAAAAGAGAATCTGTCCCCGCCATAGCTCGGGGTCCCAGACATCGCGGTCGTCGGGTGCGACGTTGAAATCCCCGCACAGCACGACCTCGCCTGCAGGATCCAGCCCGGCGTCGAGGTAATCCCGCAGGCGGCGGAACCAGCGCAGCTTGTAGTCGTACTTGGGCGAGCCCACCTCGCCGCCGTTTGGCGCATAAAGGTTCATGACGCGGATTCCCCCGATCGTGCAGTCGATGAAACGGCACTCGGCGTCGCCCGGGTCGCCCGGAAGGCTCAGTACCGGATCGAGGATCGCAGAGCGCGCCAGCACGGCGACGCCGTTGTAACTTTTTTCTCCGCGGTAAACGCAGTGGTATCCCAGGCCGCGTATGGGATCCGCCGGGAAGTCCTCGTCGACGACCTTGGTCTCCTGCAGGCACACGATATCGGGAGCGCGGCGCTGCAGCCACTCGAGCAGGCGCTCGAGCCTCATGCGGATCGAGTTGACGTTCCAGGTGGCGATGATCACCGCGTCGGCTCTGCCTCCCGAACAGCTGCCCGCGGAACACGACGGCGCGCGCCGCCGTCACCTCCGGTAGCGGCCCATGAGCTGTGCCTCGGCCAGGATATGCCCCTTCATCGCCTTCTCGACGTCCGCCTTCGTGGCGCCCGGCTTGAGCGCCAGTTTGGCATCCAGGGCATAGAGCTTGAAGAAGTAGCGGTGCGCCGGGCCGCGCGGCGGGCACGGCCCGCCGTACCCCGGCCGGCCGAAGTCGTTGCGGCCCTGTATCCCGCCGCCCTTGACCTCTGCGACCTTGGGCACGTTTTCCGGCACGCCTCCGGCCGATGCCGGGATGTTGTAATAGACCCAGTGCACCCACGTGCCTGCCGGAGCGTCGGGATCGTCCATGATCAGGGTATAGCTCTGGGTCCCCGACGGGCCCGGATCCCATGCCAGCTCGGGCGAAACATCGGGGCCGTCGCAGGTGAACTTCCGGGGTATGTCGCCTCCCTCGGCAAACGCCGGACTTCTCAGATTGAGCGCCATGGGAATTTCCTCCTGCAATTGAGCATAATGCTACAGTAGCGCTCGCATCGCGCGCAATCGGGGAATTCCCTCCCGCCCGCATGAGACAAGCCTCGCGGCGACGCCGACCTCTGGTATTATTGCCGGCCATGCACTCGACGGCGCTCGCCTGCATGCGCAAAATCGCCGCCTTCCCCCTGTCGCGGATCGTCATAGCGTTCGTCCCCATCGCCGCCGCGGCCGTGTTCGCCGGGCCCGGAGTCGAGGCCTTCGTGCGAGCGCGCCTTGCAGCCGGCGCAACCGCCGCCGCATTCGCCGCCGCCGCCGCCACCATGCTGCTCGCCGACCTGTGGTATCGGCTCTTTGTGCGCTGGATCGAAAAGCGCTCCGCCGTCGAAATCGGCCTGCGCGCCGCCGGCGGCGAGCTGTGCGCAGGAGCGGTACTGGGAGCTTCCCTGTTCGCTGTGACGGTGGGATTCCTTGCGCTCGCGGGATGCTACCGCGTCGCGGGAGCGGGCGGCTGGATCGCGCCCGCCGCCGCGCTGCCGGCCGCCGCCGCATCGGGATATGTGGAGGAGCTGGCCATGCGCGGGGCTCTTTTCCGTATCGCCGAGGAGTGGCTGGGCTCGTGGCCGGCGCTTGCGGCCTCGGCGGCGCTTTTCGGGCTGGCGCACCTGGGCAATCCGCACGCGACCTGGTCGAGCACGCTCGCCATCATGCTCGAGGCGGGAGTCCTGCTTGCCGCCGCTTTCATGCTTACCCGCAGGCTGTGGTTTGCCGTCGGCATCCATTTCGCCTGGAACTTCGTCCAGGGGGCGGTCTTCGGCTTGCCGGTCTCGGGGCACGCGGTGCGCGGCCTGTTGCAGGGAGAGCTTTCAGGACCGGCGGCGCTCTGCGGCGGGGAGTTCGGCGCCGAAGCCTCCCCGATCGCCGTCGCCGTATGCCTGGCCGCAGCACTCTCCCTCCTGCGCCGGGCGCACCGCAAGGGGCACGTCGTGCCGGCTCTTCCGCGCCGGCGCGGTCTCCCGGGGCGGCAAGACCCTTCCCCGCCGCCCGAGCCCGATTCGCAGGATTTTTCGCCGCACCGGGGCGAAAAGCGTGGTACAAATGAGGCATGAAAACCCGATCGCTTCTTCTTCTCTGTTGCTGGTTGCCGCTCGCTTGGGGCCAGGAGGCGCGCCCACCCGAGGTCGTGTCGCTCCTCGGCAAGCCCTACTACGCAAACCCCGCCGACGACGATGTGCGCGCCGCGGAAAAGGCGCTCTCCGAAAAGCCGGACGACCCGGAGCGCATGATTGCGGCCGCGCGCGCCTACGACCGGGTTCTGCAGTTCAGCCGCTCGATCCCGCTTTATACCCGCGTGATCGGACTGCTGCCCGACGACGTGCGCGCCTACCGCTACCGGGGGCACCGCTACATCTCGACGCGCAAGTTCGCGCAGGCGGCGGCGGATCTCGAGAAGGCCGAGCGCATCGCGCCGGACAGCTTCGACGTGCTCTATCATCTCGGGCTGGCGTACTACCTCGAGGGGCGTTTCGGCGCCGCGGCCGACGCCTACGGCCGCTGCCTGGACTATCGCGGGCCGGCAAGCGGCAGGATGCCCGCGGAGTGGCGCAGCTGCACCGCGCTCGACGACGACTCGCGTGTCGCCATGATGAACTGGCATTACGCCGCACTGCGGCGCGCCGGGCGGGATGACCGGGCGCGCCGGCTGCTCGAGGGCGTGCGCCCGGACATGGCGGTCAAAGAAAACATCGCCTACCTCCAGGCGCTGCTGTATTACAAGGGCGAACGCATCGAGAGTGCCCTGGCAGAGGCGAAACTTGCGGGATCGAGCATGGCGGCGCTCGCCTACCCGATCGCCAATTTCGCCCTGATCCGGGGTGACCGAGCCCGGGCGTGCGAACTGTTCCGCAAGCTCGTCGCCGACGATTCCGTGTGGAACTCCTTCGGCTTCATCGCCGCCGAGGCCGAACTGGCAAGACCGGGCACCTGCAAGTAACGCCGGGACCGCCCCCCGGCTTCGGCCTCAGGAGCCGCTGCCCGCTTCCAGGATCTTCCAGTATTCCTTGAAGCGGCGTTCCCGCTCGTCGTACTCCATGTCGCGCAACTCCGCCCGCACGGAACGCTTCCCGAGCGCCGCGAACATGAGATTGGTCATGAAGTGCGACGGCCGGCGCCCCTCGCGCAGCAGTTTGGCGGAGGACGCGGTGACGGTGACCCCGTGCATTTCCACGACCGCCTCCCGGTCGCTCAGCCTGGCGATCTCGATCTTCTCCATGTAGCCGCTCGCCTCCAGGTACCGGGCGATCCGCACCAGGGCGTCGAGAGGCGCATCGTCATCGCGCAGGCCGAGCAGGCCCTTGGCGGCGGCCTCCTCGAGATGGTACTCCCCCAGACGACGGAAGAATTCCTCGGCGCGGTCCCCGAGGAAATCGTCGACCGCCCGGCAGAGCGCATAATTGACGGTATCGAAAAACTCGGGCTGGATCATGGTCGTTCACCTCGGGCGGATTGTACCAGGCTTCCGCCGGCGCCAAATCCCTCCGCCATGGCAGCCGGCTTACATGCTTGTATGGGTTGCGCGCCCCGATCGCGCAATACACCCCGCCGGAGACGAGTTCCGATTTCTTCTTGACGGCGGTTTTTCTTTTGGTGCTATCTGGAGAACAAAGAGATTTGACATTTCCCACTTCGGGAGGCAGCCACGGAACCTGTTCGAAGGCTCCCGCAATCCAGCGGGCACGTAAAAGCAATTGCAGGCTTTGCAGCCACGGCGGTCCTGGTGATTCTTTTGGCTCCGGCCGGAGCCGACGAACCGTGCCCGCAAGGTTTTTGCGGCGCGTGCAAGTATCCCTGGACAGAACTGGAGAAATGGGACTCCTGCTCGTTTTGCACTATCTATCCTTGTCAGGAACCGGGACCGCCATATCTCGTTTGCGGGCGCCAGTGGTGCACCCTGTCTGGATATTTTGCGGCTTCTTGCGCGCAGGGTTGCCAGCCGGAGGCGGTCATCCAATGCATTCCGTGGGATCAAGAGCAACTTCAGTGCCCCTGCTCGGAGTGGTGGCAATGCATCTTTGTTGAATAGCCCTCCGTCCGGCAAGGAGGACACATGAAAGTGTGGAAAGATCGCACAGCACGGATTGGAAAATCCATGGCGGCATGCCTGACCGCCGCCGCGTTCCTATGCGGTGCAGGCGACCGTTCGCGCTCCAGGCCCCACTACGAGCGAACCGCCTTCACGATGGAATATGTCCAGACGATGACGAACGTCCAGAGGGGCACGAGTTTCGCGCTCGAAATGTTTTGGGCCGAGCGCGGCGACGGGGCGAGATCTTACGGGCTCGCGGGCATTTATCCGCGCAGGCGGACAGTCATCGATCCCGTGCAAAAAGTCCAAGTCCGGATATCCGACGCTTACAGGCTGAAGTCCACTTATGACTTCCGTGCCTACCCCGTGACGCCTCGCCGCATCGAGTACGGCGCCGACTGTTACCCGCCCGGGAACGAGTTTACATACATCGGGGATGATACGATCCTCGGCTATCGCGCCCATCATTACGTTCGCAAGCCCGTACCGGGTGCGGCCGGTTATCAAGAATCCCATTACTGGTTCGCACCCGGCTTAGGGTGCCACAAGATTCAGCACGTCGCATATATGCGCGATGCAAACGGTGTGGTCACCAACATCTTCGAGGAAAAACCGGCGATCATCAGAAGGGAAGAACCGGATCCGGCGCTATTTGCCGTCCCCGATGATTATCGCGAGGTGCGCCCCTCGGAACTCGAGAGAACGCTTCTATACGGCATGGTCCGGCAGCGCGAAGGATACGAAGGGGTGCGCCGGCATGTCATCCCGGAAAGCACGCTGAAATACTGGGCCGTTCTCGACGAGCAGTACGAGAACGTGAAACAGAGAAAGATCCCGTAAGCCGCACGGCGGCCGCTGCCGCTCGCCGCCGCCAACGAGCGTACCGGCAAGGGAATCCCGAAGTCCCGCAGCCCCCGCCGCAACGGCTCCGACCCGCCCGAAGGTGCGAGGCATCACATCGGCATTGCCGCCCGGGCGACCGCAGGTTACAATTCCGCGTGCGCGGCCGGTTCGGGTCGGCCGCCGGAAAATCACATCAGGATTCCGTGATGGGGAGAACGCCATGAGCGAGTTGATTGACAACCGTGCGCACCGACTGCGCACCCTCAAGGGCATCATCCGCGAGTTGCACGCCGGCGAGCCCCCCGAGCATGTCAAGGAGCGGCTGAAAGAGCTGGTGCGCGAAACGGACTATTCCGAGATCGTGGCCATGGAGCAGGAATTGATGGCCGAAGGCATGCCGGTCGAGGAAATCCAGAGCATGTGCGACCTGCATTCCCAGGTGACCCGGGAAGTTCTCGTGCAACTGGCCCCTCGAGAGGTCCCGCCGGGTCACCCGGCGGATACCTTCCGCCGGGAAAACGAAGCCCTGCGCGGCGTGACCGCGCGGCTGCGGCAGACGCTGGCGGAAATTCAGGCTCTACCCGACGAGGCGGATCCCGGGCGGCTCCTGCTCGCCTGGCGGCAGGCCGCCAACGAGCTGATGGACGTCGAAAAACATTACCAGCGCAAGGAGCACGTCTTCTTCTCCTACCTCGAGCGTCACGGCATCACCGGCCCCCCGAAGGTGATGTGGGCCAAGGACGACGAGGTGCGGCACTTCCTCAAGGAAATGGGGGCGGCACTCCGGGAACAGGGCGCCGATGCGGGCGAATGGAAGCTCGTAGCGGCCACGCTGGGCAAGGCGGCCCTGGATGCCGTGGAAGAAATGATCTACAAGGAAGAAAACATCCTGCTTCCCCTGTGCCTGGACACCTTCACCGAGGATGAATGGGCGGAGATCTGGGCCGCATCGCCGCGTTACGGCTGGTGCCTGGTCGAGCCGAAAGAAGGCTACCGGCCGCCGGAGGCGGTCTTGCGCGAGGCGGTCCGGCTGCCTTCCGGCAAGGCCGTCGAGCTGCCGACGGGGACGCTCACCCTGGAACAACTGCTCGGCATCTTTTCGACGCTGCCGGTGGATCTGACCTTCGTCGACGACGAAGACCGCGTCTGCTTCTTCTCCGAGGGCCCGGACCGCATATTCTCGCGCAGCAGGGCCATCCTGGGACGCAAGGTGCAGCACTGCCATCCGCCCAAGAGCGTCGACGTCGTCGAGCGCATCCTTGCCGACTTCCGCGCGGGGCGCCAGAACGTCGCCGAATTCTGGATCGACCTGCGCGGGCGTTTCGTGCATATCCGCTATTTCGCCGTGCGCGACCCTCAGGGCCGGTACCTCGGCACCCTGGAGGTGACGCAGGACCTGACCCGGCTTCGGACGCTGCAGGGCGAGCGCCGGCTGCTGCAGTACGACAGCGTCCCGCAGGCATGAAGGTGCGCGCCATGAAAGTCCCGATCACTCCGGAAACCAAAGTGGGCAGCTTGCTCGAGGCATACCCGGATCTGGAAGCCGTCCTGGTCGCCATGGCGCCCGCCTTCGCCAAGCTCAAGAACCCCATGCTGCGCCGGACGGTCGCGCGGATCGCCACCCTGGAGCAGGCGGCGCGCATCGGAGGCATACCGGTGCGCGACCTGGTGCGCCGGCTGCGGGAAGCCGCCGGCCTGCCGGCGGGCGAAATCCAGGATCCCGAACCGGAAGCGCGAGAACCCGCCGGCATTCCCGAAAGCATCCGGCAAAAGGAAGTCCGCTTCCGCATCGACGGCGACGAAATGCTCGAGCGCGGTATTCACCCGATCGGCAAGGTGCGCGAGTGCGTCGCCCGCCTCGACCCGGGCGGGACCGTGCTGCTGGTGACCTCCTTCCGCCCCGACCCGCTGATCGAAACCATGCGCAAGAGCGGCCTCGAAGTCCATTCCGTCGAAGACCCTCCCGGAAAGCACGCGACGTACATTGCGCGGCCCTGAACGCCCCCGCCCGCGGCCTCTGCTCGACCGCGGCAAACAGGTGACATCCGCGCGCCGCCTCCGTACAATAGGCGCTAGTGCGTGAACAGATGCAAAGGCAATCCCATCCATCCGACCATATCGAGGTGACGCCATGAACGATCGTCGCGACTTTCTCAAGGCCGGCGCCGCGGCCGCCCTCGGCCTGGCCGCCGCATCCGCGTGCGCGCCCAAACCGGGCGAAAAGGAGGCCGCCGCAAGCCGCTCCGTTCCACTGCTCGTCAAGAATCCCGACCACCCCGAGCCCGCCACTCTCGACCGGCTGCCGCTCGAGTGGTACCAGAAAACCGTGAGCCGACTCCAGCAGAAGCTCGCCGAACGCGGCCTGGACGGCATTTTCATCAAGGACCGCTGGAACATCATCTATTTCACGGGTCTCTTCCATTCGGGGACGGAGCGCCCCTTCGCCTGCTTCATCCCTGCGGGCGCTCTGGAAGTCCACTGGTTCCACCCGGGCCTGGACCGCGACCTGGTCGATTCCTGGTGGAAGACCACGGCGGAATATTACTTCGATTTCCAGCATGCACCGGACGCCTTCCCCAACAAGGGCCGGGTGGTCACGGGCGACAAGGTCGATCTGCTCGAATGGATGCTCAAGGGGATCGAAAGGCTGGGCTACGGCTCCAGGAAAATCGCGCTCGACCACGAACCGTCGGTCGCCACCATGAAGCGCATGACCGAGGTCCTTCCCCGGGCGCGCTTCGAGCCGGTCGCCGACCTGTGCCTCAAGATGCGCATGGTCAAGACCGCCGAGGAGATCGCGCTCACGCAGCGCGCCATGAACTACTTCAGCAGAATCCACGCCTTCGCGCGCGATTACATACTGGAGCACGGCACCGACGCCACCGACTTCGACGTGGCCATGGCGGCCGCCAAGTGGGGCACGGACCTCATCATGAAGGACATCAAGCGCGACGGCCGGCCGCACAACGCCGTCGGCATCACCGTCAACGTCTCCTGCCGCACCGGCGCGGGAACCGCATATCCCCATCCCAACCAGTTCCACCACAGCCGGATCCGGAAGGGGGACGCCCTGCAGGTCTCCGGGGTCGTGCGCGTCGGCGGTTACGGCGGCGAGCTGTACCGCGCCTACCAGATCGCCCCCTGGACGCCCGAGCAGGAAAAAATGTGGGAGGTGCAAAACGAATGCATCCTCATCCAGGCAAGGGAGTCCAAGGCCGGCGTGCGCTGCCGCGACGTCGCCAAGGTCATCCATGACTACCAGGTCAAGATGGGAATGGCCGATTACATATATCACCGGCCCGCCCACGGCGCGGGGATGGAGGGCCACCAGGCCCCCTATATCGCGCTGGGCGACGACACGGTGCTCGAGGAAGGGATGATGTTCTCGGTCGAACCCGGGCTGTACAATCCCAAGGGAGGGTACGGCTACAATCCCTCCGACAACCTGCTCGTGACGGCCGACAAGGGAGTGCTCATGAGCAGTGTCCCGACATCCAAGGAATGGTCGTTTTTGACCCTGTAGGGCGCCTGGGTTTCGGGGTTGAGTAGCCTGTCACCGAAATAAATGGAGGGTGAGAGATGCCGATATACGAGTTCTACTGTCCCGACTGCCACCGCATCTATAACTTCCTCTCCAGGACCGTCAATACCAGCAAGCAGCCTTCCTGCCCCAAATGCGGAAGGCCGAAGTTGCAGCGCAAGGTCTCGTCTTTCGCCATCTCGCGCAATCTCCAGGAGCCGGCCGAGGACGGCCTGCCGGACATCGACGAGTCCAAGATGGAGCGCGTGATGGCCGAACTCGGGGAGGATGCCGAAAACCTCGACGAGGAGAATCCCCGGCAGATGGCCCGCCTGATGCGGAAGCTCTACGACGCCTCGGGCATGAAGCTCGGCCCGGGCGTCGAGGAGGCCATCCGCAGGATGGAAGCCGGGGAGGATCCGGAGAAGATCGACGAGGAGATGGGAGACCTGCTCGACGACGAAGCTCCCTTCCTCACGGGCGGCTCGGGGGGCATCAAGGCCCTGCGCCGCAAACTGCGGCCGCCGGCCGTCGACGATTCCCTGTACGAACTGTAGCGTGCCGGAGAGGCCGATGAAAGCAACGCTGTCGCTGGCGGCGCTTCTTTTTGTTTCGATTAACTGCACCGCACAGGATCCGCCGGAGCAGGCCGAGGCCGCCGGGGCGGCGGCTTCTCAAGGAGGTACCCCCGGCCAGCCGACCAGGGGATTCTACCTGGAAGGCTGGAAAAAGCTGGCTCCCAACCTCTTGCGCGATCAGAAGCGCATATGGCTTTTCCCGGCGGCGGCCGCGCGCGGACGCCACCTGACGCCTGCGCTGGCCGTCGCCGGGACCACGGCCGCGCTCGTCGCCCTGGACCCCTACGGCGGGAAGTATTTCCAGCGGACGGATTCCTTCGGGGGGTTCAACAGGGTCTTCAGCGGCTACAACACGGCACGCGGCATGATCCTTTTCCCGACCGCGCTCTATGCCGTCGGCCTGCTGCAAAAGGATGTCTACGCGCAGCAGACTTACGTGCTCGCGGCCGAAGCCGTCCTCGACTCGGAAATACTCACGTCGGTGATGAAGGACGTCACGCGCCGGCTGAACCCGGGGCTGGTGCCGCCGGGAGGGGACTTTTCGGCCACATGGTTCCGCAAGAAGAACGGCAGCTGGATCCGGGGCATCGGCAGCTTTCCTTCCGGCCACACGATAGCCGCGTTCTCGGTGGCGACCGTCTACGCGCGGCGCTATCCGCACCCGGCATGGCGCCGCTGGGCGGCTTACGGCCTGGCGGGAGTCGTCGGCTTCTCGCGCGTGTCGCTGGAGACGCACTTCGTATCGGATGTTTTCGCCGGGGCGGCGCTGGGCTACTTCATCGCGCGCGACGTCGTGCTGCGCCGTCCCTGATAATGGAATTTTTCCCCGAATCCGCCACCTGCCGGCGCACGCGCACGCGCCGGATGCAGCAAAATCCCCAGGAAAACCTGCATCCCTCACATCCGCGAGGCCTGGCACAACCTTTGCTTATTCATTGAACGAGCGCCTTTGTGTTCGCGGGTGCTCCTCTGCAGTAAAGGGAGCGGGAACGAGGCTCCGCGAGACGTCGGGGCCGCGACTCGCTCCGTCCGAGACCGAAGTTGGGGGGTGTTTTCATGGCAAGTCCGGTCAGGATCCGTGCAGTACCTCTTCCGGTCAGGCAGCCGAAGATCGATTACATGGAAAAGTGCCGCTGCGGCCATTATCGCTACGAGCACCACGAAGCTTTCGGCTGCATGCAATGGGACAGCCGTCGGCCCAAAGGATGGTGCAGCTGCGACGGCTTTGCCAGAAGGCAACTGTACGAGTGCTGAGGTGCGCGGCCTCTTCCGGCCGGCCGAGCCGGACGGGCGTTCGGCGCCTATTCGGGTACTTCCTCTTCTTCCCAGGCCTCGGGTTTGTCCCCTTGGACCTGGCTTTCGGCATGCAGGCGGCGGTATCTCTGGGCGATCCGACGACCGCGCGTCCGTTTCAGGTACTCGAGTGCCGCGCGCCGCAGCACGGCGGAGCGCCCCAGCGCCCGGACCTCTTCGTCCTCGTCCAGCAGGCGCAACAGCGGTTCGTCGATCATCACTTGCACGCGCTTCATGGCCGTAACCTTACCTTGCCCGCCGCCCGCACGCAAGCTCCATTATAGGTACCGGGGCGCGCCGGCCCGCCACGTCACATGTGGGCGAGAATCGAGCCCATGTCGACGACGAGCTTGTGGGAGTTTTCGAACGTCCGCTCCCCCGCCCGGCTGCGGTCGCTCTCGAACTCGTCGAGGAGCTGCGCCATGTCCTGGGTGTCGAGTTCCCGCCTGGCCATGGGATAGAAGACGTGGTCCTCGATATGGATGTGATGCTTGAGCAGAGCGGCATAGGCGGCCAGGTTTTCCAGGAGCTCGGCGGCGGCGGTCGCATTGCCCTTCGCATATTCGTCCAAGCGCTCGGCCATGGCCGCAATCAGGTTGCGCCCTCTCTCGTGCTGGTGGCGCAGCGCCTCGAGCTGAGCGTCGATTTCACCCTTGCGCTTCTGCGCCATGCGCACGAACATGAGGTACTCTTCCTTGAAATGGTGGTAGCGATCGGCGAAGGCGCGCGCGAATTCGATGGCCTTGTCGAAAAACTCGCGCGGCGGGCGCGCGCCGCTTTCCATTTTTTCCGCGGCCAGGCTGACTTCTTCGAGATAGCGCCGTATCAAACCGTGCTCGTTGGACAGGATATCCAGAACATCCATAACTCGACTCCCGGAAAATGATTCACGCGTGAAAAAAACCGATCAGGCATCTTGGAAGGCATCGGCGAGCCGCCGGGCGAGTTCGTGGTAGCGCTCGTGGGTGCCTTCGCCCATGACCTGCTTTTCGAATTCATCGAATTCCTTCTTCAGGCGGACCATGACCTGTGCGGGCAGGGCGCCGAGGGCCATGGGGTAGAGGATGTTGTCCTCCTTCTGGATATGGGCCTTGAGCAGCGCCGCGTACGCCAGTGCATGGCTGCACAGCCGGCGGCGCTCGTCTTCGGTCAGCGGCCCGTCGCTTTCGCCGATGCGCGCCAGAGCGCCCACATGTTCGCGGCCTGTGCGGTGTTCCTCCAGCATGACGGCGATCGGGCCCCGGTCCCGGGCGAAGCCGTGCTCGATCATGGCGGCAAAAAGCCGATCCTCTTCCTTGCCGTGATGGCACCGGTCGGCGAAATTCCTGAAGAAATCTGCGAATTCGCGAATGCGGGCCCGCTCGACCTTGTCCCCTTTGGCGACCGCATCGGAGAACCTTTCCAGCGCCTCGAGGACCTTTTCGATTATCCGATGCTCATGCATCAGCGCTTCTATGGCAGTGCTCATGGTTCTCCTTCCGTCTCCGGACGGGCCCAGTGACTCCGGTCCGGAGGATCGCATCCGGCCGTTTCACAACCGCGCTCTGCGGGATTCGGCGCGCCGGGCGACGCGGCAGGATTCATGCCGCCCGGGTCGGTAAGTCTCCGATGGAAACCTCGTCGAGCATCTCACGATACTCGTTGCAGATCCGCTGCCAGTGGCCGTGCATCGGGCACGGCTTTTCGCTGCCGCACGGAGCGAGCCCGAGCGCGCAAACGGTCTCCTTGCTTTGTCCCTCGAAAAGCTCGAGGACTTGCGAAATGCGGGCAGAGAGGGCCTGCGGCTCGATCATGAATCCGCCGCCCCAGCCCTTGCGGCTGCGCACCAGTCCCTTTTTGCGCAACTGATTCAATATCTTGGACGAATAGTTGGCCGGAACGCCCGTTTCCGCGGCGATCTCCTTGGCCAGCATGATTTTGTCGGGATGGCCTACGAGGCAGCCGAGTATGCGCAACGCATATTTTCCGGTTGTGGAAACCATAGCCTGCGAGCCATCCCCGCACCAACCTACACCCGAGCGGCCGATTTCTTCCCGGCCAATCGATAATGGCATGATCTTATCTTTTGACTTTCTGCATGTCAAGTGAAAAATTCGCTTTTTTTAAACTCATCTCCGAGCCGAGCTATTGTCGCGCCGATAACGCCGGAAAACCGCCGCCCGCATGAAGCCGTACCCCATGCTTGCCTTCCGGCAGCGGCTTCAACGATAATCGCCCTCGAGTTCCATGCGCACGCCGCCATCTACCCAGCCGCTGCGATGCGCAAGGCATGCCGGCGGCGGCTCAGGGTGCTGCGCAACGAGGTCGTCCACCGCGGCATCGTTCCCGGCCCGCGCAAGATCCGCATCCTGATCGACCAAGTCAACGAGCTCGAGCAGTACCTCGGCGCCGCTCCCCGTCCCACTGAGTTGAAGCGGGCTCCCGCAAAACCCGCAGGCGCGCGCTCACTTGCGATAGCGCTGGACCTGCTCGTCGTGCTCCGCGCGGATGCGCTTGCGCAGGTCTTCGTCCATGAGCAGCCTCAATGCGGTCGCTGCCATGACCTTTGCCGTCAGGATCAGCGAGCGATGACCTGCCGGGCTGATCGTGATATCCGCGTTCGCCTGCGAATGGCCGGGCGCTTCCGGGATGTCGGCGGTGCCGATGCGAATGTGGACCCCGGGCACGAGCAGGGTCGCGAAGCCGGTTTCCTCCCACTGGTCGGGCACCGCTCTTTCGCCGATGCCGACGCCCCCATAGTCGACGGCATACTGGAAGGCCACGTCGTTGAAGGCACCGACCGACACCCCCGGGACATACTCGCCGTAATGGTCGATTTCGACCGTGGTGCCCGTCGCCATGGCCGCCGCCTTGGCCATGGCATCCAGCTCGGCGACTTTGGCGGCCATCAGCTCGCCGGCCTTTTTGGGGCTTATCGATCCCACCGGAGTTTCGTCGATGATGTGCCGGATCCACATCAGCGCCGACGCCCGCTCGGGTACGATGTTGGGCGCCACGCCCCCTTCGGTGATGACGCCGTGGAAGCGGAATTGCGGTTCCGAGTGCTCGCGCATCATGTCCACCGAATGGAAAAGCAGGAGCACGGCGTCGAGCGCACTCCGCCCCTGCCAGGCGCTCTGCGCGTGGGCGGACTTGCCGTGAAAGGTGTATTTCATCTGGCGGATGTGCCGCGCCGAGAAGCCCCCGGGGTAGCGCAGCGTCTCCCGGGCGGTTCCATGGCTGCGCAACATGAAGTCGATGCCGTCGTAATAGCCCGCCCGCGCCTGGGCCGCCTTGGCCGGCGGCCCGACCTCTTCGGCGGGCGTGCCGATCACCCACACGCTGCCGGCGATGCCGTGCGCCTCCATGAGCTTGGCCAGAGCGACCGCGGCCCCGACCCCGGTCGGACCCTGCATATTGTGCTGGCAGCCGTGAAACGGCGGATGGCCGCGCAGGGCGTCGTATTCGACGGCGATGCCGATCACCGGGTGTTGCGTCCTGCCCTTGTATTTCGCCTTGAAAGCGGTCGGCATTCCAGGGGGGCCCGAGTAGTCGGCCGGCAGCCCGCCTACGATCTTCAGCCGGTCGAATCCCGGATCGAGCCCGGGCACGCCCATCTCCACCTGAAACCCGTGACGCTCCAATTCCTTGGTCAGCATGGCCGCGGCCTGGAACTCCAGGTAACCCGGCTCCGGATGGTGATACATCCAGTCGCTCATTTCGATCAGCCGCGCGGCCAGGGCATCGACCCCGGCGTCGAGCTCCTTGCGCAGCGCCGTCATTTGAGGCGATTCGGGCGGAATCACCTGCGGTTTCTGCTGTGCGCCGAGCGGTTCACTCAGTGCCAGCAGGCAAAGCAGCATAACGCCAACAAGAACCCTTTCATCTCGGTCTCTCATGCACCCTCCTTAATAGGGACGCTCACCATTTTTCGGCACAAGACCCGTCTCCTACCCGCAGCTATAAACGGTGAGCGTCCCTATTTTCGCTGGTTTCCGATGGCTTCCAGGGCGGCATGCCGGTACAGGTCCGACAGCGTCGGATAATTATAAAGGGTTTCGGCGATCTGCCACGCATCGGCCGAGTTGCGCAGGAACGCCTGCCCGATGTGGACGAGTTCGCTGGCGTTCGTCCCGATGACGTGCGCCGCCCGCAGGCGCAGGCTTCCGGCATCGAACAGGAGCTTCAGCATGCCGTCGGTGTCCTCGAGTATCTGGCCGCGCGGGTTCATGGCGTAGCGCCCGCGCCCAATCACGTATTGCTCCCCGGCCCGCGCCAGTTCCTCTTCGGTGGGCCCGATGTAGCTGATTTCCGGTATGGTGTAGACGGCAAAGGGCAGCAGCTCGGTTTTACCCTGCGGTCCGGGAATGCCGAAGGCATGGCGTATCGCCTGGCGGCCCTGCTCGGCGGATGTGCTGGCGAGCGCCGGATAACCGATGACGTCGCCCACGGCATAGATGTGCGGGTGCACCGTCTGGTAATTGCGGTTGACCTCGAGCAGGCCTCGTTCGGTAGTGCGGATGCCGATACGCTCGAGCCCGAGGTCGCGCGTGTTGCCGTCGCGCCCCACGCAGTAAAGCAGGATGTCGGCGGAGAGCGTGGTACCGCTGCGCAGGCGGCAGATCACGGACGGGCGATCGCCGCCGGCCTTCTCGATCCTGCTGTAGTGATCGCCGCTTACAAGGACTATTCCGAGCCCGCTCATGGCCCGCTGGAAGATGTCCACGATCTCGCGGTCGAGGTACGGCAGAAGGCGATCGCGCGTGTCCACAAGCGTCACGCGGACGCCGAGCGCGGCGAAAATGCAGGCGTACTCCACCCCGATGACTCCCGCTCCCAGGACGATCATCGAACCGGGCATAGGCCCGTCGAGGTGAAGGATCGTGCCGCTGTCGAAAACCGTGCGGCCGTCGAAGTCGATGTCCGCGGGCCGGTTGGGGCTCGATCCGGTCGCGATCACGATCACGTCGGCGACCAAGCGGCAGCGCTCGCGCCCGTCCTTGCCGGCGACCGCGACGGTGTGCGGATCGACGAAACGGCCGTGCCCCTCGACGACCTCGATCCGATACTTGTCCAGCGTGCGGTTGACCAGCTCCAGCTCGCGCTGCACCACCATGCGCTCGTGGTGCATGAAATCGGCCATGGTGATGCGCGCGCCCACCTCGCAGCGGATCCCCTCGATCTTGCGCGTGGTCAGGCCGAGCACGAAGATCGCGCTTTCGCGCAGCGTCTTGCTGGGAATGGTCCCCCAGTTGATGCAGGTCCCGCCGACCACGTGCTCGCGCTCCACTATGGCCGCGCGCTTGCCGGCGCGCGCCGCCTGGACGGCGGCACGCTCCCCGGCCGGGCCCCCGCCGAGTATCACGACATCGAAGTGCCGGACTTCCATCGCGAGATCTCCTGATCGCAAGCACGCGCGGTTCAGGCTTCCGCCAGAGCCGCCTCGATCTCAGCCAGCTCCGCCTCCTGCAGCCGGAAATCGGCCGCGCCGATGAAGCCGTCCACCTGCTCGGGCCGGCGCGCCCCGACGATGGCGCCCGTGACTTCCGGCCGGCGCAGAGTCCAGGCGATCGCCACCTCGCCGGGCGAGCGCCCGTGACGCGCGCCGATCGCGCGCAGCCGCTCGACCAGGCGCAGATTGCGCGAGAGCCGCGGTTCCTGGAATTCCCTGCTCTTCGTGCGGCGCCAGTCGTCCGGCGGGAGCGCGGCGATGCGCTCCCGCGTCATGGCGCCGCTGAGCAGCCCCGAAGCCATCGGCGAGTAGACGATCACGCCGATGCCGTGAGCCGCGCAATAAGGCAGCACCTCGGCTTCGATCTCGCGCTTGATCATGGAATAGGGCGGCTGCAGAGAGCTGACGGGCGCGATCCTGCGGATGCGCTCGAGCTGGGCGACACTGAAGTTGCTGACGCCGATCCAGCGGACTTTCCCGGATTGGCGGAGCTCGGCGAGCGTTTCCCAGGCCTCCTCGATTCCCGGCGCCGCCGGATCGCCCGTAAGGGTTGCCCAGTGGATCTGGTAGAGATCGATGCTTTCGACGGCCAAACGCCGCAGGCTCTGTTCGCACTCGCGGCGGATCGAGTCCGGCTCCAGGCGATGATAGATATCTCCCCGTTCGTTCCACAAAAGGCTGCACTTGGTGAAGACCAGCGGCCTGCGCGACCGCGGCAGCGCGGCAAGCGCACGCGCCACGATCTCCTCGGCGTGCCCCAGGCCGTATGCGGCGGCCGTATCGATCCAGTTGATCCCGAGATCGACCGCCCGGTGGATCGCCGCGATCGACTCGCCGTCGTCCTGCGGGCCCCAGGCATACGCCCAGCCGCCCCCTCCCATGGCCCAGGCCCCCAAGCCGATGGGGGTGATCTCCATGTCCGTGTTACCCAGCCTCCGCGTTTCCATGTCCGCTCCCCTTGCAGCTTGTCCCCATCATCGGGCAATACCCCCGCCCAGGGCCGCCGGCGCGCACAGCCCGCCGCCTTCCGTCGCCGGAGCGGCCGGATCCCCGAGGTGCCGCGACGGGAATATTGTGGAACTTGCCGGGCCTGCATGTTAATTTCAGCCGTTATGCGCCCGGATGTTCGGCGCCGTTCCAGCACGGTTATTCTATCGATTTTGCCGCGAGGCTTCCCGATGAAACGAAAATTTTTCGCGATCCTTTTACTCGCCGCCTGCGCTTCCCTGAGCGCCCAGCAGGAAGCGACCGAGGCGCGCTTCGAGCGGGCACTCGATGCCTGGGGCTGCGGCGACTACATCGCCGCCCTCGAGGAATTCCAGGCCATCATGAAGGGCCCGGAGGCCGACCGCTACTTCGAGCGCATCGCCCTGACCACCGGCGAGCTCTACCAGGTGACCGAGATCGCGCGCGACGGCCGCTCGCCCAGGTTCAGTCCCTCCGGCCGATACGCCGCCTTCGACACGGGCACGCGCACCGCGCCGGCCACCCGCATCATTGAAATCGGCACGCTGCCGCGCACTGTGGCGGACATTCCGGGCGTCAACCTCGTCTTTTCGCCCGCGCACGACCGCGCGGCCTATCTCGGATTCCGGGAGAATGCGGAACTCACGACCTTGCGGCGCGAGATCGACGAGATGAGCGCCCAGCCGGCCCCCGACCGCCAGGCGTTCGCGGAAAGACAGCGCCGCCTGAGCCGCCTCGAGGCCGAGGCCGCACAGATCCTCGTGCGCGATCTGAAATCGGGTGAAGAGCGCCGGCTCGACGACGGCGGCCTGCTCAAGGGAACCCTGACCTTCAGCGCCGACGGGCGCGAGGTCTGCTTCGTGGGCGCGCCGCCCGAAGAGAACGCAGCCAGCGACATCTACTGCGCCGGCGATTCCGGGCGGCCGCGGCCGCTCACTTCCGGCCCGGGATTCAAGATCGCCCCGGTCGCAGTCCCCGGCGGCCGCTACCTCGTCTACCAGATTTCGCCCCAGTCCCCCTTCCCGCGCGGCGCGACCGCCGAGGCGGCGGGGCGCCCGGGCGGCATTCCCCAAGCGTCGCGGCAGTTCGCCGTCCTGAACCTGGCCGACGGCAAGGTCCAGACATTCACCGGCTCGTCGCCTGCGATCTCGGCCGACGGCTCCGCCCTGGCTTTCCTCACGCAGAGCGGCGACGAGACCGCCATCCAGTACCTCAGGCTCGAGGGCACCCTCCAGCCCGCGACCATCAAGAAATCCCCCGAGCGCATCTCCTCGGTCGCCCTCTCCCCGGACGGCAGACTTGCTGTATACGAAATGGTATACAGAAGAAACC
>Ga0209102_1000727_pt1 | contig 20498 bp, 19 predicted proteins | sample ConPoolayeHmetaG_FD_185483 | JGI IMG/M metagenome (GOLD analysis project Ga0209102, IMG submission 185483) | Hot spring microbial mat communities from California, USA to study Microbial Dark Matter (Phase II) - Cone Pool mat layer H metaG... ...
GTCTACGTCGCCATAGGCGGCGCCACATACTTTGCATGCATCAGAATCTTCAAAGTCCTCAACGAATCCGACCTCAGCCTCATTCAAAAAATCCTTGGAAAGAAACTGACAACAATTGTAAAAAAGATACTAGTCCCCTAAAGTACAAGATTAATCAGTTAAGAAAAGACAACGTAGAATTGCCATTTATAGTACTAAAAAGAAACCCAGTCTTGTAAGCCTGGGAAACAAAAATTCTTTAAGGCGATAATTAACTTTCAACCGCTCAAGGTTTGAAACAACACTTTTAAATATCTTCAAAAACAATAAAAAAACAAAACTCAGCTTTCTAAGGAACCTTAAAAATGACGCAGCAAAAAAGCAAGAAATGCTTGCCACTCATTCTTCTTGTGGAAGTTTCAGTCTTAGCACTTGTCTTCTTGCCACTCGTAAATACTGTATATTGTCCACCCCTTAAGCCTAAAAGTACTTTGATTTATACTCGCCCAAACGGAAGAATCGGCGACATCACGCTTCTTCCTTCTGGGCAGCTTCTTTTCTCAAATTACCCAACTAAGCCTGGGAAAATCTTACTTTTAAACCAGAGTTACGAGGTAGAATATTACAAAACCGGGTTCTCGACGAGGGATTATTTTGGTATAGCAGTTTCTCCTAAAGGAGAAATCCACATTTCGGTTCCTGCAACAGGCCAAATATTCAAAATTGGGAAAGACAATGTGGAGATCGCAGTTTTCGGGTGGGCGACCAAGAATGTCGGTAGCATAGCCTTTGCGCCGAACGGAACGCTGTTCATGGCTGAGACTATTCCTACAGAAGGCTACCAATCGATTTATAGGCTTGAACCTGACCCAGCTTCTCCAAACGTCTTAAGAAACGTCAAAGTGTTCACTCCGCAACAGTCCATAGGCGGAATAGCCTTCAACAGCAAAGGCGAATTGTTTTACAGTGACGGAGCAAAAGGACGGCTTTGGAAGGTTGTAAACGGCACTGGCCAGCTCTACGTTGACAAAGGTTCATGGTCGACAATGTACGGAATAACATTCGACGCGCTTGACAACATTTACTTCTGCGACTGGAGCAGCCCTGGAAACATATACTATTTAGATTTTACAATAAGTCTAGGATACCAGATCCTAAGCAGTAAAAACATTCCTCTGATCGGTGCAGAAGTATCAGCTAAACTTCCAAACAACACTGTGCTTCTGCTGACAAGCAACTCCACAGGGTACGTATCTCTCAGCAAAGCTTTTCCAGGAACATATGAACTATCCGTGAAGTGGCAAAGCATCTTAGTAGGTAAATTCACATACGATGAAACTGCCAGCGGAAGCCGAAAACTGCAATGCAACGTCTTTGACCTAAATATCATCGCAAAAGACAGCCTAGGGCAACAACTGGAAAAATGCACCCTTAACATTCAACTTCCAAACGGCACATCTGTAAAAACATTGTCCCCAGCTTCTCTAACGTTAATTCCAGCAGGAATTGTCACAGCTGCGCCAGTGTATAAAGATGTTCAGGTTGCAGAACAGTATGCAATCAACCTAACAGCAAACCAAGAAGTTTCGATATCATGCCTAGTTCACTCCCTCTCAATAGAAGTCATAGACAACAACATGAACCAGCTGAGCAACCCCATAATTCAAGTCTACCTTGACAACGATCTTATAACAAATCAGACCTCAGTCTCTGGAAAACTTACATTGAAAGGATTATTAAACGGTAGATACACGGTCGCCGTAAACCTTGGACAGTTTCAAGTCGCAGAAACCGAGTGCATACTAAATTCCTCTCAAACAATTGTGCTTAGAGCAAACTTATCAAAAATTGTACTGACAGTAAAAGACGTGTTAGGGACTTACATGCAGGGAGTAAACGTTCAAGTTACACTTCCAGATGGCTCCTCATTTTCTGGAACCACCAACGAATCTGGGGTATTTACGTTAACTCAGCTTCCTATGGTCAACGCGCAAGTCTCTGTTTCCTCAGAAAATGAAAGAAAAGAATTTTCAATAAATCTTGACAAACCCGTCATTGAACTATCTGCAACATTCACTTTATCTTCTAATGTTAAGACATGGTTAGCTGTAGGCTTATCCGCCTTTTTCATCACCTTTGTCCTTGTTATACCGCAAACTAGACATCTATTAGTCAAGCTAATAAAAGCCGTACCAATCGAGATATCGTTTGAAAGTGAGGAAAAGAACCTTACATTGGCGTATTCAAAATTCTTATCAACAGTCGGGTTGCATGTTGAAGAAGCAAAGGAGACACTAATGGGAGAAACCAGAATCATTGTCGAAGGCAAAGTTCTCCCTAATCTTAAGATAAGTGAAGAGCATGCGGTGTTCCTCGTCTCAGACAACCACGTATTACCGTCCAGAAAAGAAATAAGAGTTGTCAAACAACTAAAAGACATAAAAACGGACATAGCAAGCCTATCAATGCTTGCACAAGCATATTCGCGGACAACTGGAATTGGGGCATTAGGTATACTGATTTGCGAAAAAGTAACGGACGATATGCTTAACAGCCTCAAAGGTTTACAAGGCGAAGTTGTTCTGATGGAAAAACGAATTTTAAAAGAAACAACTGAATCCAGCTAAAACTTTAAGCAATGCAAACAGATTTGAAACCAAAAACATCACTCAAGAACTAAATTATTTTACCAAAAAACTTTCTTCAGACTCCATCACAAAAACAAGGTTTGAACCTTAATAACCGTTTTAAGGCTTTCCACAGTTTCACGTTTTCTAAGAGGGTCTTCCATGACGAGATGGCCTGTTGAAGACGTTCGGAAAAACCGTTCATCCACACTCATGCTTGTCGCAGAGCTTGAAGAACCCGAAGATTCCTTCAGAATAGAAACCGAAGACAATCTCAAGAACAGTTTTCCGCCGCCCCAAAAACCTCACCATAGCCAAAAAACCTTACAGATCATCTGCGGAAACGAGGGGACGAAGCTTACGCACGAAACCCTTTTTGAACTTTCACGCTCAAAAGTTAGACTCATCCCACAGGCTCACAGATTGGTTAACGCCTTCGAACGGCGAAGGTGAATGAAAGACAAAGGTCTCACCGAAAACCTTAGGGACGCCCTATTTTTTCCTATGGCACGGCGAAACTTTAATCCGTCAACCGCAACTTACATAACAGCAGTTAAGAGAGTTGAAAGGCATGCTGGACTGTAAAGGATTTGTTGATGTTGAAGCGCCAATCGGTAAACTTGACAAACGCTGTTACGGCCAATTCATAGAGCACCTTGGCAGATGCATCTACGGCGGAGTCTGGGTAGGCGAAGACTCAAAAATCCCAAACGTGAAAGGCTTCCGCCTCGACGTTCTTGAGGCAGTTAAAGACTTGAAGCCCGCGATCGTAAGGTGGCCAGGCGGAAACTTTTCCTCAGGCTACCACTGGCTTGACGGCGTAGGACCGAGGGAAAGGCGCCCTCGACGTTTCGACATGGCTTGGAACTCAGAGGAACCTAACACGTTCGGAACAGATGAGTTCATACAGTGGTGCAGGCTTGTCGGAGCTGAACCCTTCATCGTTGTTAACGCTGGAAACGGCACCCCTGAGGAGGCCGCAAGGTGGGTTGAATACTGCAACTCTTCAGCTAACACTAGTTATGTTACGCTTAGGAGACAGCACGGTCACCCAGAGCCGTTCGGCGTCAAGGTTTGGGGCATAGGAAACGAGCTTTACGGCAGGTGGCAAATCGGCTTCAACGTCGACGGAGAAGAGTGCGCCCGCAGAACCGCTGAGTTCGCCAACGAGATTCGCATGGTTGACTCCAACATTAAACTGGTCGCGGTTGGCTGCGAAGACCCAGAATGGAACCTAGACATGGTTAAGAACGCAGGGGAATACTTTGACTATTTATCTGTTCACATCTACATTTGGGGTCCAAAACCGCACAGAGAACTCGCCGCAATTCCCTTAAACATTGAACAAAGACTAAACAGCGTCTACAGCCTCGTACAGTCTGCGAGGCAAAGATTCAACGTGAAACGCGAGATTAAACTCGCATTCGACGAGTGGAACGTCTGGTACCCCGAAGCCAAGCAGCCTCTGCACCACCAAATCACAAACGTAGGCGACGCCGTCTTCACTGGCGGAGTCCTAAACGCTCTGCACAGGCTTTGTAACAAGGTGCCCATAGGCGGATTCGCCCAGACCGTGAACGTTTTACCCATGATTCTTACGACAGACGAAGGCGGCATGGTTTTGACTCCCCAGTACCTCGTCTTTAAGCTGTACGGGTCAAACTCAGGCGACTTGGTTGTCAAATCAGTTGTGGATTCGCCGTCTTACTTTTCAAGTGAACTTGGAGAACACGTTCCCTTCGTCGACGTTTCAGCAACAATGTCAGAGGACAAGAAAACCCTTTACTTTCACGCGGTGAACAGGCATGAAACTGAACTGGCGGAAATATGCGTTTCTTTCAGAGGTCTCAAGCCGAGAACTGGTTCTGCTGAATGCGTCGCCGGCGAGTCTCTTAACGACAAGAACACGTTCGAAGAGCCAAACAAGGTTAAAATTGAAAAGTCCTCCGTTAAAGTCGAGAAAAGCAGGTGCGTCGTAAGCCTGAAACCTCACTCCGTGACCGTGGCAAAGCTTCAAACATGAAAGGCTTTTCTGTAAAAAAGTACAATATACTATTACTTGGGGTTAAAGCATGATCAACATCGGCTTGTTAGGGTCAGGATTCGTCGCAACCTTCTACATGAACGGACTAAGGGACGTCCCAAACCAGCAAGTTGCCATAAACTATTCGCAAAGCGAAGAACACGCGAAATCATTTGCCAACGAATGGAAAATCCCAAAGTGGACTACAGACATGACCGAGGTTACTGAAAATCCCAAAGTCGACCTGGTCGTCATAGCCCTACCTAACTTCCTACACAAGGAAGCCGCGCTTTTGGCGTGCAAGTCAAGAAAAAACGTTGTCTGCACCAAGCCCTTGGCAAGGAACACTGAGGAAGCCAAGGCCATGCTGGACGCCGTTAAAAAGGCAGGTGTTCTCCACGGGTACGCTGAAACAGAGGTTTTCAGCCCAGCTGTCATGAAGGCAAAAGACGTAATTGAACGCGGAGGCGTAGGCGACGTTTTCTGGGTCAGGTCCCGCGAAGCCCATTACGGTCCACATTCAGGCTGGTTTTGGGACCCATCTTTATCCGGAGGCGGCGCATTGTTAGACATGGGTTGCCACTGCGTCGCAGCTTCGAGGTACTTCATCGGCAAAGACGTAAAGGCTGTTGAGGCCTTAGCTTGGGGCGACACCTTGGTTCACCGCGTAAAATGCGAGGATAACGCCTTGCTCATGGTCAAGTTTGAAGGCAAACAACTCGGCCAAGCGGAGGTCAGCTGGTCTTCACGCGGAGGCTTAGACTTGAGAAACGAGGTTTACGGCTCGAAAGGCGTCATCTTCACGGACGTTACCCGTGGAACGCCGATAACCGTGTTTACACTTGAAAGCACCGGCTACGTTGTGGAAAAGGCTGAGATGGATAAGGGCTGGGTTATCCCATGCGTGGACGAGGCGAGAACCTACGGCTACCACGAGGAGATGCGGCACTTCGTCGAATGCGCACAAAAAGGCGTTATGCCCAGAGAAAACTTCTTAGACGGCTACATCTGCAACGCCATCTTAGACGCTGGATACAAGTCTATGCGCACAGGCAAATGGGAAAAAATATCGTACTAAACCATCTTTTCGATGACCCACATTTTTTATCCACAAACCGAATAAGGTTGTTCGGCAAATCTATTTTAACTGTTTATTCTGTTCTCCACGCCTTTTGGTCTCATCTCCGTGCCAGCGATTGCCCCCAATTATTCTTGCATTCAATCTTAAGAAAAGATGGAAAAGGCGCCAAGACTGGTCTTAAGATTAGCAGGGGTTCAACACTCAAAGACCTTCAACTAATTGGGTATCCGCGGCTTTCTCGAACAGCTTCATACATTGCCAAAACATTTTTCACAGGGATTCTCGGCTGAACATTGTGGATTGTGTTGAACACGTAGCCTCCCTTAGGCGCAAAAATTCTGATGCGCTGCTGAACCTCGTTTTTCACTTGCTCAGGTGTTCCGAACGGAAGCGTGTACTGGGTGTCAACTCCGCCGCCCCAAAAAACGATTCTGTCACCGTACTTGGCTTTAAGCATCTTTGGATCCATGTTTGCAGCCGAGGTTTGAACGGGATTCAGAATGTCGAATCCTGCTTCGACGAAGTCGCTGATTAACGGTTCAACTGAGCCACATGAGTGAATGAAGGTTTTCCAAGACGTATGTCCATGTACCCAATCGTTTACCCGTTTGTGAAAGGGCATATACATCTTGCGGTAGGACTCTTTCGACATCGCGGGGCCTTTCTGGGTTCCAAAATCCGTTCCAGAAATAAACACGACTGAAACCTTGTTTCCCACAACCTTTCTTATTTTTTCGAGATTCTCAAGCGCAACTTCGCATTGTCGTTCAAAAACTTTAATTATAAAGTCGGGACGCCTAACGTGGCACATATACCATTCCTTGACGCCTCTGACTCCCCTTGGATGCTTGAGATGCAACCCAGGCACAAGAGCTATGTCGCCAAAGCTTGTTCCCCCAAAGCTCGCAAAAATCGCCTTGTCCGTTTTTGTGTACAGCCTTTCAACTTCGGCTCCGTAATACGCCAAATCTTCATTTGAAACCGCGGTGAACTCTTCTATGTTGTCGAGAACATCCAAGTTGTTCCAGTCAATTGGCTGCTGCCTGTCAACAGCGTCGAAGTAAAACCCGTTTTTAGGCATCCTTCCACTCGGCGGCGCTGATTTGTCGCCCTGCGGATACATCAGTATGTTGCCTTCAGCGTCGGATGTAGTGTTGAACCCCGCTGGAACCAGAACAGGTGTGCCATCTGACAAATTCCATCTTTTCCAGCCTTCGTTTTTAAACCCAAACATCGTTGTTGGGCTGTTTAACCCGACAACATCAACACCCAAAGCCTCAACCAAGTCCTGCGCAATTTCACCCAGCATCTGGTAGGGTTCAACGACCTTAACAGGCGTTTCAGGCGGGTCAAGCCTCAAGGCTTGCCTCAGCGCATAGACGGTGCTTACGTGCATCCCTGTGACTGCGCTTGCTCCTAAATCCAGCGGTACCATGTCCGGCTCTTCGTGGTCTAATGTAATTGACACGCGTTCTCTCGAGTTCAAATTTTTAGCACCACACCCTTCAGTTGGACATGTCATAATTTAGTTGCCAGGAAAGATTAAATTTGCTCTGTTAACAGCATTAAGAAAAATATTAGTAAATTTTTATATCAGAATTGCATGTTATCAGTTAGCAACATGAATGTCATTTGAGAAGGTGGTGTTATGGACATGCTAAACATAGCTCTTGTTGGATGCGGAGGCATGGCAGGCGCCCACGTCGAAGGCTACAGAGACCTTTACATCCGCGGATTAAGAGCCTTCAAAGTAAAGGCAACCTGCGACGTTTCAGAGGAAAACGCAAGAAACAAGGCTCAAACCATCGGGTTCTTCCAGAATTCTAAGCCGAAAGTCTACACTAAACTGGAGGACATGCTGAAAAACGAAGACTTAGACGCAGTTGACATTTGTTTACCGCACAACCTTCACCACTCAGTCGCCATCGAATGCCTAAACAGAGGAATACACGTCATCGTCGAAAAACCCATGGCAATCACGATGAGAACAGCGAAACTCATGATAGACCAGGCCAAGAAATCAGGGAAAATCTTAGCTGTCGCGGAAAACTACCGGTGGGAACCTAAACAAAGAGCGTTCTGGTGGGCAATCCGAAAAGGCCTCATAGGCGACCCCCGCATCGTTCTTTGGACAGCTACCAGCTGGGGTCCCAGACCTTGGGGCTGGAGAGAAGACAAACTTATCGCTGGTGGAAGCTGGGTTTTCGACGGCGGAGTCCACTGGGCTGACCTGGACCGTTACCAGCTAGGCAGAGAGGCAGTTGAGGTTTTTGCAGCAACGCACACCTTTGACCCTGTTAAAGACGGCGTGAAGGTTACGGTGGACGACATGACCATGGCGATTGTGAAGTACGAGAACAATGTTTATGCACAGTGGCTTTGGACTAGGGCAACACCCGCCAAGGGAATGTGGACGCACATCATCTACGGCTCAAAAGCAGCGTTGTCAGATGACGGACTGCAAATTCAGAAAGAAGAAGGCAAAGTTGAAACGCAATCAGTGAACTCGTTAACGTACAGCATGCGAAGTGACATGCCGCCAGAGGAAATTGAAAGATTCTTCCCAAAAGGGTCAACAAATACGGTTGCCACTGAGCTTTACGATTTCTACTCTTCCATTGTGAACAAAAAGAAACCTGAAGTAGACGCCATCGAGGGATACAAAGACATGGCTATACCCTTAGGCTTCTATGAGTCAGCTCTGCTCGGAAGAACCGTGAAAATCAAGGAAGTTGAAGAACTCAAACTTGAGGAATACCAAAAAGAAATAAACGAAAACCTTGGACTGTAAAATCTAAATTAAAACAACTGGGCAAAAAACAAAAAGATTACCTAAAAAAGAAAAACAGTCTAGCCGTGAATTCCATAGTTCCACAGTGAACCCACAGCGCATACATAAAGAAAAAAATTCTTGGCAAGAACGGAACAAGCACAAAAATAGGCAAGATGGCCAGAAAAGCTGACCTGATTATATATACCCTCCCCCCTCAACAACAAGCACGGAACAAATAAAAATCCTAACGAAAAGCCTAAAGATGAGACCCGTAAAACCCAGCAAATCCTGATAATCCACTAGCTTAAATATTATTTCTCTTTTATTGAAAGGGTTGAGGCGCTGAGGTTGGATCCGTTACCTGCTGACAAAGACGTTGAAACCCACTTTTTTACATTGTTTAAACTCGCCGAGATGGGCGCCAGAGACAGAACAATAAAAATCTCAACCAAGTTTTTAGCGGAAAAAATGGGGCTTTCCCAACAAACCATCTCCCGCCGCCTAATAGAACTTGATAAGAAAGGCCTAATACAGAAAACCGTCACGCGGGACGGCTGCCTCATCAGCATAACAAAACAAGGAGAGAACCAGCTAAAAAAAGTTCACACGGCGTTAAGCACTGTTTTTGAACAAAAACGCCCAGTTTCAGTCACAATCGAAGGAACCGTCTTCAGCGGACTAGGAGAAGGCGCATACTACGTCACTCGACCACACTACAGAAAACAGTTCATCCAGAAACTAGGATTCGACCCATACCCAGGAACCCTAAACATAAAAATAACGAACGAATTAGACCTTAAAATGCGTAGGGAACTGGACGCTTATGACGGAATAATGATCGAAGGCTACGCGAACCAAGACCGAACCTACGGCGCCGGAAAATGCTTCAAAGCCACTATTAACAACAGAGAAAAAGGAGCCGTAGTTATAGCGCTGAGAACCCACTACGACAGCTCAGTAATTGAAATCCTCGCTCCGACGAACCTACGTAAACGCCTAGGACTTAAAGACGGGAATAAAGTAAAACTGGAAGTCTGCCTAACTGAACCCTAAAACAGCAACAAACAGCTACTTCTTAACCAGCTGAACAAGACGCTTATCCTTTGCCAAAGAAGAAACCGAAACTAAGCCTGAAACCTCCAGCTTCATCAAAACATTATTCAAATAGTCAAACCCAATTTCCTTATAAAAAGCCTTCAACACCTCGAAAAGCTCAACGTCTGTAATAGAACCTTTCTCGCGAAGAACCTCAACAACCGTCGCATAAACCGGCTGAACCTTCCAAGTGTTTCCCGCCATAACCATAACACCCAAAGAAAATTATGCTACGATAGGCACAGGCTTCTGCACCTTCCTGACCTGCTTCGAGAAACTCTTGTACCAGTTCTCCATGTCCGCCGTAATGCTTGGACCAACCCTCTTAAACGCCTCGGTAAAATCTGCTAAAGTCACTTCCTTAGAGTTTATGTCTCTACGAAGAGCGTACAAAGCTGCTTCCCTGCAAGCTGACTCAAGATCAGCACCAGAATAACCCTTCGTTAACCGGGCCAGCTCCATTAGGTCCACATCCTTAGCCAACGGCATACCCTTCGTGTGAATCTTAAGAATCTGTAACCTTCCTTCCTCACTTGGTTCAGGAACATAGATTAACCTGTCAAACCTTCCAGGCCTCAAAACAGCGGGGTCCACAATGTCAGGCCGGTTCGTAGCAGCAATTACAACAACGTCCTGAAGAGCTGAAATTCCATCAATCTCCGTAAGCAACTGGCTGATCACGCGGTCAGTTACACCGCTGTCACCATAACCTGATCCTCGCCTTGGAACAAGAGCATCCATCTCGTCAAAGAAAATAATCGACGGGGCAGACATCCTCGCCTTCCTAAACACCTCGCGAATAGCCTTCTCAGACTCTCCAACCCACTTTGAGAAAACCTCTGGGCCTTTAATTGAAATAAAGTTCGCCTCACTTTCCGTAGCCACAGCACGAGCTAGCAAGGTCTTACCGCAGCCAGGCGGACCAAACAGCAGGATACCTTTAGGAGGCTTAATCCCCATTCTTTCGAAAACCTCAGCGTTCTTCAAGGGCCACTCAACAGATTCCCTAAGCTCTTGCTTAACCTCCTCCAAGTCCCCAACCTCGTCCCAGTGAACCGTCGGAACCTCTATGGCAACTTCCCTCATCGCAGTAGGCGTAATCTCCCTGAAAGCGTTCATAAAGTCATCCATCGTAACCTTCATCTTCTCCAAAACAGCAGGCGGAATCCTCTCCTGTTCAAGATCAATTTCAGGCAAATACCTCCGCAAAGCCTTCATCCCAGCTTCACGACTTAACGCCGCCAAGTCTGCACCTGTGTATCCATGCGTTACCTCAGCAAGTTTCCTAAGATCAACATCGTCAGCCAAATACATGCCACGCGTGTGAACCTGCAAAACCTCGTAGCGTCCCTTCTTGTCAGGAATGCCGATCTCAATTTCACGGTCAAACCTTCCAGGCCTCCTAAGCGCTGGATCCAAAGCGTTCGGACGGTTCGTTGCACCAATCACAATGACGTTGCCGCGGCTCGTTAAACCGTCAAGCAACGCTAAAAGCTGAGCCACAACTCTCCTTTCCACTTCACCAGTAACTTCTTCACGCTTCGGAGCAACAGAATCAAGCTCATCAATAAAAATAATGGCTGGAGCATTCTTCTCAGCCTGCTGGAAAATCTCGCGAAGCCTTGCCTCAGACTCGCCGTAGAATTTGCTCATAATCTCTGGACCGTTGATCGAGAAAAAGTTCGCGTCAGACTCGTTGGCAACAGCTCGAGCTAGCAAGGTCTTACCGCAGCCAGGCGGCCCGTGAAGCAAAACACCTTTCGGCGGATCTATCCCAAGCCTTTGAAAGATTTCAGGATGCCGCATTGGAAGCTCAACCATCTCTCTAAGCCTCTGAATCTCCTCCTGCAATCCACCAATGTCCTCGTACGTTGTTCGTGGAACCCCGAGCTTCACTTCAGGAGCTGGCTCAGAAAGAATTTGAAGCTTAGTATCATACGTCAACCTAAGGATGCCGTGAGGCCTCGTCTTCATTACAGTGAACTGAACAGGGTGACCGAGCATCATGACAAGGGTTGTGTCTCCTTCGACGAACGTTCTCTCCATAAGCCTGTTCTTCACAAAATTAGTAAAATCCTCATCCACGTTAAGCCGCATATCAATGGGCGCCAAGACGATGCTTATTGCGTCCTTAACCTCAGCCTTGCTTATAGTAACATACTCATTAATTGACACGCCAGCGTTCTTACGGGTGAACCCGTCTATCCTAATAATGTCTTTGCCTTGATCCTCAGAGTAAGCAGGCCAAGCAATCGCAGATGTCCTCCGCTTACCGATTATTTCAATAACATCACCAGCGGAGACATTCAATTTCTCCATTGTTTTCTGGTCGATTCGGGCGATTCCCCTAGCCACATCTCTTTGTTTTGCGTCTCCAACTCTGAGCGAAATCTCGGTCATCTAGGTCACCTTTACATTAGTGCTGAATAATCTATATACAGAAAACGCTAAAAACCATATATAAACGTAGTGAAGACTAAACTCTTCTAACCATTAACGATTGAAAGTCACTTATTTTATCAATTTTCCTCAAACTTAACTCAACATCATCGATGCTTCCTTCCCTGTCCTCAGGAACCAATATGTGCGCTATTATGGCCACAAGCCCAAACGCTATGGGTTCCTCCTCAAACTGGTAAACTGAGGCATATTCCGGAAGAGTCTTCTCTATTTCCCTTTTCAAGACTTCACGGTCCACATCAACGTCTGAAGGAAAAATCTTCATTGAAACCATGACCTTTTTCGCCAATGTTAGTCCTCCTTTGACTGCTTTAAAGAAACTGTACTGCTATTTTAAAATTGTGTTAAAAATTCCCTAAAACAACATTATTCAATGCGTGTATGGTACTGTGTTAAGAAAAAATTTGCTTACATACTTTAACGAACTGTTATCTCAACGCTGTCAACATAGTAGGTCATAACCGTTTCCCATCGAACAGAAATTCCCAAGGCAACCCACAATTCACCATCAGATTCAGTGTTCACTTTTGTTTCCAACTTGTATTGCTTCCACCCTGCAACCTGATTAGCGGCACCAAGAACCTCGAAGTCAGATTCTTCTTCCGGATTACGGATTCCCGCATAAGCCACGACGGCAGCTATAGTGTTGAAACTTTCATGTTCACTGTAAAGCCAGAAAGACATTGTAACTAAAACTTGCGTGTTCCTTGAAGTGACTATTCTTCTTTCTAACCAGATTGTTCCATCATCCTGCGAACCGTCAATGAAAAGCTGAACAGCATATTGACCTGAATAGGCAATGTCTGTTGACCTTGTAATGTTCCATCCCACGGTTTGACCAGGATTGTTTGGATCATAGGGAACATCTGCATCAGCTTCCCACTCTTCAAATCCACTTTCAAAGCCTTCCTTTACAACTAAGGGGTTAAGGTAAAGCCAAATTTGCCAAACACCAAAACTAATCGCTATTACTAGCAAAAGCACGATTGTGCAAACGACTTTTCGGTTCAACCCACAGTTCACTTCCAGCACTTTTTTACCGTAAAGCTTCTCGTTCTACAAGATAACTCTAAATCTTAGAACACTCAAAGCGAAAGCCGTCCAGAAATCAGAACAAAAACCGTTCAACATACAATTACAAAAATTTTTAAAGGCTTCCACCTATTCCCTTACGGCGAAACAAGATGTGAGACAATGAAGACTAAAGAAACAGACGTTCTAGTGATCGGCGCGGGACCAGCTGGACTAATCGCCGCCCGCGAGGCTGCAAAAAGAGAAACAGCAGTTACAGTTCTAGAAGAACACGCTGAGATCGGGCAGCCATGCCATTGCGCTGGACTCCTTAGCATAAAAGGCTTGGAATGCTTAGGCTTGCCCAGTAATGAATTTTACGTCCAAAATAAAGTAAAAGGCGCACATTTCTTTTCGCCGTCTGGACTGACTTTTACAGTTGAAAGAGAGAAGGATGTCGCATGCGTTGTTGACCGCGGTCTCTTCGACAAGTTCCTAGCGAATAAGGCAACAGAATCTGACGCACAGATAATCCTAAACGAAAAGGCAAAAAGCATAGAACGCGGCAAAAACAGCGTTTCCGTCCAAACAGGAAAAGACAGGTACACAGCAAAAATGGTAATCGACGCCGAAGGCGTGTCCTCAAGAATCATAAAGGACATGGGGCTGAAACCCATAGAACGCAACTCGGCTATTCTAGGAATTCAATACGACCTTGAGAACGTAGACGTAAATACAGAATACGTCGAGGTTCACCTAGGCAAAAAAGTTGCACCAGGCCTTTTCGTCTGGGTCATTCCGCTTGGCCCAGATAAAGCAAGAGTCGGCCTCGGATGTAAAGGAGTAAATCCTAAGAGTCTTCTTGACAAATTCATAGAAAAGCGGTTCAGCAGCGAGCATGTCAAAATAAGCGAGGTTCGCTCGGGATTGGTTATTACGGGTGGACCAATTGACAAAACATTCTGTGACAAATTTTTAGTTGTTGGCGACGCATCAGGACAAGTCAAACCAACAACAGGCGGAGGAGTAATACTTGGGGGAATCTGTGCATCAATTGCGGGAAGAACAGCTGCTGAAGCCATTGTCCACGGAGATTGTTCCGCCATGTTTCTCAACCAATATGAAACCTTGTGGAAAAAACAGCTTGGCAAAGAATTCAGGACGATGCTGCTGGCAAGAAGAATTCTGAACCGTTTATCAGACCAGACGCTTGACAAGATCTTTAGAATAGCTGCGAAAGATAACCTTCAAGACCTTTTTTCAGCAGAGGGAGATATGGACTTCCAAAGCAGAGTTCTGCTTAAATTATTCAAGAAAAAAGAGGCTCTTGGAGCTTTGCCCTCACTACTTAGAGACGCCGTACAATTCTGAACCTTTTCCCATAACAGAAATTTAGAGCTCAAGGATGTCGCCAGTCTTTATCGAGCTGTATCTTCTGCCGAAAGCTTCGATCAGCCGAAATAGGGGCTTTTGCCCAGTGCAATGGCATGGACAAATAAGATCTGGGTTAATTTCAGCCAAGTCGCTTATTGTCGCTTTGACCGTTTCCTCGCTTGAATCGTTTAGGTGAAAGCCTCCGATTACGGCGTGAACCTTTTTGGTTCCAGTCAATTTTTGAGCATATCTGACGGTGTTTACTATACCTGCGTGTGCACAACCAGCTATAACGACCAAGCCTTTCTTCGGCAGGTTAAGTATCAGTGCTTGGTCATCCTGCACTTGGTCTTCAACAAACACGTCGCCTTCTACTGTCCAGAACCCTCTTGGCTTCTCGTACTGCGTTAGACGTTCTATCTCGCCAGTTGTCAAGATGTTCTCAGTAATAACAACGGAGTTTCTGGCGAGAAGGAACCTTGAAAACTGATCTAAACAAGAGCGCTTTAGAGGCGACCCTATGCATCGGAGGGTCGGCGTTGCCTTAAACTTCGGTTTCAAAACGTCTGGATGCGCAATCACTGGAACGTGCCTGTTTGTTTTTTCCATGACTACAGATAGCCCTCCTGTATGGTCATAGTGCCCATGGCTTAGAAAGACGGCGTCTATCTTCTCCAAATCTAAACCTAGAATCTCCATATTGTGTAAAAGCGTCTCTGAAGATTGGCCAGTGTCCATTAAGATTGATTTCCGCGGTCTACTTTGTTGTATGACTATTGATAACCCGTGTTTGGCCTCTAATCCCACGTTCTTTTTCTGAGGGCTTATAGTGTCTTCAACCACAACAGTTAGACTGAACCTTTTCAACATCATACCCCTCAAGTACTTCATATCGAACTAACTGTAAACGTCATCCTTGACTAAAGGTGCCCCCTGTAATATTTAGTAGCTGGGCATCCTACGCATTGCTCGGTTTTATATCTAGCGCACGGTTTGCAGTCAACTTTACACGGTGGGGCAGAAAAATCCCTATGGGCTAGGTATCTTCTAATAGGCATGAAAGGTGAATAGTTAACGTCCATTACGGGATAGAATTCTGACCTGCGGATTCCTTTTTCACTTCTAAGCGAGCATTTTTCCATCGATATGCTTTCTAGAGTTTCTTTGTTTTCAGCTGCCACAAGGGCGATCATGTTGAATCCGCCTATTGTTGTGAACATGTAAACTACGCGTGGGCAGTTTTCGAAGCGTTTAAGCAACCTCTGAAGAGTTTCAGGTCCATCAGTCTCTATTAAGACAACAGCTAAGAACAAGTTGAAATGCTTCAGGTTTATTAACGCTGATATTTTTATCGCTTCACTTTCAAGAAGGTTATTGACTCTTTTTTTCACGCCCATGTTTGTATAGCCGGTTATCTTTCCAAGAGCCTCTAAAGTTGTTCGGCCGTCAATCTGTAGCTGAGAAACTATTTTTCTATCAACTTCATCCATGGCCTTCATAAGTTTGTTTTCTAAACATAATATATAAATATAGTTTATGATTCAAACTTAACAAACAACGACGAGGGAAAAAGAGGTTGACGCAAAAAACAAACGAACAGGAAAACCAGCGATTTGAACCTGTTGACGCAACACGCGACGAACAACAAAAGACGCTCAGAATAAGAATGGATAAAGTGAGACACAAAATTGCCGTAATAAGCGGCAAGGGAGGCGTTGGAAAAACGATGGTAACAGTGAACCTAGCCGTAGCCTTTGCCGAACGCGGTATCCCAAGCCGAATAGGAATCCTCGACGCAGACATACATGGGCCGTGCATCCCTAAAATGTTAGGCATCAAAGGTCAGACGCTTAAAGCAGGCCCGCCAGGTGTCTTCCCAGTGATGGGGCCAATGGGAATCAAAGTTGTTTCAATGGATTTCCTGTTACCAAACCAAGAGTCCCCCGTAATATGGCGGGGGCCCCTTAAAATGACCGCGATAAGGCAGTTTCTCTCCGACATCGTTTGGGGAGAACTCGACTTTCTCTTCATCGATCTGCCTCCTGGAACCGGCGATGAACCCTTAAGTGTTATGCAGCTTCTCCCCGAAATGGACGGCGTAGTCATCGTAACTATACCTTCAGAGGTCTCACAAGATGTCGTAAAGAAGGCCGTTACTTTTTCCAGGATGTTGAATGTTCCCGTCATAGGCATAATAGAGAACATGAGTGGTTTTGTGTGCCCACAGTGTGGAGTACAAATAGACATATTTAAGACTGGAGGAGGAGAAAAAATCTCGAAGGATCTTGATGTTCCATTTCTTGGAAAGATACCTATTGACCCAAGAGTCTGCGAAGACTCGGACAAAGGTTTACCCTTTGTCGTCGAGGACGTGAACTCGCCAGCAACAAAAGCCTTCATGACAATTGTTGAAAAAATAGAGAACCATCTAAAGGAAAAGGCAAACCAAACAAACAAAATTGAAAAGAAGGCGGTGACCTAGTTGAGGATTGCAGTTTCTGCTACTGCGCCTAGTCTAGATTCCGCCGTAGACCCACGCTTCGGACGCTGCGCATACTTCATCATTGTGGACACAGAAACCACGAAGTATGAGGTGATGCCAAACCCAAGCCAATCTGCTGCTCATGGCGCAGGCATACAGTCAGCACAGATGTTGGCTAACAAAGACGTAAAAGTTGTATTGACAGGTAACGTGGGTCCAAACGCCTACAGCTCTCTTTCAGCTGCTGGAATCCAAATAATAACAGGGGCAACAGGGACTGTTAGGGAAACAATAGAAAGGTACAAGATAGGCGAGCTAAGTGAGGCGGAATCGCCTACTGTCAGAGGCCACTCTGGACTAAACAGAGGCTTGTAACATGAGCTATGTATCGTTACGTATCCAAAAAAGAGGGTGACGACCATTCAAGAAACCTAGAAGGCAATGGAAAATGGAGGTGAAAAAATGACTAGAATCGTTATTCCAGTTGCTGACGATAGGGGAGTTGAATCTCAGCTATCAGACCATTTCGGGAGAGCTCCGTTCTTCGCTGTCTTTGACTTAGACGAGGACGGACAGATAAAGTCTTGTAGGTCGGTTCCCAATGAAAGTGAACACTTCGGCGGCGTAGGGCTCCCGCCAGACCGTATTCTTCAGCTTGACCCAGACGTCGTTATCACGTTCGGTATGGGACCAAGAGCCTTAGGAAGATTCCAAGACGCAAGGGTAGCTGTCATGAAAGCCAACTCGAATACTGCAAAAGACGTGATCTCAGCGTATCTGAAAAACCAACTTGAGGAGCTAACGGAAGGCTGTCACCATGCTCTGCATCGATGAGTACGACAATTCAGGTACTTAAAGGCAACCAAAAAACTAAGAATTCTTTTATTACAAAGCATGTCTGGCTACAACAGCGTTACCAAATCGTGTTGAAACAAAGAGTTGAGGAGCTTTAAATGATAATTTCAGTTGCCAGTGGAAAGGGGGGAACTGGAAAGACGACAGTAGCCGTAGGCTTGGCTTTGTCAGCAGAGAATGTACAGCTCCTAGACTGCGATGTTGAGGAACCCAACGTCCACATCCTTCTTAAGCCAAAGGTATACGAGGAGAAGCCTGTTTACTCTCTTGTTCCAAAGATTATCGAAGAAAGGTGCAACTACTGCAGAAAATGCGCCGAGCTTTGTCAATACCACGCGCTCTTCGTTGCCCCTGAAAGCGTTCTAGTCTTCCCTGAGCTCTGCCACAGCTGCGGACTATGCTCAACCGTATGTCCAGAAAAAGCCATAGTTGAAGAGAAGAGGCAGATAGGCATTGTCAAAAAGTGTTCAGCCCAAGGAGTCAACCTAGTTTACGGCGAACTCAACGTAGGCGAACCTATGGCCGGTCCATTGATAAGAGATGTTAAGAAAGAAATTGACAGAGAGAAAACCGTTATAATTGATGTTCCACCAGGCGCTTCCTGTCCAGTCGTTGCAAGCGTTTATGGAAGCGACTTCACCATCCTTGTCACAGAGCCTACGCCTTTTGGACTGCATGACTTGAAGATCGCTGTCGAAGTTTTAAGAACATTGAGGATTCCGCTTGGCGTTGTGGTTAACCGCGCTGGAATCGGCGATATGAAGGTTTACGAGTACTGCAGAGAAGAAGGAATTCCTGTAATGCTTGAGATACCGTTCAGCAAAAAAATTGCAGAGCTATATTCTCGCGGAGTCTCCTTCGTGACCGAGATGGAAGAATGGAAAACAAAATTTCAGCAAATGTTAAATAGAATTGTGGAGATGCGAATGGGTGAAGCAAATAACGGTTCTTAGCGGCAAAGGTGGAACAGGTAAAACAACCTTGGTTGCGTCCCTCGCTGTATTCGCGGAGAAACTGGTGATTACAGACTGTGACGTGGACGCGCCGAATCTACACATGCTCCTAAATCCAAGTATTATGCGGAAACAGGAATTTAAGGGCTCTAAAGTGGCGGTTCTGGATGAATCGAGGTGCATCCAATGCCGGAAATGTGAGGAGATCTGCAGATTCAACGCAATAAATGACCTTAAGATAGACCCCGTACTCTGTGAAGGATGCGGGCTATGTGCTTACATATGCCCAGTAGAGGCTGTAGAACTCAGGGAGAAGGTCTGCGGCTACGCCTATATCTCAAAGACGAAGTACGGCTTCATGTCTCATGCAAGGCTTAACCCTGGGGAGGAGAACTCTGGTAAGCTCGTAACACTTGTTAGGCAGAATGCAAGACAGATAGCCGAAGAGGAGAACGTTGAGTTAATCATAAATGATGGACCGCCAGGAATCGGCTGTCCTGTAATAGCTTCAGTTGGCGGAGTCGACCTAGGAGTCATCGTAGTTGAGCCGACTTTATCCGGAATTCACGATATGGAAAGGGCTCTGAAGATGCTTAACCATTTCAAAGTTAACCCGCTGGTCTGCATAAACAAGTACGACTTGAACATAGAGAATACGAAGATGATCGAAGCGTTCTGCGGAAGCAACGGCGTCGAGGTTGCCGGCAAAATACCCTTCGATCCCCTTGTTACAGAAGCGATGGTACTCGGAAAACCTATCGCCGAATACTCGCCAGAGAGTACAGTTTCAAAGGAGATCAAAGAAATCTTTAGGAAAATCCTGAATCCTCACTAGACAGGGTCAGGGACGTCTACGGTTTGTTGAGCCGTTCCCATCTCCCTAAAAGTAGTGACCTTCGGCATAAAAAGCAAATTCAATAAACCCGGTTTTTCTCCTCTCAATTGGCGGAGAGCACCACCTTAAGCACCAGTAGCAAGTCTTAACACGAGTCCTAGAACGGAGAGGATCAAATAAGTGGAGTGTTAAAAAATGGGCGAAGCATATTTGAGCACATGTCGAATGGGAACGCGTCGATTTCCTAGTAGAATGGGCTAGGAAAAATGGGGGTCGAAACCCCCAACACATATACGAAAAACTCTAACTGAGTTTCTTATGGCTGGAAAGCAGAAGACCAGCAGATACGTGGAAGCCACCCTAAGGAAACTAGGAAAACCAAGAAATGGCAGAATCTCTGAGATAATCAGCATAGCGCCATTAAAGTTTGTCTGTGGACGCAGAGTCTCAGATCCTTAGCTTCATTGTCATAAAGCACCGGTTTATGTACCAGTGACAATTCATCTTAAATCCTTTCATTAGTGCCAGATAGTATCGCTTACGCCGACGACCTATCTTTTATCTTTAAATGTGAGTTTAACAGTTTGGTAATGAAGCCTTTGGAGGTGAATAGTTTGAGTGGAAGAGGTTATGGTAGAGGCAGGGGTGGACAGCGTCAAGGAGTCGGTGGACCTGCTTACTGTGTTTGCCCTAAATGTGGGTACAAAACTCCTCATGTGAGAGGAACGCCTTGCCTTTCCACTGCGTGCCCAAAATGCGGGACAGCAATGATACCATCATCTGAATAACATGTTGAATGGAAAAGGATGATGATACTTCAGTACACGTTTTGCCAGCCCGTTTGTAACCATATACATGTACCTGAGTCTATCGTTTCAGAACTTGAGTATCGTCCTGCTCGGTATCTTCCTCATGTAGTATCTGTGTTTCTCATATTCGAGCTCAATCAT
>Ga0209102_1000728_pt1 | contig 20495 bp, 19 predicted proteins | sample ConPoolayeHmetaG_FD_185483 | JGI IMG/M metagenome (GOLD analysis project Ga0209102, IMG submission 185483) | Hot spring microbial mat communities from California, USA to study Microbial Dark Matter (Phase II) - Cone Pool mat layer H metaG... ...
TTCTAGTTCTGTGTAAGTAAAAGGCTTAATTTTCTCAAATTCAGGATCTAAACAGTTTTTGGGTTGGAAATTTTGTAAATACCATTTAAGGTTTTGAACTTTGCCCTGCCTGCCGGCAGGCAGGAATTTTGAATTTTGAACTAAGGATTTTAATTCTTCTGCCATCTTAATTAGCACTTGTTTATTGTGTAATCCTGGCACCACCGTTGTCCTAAATTCAAAATCAATTCCGGACTTTAAGATTAACTCAATTGAACTTTTGACTTTTGACTTTTGACTTTTGACTTTGATAAATCTTTCATATTCGTCAATCGGACCTTTGATGTCCATCGCCACAAAATTTAAAATTTTAAATCTAAAATTTAAAATTGATCTTAAGGCTTCCGGCCTGCTTCCGTTGGTTTCAATCATCGTTTCAAACCCCATTTTCTTAAGTGACTCAAGAAACTTAGGTAAATCCGCCTGTAATGTCGGCTCTCCCCCGGTAATCACCACACCATCAATCCATTTCTTCCTTTTTTTTAAATCAGCGAAAACTTGCTCCTCGTCAATCAGCGTCAATCCGCGATTCCTTACCAAATCCGCATTGTGACAAAAAGGGCAACGAAAATTACAACCCGGGACAAAAATGACCGAAACTATTTTTCCCGGCCACTCAATTAAAGAAGTTTTCAACAGGCCGGCAATTTTCATTATTTTTCCAAAGATTTAAGATAACGACCAACTTTGGCCTCCAAAGCTGGGGTTACTCCCGGAAGAGATTCTATAAACTTTATCAAATCATCAAAATTATTAGCGGAAGTTGGCTCAAATTCAATTTCAAATTCGGTTGGTTTAAAAGAGGAACCAGGATTATTGGTAAACATAATCCTGTCTAAATACAACCTTCCTTTTTTCCTCTCTAAGGAAAGGTCAATTTCTGTTCTCAAGTTCAAAACCCAAATCGGAAGCCCATTAATTTTCAGCTTCCGCCATTCAGCCATTATTGGTAAATTGGCAAGATCGCGAAACTGATAAACCTCTTCAGGGTGAGAAACTAAAAATTCAAAATCAGTTCCGGAGATAGAAAACTCCCTTTGAACCCTCAAAAACGGGCCTGTTTGTTTTTGCCTGATTCCCTTGCAGGTAAGAAAATAACCCTTTTTATCTTTTCTTTCTATTTCCCGGACACGGAGGTAAGATCCGTCGTTTAAAGAAAAATAAAAGTAAAAGTCTTTTTGGAAAAATTCCTCTTCTTTTTCTTTTAGAAGCCCCCCTATCTCTGTCCTTCCTTTAAGTTCCTCCAAAACTCCCGCCTCTTCCGCCAGCCATTTATATTCCTTCTCCAAAGAAAGACCGGGTGATTTTTCATTCATCTTTTTAATTATACTCGTTCTTTTTAAACTTTAAAAGTTCTCCTTACTTCAAATTCCGCTTTTTTGCCTTTATTCCATTGCTTTACCGGCCTTAAATAACCAACAATTCTTGAATAAACCTCGCATTCCAAACCGCATTTTGGACAGATAAAATGCTCTCCTTTTATATAGCCGCAGTTTGGACAAATACTAAAAGTCGGGGTAAAGGAAAAATAAGGCAAAGAAAAATTGCTTACTATTTTTTTAGCTAAAACCTTCACCTGTTCCCCGTTTTCTAATCTTTCTCCCAAAAAAATATGGAAAACAGTCCCTCCGGTATATTTAGTCTGTAAAGGATCTTGAAGATCTAATGCCTCAAACAAATCCCCTCCAAAATCAACAGGAAGTTGAGAAGAGTTAGTGTAAAAAGGTTCAGCTCCTTTTTTGAACTGTTTTTCATTGGCCACTATAATATCAGGGTATTTTTTCTTATCTATCTTTGCCAGTCGGTAAGAGGTTCCTTCGGCCGGAGTCGCTTCAAGATTGTAAAGATCACCGGTTTCTTGCTGGTAAGAAATTAGCCTTTCCCTCATAAAATCTAAAACCTCTTCGGCAAATTCCTTTCCTTCCTTAGTAGAAATATCCTTCCCCATAAAATTCAAAATGGCTTCATTTAATCCATTAAGACCAATAGTGGAAAAATGGGCATTCCAAAAACCGCCAAATCTTTCTTTATTTCCCCTCAAATAAAATTTAGAATAAGGGTAAAGTCCTTTTTCGGTAAATCTTTCAATTATTTTTCTTTTAACCTCCAGCGATTCTTTGGCCAGGTCCATTAACCGGGCCAGCCTTCCAAAAAATGCTTTTTTTGATTTTGAAAGAAAACCTATTCTGGCCATATTTATTGTTACCACCCCAATTGATCCTGTCAAAGCATTAGCCCCAAAATAACCCCCTCCTCTTTTTGCCAATTCTTTTAGGTCCAAACGCAAACGACAACACATGCTTCTGGTATCCTCTGGTTTCATGTCAGAATTGACAAAATTTGCCCAATAAGGTATGCCATACTTGGCACTCATTTCCCAAACAGGTTCCAAAATCGGATTGTCCCAATTAAAATCAGGAGTCAAACTATAGGTGGGGATTGGAAAAGTAAAAACCCGACCTTTGGCATCTCCTTCACTGGCCACTTCTGCAAAGGCGCGATTAAGCATATCCACCTGAGGTTGAAATTCGCCATACTTACTTTTCTGGAGTTTTCCCCCAATGATAACCGGCTGATTCGCAAAATGTCCGGGAACAGTTAAATCAAAGGTGAGATTGGTAAAAGGAGTTTGAAACCCTACCCTGGTGGGAACATTCATATTATATAAAAATTCTTGCAGGGCTTGTTTTACCGCCGGATAGTCTAGTTTGTCATAGGCAATAAAAGGAGCAAGGAGAGTGTCAAAATTACTCAAAGCCTGAGCTCCGGCCGCCTCCCCTTGCAAAGTATAAAGAAAATTAACAATCTGGCCCAAAGCCACCCGAAAATGTTTGGCTGGACGGCTTTGAATTTTTCCCGCTACTCCCTGAAAACCTTCCACTAAAAGATCATACAAATCCCAACCAACACAGTAAGCTCCCAAAAAACCCAAATCATGCAAATGAAAATCTCCTTCAATATGGGCTTGGGCCACTGCCGGCGGATAAAGTTCTTGAAGCCAATAGCGAGCAATAATTGAAGAGGCAAGATGGTTATTTAATCCCTGAAGGGAATAATCCATGTTGGCATTTTCCTTAACCCGCCAATCGGCTTCTTGAATATATTCATTAATTAAATTGGTAGTTTCTTTCAACAAAAGTTCAACCCTTCTTAGCTTGGCATGCTGACCACGATAAAGGATATAGGCTTTGGCAGTTTTATACCAACCTTTTTTCATTAAAACTTCTTCAACCACATTTTGGATCTCTTCCACGGTGGGAATTTTTATTGCGTCATATTTTTTGTTCAAAATTCTGGTAACCGAGTTGGCTAAATTTTTTGCCTGGTCTTGACCAAATTCACCCGTTGCTTTTCCTGCTTTTAAAATTGCAGAGACTATCTTCTGCTTAGAAAAGGCAACGACTCTTCCGTCTCTTTTTCTAACTTGTTGAACTTTTAGGATTTTTTTTGCCATATAAATTTTAGTTTTTCGCTTTATTTTTTGGGTTTGCCTGCCCTTTTTAAAAAGGGGTAAAAACATCTTAACTCTCCCCCGAAAAGACCTGTCAACTAGAAATTTTTATATCAAAGCGAGTCAGTTTCAATAAAGATTATGGCTGATGATTACAAAAATAAACTTTTCTTAGGAAGAAAAATGGATAAAAAATTTTCCCTAATTTTGATAAACTATTCTAAAATCTTCTCTAATCTTTCTAGGACGGTTTTTGGATAAATCAAAAGCTTTTCTTCTGCCCCTAACTTAATCAGTATCTCCTCGTGTTTTGCGGCAGCATTTTTTAATTTTTCCGCTATGTCCTTAATTTCTAGGCCTTTATTTTTTGCTGTCTCCAGCTGATTAACTGCCCTTTCAAGATATTTTTCCGCTTTTTCTAAAGTAGTAATGCCCAAGTCTTTTTTATTGCCTTCAACCAAGACCTTTCCGGCCCCTAGTCTTTTATCAGCAAAAAGAAGCATTACTTCAGCTTTTTTAACCGGGTTTGTTGTCAACCAAAGCCAAATTCGGTCCCGAATCATCTTTAATGGATACAAAGGATGATCGGGAAGAATTCCCGGGTAAGGAAGATAATATTGTATTTCTGGTTCGGAAGTAGGAGTGGCTGCCGGCTGGGGCGAAACGGTAAATTTTAAAACGGGTTTAGCCGCCAATGTTTCTCCCGAAGCCTTAAAAACGGAAACTGAAAGAACCCCAAAAGCAAAAATCAAAACAGCGGCAACTAGGGCGAAACTCTTAATAGTCTTTCTTAATTTTTCATTTTTCATTTTTAATTTTTAATTTAATTTCTCACCCCCTTTCTTTTCAGTAAAACCATTATACAACTTTTTTAAAAAGACATAAAAGCCAGAAAAAATAAAAAAGAGAAAGAAAAAATCCCCAGACCCGGCCAATTACCCTCCCTTTATTTAAAATTATTATCAAAAATCCCAAAAGCATGGAGGCAAGTAAGAAAAAAATAGTCCCCAAAGATTTAAAAGAAACCGGCGCAACCGTTGAGATAACTCCCCCAATAAAAAAGAGGTTGGAGATATTGCTTCCTAAAATATTTCCAACCACCAGCTTGGCCTCTTTTTTAAAAACTCCGGCAACTGAAGTTGCCAGCTCAGGCAAAGAAGTCCCCAAGGCAACCAAAGTTAAACCCAGAAAGGACTGGGAAATATTTAACAACTTAGCCAAGAGGGCCACTTTCTTGACAAAAAAATCGCCACTTAAAATCAACCCCCCTATTCCCAAAGGTAAAAGCAAAATATTCCAAAATTTTTCATTTTTTGATTTTAAAACTTCCTTTTCAAACCATCTTTTGTCCTCCTCTTCCCGACCATGAACACCGGCCAAAAATCCCCAAACAAGAAAAGCAAGATAAACCAAAATCCAAAAGACTCCTAAAAAATTAGGAATGTTTTCAAAAAGCAGGCAAGCCAAAACAAATAAAATAGTCACAAAAAACAAAACTAAATTATTAATTTGGGTTTTTGTTGTCCCCATCCGTAAATTTCCCCCCAAAATTGCTATTCCAAGAATCAGAGTAATATTGGCGATATTTGAACCAATAAGATTGGTAATAGCTATTTCTGGCTGTTTTTCGGCTATGGCCGCCAAGGAAACCGCCAGTTCTGGCAAGGAAGTTCCTAAAGCGACAATTGTCATCCCAATGATTAAAGGAGAAATCCCGATTTTTCTGGCAAATTTTGAAGAGGAATTAATCAGAATCTCGGCCGAGCCTACCAAAAAAAGTAAAGACAAAAAAATCTGGGCAGTAAGCAGTAACATTTATTTAAACAATACCACCGGCCAGCTCCAAAAAACATGGGCCAAAATTGAGGAAACAATATTGCCTGTTTGAAAAAAAACAATAGCTGACCCAAGGGAAAAAATAAAAATAAGGAGACTATAAGTTAACAGCTGGATTAAAGAATAATGAAAAACAAAGATTGAAATTGGCAGGTGAATTAAAACAAACAAGATTCCTGTCAGCCAGTTTGCTGTCCATTCATTTCTTAAAACTTCCTTTAATCGGTTAAAAAGATAGCCCCTAAAAACAGTTTCTTCACAAAAGGCAGTGGAAAAGGAAACCAAAAATGGCAACAAAAAAGAGTAACCATTCTGGCCAAATTCCCTAAACTTAAATCCCTCATATTTAAGATAATTACTTAACGCCGCCGCTAAAGCAAAAAGCATTCCCATGCCGATCCCTAAATAAACAGATTTGAAAAAATTTTTAGAAGTTATTCCCAAAGAAGATAACTTTTTCTTCTCACCTTTTAAAACTAGCCAAAAAGTCGGTCCAAGCCAGAAAATTGGCTTTAGGACCAATTCCTCAAAATTCTCAGGCAATCTAAAAATCAGCCGATAACAACCCCAAACAATAAAAATAAAAGCAAAAAGCCCAAAAACTCTTCTAACTTTCTCTCTCATATATATTTTATATCTATTGTATATCAACTTATATCTATTTGTATCTTTCTTTTTTATACCACAAAATTAATCAACTTTCCCGGAACGAATATAACTTTTTTAATTTCTTTGCTCACTAAATATTTTTTAATCTTTTCGCTTTGTTGGGATAATTTTTCTACCTCACTTTTGACTTTTGACTTTTGACTTTTGACTTTTAACTTATCCCTCACCTTGCCGTTAACCTGAACAACAATAGTCACTATTTCTTCCTGAATCAATTGCGGATCGTATTCCGGCCATTTTTGTTGATGAATGGAAAATTTATTGCCTAATTTCTCCCATAATTCCTCGGTAATATGAGGGGCAAAAGGCGCCAAAATTAAAAGCAATTTCTCGACTGCTTCTCCCCATTGTTCATTTGACATTTGATCCGCCTCTGGCGGAACATTTGACATTTCATTTACCAACTCCATCATTGCCGCCACCGCTGTATTAAATTTCATCTGCTCAATATCCTCCCCTACTTTTTTAATCGTTTGGTGTAATTTTCTTCTCAAGTCTTTATTCTCCTCATCTTTCAGACTTTTGACTTTCTGACTTTCGACTAAATTCCAAACTCTTTTTAAAAACCGAAAACATCCTTCTAATCCTTCCTGACTCCATATTAAAGTAGCCTCAAAGGGTCCCATAAACATAAGGTAAACTCTTAAAGCATCAGCTCCATAGGCTTCAACCACTTCGTCAGGGTTTATTACATTTCCCCTTGACTTACTCATCCTAAAACCATCGGGTCCCAAAATCACCCCGTGGGAAAGTCTTTTATAATACGGCTCTGGAATATTTTTAGGAACTGCTCCAATGTCCCATAAAAATTGATAGGTAAAGCGTGAATAAAGGAGGTGCAAGGTATTATGCTCGTCTCCCCCAACATAAATATCCACGGGTAACCAGTACTCAGCCTTTTTAAGATCAACAAGAGCTTTATCATTTTTCGGATCAATATAGCGCAAAAAGTACCAATCGCTCCCTGCCCAATTTGGCATTGTATCGGTTTCCCTTAACGCCGGACCGCCACATACTGGACATTGAGTATTTACCCATTCTTTGACTGCAGCTAAAGGTGATTCTCCGGTATCTGTTGGTTTATAGTTTTGGACATAAGGAAGCTCGACAGGTAATTGGTCTTCGGGCACGGGAATAACAGCATAATCTGTTCCCTCTAAGTTTGAAATTCTAGTTTTTTTTGCACAACTTGGACAATAAACTACCGGAATTGGTTCTCCCCAATAATGCTGGCGGGAAAAAATCCAGTCTCTTAAATGATAAGAAACAGCTTTTTTTCCTATTCCTTTTTCTTCAAGGTATTCAATTGCTTTCTTAATTGCTTGGCTGGGCTTCATATTATCCCAGCAAGGGCTATTGATAGTAATGCCCTCCTCCACTTCTGTATACGCCTCTTTTTCAAAGTTCCAATCCTTTGGTGGTTTAATCACTGGCAAAATTGGCAACCCGTATTTTTTGGCAAAATCAAAATCTCGCTGGTCGTGAGCGGGAACAGCCATAATAGCCCCTGTACCGTAGGTTGGTAAAACAAAATCGGAAACCCAAACCGGAATTTTTTTACCGGTCATTGGGTTTAGAGCATAAAGACCTAAAAAAACTCCGGTTTTTTCCTTTATTAATTCTGTCCTTTCTAAATCTGATTTTTTTCTTGCATTTTCAATGTATTTTTTTATCTCTTCTAAATCTGCCTCTTTTAATTTAATCTCCGAATTTATTATCTTTTCCACCAATTCATGTTCCGGAGCAACCACCATAAAAGTTGCCCCATACAAAGTATCTGGTCTGGTAGTGAAAACTTTAATTTTATAATTTGTCAGATCGGCTATTTGAAAATCAATTTCTGCTCCTTCTGACTTGCCTATCCAATTAATTTGAGCAGCTTTAACTTTCTCGATAAAAGCCGTTTTTTCTAATCCTTCAATTAATCTTTCGGCATATTCGGTTATTTTTACTACCCATTGTTTTAAATTTCTTTTGTCTACTTGCGCCCCACACCTTTCGCACTTGCCGGCAACTACTTCTTCATTAGCCAAACCTATCTTACAAGCAGGGCACCAATTAATTGGCATCTCTTTTTTGAAAGCTAGTCCTTTTTTATACCACTGCAAAAAAATCCATTGGGTCCATTTATAATATTTAGGGTCGGTAGTATTTACTTCCCTCTCCCAATCAATTGACAAACCCCATCTTTTTGCCTGAATTTTGGCGTTTTTAATATTTTGTTCAGTAACAACATTGGGGTTTATTTTCATCCTGATTGCATAATTTTCCGTAGGTAATCCAAAAGCATCCCATCCCATTGGGCACAAAACATTAAATCCTTTCATCCGGTAAAAACGCGCCAAAATATCAGTTCCGGTAAAAGAAAATGCATGGCCTATATGAAGTCTTTCGCCTGAAGGATAAGGAAATTCAAACAAAATATATTTTTTTGGTTTTGGATCAAAGTCAATAGCTTTATACAGACCCGCCTTCTCCCATCTTCTCTCCCATTTGGGTTCTATTTCTTTAGGATCATATTTATCTTTTACCATCTTAGTATGCAGGCAATATCCCCGCTGAAAGCAAAATAATTAAAATCGCAAAACCAACCAAAGAAAAAACCGCAAAACCTATTACAAACATTAAAACCAAACCCAAAACATTAGTTTGCTCCGGATTTTTCTTCGCCATGCTTGTATTTTAGCACAAAAGGTGCCAAGGGAAGCAGAAAATTACAAAGAAATGATTTTAACTCCTGGAATTTGCCGTTGATGCCTGGGGTTGGCGGTAACAAGAGGAATTTTTCTAAGCTTGGCTAAGGCCAAAAAGCAAGCATCATAATAAGTAAGATTGAATTTTTCCGCCAGACGATAACTTTCTTTAGCAATCTGGAAGCTTTCACTAACAAAAATAACCGGTAAAGAATAAAAAACTTCCAGGCCGATCCCAGCTTGACGGAGCGAGAATTGCTTTCCTTTTAAAAAAGCATTAGCCAGCTCATATTTGACCAGCTCCGGTAAAAGAACTTCAATTTTTTTGTCCTCAATTTTTTTAAGTATCTCTTCAGCTTCGGTAGATTTTTCCTCCAAAGAAAACCATTTAACCACCACCGAAGTATCTAAAACAAATTTTTTCATTAAGGATTTAATGGGACTGACGATCTTTTGCCACAAATTCGGCCAAAGAAACTTTTTTACCCCATTTTCTGATCTTGGCCAATTTTTGCCAGATTTTTCGCCACTCTATTTTCTCTTCTGAATAGGGCTCTACTAAAAATCTGTCTTCGGCCAACAAAACCAACCTAACAACCTTCTTGGGAGTAGTCCAGGCTAAATACTTTCTGATTTCTTCAGGGATTGTCAATTGGTATCTATCCCTTATAATGGCAATTGAATCCTTCATATATTTTCAGAATATCAGAAATTCAGAAAATGTCAAGGGAATGTTAAACCCCCAGAATCACTTGCCAGTTCCATAAGAAGTGCCAAAGAATGGAAGGAACGGTATTGTAGGTCAGGGTAAAAAGCCATCCGGACCCAAAACTCATTACAAAAAGCAACAAAAAGGACCAAAAAACTTGATTTAATGAGAAATTAAAAACAAAAATACTAATTGGTAAGTGAATCAAAAGAAAACCAATTGTGGCCATAAAATTTGCCTTCCAGGAACTGCCAAAAAATTCCCAAAAACGGTTGAAAAGATATCCCCGGAAGAAAGTTTCCTCAACAACCGCGGTAGCCAAAATCAACAAAAGATTTTGCAAAGAAGAAATTGGCAAGGAGAAAAATTTCTCCAAAAATAAATTCTGGTACCGGGAAAGACCCAAAATCACTCCTTCCAAAACAAAGAAAACTAAAAAACTAAAAACCAGCAACAAACTGTTTTGGAAATTCTTTCCCCCAAAACCCAAAGAGAACAAAACCGGCCTTTTTTCAAAGAATTTAATAAAAATTATCGTTGGCAAAAGCCAAATTAAAGGCTTGATGATTGTTTCTTCAAATCCCGCGGGTAAACGAAACAAAAAACGATAGGCTGACCAAAAAAGAAAAACAAAAAAATATAAAATAAAGCAATTTTTTAGCATTTCTTCCTTATAAGAGCCGATGTTTTTGGACACCTGACAGGTTTTAAAAGAAAAATCAATTGCTTGGACAATTTCCTCAACTCTTTTTTTTGCCTTTTCAAAGGAAATCAAATTTTCTTTTTCTTCAAAAAAATGAAAAACTAAATTTCTTGAAGTCCTCCAGGTTTTCCAAAGAGTGGCCGGCACCTCTTCTTTGCCGCAAAAACGAGACAGCTTCTCATAAACTGATTCATGTGGGTATTCTTTAAAAATTGCCGGATTTAATGCCCGACCAATTCTAAATCTTTCCCCAGAAAACTGATCGCGAGAAATCAAACCCAAATCATAAAAAAGTTTTTTCAAAAAACCTTCATAAGCTTTGGCGGCCGGAAAAACAACAAAAGAATAATCCTTGTGGGCTTTTGGTTCCTTCTCTTCTCCTTCAATAAGGTGAAAACTTTGTTGAATCAAATCCTGTTGAATCTTGTCTAAATAACCCCACCAGGGATATGTTTTTAACTTTTGAAACTCCATCATTTTTATTTTAACAATAATTAACTAAAACCGCCAAAACAACTTATCCCCAAATGCCTAATATCTGATTATTCCGATGTCTAATCAAATCTTAATCCTTAAATGTCTAAATTTTGGGTTATTTTGTTATTTGACATTAATTAGAAATTAGGAATTTGAAATTAGAAATTCTCTTAAAGATGGTATAATTCAAGCAATGAAAAAGAGGGCCAAAAAACAAGCAAAAAGGAATTTCCAAGCCAAAAAAATTTTTTTGGTTTTTATTTTTTTTATTTGCCTTTTTATTTATTTTTTTATTTTCAAAAATCTCCCCTCCCCTAATCGTCTTGTCTCCCCTTCGGTCAACCCGGTCTCCACAAAAATTTTAGATCGTAACGGAAAATTGCTTTATGAAATATATACCGAAAAAAACCGCACTCCGGTAAGGCTTGCTGAATTACCGGAATACGTTAAATGGGCAACGGTTGCCTGCGAGGACAAAGATTTTTATAAACATAAAGGTTTTTCTTTTAGGGGAATTGTTCGAGCGGGTTTTAATATTGTCTTTCACCGAAAACTTCAGGGCGGTTCAACTATTACCCAACAGCTGGTTAAAAATGCCTTGTTGACCCAGGAAAGAACTCTCCGCCGGAAAATCCGGGAAGCTGTCTTGACTTTTGCCATTGAACTGCTTTATTCCAAAGACAAAATTTTGGAAATGTATTTAAACCAGATTCCTTATGGAGGAACTGCCTATGGGATAGAGGCGGCCAGTCAGAATTATTTTGGCAAAAAAGCCTCTCAGTTAACCTTGGCTGAAGCCGCTTTATTGGCCGGTCTGCCTGCCTCGCCGACCAAATATTCCCCTTTTGGCGCCAATCCCGAACTGGCAAAAAAAAGACAAGAATATGTTTTAGAAATGATGGTTGCCAATAAATTTATTAAAAAGGAAGAGGCCCAAAGAGCAAAAGAAGAAAAACTGGTCTTCAAAGAACACGGTAAAGGCATAAAAGCTCCACATTTTGTTATGTTTGTCAAAGAAAAATTGGTGGAAAAATATGGCCAAAAAACAGTTGAACAAGGGGGGTTGCGGGTAACTACTACCTTGGATTTAGATATTCAGGAGTTTGCTCAAGAAACAGTTGCCTCGGAAGTGGCCAAACTTAAAAAAGAAAAAGTTTCCAACGGAGCGGCTTTGGTTACCAATCCAAAAACCGGAGAAATTTTGGCGATGGTTGGTTCAAAGGATTATTTTGCCAAAGATATTGATGGAAATGTTAATGTTACCACCGCTTTACGCCAACCTGGTTCAGCCATAAAGCCCTTAAATTATGTTTTAGGTTTTTATAAAAAAATTGTTACCCCCGCGACTTTAATTTTGGATATTCCAACTTGTTTTAGAGTTACCGGCCAGCCACTTTATTGCCCGGACAATTATGACAATCAATTTCACGGTCCAACTCAAGTCAGATTTGCTTTAGGAAATTCATATAATGTTCCGGCGGTTAAAATGTTAGCTTTAAATGGTTTGGAAGATTTTGTGGCCACGGCTTCAGCCATGGGAATTACCACTTTTAAAGATCCCAAAAAATATGGTCTTTCTTTAACTTTAGGAGGTGGCGAGGTGAAAATGGTTGATATGGCGGTCGCTTTTGGAGTTTTGGCTAATTTAGGAATAAGACAAGATCTGACTTCTATCTTAAAAGTTGAAGATTATACTGGTAAGGTTCTGGAACTTGAAGAATTTGAAGAAGGCCCAAGAATTTTACCACCTGAACCTTGTTATTTGGTTTCTCATATTCTTCTGGATAATAATGCCCGAGTAGCCATGTTTGGAGAATCTTCATATTTGAGAGTTAAAAATCATCCCGAAGTTGCCGTTAAAACCGGAACTACTAACGATAAAAGGGACAATTGGACCATCGGTTATACCCCCTCATATCTGGTAGCAGTCTGGGTTGGCAATAATGACAACAAACCGATGAGTTATGTTGCCTCAGGAATAACCGGCGCTTCGCCAATTTGGAATAAAATTATGAAATTTGTTTTGGAAAAACAGGACAAAGAAAAAGAAAAAACTTTTCAAGAATGGCCCAAAAAACCAGAAGGAGTAGTTGGGGCCTCAATCTGCTCTTTGTCCGGTCTGGCTCCAGGGGATTCAAATTGTTCCCAAAGATTTGAATATTTCTGGGAAGGAACCGTTCCTACTGAAACAGAAAATCTTAAAAAAACTATTTTAATTAATAAAGAAACCGGCCAGCCGATTGAGCCCGGTTGGGAAATTCCTCCTGAAAAAATTGAACCCCAAGAAAAGCAACAGGTTTTAACTGATTCTACAGGTTCGGTTCTTTGTCTTGATTGCCCATTTCCAACTAGTCCGGCAATTTTTAACCCCCTGGACTTGAAAAAAGAATAAATTTATCCTATAATTCACAAGCTTATGGCTAAAAGGACAGGTTTAGCAAACAATTTTCTTAATTTCTTCTATTGGCTAGGGAGGCCAATTTTTTACTTGTTGCTGGGTGTTGGGTATTTGGTGCTGGTGACCTTGGCAGGCATTAAAAAATTCTTCCTAATTCTTTTTAATCTTTTAGCCAAAATTAGGCTTCCAAAATTTAAACTTCCCAAAAAGCCTAAAGTAAGTCTTCCTAAACTAAGAATTACCCTTCCTACAATTCGTTTTAAATTTGGTCCAAAATCTTGGCCTTTTTTGACTGGTCTTATTCCTGCTTTATTTTTAATTTTTAATTTTTATTTTTTAATTTTGAAAGATTTGCCCTCCCCAAAATCTTTGTCCAAACCCCTGCCTTTAACCACCAAAATTTTGGACAGAAACGGCCGGCTGCTATATAAAATTTATCGGGAGCAAAACCGGACCAAGGTCAATCTTTCAGAAATTCCTCTATTTGTCAGACAAGCAACTTTAGCAATTGAGGACAAAGATTTTTATAAACACCGGGGGATTTCTTTTAAGGGAATTGCCAGAGCTTTATATTATCTTGTTTTAGAAGGAAAAGTTACTGGAGGCTCGACCATCACTCAGCAAGTTGTTAAAAACACCCTTTTAACCCCTGAAAGAACTTTAAAAAGAAAACTTAAAGAGCTAGTTTTGGCTTTTTTAGTTGAGCAAAAATATTCCAAAGATGAAATTTTGGAAATGTATTTAAATGAAGTTGGTTATGGCGGCGCGGCCTACGGAATTGAGGAAGCCTCCCAAAAATATTTTGGTAAATCAGTTTCCCAATTAACCTTAGGTGAAGCAGCATTATTAGCAGGACTGCCTGCTTCTCCCACCCGCTATTCCCCTTTTGGCGCCCATCCGGAAATTGCCAAACAAAGACAGGCAGCGGTTTTGTTCCGGATGAAAGAGGATGGCTACATAACCGAAGAGAAAATAAAAGAGGCCCTGGCTGAACCCTTAAATTTCCGCAAACAAGAAACAGAAATTAAAGCCCCCCATTTTGTGATGTATGTCAAAGATATTTTAGTCCAAAAATATGGGGAAAAAATAGTGGAAGAAGGAGGGCTGGAAGTCCTTACCAGTTTAGATTTAGAAACTCAAGAATTAGCCCAAAAAATCGTCCGGGAGGAGATAGACAGGTTAAAACCATTAAGAATAAGCAACGGGGCGGCTTTAATTACCAATCCTAAAACCGGAGAAATTTTGGCGATGGTTGGTTCAAAGGATTATTTTGCCAAAGATATTGATGGCAATTTTAACGTGACTACTGCCTTGCGCCAACCTGGCTCCTCGATTAAACCGGTAATGTACTCTTTGGCTTTGGAAAAAGGCTTTACTGCCGCCACTGTTATTTCTGACACACCAATTACTTACAAAATCCCTGGCCAGCCTCCTTATTCACCAAAAAATTATGATGGCCGGTTTCATGGCAATATTCCTTTAAGAATAGCTTTAGGTTCTTCTTACAATGTTCCGGCGGTTAAAGTTCTGGCCGCTTTAGGAGTTGATCAAATGATTAAAAGAGGCCAACAAATGGGAATTACCAGCTGGACCGATCCTTCCCGTTTTGGCTTGTCTTTAACTTTGGGTGGCGGCGAGGTAAAAATGGTTGATATGGCCGTTGCTTATGGCACCTTGGCCAATTTAGGAAAAAAAGTAAATCTTAAACCAATTTTGCAAGTCAAAGACAGCACGGGAAAGATTCTTGAAGAAAACGTTTGTCAACAAGAATACTTAGGATTTTTTGGGATACAAGCAGCGGAACCTCCCTCTTGCTCTACCCAGGTTTTGGATCCGGGAATTGCCTGGATTTTAACCAACATTTTGTCTGATAATTGGGCCAGAACCCCAGCTTTTGGCCCAAATTCCCAGTTAGTTATTCCTGATCATGAAGTGGCGGTAAAAACAGGAACCACCCAAAATTTGCGCGACAATTGGACCATTGGTTATACCCCCTCATTTTTAGTTGCTACTTGGGTTGGCAACAACGACAATACTCCAATGAGTTGGGTTGCTTCAGGGGTTACTGGCGCCTCGCCTATTTGGAACAAAATTATGAAATCTTTACTGGTCGGCAAACCAAACGAACCTTTTGAAAAACCAGAAAATGTTTCTCAGGTTCAAATTTGTACTTTAACCGGAACTTTAACTTGTGAAGGTTGTCCATCTACCCGAACTGAGTATTTTCTTTCCGGTACTGAACCAAAAACCCGCTGTGATCCGGAAAAAATCAGGCAAATTTTGGAAGAAAGAGCCAGACTTGAGGAAGAACAAAAAAAGCAAGAAAAACCGGAGGGATAATTTATTTCTTAGAAGACATATACAGAAGAATACCGGCAATCGCTAAAATTCCTCCGGCAATATAAAAAAGAAGCAGTCCTTGATCAATATTAGTAAAATTCATTCTTTTTTGACCCCTCTAGCAAATCTTAATCCCAAGATAACAAAGATTAATGTCAATGTCAATCCTAAAAGCAAAACCCCAAAAGAGCCAAAAACAAATTTTGGGGCACCTGGCTCAAAAAGTTTTAAAATTAAGGAGGCAAAGGTAACTTTGGATAAATCAAACCAGTATTTAGAAAATTCTTTAAGTTGGAAATCCTTTAATCTGAAGGTTTTCTTGCTCATTGGCTAAATGACAACATTCCCAAAAATTTAGGTCAATTTTAGTTTTTAACCGATTGATTTAATCCTCAAATTTTTATATGATTAATTCAATATGAATTTCAATGACTTAATTCAGCTTTATGAAAGAAAAAAGAAACAGTTTGGAAAAAACACTTTTAAACACATTTCAGAATTACTCAACGAGGCCAAACAGATCCATAAAAGAGACTGGTTAAAATCCCCAACCCCAAATAAAGATCACGAGCAATCATGGAGGGCTTTTAAGGGAAAAAACCTAGAAAAGCTCATCATTCACATTATTAAGGATCAGGTTGAAACACTAGGGTTAAAAATTGTTGGCGGCAATACCCTTGAAAGGACAAGTGGACAAAACCTACCGCCAGAATTAAACCGAGTCAAAAGAAATCTCCTTGTTGACCATGGTAAATTTGGTTCATTCCTTCCAGACGTCGACATTATTATTTATAATCCTCGTAATTTTGAAGTAGTTGCCGTAGTATCTAGTAAAGTTACCCTTAGAGAAAGAATTGCTCAAACTGGCTACTGGAAAATTAAGCTCAGCCAAGATACAATTACTAGGAATATCAAGGTCTTTTTTATTACGCCAGACGAAGACAAAACCCTAAGCATCAGAAAACCCGCGAAAAAAGGAAGAGCCATAGTTGAGGTCGATACCAACGGGGGGTACGTAATGAGCGAAGAGGACATCGAGGAAAGCGAAAAAGTCAAAAAGTTTGATAAATTTATATCTGATTTAAAAAAAATAATTTAATGAAGAAGCCACAAAAAAATAAAATTGCTCAACCAGTCTTAGTCCAAGAACTGGACGAAAAACCGCCTTTCGAGACTACAACCCTGTGGGACTACCCAAAACAAAGCTATGGTAAAACCCAAAAAGGGAATAATAGGTTTCAGGGCGTAACTCCAGCTTTCATTATTTGGAATATGGTACAACGATATACCAAGCCCGGCGATTTAGTGGTCGACCCAATGGCCGGAAGTGGAACAACAATTGACGTCTGCGAAGAAGAAGGGAGAAAAGCAATTGGCTATGATATAAATCCCCAGCACACAAAAGTAATAAAAAACGATTCCCGAAAAATTCCTCTTGCCGACAATTCTGTTGACATGGTCTTTATAGATTCTCCTTACGGAGACAACGTCAATTATTCCAACGAACCGGCTGATATTGGAAAAATCTCAGCCGAAGATTCTAAATTCTATGAAGAATTGGAAAAGGTTGCGAGAGAAATCTACAGAATCTTAAAACCAGGAAAAGTAATTGGATGGCTAATCGGAGACCAATGGGTAAAAAGAAAATTTACACCCGTGGGATTTAAAATTTACGAAATGTTAGTAGATAAAGTCGGGTTCGAACCTATAGATTTAATCTGTGTTGCCAGAAGAAATCAAAGCTCAAACACTGGAGTTTGGCACTTCCGAGCCCGGAAATTTAATTTTTTCTTAAGAGGATTTAAATATTTAATTTTAGGAAGAAAGCCCATGGCTGTAAAAGTTTCCACTGAACCCACCAAAAAGATTAAGTGGAAAAGATATAAATAAATTTATTTAATTTGAAATTCCCAAACCAATTTGGCTATTTTTGGCAAAACCTCCTTGGCTTCTTTTTCTAAAACTTCTTCAGAAAGAATGACTAAAATAAACGGTTTTTGACTAAAAACAATTCCGGCGTCGGAAATAACTCCCACTTCGGTGCCAATTTTGTGAGCCACTTTTGTTCCGGTGGGTAAACCGGCGGGGATTCTGTCTTCCCAGATGGTGTTAGTTAAAAAGGAAAGCAGTTCATCACGATCCTTGCGAATCAAAACATTTTCTTTGTAAAGCTTGTAAAAAAATAATCCAATATCTTTCGGCGTAGTTTCGTTTTCTGCGAAAGAAGTCTTTTTCATTCCCAAATCATCAATAACTTTTTGGATTTTTTCCTTTCCCAAAATTTTTACAAAAACATTAAAGGCGGTATTGTCTGACTGTTTGCCCATCAACTCAGCCATCTGCCGGTAAGTATAAACTGTTCCCGCTGGTTTATTTTGCATACTTCCCGCTCCCCCAACCTTATCGGAATTTTTTAAGGTATATTTTGTTTCTAAATTGATATTTCCTGCCTCTACTTCTTTAAACAAAGTCAACAAAACCGGCAATTTAATTAAGGAAGCGGCGGTAAAAACTTCATCTTGATTTATTCCATAACTTTCCCCAGTTGCCAAATCTTGGACAAAAACCCCATAAGTCCCCTTTAAACCTTTTACCAAATTTTTAATTTCCCCAATTTCTTTTTCAAATTTTGGAGTGGGAGTTGGTTTGGGAGTAGTTTGGTCAACCTGGGTTAAAACAATTGTTTTTGGGCCTAAAATTTTTTGGATAAATCTTTTGAGGTATTTTTCTCCATCCCGGTAAGCAATTACCCCAAAAATCGCCAGAATAGTTATTCCTAAAACAGCCAAAATCGTCAACCGCTCTTTTTTCAAATTTCTTGGCTTTTCTTCTGGTTTCTTAAACCGTTCCATTAGGTTAATTAGGTCAATTAGAATAATTAGAAATTTTAACAAGTGGTATGGATTAAAGCATTCACTCTCTTGCCTTCTTCCGCCAATTTATTATACTCCCTCACCGCCTCGGAAGTCCTTAAAATTTTTAAAGTAATCCCCAATTTTTCAATTTTCAATTTAAAATTTTCAGTTACTTGTAATACTCCGTCCCAACCATTGCCAATAACAATCACTTCCGGTTTTCCCTCAAGCAACATTTCCTCTTCCCACTTCCCAGTTTTATGGGTGGTTCCAAAAAGCTGGTGCAATTTTTCCGAATCCCTTTCAAAAACCTCCTCCCCCACAATCAAAACCTGATGATATTGTTTGCCATCAACCCAAATTTCTCCCCATTCAACGGAATCAATTTTTACCATATCTAAAATAATATTTTACCCCAAAAGAGATTTCTGATAAAATTAGGTTTATGAAATCAGTCGTCATCTGCGGCTCCCGTCGCTTTAAGAAAGAGATCAGAGAATTTGCTACTAAACTTAAAAAGGCCGGAATAACCGTTTATGAGCCGATTTTAAATGATGATCCCAAAATAAACAATCTTCCAGATCATTTTAAAAAGTTTGCTTTTTTGGGTTTAACCCATCATCAATTCAGTTTTATTCGTAAGGCTGATGTGGTTTATTTTTATAACAAAGGTGGCTATCTCGGTAACAGTAGCACTCTGGAAATAGGTTTTGCCGAAGCCTTAGGAAAGCCAATTTACGCCTTGGAAGAAGACAAAGACGAACCCTGTCGGAATGTTTTATTTGATGAAGTTATTAAAACACCAAAGGATTTAATCAAAAAGTTGAAATGAAAATTGTTATTTTAGGAAAGAAAATTTATTTGCTTTTTGACATACCTCAAATTGAATTTTATTGGTCAGAGCTTAAGGCAATGGAACCAATTGTGATTGGGGGCGATTTATCCAAGATAAAATGACAAGAGAAGAAATTAAGAAAACGGGTCTAAAGAATTGTGATCATACCGGCGTTGGAATCCATGTTTGGCGAAACGGTAAATTGCTATTAATTGAAAGAAAGAAATTTCCTTTTGGTTTTGCCCCTCCGGCTGGACATGTAGATGGCAGACAAAGCTTTGAAGTAGCCGCTAAAAGGGGAGTTGAAAGAAGAAGTCGGCTTACGAATTAAAGATTTACAATTATTTTTGAAGGCAGAAAAAACAATCCTTGCCGTCGGAAGGGAGGAACTTGGCATTATTGGAAATTATTTAACGCTGAAGTAGAAGGCGAAATCCAAAGGAGTTTAGAAGAAACCAAGTAAGCAGGTTGGTATTCCAAAAAGCAAATTGAGAATTTAGCTCACCGAACAGAACAATATCTTGCCGGAAAAATTTCTGAAGAATAATGGCAAAAATCTCCTGGGCTTGAACCTGTTTGGTATCAATGGATGAAAAAATTAAAAATTATTTGATTCTCAAAGTTGACATCACTCTGTTTTTAGAACCATAATAATTCTAGAATGAAAAAGTTATCTATCGGCCAAAGAAAAATCGCCGCTGAAATAATTGGCAACCTTGCCGTAGCCTGGTTTAGCGCTGGTGTCATCTCCCCAATCTTTACTAAACCCAAAACAATCTTAGATTCTCTCCCCTCTTTATCTCTCAGTTTGATAATGAGTTTGCTCTTTTCTTTTGGGTCTTTATTATTAGTAAAAAGGGTAGAAACATGATCGAATGGAGTCCTGAAAATGTTTATTATTTTGCAGCAATCATCAGTAGTCTAGTTCTTATTGCTTTATATTTCTTTTTATTCAGAAAGAAGTAAAAATGAATTCATTAGCAATTATCGCCTATATTTTGGCCGCTGTTGCCGGGTATCTGATTATCAAAGCCTATCTAGAGAAGTAAAGAGAAGTCAAACTTATTTTAAAAATACTTCTGGTTTTGGTTCCCCAATTACTTTTCCAAATTTCCAACAATCCAAACCAAACCAGGATTTTTCTTCAAAGCCTTCGTTTTTAAAACCGTTTTTCAAATAAAATTTTTCATTTTCTTTGTGTTGGGTCACCAGCATTAATTTATGACCACCCTGTTTTTTTACTTCTTTCTCCCATTCTTTTAAAAGCAAACTTCCTATTCCCTGACCTTGAAATTCTTTTTTTACTCCCAACCAAAAACAATAACTTACCCCTCCATATAGTTTATCCGCCAACAAAAAACCAACAATTTTATTTTTTATTACTGCCAGCAATCCCAGCCACTCATTTTTTTTAATTTTTTCCAAAAAAATTTTTTGGGAAAAATCTTGAAAAACAAAAAAATCTATTATTTTTTTTGAGTATTCTGGAA
>Ga0209102_1000730_pt1 | contig 20427 bp, 15 predicted proteins | sample ConPoolayeHmetaG_FD_185483 | JGI IMG/M metagenome (GOLD analysis project Ga0209102, IMG submission 185483) | Hot spring microbial mat communities from California, USA to study Microbial Dark Matter (Phase II) - Cone Pool mat layer H metaG... ...
GTACTGCTCAGCAGGAAGCCGCACACGGAGGATATCGTGTAGATGATGATCATGCGCGCGCCGCCGTACAGCTCGGCCGTAGCGGGCGCAAGCTGCCGCACCCAGAGCATGTTGAACATCAGGTGCAGGATCCCGCCGTGCAGCCAGCCGGCGCTCAGGACCGTCCACCAGCGCCCCAGGCCGAAGACGGGAAGGGCGCCGCTGGCGCCGAAGTGCAGGAGGCTGCGCAGACTGGGGGCCATGAAGGTGAGCGCACCCCCGGCCCGCACCCCGCGCGGGTCGGCGAGCAGGGTGGCCGCATAGAGAACGGAGCAACCCGCGATGACCAGAGGCACGAAACCGAAGTCGTTGCCCAGTCTCTGCAGCACGGGCGCGAAGCCCCACATCCCCGGATTGCGCCGGCCGCAATTCCAGCAGGCGGGATCGCGCACGCCGACGAGCTTGCCGCACGAAGGGCAGATCACCGATCCTGTCTTGCGGCGATGAAACATTCGGCCTCCGGCCCGATGGAAATGCGCCTCACCTCGGCGTGGCGTCGGGCAGCCCGCCGTCGACCGGGAGCGTGGCGCCCGTGGTCGGCGTTTGCCGCGTGGCGAAAAAGAGCACCGCCCTGGCGACATGCTGCGCCGTGACGCGCGCCTTGAGGAGATTGCGGTTCCGGTAGTACTCCTCGAGTCCTTCGGCGTCCAGGCCCCGGGCCGCCATGCGGCTGGGGCCGACTTCCGCCCACAGCCCCGACCTGCGGCCCTTGTGGGCGAAGACGGCATCCGGGCTGACCATGTTGACCCGTACGTCCATGGGCGCCAGCTCGAGGCTCGCGATGCGCCCGAGCTGGTGCGCGGCGCTCTTGGTGGCGCTGTAGGCGCCGAAATGCGCTCCGGGGGAGAAAACGTTCTTGGTCGATATCACGACGATGTCCCCGCCGGTGCCCTGAAGCCGGAAGTGGCGCGCGGCTTCCGCCAGAACCAGGAGCGTACCCTCGACGTTCACCCGCTCCAGCCGCCGGAACGTCTCGAGATCCATTTCGCTCAGCGGGGCGACCAGCGCCATGCCGGCGTTGACGACCACCAGGTCCACGCCGCCCCAGGTCCGGGCCGCGGCGCGAAAGCCGGCGGCCACGGACCCCTCGTCGGTCACGTCCAGGACCACACCGGTGACGCGCGATCCGTACGTTTCCCGCAGCTCCTCGACCACGGTGGAGAGGCGGTCGGCGGCCACGTCGCTCACGGCCACGTGGCAGCCGTTTTCCAGCAACTCCTCGGCGATGGCCGAGCCGATGGCGCCGGCAGCCCCGGTCACGAGCGCCACATGGCGCGCGAGCGGCGGCTCGCGTTCGGCTTGCGGTGCGCTGCGCCACAGGCTTGCACGTTCCATGGCGACGAGGTCGCCTTGCGGAATCCCGGCCCAGGCCCCCTGCGCCGCGAGCTCGGTCTTGATTCGCAAGGTGCGCACTGCGATTTCGGCGGCAAGGCGCGCGGCGCGCGCATCCTTGCCCGCGCCGACGACTCCCATCCCGGGAATCAGGACGACCCGGGGGAAGGATTCGGGCCGGTGCGCCGCGGGGAGGGGCGGCGCGTTGCCCTGCATGCGGGCTGCGCAAGCCGCGATGTAGCCCTCGAGGGCGCTGCGCACGACGTCGCGGAAAGCATCCGCATCCTCGAACGGCGCCGCGTCGATCCACAGGGGAAACATGTGCGTCCAGGGCGCATGGTCCCACGCGAGCGGCGCAGTGAGCGCGAACTGTTCGGCGCCGTCCGCCGCCAGAAGATCCAGGATTTCCTGCGTGACCAGCGCCTGGAGCACCACGCGGCGATGCGGAGTGTCCGGGTTGCCCGTGGGACGTGCCATCAGCCCGCGCACGACCGGCAGCAGTCGGCCGCAGCGTTCCTCCGCCGCGGCCCGCGCGGGCGCGGCAACCTGCGCCGGCTTGCGGGCCGCGCGCGCCCTGAAGTCCTCCGCCCGGGTCGTCAGCTCGACCAGCGATTCGTAGGCGTCGCGCGCCGTCTCGCCCCATGTGAGCAGCCCGTGGCCCATCCACAGTATCGCCCGACTGCCGGGATCGGCCTGGAGAGCGGCCGCGGCGGCGCGGGCCGCCGGCAGGCCGGGTTGCCCGCACTCGAGCACGATCACCTCCGGGCCGAGCGCCGCGCGCGCCCATCGTCGCGCTTCCGCCTGGTTCATCAGCGCCAGCACGGCGTCGGCCTGGGTGCGGTCGACGTATCTTCCGGGGAGCGCCGCATGCACGACGGCTTCGGCCGGCGGCATGCCCTCGTGCGTGTCCAGGCGATGAATCCGCAGTTGGGTGACGAGTTCCTCGGCGCTGAGATTCCCCAGCGACCGGAGGCGCCGGAGGAACTCGAGATCCATTGCCAGAAAGTCTTCCGGCTGCACGGCCGGCGTGCCGCGACCGGCCGCTGCCATGCACAGCACGGGGATGTCATCCCCGAGGACGCTGCGGACGGTGCTCTTCAGCGAGGCGCTCCCGCCGCCGGGCGGCGCGAGCCCCTCCTCCGCGCCGACCAGCGCGCTCAGGTACAGGCGCAAGGCGAACTCCTCGCCCCAGCGCCCGGCGTAAGTGTCGATAAAGCGGGCCGCATCGGCCTCGGACCAAAGGCTCTTCATGGCACGGTTCGTCCGTCGTGCACGCAGCGGGTGCGGCGGCTAGGCTCGGCCGGATTCGTTCTTCAAAGTCAAGAACAGCTCGTAGGCCTGGCGCGGCGGCATCGATTCGTGCACGACCTTTCTCACGGCCTGGATCATGGCGGCCGGGGCTTCGGACTGGAATATGTTGCGCCCCATGTCCACTCCGGCGGCGCCCTCCTGCACCGCGCGGTAGGCCATTTCCAGCGCCTCGACCTCGGGGAGCTTCTTGCCGCCCGCCATCACGATGGGCACGGGGCATGAGGCGGTCACGGTTTCGAAGCCCGACGCGACATAGTACGTCTTCACGATGTGGGCTCCCAGTTCCGCGCAAATGCGGCACGCCAGCCGGAGGTAGCGGGCGTCGCGCGTCAGGTTGCGACCGACGGCGGTGACGCCCAGCACCGCCATGCCGTAACGATTGGCCGCATCCACCAGGCGCGTCAGGTTATGCACCGTCCGACTTTCGAACTCGCCGCCGATGTAAACCTGCACCGCCATGGCCGCCGCATTGAGGCGCAGGGCGTCCTCGACATCGACCGCGAGGTGTTCGTCGGACAATTCCTTCAGAATGCTGGGCCCGCCGCTTGCCCGCACCACGATGCCTCCGGAAAAGGTCGAGGGGATCGTGGCCCGCAGGATGCCGCGCGTCAGCATGAGGGCGTCCGCGTACGGCAGCAGCGGGACGATGCGCAGATCGACGCGCTCGAGTCCGGTGGTCGGCCCCTGGAAATACCCGTGGTCGATGGCCAGCATCACGGTACGCCCCGACTCCGGCCGGAAAATGCGGGCGAGGCGGTTCTGCAGTCCCCAGTCGAGGGAATGGCTCCCCTTGAGAAAAAACGCCTCCCTGCGGGATGGAACCTCCGGGAAGTAATCTCTGGTTTCGCTGGTGCCCTCGGTGTCAGGCATGGCTGTCTCCTCGTTATGGTGTTTGCGTATCTTGTGCGCTCGATCCGGCTCAGGCCTGAGGAAGCTTGCTGGCGATCAAAGGCAAAAGATAGATGGTTTCACCCGCCCTTGCAACGGTTTTTCGCCGCTCCAGCGGCCGCCACGGCCCGCGCGCGAATGGCACCGCGGCCCGGGTGGTATATCCTCCGGGGCTCGTCGCGGCAGCAATCCATTGACAGAGCCCGGAGATGTTGCTTAATGTCATCAGCCATGATTCCCGATTGGTTGCTCGCCATCCGCGGCAACGTCCCGCGCGGGGCTTCCGTGATTCTGGGGCTCGTCCCCGTCCTGGTGCTGGTTCTTTTCTGGTGGATGGCGACGCGCGGAATACCCGAGGAGCGGATCATCGGCCCTACGATTCTGCCGAGTCCCGCCGAAGTGGTCGCCAGCCTGGCGGACCTCGTGACCACGAGCGACCAGGAGAACCGCAGTCTGTTCGACCATACGTGGCTCAGCCTGAGGCGCGTGCTTCTGGGGTTCGTTCTGGCCCTCGCGCTCGTCGTGCCGCTCGGCATTCTCATGGGGGCCTTCGCCGGGGTGCGCTCCGCGTTCCAGCCTCTGGTTACGGCAAGCGGCTATATACCGATCGCTACGCTCGTGCCTCTGACGATGTCCTGGTTCGGCCTGGACGAAACCCAGAAGGTGGCGTTCCTGGCCATGGCCTTCGGGATCTACCTGGTGCCCATGGTCGTCAAAGCAATCGACGGCGTGCCCGATGTCTATCTGCGGACCGCTTCCTGCCTGGGGGCCAGACGCCGGCACCTGATCGGCCGCGTGCTCATACCCGTCGCCCTTCCGGAGATCTGGCACGGGATGCGGCTCGCTTTCGGGATAGGCTGGACGTATCTGGTGCTTGCCGAGGTCGTCGTCAAGACCGGCGGCCTGGGCGACCTGATCGACACGGCCCGGCGGCGCGCCATGTCGGGGCGGGTCTACCTGGTCATCGTCATCATCACGCTGATCGCCTGGGTCGCCGATATCCTATGGAAACAGCTCGGCGACGTGCTCTTCCCCTATCGCAGGAGGTCGCGGTGAGTTCGGCGGCGCCGGCCGGTACTCCCCCGATCGTCGAGTTTCGCCGGGCGACCGTGCGCTTCGGCTCGTTCACGGCGCTGCACGAAGTATCCTTCGCGGTGCCCGACGTTCCGGAGCGCGGGGAGTTCATCACCATCATCGGCCCGTCGGGATGCGGCAAGAGCACGCTCCTGAATCTGATCTCCGGGTTTGCGACCCCGACCGAAGGGGAAGTGCTGGTGCGCGGCGCGCGGGTCCGGGGGCCGGGCCGGGACCGCGGCATGATCTTCCAGCAATACAGCTCCTTCCCGCACCTCACGGTCCGGGAAAACGTGCTCTTCGGCCTGCGCCTCAACGGCAGGGAGATGGGACTGGAGGGCCGCGCGCTTTACGAGAGAGCGGATCGGCTGATCGAGGAGGTGGGCCTGGCCGAGCACGCCACGAAGTACCCGCACCAGCTTTCGGGCGGGCAGCAGCAACGGGTCGCCATCGCGCGCTCGCTGGCCGTCGAGCCGAGCATCCTGCTCATGGACGAGCCCTTCTCCGCGCTTGACGAACCCACGCGCCTGGAGATGCAGGAGCTGCTCGTCGAACTGTGGGACCGCACGCGCTGCACTATCTTCTGCGTCACCCACAGCGTGACCGAAGCCGTTTATCTGGGCGACCGCGTGTGGATTTTTACTGCCGCGCCGGGCCAGATCGCATACGATATCCGCGAAGCGATCCCGCCCACTCTGGGTGTGCCGCCGCTCGAGGCTCAGGAACGTCCGGAGTTCAAAGAGGCGGTTCGCGTCGTCACGGAGGCATTTCTCAGGGTTTCCGGCGTGCCGGCGGCGGGAGCGCGGTCGGCGGCCGGCGCGCGCCAGGATCGGCCATGAAGCCCACGCTGCGCGACTATCTGCGGCACGCGTTCAACGCACGCCCGATGGGGATGTTCGTGCCTCCGAACTGGATCGGGGTGGGCGTTTTCGCCATGCTGGGGCTCCTCAATCCCGGATTCTGGGTGATGGGGCTCGGCCTCGAGCTGGCCTACCTGGGGATTCTGTCCGGCAATGCGCGCTTCCGGCGCCTGGTACAGGCACTCGAGGAACAGCGGGTCCGGGGCGCGTGGCAGGCGAAGGTCGACGACCTGGTACGCCGGCTCGACGTCGACGGCCAGCAGAGCTACCGGGCGCTCGAGGTGCGCTGCCGCTCCATCCTGGAGCTCCAGTCGCACAGCGGCGCCGCGGGCTCCGGGTTGCAGGAGCAGGGCGAGGGCCTGGGGCGCCTGCTGTGGATCTACCTGCGGCTGCTGCTGACCCGCCAGGCGATCGCGCGCATGATCCGGGAATCTGCGGCCGACGATCCCGGCGAGCGGCTGCCGGAGCGGATCCGCCTGCTCGAAGAGCAGTTGCAGCGCGCGGAGATCGGCGAAGATCTGCGCAAGAGCCTGAGCGGGCAGATCGAGATCCTGCAGCAAAGGATGGAAAAGAGGCGCGAAGCGCGCGAAAAACTCGCCTTTCTGGATGCCGAACTTGCCCGCATCCGGGAGCAGATCGAGCTGATCCGCGAGCAGGCGGTCCTGGCCACGGACCCGGAAGTCGTCTCGCGGCGCATCGACCAGATTGCCGAAACCCTGGGCGGCACCACGCAATGGGTGCGCGAGCAGCAGCGGATTTACGGCGCCGTGGAGGACCTGCTCTCCGAGCCGCCGCCCCTTGCGATGCATGTGGGCGGGCGAGAGAAGCAGTGACCCGGGCGCGGGGTGCCGCCGATAGAGGCAGGGAGCAAGGATCGGGAAATGCCATGAGCACGCTTCTGCCCTCGTGGGCCGCGGAAATGCGCGAGCTTTTCAAGTCGGGTTCGGTCTCCCAGTTCCTGGTGCACGGGAACATCTTCGACCTGGTGCCTGCGGAAACCGCCGCCGGGCGGCGCCTGCTGCCGCTCAAGTCGTTCCTGGAAGAGGTGATGTTCCCCACCTACGATGTCGTTCTGCACTACGACCGCGGCCGGGGCATCCGCGCCGGGCGCGGCAACGAAGACTGGGGCGAGTGGCTGCGGCAGGCTCTGGGCGAGGCCGGGCTCGGCCTCGCCCAGACGCGCGAGCCCGGCGTGGCCATGGAGCTCATCGATCGCTACCTGTTGCGCACCCTCAATCTGCAGGCGCTGCAGGGGAGGGATGCCGGCGCGCGCCGGATCGCGGTCATCATCGACTTCGCCGAGTTCGTCGTCCCGCGCGGCGACGCCGTCCAGCTCGGGGGCGCCTTCAGCGCCAACGTGGTCAAGGTGCTGGGATGGGCCAACGACCCGGCGATCCTGCAGTCCAACATCGTCACCGTGCTGCTGGCCGAGGGCCTGCACGATCTCAACGAACTCGTGGTGAACAACCCCCATGCGGCCACGCTGCGCATACCCCTGCCCGACGAGCGCGAGATGGCGGAGTATGTGGAAGACCTGATCGCGACCACCTACCCGGAACTGCCGTCGCTGTGCGAGCTGCCGCGCGAGGCCCTGGGAGCGCGGCTGACGGGCCTCAGCCGTGTCGGGGCCCGCACCGTGCTGGGCACCGCGGTCAAGAGCCGGCGCACCATCAGCGCCTCCTGGCTGAGCGCGATGAAGAAAGAGAGAATCGAGCGCGAATGCCAGGGGCTGCTCGAGTTCATCGAATCGCCCTTCACGCTCGACGATGTCGCCGGGTTGGACGCCGTCAAGTCCTGGCTGCGCGAGGATACCCGGCTGCTCGAGCGCAACCTCACGCATGCCCTGCCCATGGGGTACCTGCTGTGCGGCCGCATCGGCACCGGCAAGACCTTCCTGGTCCAGTGCTGGGCGGGCGAGCTGGGCATCCCGTGCGTCGTCTTCAAGAACTTCCGCGACCGCTGGGTGGGCGCGACCGAATCCAACCTGGAGAAGATCTTTTCGGTGCTGCGCGCGCTCGGGCAGGTGGTGGTCTTTGTCGACGAGGCCGACCAGGCCGCGGGCCGGCGCGGAAGCGAAGATTCCGATGCGGGGCTGTCGGGCCGGGTCTACGCCATGCTGGCCAAGGAGATGTCCGACACACGCAACCGCGGGCGCATCATCTGGGTCTTCGCCACTTCGCGCCCCGACCTGCTCGAGGTCGATCTCAAGCGCCAGGGGAGGCTCGACGTGCACATCCCGCTCTTTCCCCCGGAAAGTCCCGAGGAGATGCGGGCCCTGCTCGTCGCCGTGGCGCGCAAGCTCAAGTTCCCGCTGCGCGAGGCGGATCTGCCGGAGCTGGGCGGGGAACTGAGGCTGGGCGGCCACGAAATCGAGGGCGTTCTGGTGCGCGCGCTGCGCGTCTACGAGCTCTCGGGCGAACCGAAGCGGCCGCTGAAGGAAATCCTGGCCGGACTCCTGCACGAGGTGCGCCCGAATGCCCATACCCGCAAGCTGGAATACATGGATCTCGTGGCCGTGAAGGAATGCACCGACGCGCGCTTCCTGCCCGAGCGCTTCCGCTCCCTGGCCCCGGAGGAAGTGGAAGCGCGCATCGAGCAGCTGCGCAGGTTCGTCTGAACATGGACATCTGGGACAAGCTGCGCAACCTGGGCGACCGCCTGGGCATCGTGGAACTGGCGCCGGCCCGGCCGGGCGGGGCGCCCGCCAGGATCGAGACGCGCGCAGTCACCCTGGCCGAGCTCACGGCGGAGATACGATCCGGGCAGATCCGCGCGCTGGCCGATTCCCCCGCGGATCCGGCCGCGCCTCTCGACAGGGTATTCGAAAGTGCGGGCGTCGCGCCGCCCGCCCACGGCTGGACGGCGGCGCGCGTGGCGAGTCTGGCCGAGAGCGACGAGCTGCGCGGCCTGGACAGAGGCGCGCTCCGGGAGAAACTGCTCGAGCGCATGCGCGCCGACGGCGCCGATGCGCGCGACGTGGTGCGCGACGCCGTGGCCCGCGACCGCGCGCTCGACGAGTTCGAGCGCTCGGCCGGCGAAAGCGCGCAGCGGCGCTGGCAGGCCGCCGAGCGCCGCATCGCCGAGCTCGACGAGCGCATCCGGGATCTGGAAGCGCAGCGCGCGCGCCTGGCGGAGCAGGTGACCGCGGAGAAGGCGCGCTGGTCGGAGTGGCTGCGGCAGAAGCGGCACTACGAGAAGGAGCTCGCCGCCGGAGTGGGCTACCTGATCTCGGAGCGGGTGGTCACCGTCGACGGCGGCCAGGAATGAAGCGGCGCGGCCGGCCTCTTTTTGGGCTATAATTTGTCGAATTTTTGCCCGGGACGCACGGTACAGACAATCAGCGTCCCGCGGTTACGGAACGTCTCCGAACCTCGAGGGGGGCCAGATGGCGATATTCGCACGAATCGGCAGGCTGTTTCGCGGCTTCCTCGGCATCTTCATCCGGGGCCTGGAGGAGCGCAATCCGGAAGCCCTGATGGAAGCCGCCCGGGAAGAGTTCCGCGAGAAGATGACCCAGTACAACATGGCGCTCGCCCGCATGGCGGGCGTCGCCGAGCGCCTCAAGAGCCAGATCCGGTCGAAGAGCCAGCGCGCCCAGGAGCTGGAGCGCAGGATTCTGGCGAACCATCAGGCGGGCAACCTGGAGCTGGCCGGCAGCCTGGCGCGCGAACTCCAGGAACTCAAGGCCGACCTGACCACCGACACCCAGGAGCTGGCGGAAACCGAGGAAGCCTACCAGGGGAACCTGCGCCAGGCGCGGGTCGCGCAAAAGGAGTTCGAGGACAAGATCCGCCGCCTGGAAAAACAGCTCTCCCAGGTCAAGATCAAGGAGGCGGAGGCGGAAGCCGCGGCCGCCCTGGGCAATGCCGCCTTTCGCATCGGCGACCTCGGCGACACGATGAAGACGGTCGAGGAGATCCTGGCGAAGCGCTACGAGGTGTCGGCGGGCAAGGCGCGCGTGGCGCGCGACATGGTGGATCTGGAGAAGGTCCAGGAGAAGGAGGCCGAGCGCAAGGCGCTCGAGCAGGCGGCGCTCGCCGAATTTCTGGCAAGCCAGGGAATCCAGGCGCCCGCCGCCGCGGAATCGGCGCCCGCCGCCAAGGAAATCGGACCCGCGCAGAGCGCGGAAAAACAGGCCGGCTGACGCCGGCGCAGCTTTACAGTCGGAGGTACGGCCATGGCAGATGAAGGATCGCGCTTGACGCCTCTGGGCAAGGTTCTGTCGGTGCTGCTGATCGCCGGACTGATCGGTCTGGGCGCCTGGCTGGTCGTGCGCCAGCGGGGTGGCGGGCGACCCGCTCCCGGCGGCGCGGCCATGCTTCCCGAAACGGAGGCGCCCGACACGAGCGGCGTCACCACCGTCAAGGAATACAAATACGTGCCCGGCGAGCGCCTGCCCGCGGTCAAGGGGGTCAGCGCATACCAGTGGGACGAAAAGCAGAAGATCGTGCGCTTCAGCTACAACGTGTGGGCGGGCTGGCTGCCGGTGATCGCCGCCAACCGCGGCACCAAGCCCAACGCCGAAAGCGTCTTCGCCAAGAAGTACGGCTTCCGCGTCGAAATGAAGCTCATGGACGACCCGGTGGCGGCGCGCGACGCCTTCGCCGCGGGCGAAGTGCACACCTTGTGGGGCACCGTCGACATGATGGTGCTCATGGCGCCGGAATTGATCAAGGATTCGCGCACCGCGCCGCGCATCGTGCAGCAGATCGACTGGTCCAACGGCGGCGACGGCATCGTCGTGCGCAGCGCCATCAAGTCGGTCGCCGATCTGCGCGGCAAGACCGCCGTCCTGGCCCAGAACTCGCCGAGCGAGTACTACCTGACCTCGCTGCTGCTTTCGGCCGGCCTGCGGCCCGCCGACCTGAACGTGCGCTACACGGCGACCGCCTTCGAGGCTGCGGCCGCCTTTGTCGCCGATCGGCGGGTCGACGCCTGCGTCTCCTGGGCGCCCGACATATACAACATCCCGGAACGCGTCGCGGGCACGCGCATCCTGTCGAGCACCGCCGACGCCAACAAGCTCATCGCCGACGTCTACGCGCTGCGCGCCGACTTCGCGCGCGACCATCCCGAGATCGTCGAGGGCCTGATGGCCGGCATCTTCGAGGGCATGGACTTCATCAAGGAGAAGCCCGAGGAGGCGGCCCGCTGGATGGCCGAAGCCTTCGCCATGAAACCCGAAGAGATCATGGCCATGCGCAACGACGCCCATCCCACCAATTTCGCCGAGAACGTGCAGTTCTTCCTGAACTCCTCCAATCCGACGAACTTCGAGCGCACCTGGAACAACGCCAGCTACGTCTACCGCGAGCTGGGGCGCATCTCGGCGCCCGTGCCTTTCGACCAGGTGATGGACTTTTCCTTCCTGCAGAAGCTCCAGAAAAAGGGCAGCTTCGCGCACCAGAAGGACGAGAGCGTGGCCACCTTCACGCCCGCCAGCTTCCGCAAGATCCCGGCCGAAGCGCCCATCCTGACGCAGACGATCCGCATCAATTTCTATCCCAATTCGGCCAATCCGTACGAAAGCGCCAAGGACGAATTCGGCAATCCCATCCCGGGCAAGCTGTACGACCCCAACGTCCACGCCACGCTCGAGCAGGTGGCCCGGCTGTCGGGGCAGTTCGCGCGCGCCGTGATCCTGATCGAGGGGCATACGGACTCGAGCATGAAGGGGCGGGTGCCGGTGCAGGCGGTGCGCGAACTGAGCCTGGCGCGCGCCGAAGCCATCAAGCGCGCGCTCATCGAGAAGTTCAAATTCGACCCGAACAAATTCATCATCGAGGGCAAGGGCTGGGACGTGCCGGCGGATCAGAACGACCCGCTCAACCACGCGCTCAACCGCCGGGTCGAGATCAGCGTCTATCCGCCGGAGCAGGGGCCGGTGAAATGAGATCGCACCTGTGGCTGCTGCCGCCGGTCCTAGTGTGGCTGGCGGCCTCGGCGGCATGCGAGAGCCCTGCAAAGCGGCCGAGATGGAACCGCGGGGGCGAGCTCGATGCCATCCGCGAACTGCTGCGTCCGGAGCCCGCGGGCGCGCGGCGGCCGGGCGTGGCCGCGGCCGTCCTGTTCGACACCTCGGGCAGCATGGACGATCGCGTGCGCGCGGCCGGGGGCGGCCTGAAACCCAAGATCGAGATCGCGCGCGCGGCGGCGCTCCATATCCTGGCGCGCTTCGGTGACTTCGCGCGCCGGCACCCGGAACAGCCGGTCCTGGTGGGAGTCTACGAATTCAGCGGCCGGGCGGGCCGGCCTTCCTGCCGGCGCGTGGTCGAACTGGGCCCGCCCGACGCCGCGGCGGCGGTCAAGGCCTTGGCGGGCCTGAAGGCCGACGGCAGCACGCCGATCGGCGACGCCATGATCCTGGCCAAGCAGGATCTCGATGCGAGCGGCATGGCGCGGCGCCACATCCTGGTCGTGAGCGACGGCGAGAACAACCGCGGCTTCACCCCCGGCGACGTCACGCGCGTGATCGGCGAGCTTCCCGAAGAGGAGCGCGCCGCCGTCTATTTCGTCGCCTTCGACGTCGAGGCCGAGGTCTTCCAGGCGGTCAAGGACGCCGGGGCGCTCGTGCTCGCCGCCGACGACGAGGCGGAATTGCGCCGCGCGCTCGACTACATCCTCACGGGCCGCATCCTGGTTGAGCGACCCCCCGCGGGCAGCCCGTGACGGCGCCCGGCGTCCGCACGCGCCGCAACGTACCTTCCCGCCCTTGACGGCGTCTATACCGATCGGTATATTTCCCCGTTCCCGAGGATGCGATGCCCGGCATGCGCGAAAAAATTCTCAAGGCCGCCATGGAGCTGTTTGCCGCCCGGGGGTATGCGGGCACCTCGACGCGCGCCATCTGCGAGGCCGCCGGCATCAGCAAGCCGGTGCTGTATTACTACTTTCGCGACAAGCAGCACCTGTACCAGGAACTGATGATCGACAGTTTCGCCTACTACCGCAGGATCCTGCTGCGCGCCTCGAAGGCGCGCGGCGGCCTGCGTGCGCGGCTGACGCGCATGCTCGCCGACTGCTTCCGTGCCGCCCGCGAGGAGCGCGCGCGCGTGGAATTCCTGCTGCGCATGATCCTGGTGCCCGAACAGAGGCTGCCCGAGTTCGATTACCTGCGCGAATTCGAGGAGCAGCGCGCCATCATCGCGCGCATGCTCCGCGAGGGCGGCGGCCGGCTGCGCGGCGATCCGCACCGGCTGGCCGCGGTAGTCATGGGCGTGGAGTTCTTTACGATTCTGGAGCACTTCCATACCGGCCGTGCCGTCCTGACGCGCCGGAACGCCGCCGCCCTGGTGGGCGTGCTGCTGGACGGCTGCCTGGAAGGGTGATCCCTGCCGATCGGTAGGGAGAAGGGAGTTTCTACGATGTCGGTGCCTTTGCGTGTCGCCCTGTGCGGCGCGGCCGTCCTGGCCGTGTGCGCCGCCGGTCATTCCCAGTCGGCGGGAGTGCCGCTCACCCTGGCCGAGGCCGTGCGCCTGGCGCTCGAGCGCAACCCCGAGGTCCTGGCGGCCCAGGCCCAGGTGGACGAAATCCGGGGCAGGATCACCGAAGTGCGGGCCGGCGCGCTGCCGCAGCTGAGCCTGGAAGGGATCGGCCTGCGCTGGCGCGACCCGAGCTTCCTCAACAGCCCCAGCTTCGACAAGGTCCCGGCCGAGTTTCGCAACGCCCTGCAGATCCGCTCTTCCAACCTCTTCGACCTGGCGCTCGATCTGCGCCAGCCGCTTTATACCGCAGGCAAGGTGGGCAACGCCCTGCGCCTGGCGCGCGAGGGCGTGCGCGAAAAGGAGGCCAGCCTCGAGGCGGTGCGCCGCCGCGTCGCATTCCGCGTATTCCAGGCGTTCCACGACGTCCTGCTGGCCGAAGAGGATCTGGCGCTGGTGCGCGAGAGCGTCGCGCAGCGGCGCCGGCACCTCGAAATGGCGCGCGCGCGCTTCGCCCAGGGCGTGGCCACGGAGATCGACGTGCTGCGCTCCGAGGTCAACCTCGCCAACCTGGAACCGGAGCGCATCCGCGCGGAGAACCGGGTGCGCCTGGCGCGCGCGGCGCTCAACAGCCTGATCATGGTCGATGTCGACCTGCCGCTGGGCATCGAGGGAAAGCTGGAACAGCGGCCGTGGGCGGCGGCGTCGCCGGCGGAGCTGCAGGCGCGCGCCCTGGAGGTCCGGCCCGAGGTGCTGGTGGCGCGCCGGCAGCTGGACGAGGCCAGGATCATGCTCGCCCTCGCCCGGGCGGAGAACAAGCCGACGCTCGACCTGGGCGGCCGATTCGGGTTTTCCACGCGCGACCCGCGCCACCAGTTCGACTACGACTTTTCCCGCTGGAATCTCACGGTCAACTTCCGGCTGGCGTTTTACGACAGCGGGCGCAAGGCGGGGCTGGTGGCGCAAGCGGCGGCGCGCGTGCGCGCCGCCGAGCAGGCCCTGGCGCAGCTGGAGAACGCCGTGCGCCTCGAGATCAAGGAAGCCTACGACCTGCTGCAATCGTCGGCGCAGGCGATCGCGGCCGCCCGCCTCAACGTGAGCCAGGCGGAGCGCGTGCTCGCCATGATGCAGGACAACTACCGCTACGGCGCCGCGACCACGCTCGATGTCATCGACTCGCAGGCGGCGCTGACCGCGGCGCGCAACGCGCAGATGAACGCAACCTACCAGTACGAGATCGCCAAGGCGCGCCTGCGACTGGCCGCCGGCAGCGCGATCCTCGACGAGGAGACGATTCCGTGAACCGAACGCATACCATTCACCGCGCTTGCCTCGCCCTGTGGCTCGCCGCCCTGCCGTGGGCGGCGGCCTGCGATGTGGGCCGGAAGCCCGCGGCGGCCGAGCGCACGCCCGCGGCCGAGCCGGCGCTCGCCGTGCCCGTGCTTTCCGTGGCCGCCCGCGAATGGGCGGTCACCATCCCGATTTCCGGGAGCCTTCGTTCCCAGTCGATCGTCCAGGTCAGGACCGAGGTGGGCGGCAGGCTGGCGGCGATCTTTTTCGAAGAAGGCGGCGCCGTCCAGAAAGGCCAGCTGCTGGCCGAAATCGATGCCGCCAACTACGAGCTGGCCTGCAACCAGGCCGGGGCGGCCCTGGACGTGGCCGAAGCCGGCCTGGAGCGGGCCCGCGTCCTGCTCGATCACGCGCGCCGCGAAAAGGAGCGCGCCGACAACCTGCTGCGCAGCGGGGGCATCACCGAGCGCGACCATCAGGCCGCCGTCACCGCCGTGCGCGATGCCGAGACCCAGTATCGCCTGGCCGAGGCGCAATGCGGCCAGGCGCGGGCGGCGCTGGCGATCGCCGAAAAGAGCCTGCGCGACTGCCGCATCACGGCGCCCGCAGCCGGGCGGGTGCAGGAGAAGTTCTCCGATCCGGGAACGCTGCTCTCCCCGGGAGCCCCGGTGTGCACGCTGGTCGACAACACCCGGCTGGAGCTGGAGTGCCGGGTCCCCTCGCACCAGCTGGCCGAGCTGCGAACCGGACAGGTCGCCGCTTTTTCCACCCCCACCTGGGGCGACCGGCTCTTCACCGGAAGGGTCGCCGCCGTCAGCCCGATGGTCGAGACGGACAACCGGGCGGTGAAGGTGATCATCCGGATCGCCAATCCCGGCGAGGAGCTGCGCAGCGGCATGTTCGCGCGCGGCGAAATCCAGGTGCGCCGCGAAGCGCGCGCCCTGGTGATTCCGCGCTCGGCTTTCATCAGCGAAGAGGAGGGCGGAACCGAAGGCGGGGTCTTCGTGGTCGAGGAGGGACGGGCACGCTACCGGCCGGTGCAGCTGGCCGGCAGCCGCAAGGATCTCCTCTGGGTGCGCGCCGGCCTCAGGGAGAGCGAGCAGGTGATCGTTCAGGTGGGGCCTGCCTTGAAGGACGGGACCCAGGTGCGCGTCATGACGGACAACTCCGAGGTACGCTGAGCCATGCTGCTTTCCGATCTGTCGATCAAACAGCCGGTCTTCGCCACCATGATGATGGCGGCGCTGGTGGTCCTGGGAGCCTGGTCGTACAAGGAGCTCAGCACGGACCTGTTCCCCAACGTCGACATTCCCGTGGTCAGCGTGGTGACCGTCTACCCCGGCGTCGCGCCGGAAACGGTGGAAACCGAGGTCACGCGCCGCATCGAGGAGGCGGTCAACCCCATTCAGGGTGTGCGCCACATCAGCTCGACGACGACCGAGGGCGTTTCCACCATCGTGATCGAGTTCGTGCTGGAAACCGACATCGACACCGCCGCCCAGGACGTGCGCAGCAAGGTGGCGGCGCTGCGCCGGGACTTTCCCACGGGCGTGGAAGAGCCCGTGATCCAGCGCATGGATCCCGCCGACCTGCCGATCCTGTCGCTGTCGGTGACGTCGGACCGGCTCTCCCCCAAGGAGCTCACCAGCCTGACGGAGAAATACATCAAGAAAAGGCTCGAGAACATCGAAGGGGTCGGTTCCCTCACGATCGTGGGCGGGCAGCGCCGCGAGATCCAGGTGCTGCTCGATCTGGAGCGGCTCAAGCGTTACGGGCTGACGGTGGCCGATGTGGTCGCGGCCCTGCGCCGCGAGAACCTCGACGTGCCTGCGGGCAAGATCGTCCACGGCCCGGTCGAGGAGCTGGTGCGCGTCGAGGGCAAGCTGCCGCGCGCCGACCAGTTCGAGGACATCATCGTCAAGAGCGTGCGCGGGCTTCCCATCTACCTGCGCGAACTGGCGGCCGTGGTCGACGGCTACGAGGAACAGCGCACCCTGGCGCTCATCGACGGCGCGCGTGCGCTGGCGATCGAGATCCGCAAGCAGTCGGGCGGCAACACGGTCGACGTGGCGGACCGGGTGAAGGCGGCGATCCCGCGCCTGAACGAGGAGCTGCAGGGGCGGGCGCGCCTGGCGGTGGTGAAGGATCTGTCGACCTTCATCCACGACGCCGTCGAAGACGTGCGCACCACGCTGATCCTGGGCGCGGTCCTCACGGTCCTGGTGGTGTTCGTCTTCCTCAACAGCTGGCGCAGCACCGTGATTACGGGCCTGACGCTGCCGATATCGATCATCTCCGCCTTCCTGATCATGAAGATCATGGGCTTCACCCTGAACATCCTGACGCTCATGGGCCTGTCGCTGGCCGTCGGCCTGCTGATCGACGACGCCATCGTCGTGCGCGAAAACATCGTGCGCCACATGCAGCGCGGCCTGGGGCACTACGAGGCCGCCGGCGTCGGCACCTCGGAGATCGGCCTGGCGGTGACCGCCACCACCTTTTCCATCATCGCCGTGTTCGTGCCCGTGGCCTTCATGCGCGGCATCGTCGGCCGCTTCTTTTACGAATTCGGCATCACGGTGGCGTTCGCCGTGCTGGTTTCGCTCTTCGTGTCCTTCACCATGGACCCCATGCTCTCCTCCCGCTGGTACGACCCGGCGGTGGCGGCGGGCGCACGCCGGCGCGGCCTGGCGCGCGTGCTGGAAGCCTTCGACCGCCGTTTCATGGATCTGCACGGGGTGTACGAGAAAGCCATCACGTTCTCGCTGCGCCACCGTTTCGCCGTGCTGGCCGTGGCCCTGCTGCTTTTTGGCGGCAGCCTGGCGCTATTTGCCGGCCTGGGGACCGCCTTCTTCCCCAATTACGATCGCGGGGAATTCCAGGTGAGTTTCAAGTCCGCGCCCGCCTCGAGCCTGGAGGAAACCGAGGACGTGGCGCGCGAGATCGTGCGCCTGGTGCGGGCGCAGCCGGGGGTGGCCTACACCTACACCACGATCGGTGCCGGCGTTTCCAACGCCGTCAACGAGGGCATGGTCTACGTGCGCCTCAAGCCCAAGTCGGAGCGCAGCGAATCGTACGACGTGCTGCGCGATCGGGTGCGCGCGCAGCTGGCCGGCTACGGCCGGGCGATCACGAGCGTCGAGGACGTCACCGAGATGGGGGATGCCAAGCCCATCCAGATCAGCGTGCGCGGCCCCGATCTGGCGCTGCTCGACCGGATATCCCGCGAGGTGAGCGAGGCGGTGCGCGCGGTGCCGGGAGCCGTCGATGTCGACCGCAGCGTCGACCGCGACAAACCCGAGGTCAAGGTGCATGTCGACCGCAGGCTGGCATCCGACCTCGGCCTGAACCTGGACGCGATCGCCCTCGCGCTCCGGGCGCTGCTCAACGGCGAGGTGGCCACCCAGTACGAGGACGAGGACGGCGACGCCTACGACGTGCGCGTGCGCCTCAGGCTGGAGCAGAGGCGTTCGCTCGAGATGCTCAACGATGTCGACGTCGCCAGCTCGCGCCAGGACGCCTCCGGCCGCGACCTGCTGATTCCCCTGGGGCAGGTGGCCCGGTTCGAAAGGGGCGGCAGCGCCTCCCAGATCCGGCGCCGCGACCTGATCCGCGAGGTGCGGGTGAGCGCCAACACGTCGGGGCGGCCCACGGGCGATGTGATGCGCGACATCCGGAGTGCATGCGACCGCGTCGATCTGCCGGCCGGTTTCGAGATCGACTACACGGGCGAGGCCGAGGAGATGCGCGAGTCGTTCGGCTACATGTACGACGCGCTCGCGCTCGCCGTCATCTTCGTCTACCTGATCCTGGCATCCCAGTTCGGCAGCTTCACCCAGCCGCTCGCCATCATGCTCTCGCTGCCCTTCTCGCTCATCGGGGTGGCGGGCATGCTGTGGCTCACGGGCGACACGCTGAACATGATGTCGATGATCGGCCTGATCCTGCTCATGGGGCTGGTGACCAAGAACGCCATCCTGCTCATCGATTACACCAACCGGCTGCGGCGCGCGGGCATGGAGCGCGACCGGGCGCTGGCGAAGGCCGGCGGCGTGCGGCTGCGCCCCATCGTGATGACCACCCTGGCGATGATCTTCGGCATGCTGCCGCTCGCGTTCGAGCTGGGCGCGGGGGCGGAAATCCGCGCGCCCATGGCCCGGGCGGTCATCGGCGGCCTGATCACGTCGTCTCTGCTGACGCTGGTGGCCGTGCCCGTGGTCTACTCGCTGCTCGACGGCCTGGTTCACAGGCTGCGGCGCGCTCCCGGCGCGGCGCCGGTCGGCGCGCCGCTTGCCGGGGCCCGGCCCGGAGGTTCGCACTCCGGCGGCGACTGAGCTGCCGGGCGGCGCGCGCCGGCGACGGGGCGAAGCTCGTCAGAGCACGCGGCGCGGCAGCAGGGCGCCCAGATGCATGGTGAGGTCGTAGACGGAAACGCCCGTGGCGGCGCCGACATCCTCCGGGCGCGATCCCTCCGCGGCATCGAAGAACACGGCCGTGTCCCCGACCTGCACGCGCGGCTCGTCGCCGATCTCCACGATCGTGTGGCTGGCGGAGACCGAAGCGATGACCGGGTAGAGCGCGGCGCCGATGCGCACGCGCGCCCGCCCGGCGGCGTTGCGCGGGTAGCCGTCGGCGTGCCCGACGGGGAGCGTCGCCACCCACACGTCCTTCCCGGCCGTATAGGCGCGGTTGTAGCCGGCGCTTTCCCCCTGCCGCAGCCGCTTCACGTAAATCACCTTTGCCTTCAGGGCGACCGCCGGGCGCAGGTCCAGGATGCCCGCCGCGCGGAACTCCTTTTCCGGATAGATGCCGATCAGGGCCATGCCGGGGCGCACCATGTCCAGGAACGCGTCCGGGTGCTGGAAGAGCGCGAAGCTCGAGGCGGCATGCCGGCTCCCGAGCCCGATCCCTTCGGCTTCGAGCTGGGCGCACAGGTTGGAAAACCTGCGCAGCTGCTCCGCGTCGAACTGCGCATCCTCGGTGAAGGTCATCATGATTCCTTCGATGCGGACGGAGCGGCGCCGAGCCAGGTCGCGCACCAGCGGCGCGGCCTCATGATAGGGCACCCCGACGCGCCCGATGCCGGTGTCGACGCAGACGTGGATGGGGATCGCGCGCTGCAGGCGCGAAGCGATGCGGTCGAGCGCCGGGCCGGCGGGCGTATAGATCATGGGCCGGATCCCGCGCGCGACCGCATCGGCCAGGTCCTTTTCGCTGAAAGGCCCCATGAAGAGTATGGGCTTGCGGATGCCCGCGTCGGCGAGCGCGTGGGCCTCTTGAACCTTGACCACGGCCAGGCCGGCGATGGCGGGCAGCGGTTCGAGCACGCGGGCGGCTTCGACAAGGCCGAGGCCGTAGCCGTTGTTCTTGATGACCGCCAGGATCGGCCTTCCGCCCACCCGCCGGCTCACCTGCGCGACGTTGTGGCGCATGGCGGCGGCATCGACCTCGATCCATGGATCGAACTCCGAGTCGCGCGCACGGGCGCTCGCCCGGACGGATGGCCCGGCCGAGAGCAGTCCCGCAACCGTCGCCGCCCGCAGGAAGGTTCTGCGCGAAGTTTTCATGAGGCCCTCCCGGATTACATGCAGCATATCACATTATGATCATATCCCTCGTACCACGAGAGCCCGCGCATCGCGCGGGACGGGTGCCGATTCAGCCCCGGAGGGGCCCTGAGCTGTCAGCCGGGGGTGAGCCGCAGGCGAGGCATCGGAAATCGCGGCGATGCGGTTCGGCGCGATCATCCGGCCCCGGAGGGGCCCTGAGCCGGTAGCCGGGGGTGAGCCGGAGGCGAACCCCCGGAAAGCGGCGCATCGATGAACAGAGTCCCGGAGGGCCGGCAGACCGGGGTTTTTGGCATATCCTTCTGCCGGCCCTTCAGGGCTCGTGCACCGCAATGCCCGTTTCTCCGGGTTCGCCTTCGGCTCACCCGGAGCTATTTTCTACCGTGCCTCCGGCACGCACACGGCCCCGGAGGGGCCGGGAGAAATTAGCCGGGGGTGAGCCGCAGGCGAGGCATCGGAAATCGCGGCGATGCGGTTCGGGGCGATCATCCGGCCCCGGAGGGGCCCTGAGCCGGTAGCCGGGGGTGAGCCGGAGGCGAACCCCCGGAAAGGAGCGTATCGATCAGGCGAGCCCCGGAGGGCCGGCAGACCCGGAAGCGGAATATATCCCGCGCGCCGGGCGGGTCGCGCGCGCCGTCGCGGGAC
>Ga0209102_1000731_pt1 | contig 20373 bp, 21 predicted proteins | sample ConPoolayeHmetaG_FD_185483 | JGI IMG/M metagenome (GOLD analysis project Ga0209102, IMG submission 185483) | Hot spring microbial mat communities from California, USA to study Microbial Dark Matter (Phase II) - Cone Pool mat layer H metaG... ...
GAAGAAAGTTTGCTTGGCCAGGGTAAATCCCAAAAAAGCCAGAATAAAAAAGCAAAAAACAATACCAAACCCAGCAAAATTGCTAGTTTTTTTAACTTTTTACTTTTTCCTTTTGACTTTTTACTTTTCATTGAGTTATTATACCGCTATGAATGCCTATTTTGCCAAAATTAAAAGAAAAGACTGGAATGATTGGCGGTGGCAACTTGCGCATAGAATAAGAACCACTGAAGAATTATCTAAAATCATTGACCTTACTCCTAAAGAAATTGAAGACATTAAAAAAGTTTCTCAAAAATTTCGCTGGGCAATTAGTCCTTATTACGCGAGTCTAATGGACCCAAAAGACAAAAATTGCCCAATTAGAAAACAGGCGATACCCTCCATTCAAGAATTAGAAGACAAAATTGGGGTTGATGATCCTAAAAAGGAAGAGAAAAGTTTACCAGTAAGTTGCCTCTTCCAGATTTACCCAGATAGATTGGTATTGTATTTGACTAATTGTTGCCCTAGCTTTTGTCGCCACTGTTTTCGTCGAAGAAGAATTGGTAAAGAAGATTTTCCCACTCCTAAAAAAGAAATAGACAAAGCTATTTCTTACCTTCAAACGGCTAAAGAAATAAGAGATGTTTTGGTTACAGGCGGTGATGCGTTTATGGTAGAAGATGAGATGATTGAGTACGTCCTGAAAAATTTAAGGAAAATTCCCCATATCGAAATTATTCGCTTTGGAACAAGAACACTTTGTACTCTTCCTCAAAGAATTACTCCGCAGCTGGGAAAGATTATTTCTAAATATCATCCTATTTGGGTTAATACTCAATTCAACCACCCCAAGGAAGTTACCCCTGAAGCCGCTAGAGCGTGCGATATTCTTTTATCATTTGGAATTCCGATAGGAAACCAAACCGTGCTTTTAAAAGGAATTAACGACGACGTTTCAGTTATGACTGAACTCATGCATAAACTTTTAAAAATAAGGGTAAGGCCATATTACATTTTTCATTGTCATTTTGTTAAGGGAGTAACTCATTTTCGGACGCCTCTTTGGAGAGGAACAGAAATTATCAGGAAAATGCAGGGATTTACTACTGGTTTTGCTGTTCCTCGTTATGTAGTTTCTACTAGAATTGGGAAAATTCCTCTGGACCCCAATTATGTAATTAAAAAAGGGAAAAAAGAGTGGGTATTAGTTAATTATGAAGGAAAGAAAATTAAAATCCCCTGTCAATAATTTGCTTGTTTTTCCTCGGGGAATAAAGGTAGGAGTAAGTGCTATTATTTTTAATTCCAAAAAGAAAGTGCTTCTTTGTCAAAGGAAAGATTTAGGTTGGTGGACCTTTCCTGGAGGAGGAGTAGAGGCGGGAGAAAGTTTAGAAAAGGCGGTTTTAAGGGAGGTAGAGGAAGAAACGGGGCTGAAGATTATATTAGAGAGAATTTCTGGAATTTATTTAAAGACTAAAGAAAAAACTGTGGTATTTGTTTTTAGAGGAAAACCCAAGATTAAGAAAAAAATAATTAAAGAAAGCCCTGAAACCAAAGACGTTAAATGGTGTTCTTTGAAGGAGGCAGAGGTTTTACTTTCTCCCAACCTTCACCAAAGGCTTCAAGATGCCATTTCTCAAAACCAAACTATTTATATTAGAAGACAAGACACTCTTCCTTTTAAATTATGGTTAGATTTAAAAAAAAGAGACCTTAAGAAATTTTTTAAACTATAGATGAGCAGACAGGAAAAAGAGTTTAGGCCTGCTCCCGAAACTATTCTTCCTGAAAAAATTCACCTTATCGGAATTGGTGGCGATGGAATGAGTAGTTTAGCAGGGCTTCTTGAGGAAATGGGATATCAGGTTTCTGGTTCGGAGCAGGAAGAACCCTCAAGAATTAAACAAAGACCGATGCTTCAATTTTTTCAAAAGAAAGGAATTCAAATTGCATTTGGTCATTATCCAGAAAATATTCCTTCTGGAGTAGGATTAGTAGTGAGGTCATCAATTATTCCTTTTTCCAATCCAGAGGTAAAATGGGCTTTAACTAATGGGATTCCTGTTTGTAAACGTTCAGAGGTTTTAGGAAAACTGATGGGAGGCAAAGAGGGAGTGGCGGTGGCGGGAACAGCGGGGAAAACAACAACAACCGCGATGTTGGGGCTCATTTTAGAGAAAGCAGGATTTGATCCTACAATTTCATTAGGGGCGAGGGTGGATTATTTGGGAGATAGGAATTATCGATATGGAAAAGGAAAATGTTTTATTGCCGAAGCTGATGAGTTTGATAGATCTTTTTTGGACCTAAAGTACGAAATTGCTATTATAACTTCCCTTTTTTGGGGAGACCATTTGGATTATTTCAAAGATAAAGATAAGATGTTATCAGCCTTTGCTGAATTTATATCAAGGATTCCCTCCGATGGTTTTTTAATAGTAAACGGCGATGATGAAAATGCAGTTTTGCTTGCCCGCCAAGCAAAATGCTGTGTGGTGAATTATGGGATTAGGCAGGGAAAGGATTTTCAAATAGGAGACATTAGACAGGATCCACAGCAAACAATTTTCAGTTTGATTAATAGGGGGAGAAGTTTAGCGGTTCAACTTCATGTACCCGGGAAACACAATATATTAAATGCAACTGCTGCCTTGATTGCGAGCGAAATTTTGGGGGTTAATATTTCTCAAGCTATTAGCGCCATTTCAGAATATAAAGGAGCGAAAAGAAGGATGGAGATAAAAGGAGCTCGTAATGGAGTTATTGTTGTTGATGATTTTGCTCATAACCCAGTCCAAATTCAGGCGACCTTAGAAGGATTAAGACAATTATTTCCCCATAAAAAAGTAATTGCTATTTTCCAACCAAGACAGTTTCGAAGGACCAAAGTTTTTTTAAAGGAATTGGCCAGAAGTTTTAATTTAGCAGACAAGATAATTGTTACCGATATTTCGCGAGGAATAGGTGATACAGAAGAAGAAATAAAAAGCGTCCATGCTTCTGATTTAGTAGGGGAGATGCAGAAGACAGGCAAAGACGCTATTTATATTGGAAATTTTGAAGAAGTAGTCAAATGGCTTTTGGAAAACCTTGAGGGAGAAGCGGTAGTAATTACATTAGGAACAGGAGATATTTATCGGGTAGGTGAAGATTATTTAAATAACCCCTTTTGACTTTTGACTTTTCATTGAGTTATTATAACTTAAAGATGGTTTTTCAAAAAATTCTAAACCGCTTTTTTCATAAAGAGAAGCCTCCTTCTTTAAAAGATGTTTTTTCTTTGTTCTCTTTTATTTTTGTTATTTGGGCCACCTATCGTTATTTTCCTGAGATTTTGCCTGGTTGGGTGGAGGAAGTTATTTTAAAACCGATTGTTTGGTTAGTGCCGACTTTTTTTATTGTTAGGGAAGTTGAGCGTCAGCCTTTTTCCTCTTTGGGTTGGACCAAAAAAAATTTGTTTCCCTCTTTTTATTGGGGAATTGGCTTGGGAATGGTTTTTGCCCTGGAAGGGTTAGTTGCTAATATTTTGAAATACCGGGGATTTAATTTTGGGACAGTTTATAATCCAGGACAATTTTTTGGCGCCTTATTTTTGTCTTTTGCAACGGCGATTTCTGAAGAAACCGTTTTTCGCGGCTATATTTTTAACCGCCTTTGGCAGATTTGGAAAAATGAGATTTTTGCCAATACCGTTTCCTCTCTCCTTTTTTCCCTTATTCATTTGCCGGTGGCGGTTTTTGTCTTAGGTTATACTCCGACAGTAATGTTTGTTTATCTTTTTTTGGTTTTTGTTTATGGGGTTGGGGCGGCTTTTGTTTTTGCCCGGAGCGGAAATATTATCTCCAGCATTTTGCTTCACGTTTTCTGGTCCTGGCCAGTGATTTTGTTTAAATAAAAGGAAGGGGGTGAGATGAAAATATCAAATATCAAATATCAAATATCAAAATTAATTTTGGTTTTGGGGATTTTCCTTTGGGTAGCATCTCCGGTTTTTGCCTTAACGACAAAAAAACAGCCGACGCCGCTGCCGACACCAACCCCGGTAAAAGTTGATTATTTTTTGGTTTATCCGGGGATTTTGCCTGACCACTTTTTATACCCAGTAAAGATGGTTCGGGACAGAATTTGGCTCTTTTTAACTACCGATCCTTTGCGAAAATCGGAGACACTTTTGCTTTTTGCCGATAAAAGATTGGGGGCGGGAAAAGCCCTAATTGAGGGGGGAAAAGAGCAGTTAGGGATAAGCACTTTGACTAAGGCGGAAAAATATTTAGAGAGGGCAATCGCCCAAGAAGGGATTGCTAGCCAAAAGGGTAAAGAAACAACTGCCTTTTTAGAAAAACTATCGGCAGCAACTAAAAAACATGAGGAAGTATTGGTTGAGCTTCAGGAAAAAGTTAGCGAGGCGGGAAAGGGAGAGATTGGGGAGATACTAAGGTATTCACGTCAAGGATATGAGGAGGTAAGACGGAGGTTGGGAAAATAAGATTTTTTGCTGATATATTTTGATACTTTAATTGGGGGTTGACAAAAACAACAGGGGGAGAGGTAAAATCTTTTTACTTACCGAAGGGCAGGTTTTTTCATGAAAGTCAAAGTTTATACCCACACCAGTTTGTCCTTATTGTTATGCTTTGAAGGATTTTTTAAAAGAGCATCAGATTGAATTTGAGGAGATTGATGTTTCTGCGGACCAAACAGCAGCGGAAGAAATGATAAAAAAATCAGGCCAAATGGGGGTCCCAGTAACGGAAATTGATGGAGAAATTGTGATTGGTTTTGATAAAGAAAAATTAGAAAGATTATTATATATAAAATGAGGAAAAAAGAAAATCAAATTGCCAAAGTCCAAAAAAGGGACGGAAGAATTGTTGATTTTGAGCAGAAAAAAATTACCCAAGCGATTTTTAAAGCTCTAACCGCCACTGGTCAAGGAGATGGAAGAAAATCAAAAAGACTTTCTGACCGGGTAGTTCAGATTTTGAACCGTCGGTTTAAAAAAGGAGAAATTCCTTCAGTTGAGCAGATTCAGGATATTGTTGAGGAGGTTTTGATTTTGGAAGGGCTGGCAAAAACCGCCAAAGCCTATATTTTATACCGAGAGCAGCGGCGACAAATTCGGGAGGCGGTGGTTGTTTCCGAGGAAGCAGTTGATAGAGTAGATCGCTATTTGGAAAAAATTGATTGGGAGGTTAAAGAAAATGCTAATATGGCTTTTTCTTTACAGGGGCTTAATCATTATGTTGTTTCTTATGTAATGAAAAAGTACTGGCTTAATAAAGTTTATCCACCGGAAATTCGTCAGGCAGATGAAGATGGGGACTTTCATATTCATAATTTAGACACGTTGGGGCCTTACACATTTTTTGGAAAAGAGGTGGTGGTGGCAAAAATAAATGGAGCTCTCAATTTAATTTCCCTTGGCGATCTTTATGAAGCAGCAAAAGAGCCGGTGGTCTGTTTGAATAAGAAAGATGAGGCTTTCGCTAAATACCCTAAAAATATATTTGTATTAGATAGAAATGGTTGGGTTCGTGTTTCTCGACTGGTGAAAAAGAAAAAAGAAAGAGAAATGAGATTTATCAAATCAGAGCAAGGGCAAAGTGTAATTGTTACCGATAACCACCCCTTTATTATAAAAATAAAAGAGGGAAGAGAGAAAGAAATTGAGGCTAAAGATGTTCGGGAAAAAAGCCATCTTGTTTTAAGTTGCCACATTCCCCCTCTCCTTTCAAAAGAAAATCTATTTTCCAAAAAATCCCTTTATTTAGCCGAGGAACTGGTTAAAGATGGCTACCGAAAGTTTTTTTTGGAAGGTTTTGAGCTGGATGATTTTATAAAAAATTGGGGAGGATCGCTGAAAGTTCAAGGGACATTAAGTACTTCTAATAATGCCAACGGCTTGAGTAATAAAATGGAGCTAACCGAAGATTTAGGATATTTAGTTGGATTTTTTATTGCTGAGGGAAATTACGATAGTCAGAGATTGGTAATTACTACAAGCGAAAGGGAGATAATAAAAAAAATTCAAAGAATTTGTGCTAGTTTAGGAATTAGGTGTTATGTTCATCAGAAGGAAGGGAAAACTAAGCGCCTTTCTTTAAATAATAGCACTCTAAAGCTTATTTTTGAAAGGATTTTTAGAATAAAGCCATTAAGCCAAAATAAAAATTTACCGCCGGAGATTTTGACTTATAATTTTGATTTTGCCCGGGGATTGATTGGAGGGATTATTGATGGTGATGGAAGTATTGGGACAAGCAAAAGCCAAATTGTTATTCGCGTTGCCTCCCGAACGATGCTTGGACAAATGGCTTTATTGCTTCAATTTTTTGGCATTATTCCTAGGACGGGAGCGAATATTAAAGATATAGGAAAGAGAAACATTTTTAAAGGAAAAGAAATTATCCAAAACTATCCTCTTTACTGGCTAAGCTTTTCCAAAAGAAAAGGAGTTCATTTCCCTTCCTGGAAATACCGGAAAGCAGCTGTGGCCCACAAACACTGGCGGTCGGAAAAATACGGGTGGAATAAAGTTTTGAATAATCAGGTTACGACAGTTGCCGATAGTGATATTTATGATATCACTACCACCTCTCATACTTTTCTTTGTAACTCGCTTTTAGTTCATAACTGCGTGGGGTGGGATTTGTATGATTTGCTTTTGCGGGGATTTGGGGGAGTGCCGGGAAAAGTGGAATCAAAACCGGCAAAACATTTCCGGGTTGCCTTAGGACAGGCAGTAAACTTTTTATATACTCTTCAGGGAGAGGCTTCCGGGGCGGTGAGTTTTTCCAATTTCGACACCCTTCTTGCCCCTTTTATTCGTTACGATAATTTAAATTACCAGCAGGTAAAACAGGCTTTGCAGGAGTTTATGTTTAATATGGCGATTCCGACGAGGGTCGGTTTCCAGACTCCTTTTAGCAATGTGACTTTGGATATTAACCCCTCACCAGTTTTTGCCAAAATGCCAGTGATTGTGGGCGGCAAACCTCAAGATAAAACCTATGGTGAGTTTCAAGAGGAAATGGATATTTTTAACAAGGCTTTTTACGAGACAATGATTGAGGGAGATTCTAAAGGAAGACCCTTTACTTTTCCCATTCCCACCATCAACATCACTAAGGATTTTAATTGGGATAATCCGGTTTTGGAACCTCTCTGGGAAGCAACAGCAAAATACGGAATAAATTATTTTGCCAATTATATTCATTCTGACATGAGGCCGGAGGATATTCGCAGCATGTGTTGTAGGCTTAGGCTGAATCTAACTGAACTTTATAATCGGGGAGGAGGAGGGCTTTTTGGCAGCGGCTCACTAACCGGCAGTATTGGAGTGGTAACGATTAACATGCCGCGGATTGGTTATCTTTCAAAAACTAAAAAAGAATTTTTTGAAAGGTTGGAGCGAGTCATGGATTTGGCAAAAGAAAGCTTGGAGATTAAAAGAAAAACAGTGGAAAACTTTACCCAAAAAGGTCTTCACCCTTATTCTCGCCATTATTTAGAGAGCATATTTAAAATGCGGGGAAAATACTGGGCGAATCATTTTAGCACCATTGGCTTGGTGGGAATGAACGAGGCACTGCTGAATTTTATTGGTGAGGATATTGCCTCCCGGCGAGGAAGACGATTTACCTTGGAGGTTTTGAAGTTTATGAGGGAAAGACTGGTAAAATATCAAAAAGAAACAGGAAATATTTATAATTTAGAGCAAACACCGGCTGAGTCAACTGCCTACCGGCTGGCCTTAAAAGACAAAGAAAAATATCCAAAAATTATTACTGCCGGGACAAAAAAGACACCCTATTATACTAATAGTACCCAGTTGCCGGTAAAATATACCGACGATATTTTTGAGGCCTTAAAACTTCAGGATGAGATTCAATGTCAGTATACTGGAGGAAGCGTCTTGCATCTGTTTTTGGGAGAACGGGTTTCTGATACCCAAACAGTTAAGAAATTAGTCAGGAAAGTTTTTGAAAATTTTCGCCTGCCCTACATCACTATCACCCCTACTTTTTCTATTTGCCCAACCCATGGCTATATTGCTGGAGAGCATTTTTACTGCCCCCAATGTACCATAAAACAACCCTGTGAGGTTTACTCCCGGATTGTTGGCTATTTGCGACCAGTAGCCCAGTGGAATTTTGGCAAACAGCAGGAATTTAAGGAAAGAAAAGAATTTAAGCTGCCAAAAATTTAGCCTTGATGAAGATTGCTGGTTTTATCCAAACCTCTTTGGTTGAATGGCCAGGAAAAATTGTCTCAGTGGTTTTTGTTCCTGGTTGTAATTTTCGCTGCCCTTTTTGCCACAACTCTCATTTGGTTGATCCAAATAGGATAAGAGGATTAGAGGATTATAGTGAAGAGTCAGTTTTAAGTGATTTGAAAAAGCGTCGGAAATTTATTGATGGGGTAGTAGTGAGCGGGGGAGAACCAACTTTACAGCCTGATTTGCTGGAATTTTTAGGGAAATGCCAGGATTTAGGCTTGGAAACAATGATTGAAACTAACGGCTCTTTTCCCGACACAATTCGCAATTTGATAGCCAGAAAATTAGTAAATTATATTGCTTTAGATTTTAAAGGGCCGCTTGATAAACGTTATGCCAAGGTAGTCGGTCTTAGAAATTTTGAGCCGAAGATATGGATTAGAAGTTTTAAGATTATTTTACGCTCCGGTATTCCCTTTGAGCTGCGGACAACGGTTGTTCCCGGAATCCATAATGAGAAAGTTTTGGTTGAAATGGCAAGGCAGATAAAAAAATTGGCAATTGACAATTCGCAACTGAGGAATTGGCAACTGGAAAATTTTCAGCCAAAAAACTGCCTAGACCCAGAATTTGAAAAAATAAAACCTTTTAGTAAAACCCAGCTTGAGAATTTTCTGGCGGCAGTTAGGGGAATTTTGCCGGCGGTAAGATTGCGGGAGTAAATTATTTATAAACCAACCTTCCTTCAACTTTTTTTCCCACGTTCTGGTTATTTTTTAGCCATTCCTCCAAAACTTGTTGGGCTGAAGTGGTGACTACTTTTGATTTACCTGAAGCCAACAACTCTTCTTGGGAGATATTTAAATATTCGGTGCAATTATTAAGATGATAACCCTGTAAACAAAGAGTATAGAATTTTGTTTTATCAACCGGCACCCCATCAATCGTCAAAGACTCAAGCCTATGTTCTTTATCCGAATAAATCGCTTTTACTTTACTATTAACCTGATAACATTCCCCTTCTCCGGTCCGATTTTCCGGTCTCATAATATGTTCAAAAATTTTTAAAAGTTGGCTACCGCTAATGGTAAATCTTTGCAAAACATCATCATAAGGAAAACAGGCCAAAAAATCCCTTAAAGTTACCACCGGGCCCAATTCCTTAACCCTAATTGAACCGCTGCCAACCAACATCACATCGCATTCGGCATTTTCGGCTAAAGCATCAGCAATTAAATTTCCCAAAGAAGTTTCCACCTCTCTTTTTGGGTGAGTGAGGGTTTGGGAAAATTTACAAAGAATGACATTATACTTTCGGTCAACTTCTCCCTGAAAGCTTTGAATATATTCTTCAAGTTTTTTGTCTGGCTTGGCTAATTTGTTATTGATAGGGATTAGCTGCCATTTATAATCAACAATGCTGTTGGTATCATCATCAACCAAAATATCAAATCTACCGATTTGGTTTGCCCCCACCCCGGCCTGGGCAATTAAAATATTATTCACTTTTGCCGGTTTTTCTAAAATCGTGTGGGAATGGCCGCCAATAATCATGTCTACCCCCCATTCTGGTTTTAGTAATTTTGCCAGTTGCAAATCAGACTCAAAGCCAATATGGGTAAGCAAAATCGTAAGGTCAATATCATCATTTTTGTAGGCATTACAGATTTTCCCTACTTCTTTGCTTGCTTCCTCAACCCCGACAAAAGTGCCAATCAACTTATCCTGCCTGATGGAATCTAAAATTTTTTCGGTGATAATTCCGGTAAAAAGAATATCAAAACCAGCCTTTTTGATGATTAAATAGGGGAGTAAAAGCCGGCGGTTGTTTTTAATAATGTATAAATTGGCATTAACCAAAGGAAAATTTGCCATTTTTTCCAAAAAAAGCAGGTGGGGTAAACCATAATCAACTTCATGATTGCCAATAGCAACTACATCAGGGGCTAAATAATTCATAATTTCAATAGTAGAACAGCCTTTCCATTCGGTATCTATCAAAGAGCCTTGAAGCATGTCTCCGGAGATAACATATAAGACATTTTCTTCTTCCTTTCTGACTTTATTGATATAACCAGAAAGCAAAGCTAAACCACCAATAAGCTCCTTTTTCCCGGATTGGATTTCCGCCAAAAAATCCCCATGCATATCGTTGGAATGGAGGATGGTAAACTTTTTGGTTTTCATAACCTAATTTTAACCCCCTTGACAAGCCCTTGACAAGCTTATATAGCATTTCTTAATCCCATAAAGGCTTGACAATACAATTGTATAATTGTATGATTTAGCTAACATGACTAATGGAACTAATTATATCACTACCAATTTTAGTTTACCTGCAGAAGACTGGAAAGCTTTAAAATATCTGGCAGCAGAATATAAAACCAGCATGGCAGAACTAATTCGCCGGGGAGTAAGTATGGTTTTGAAAAAATTAGCCAGACCTCGCTGGGGTAGTCCAGAATGGTGGGTAAAGGCAAATTTAGAGGCGGAAAAAGATTTTGCTAAAGGCGAATATCAAACATTCAGCTCGGTTGAGGATTTAATCAGGGAGCTTGAAAAATGAAACTTCTTTTGTCTACCCATTTCAAAAAAGATTACCGGAATTTGCCCCCACACATAAAAAGAAAAGTAAAAAAACAACTAAGAATTTTGGCCAAAGATTTAACCCATCCTTCTTTGCGGGCTAAAAAAATGAAAGGACAACCGCGATTTTGGGAAGCAAGAGTGGATCGTTTTTGGCGAATGAGTTTTCAAAAAGAAAAAGATGAAATTAGATTGTGTCGTGTTGGGCCTCATGAGATTTTGAGGAAATGAAAAATTCCCCTTGACAACCTCTTGACAAGCCTATTATAATAGCACTTGTTAACCTCAACTGATAAAGTGTTTTAAGAAAATGACGAAGAGTAATTCGACTATTCCAAAATTAAAACCAATGCCCGGTTACGCCTTAGTTGAGCCGGTTGCTTTGGAGAAAAAAACGGCGGGGGGGATTGTTTTGCCTGATACCCATGATGAAAAATCGCAAAAAGGGAAGGTAATCGCTTTGGGTAAACCCCAGATTACGGATTCCGGGAAAAAGATAGTTCCCGAATTTAAGGTTGGCGATGTGATAATTTATAAAAAGTGGGGCGGGGATGAAGTAAAATTTGACTATACGGGCAAAGAATATATTTTTGTTAAATTTGAGGATGTTTTGGCAGTTATTAGTTGACCAGTTGACCAGTTGACCAGGATTCTTGGTTAACTGATTAACTTGGTTCACTCGATTAACTAAATCAAATGGCTAAACAATTAAAATATTCTGAACAAGCAAGGGAAAAACTTAAAAGGGGAGTAGATATTGTTGCCAAGGCAGTGGGAACAACTTTAGGCCCGAAGGGCCGGAATGTTGCCTTGGATAAAAAATGGGGAGCTCCTTCTGTTGTTCATGATGGGGTTTCTGTTGCTAAGGAAATTGAGCTTGAGGACCCCTTTGAAAATATGGGAGCTCAGTTGGTAAAAGAGGCAGCGGATAAAACAAATGATGTCACTGGAGATGGGACGACGACAGCCACAGTTTTGGCCCAGGCGATTGTTGGGGAGGGAATTAAAAATATCACTGCTGGTGCCAACCCGATGATTTTAAACCAGGGAATTCAAAAGGCAGCGGCCCAGGTAGTGGCCTCAATCAAAAAACAAGCTAAGCCGGTTAAGGATGATAGCGAAAAGATTACCCAGGTAGCAACCATTTCTGCTCAAAATAGCGAAATTGGTCAAAAAATTGCCGAGGCTTTGAAAAAAGTTGGACCAAACGGGGTAGTAACGGTTGAGGAAGGAAAGGGTTTGGAGCTGGAGATTGACTATAAAGAAGGAATGGAATTTGATAAGGGCTTTATTTCTCCTTACTTTATTACTAATGCTGATACGATGGAGGCGACGATAGAAGATGCCTATATTCTTCTGACCGATAAAAAAATTTCCTCAATTCAAGAACTTTTGCCATTTTTAGAAAAATTCGTCAAAGTTTCCAAAAATTTGGTAATTATTGCTGATGGGGTTGAAGGTGAGGCACTGGCGACTTTAGTTGTCAACAAACTCCGGGGAACATTTAATGTTTTGGCGGTTGAGGCGCCTGGGTTTGGTGACAGAAGAAAAGAAATGCTTGAGGATATTGCTGTTTTGACCGGGGGAACGGTTATTTCCGAAGATTTGGGACGGAAACTTGAAGATATCAGTATTGAAGATTTAGGGCAAGCTGACCGGGTAACTGCCGATAAGGATAACACGATTATTGTTGGAGGAAAGGGTGATAAAGCAGCAATTGAGGGAAGAATTAAGCAAATTAAGGCGGAATTGGAGAGGACGACTTCTGATTTTGATAAGGAAAAATTGGAAGAAAGGCTGGCGAAATTGGCTGGTGGGGTGGCGGTGATTGAGGTTGGAGCGGCAACAGAGACAGAGATGAAGGAAAAACAGGAAAGGGTGAAGGATGCGGTGGCGGCAACAAAAGCGGCGATTGAGGAAGGAATTGTTCCCGGGGGAGGAGTAGTTTTGCTTCAAGCAGCCAAAGAGATTGAAACAAAGGGTTTGGTTGGCGATGAGCTGACCGGGGCAGAAATTGTCAGAAAAGCTCTGGAAGCGCCAACGAAGCTGTTGGCAGAAAATGCTGGGGTTGATGGGGAGGTGGTCGTTTCCGAAATTAGGAAGAAAGAAAAAGGGGTTGGCTTTGATGTTTTGACCGGGCAGTATGTGGATATGATTAAGGCAGGAATTATTGACCCGGCAAAAGTAACTAGGACTGCCTTGCAAAATGCCGTTTCTGTGGCAACAATGATTTTGACAACCGAGTGCTTAATCACCGATATTCCGGAAAAAGAAGAGAAAAAACTTCCGGGTGGGGAAATGCCGGAAATGTAAACTTCAAATTAAGCAATTACAAATTACGGATACGGATTACGAATTAGAAGATGAATTGTGAAGTGGGTTTTAGTTTTTCCTCGAATATTTTTCAAAGGCAATTAAATAACCTCGACTGCGTTCCATCAAAGGATAGCGGTTGGCAAGTTCCCAGAATTTTTTTGAGTGATTGGGAATAAGTAAATGAGTAAGTTCGTGAACAATTACTCCTTTTAAAACCCATAAAGGAACATTTTTTAGCCTTTCAGAAATTCTAATGGTTTTATTTTTGATGGCGCAACTTCCCTGAATCGAATTTTGGTTTTTTGACCAACAGATAGAGTATTTTAATTCTTCTTGAAAATATTGGCGATTAAGTTCGCCGGCGAGTTTTTTAAGTTCTTTATCGCTGGCCACTTTTGGGGCTGATTTTTTCTTGAAAGAGGTAATAAATTTTTGGACTATTTTTTGAGCCTCGCCAGAAGAAATCCAGGCCGGAAGACGAATTTCCAAAAGCCCATTTTTCAGCTGAGCGGCCGCTGTCCGTCTTCGTCGCCGACTTTTAATAATTTTGATATCCATAAACTTATTTTACCATTAGCTTTATTTTGTTAAACTTAAATTATGGGGAAAAAATTGGAGAGGGAATTCTTTACCCAGCCGACTTTAAAGGTGGCCCAACAACTTTTGGGAAAAACTTTAGTTAGAATTTGGCGGGGGAAAAGATTAGCGGGGAAAATTGTTGAAACCGAAGCCTATATTGGTCCAAAAGACAAAGCCTCTCATGCTTATTTGGGAAAGAAAACTCCAAGAAACCGGGCGGAATTTATGATTGGCGGCCATATTTATATTTACTTGGTTTATGGAATGTATTGGCAGCTGAATATTTCCACGGAAACTGAAGGAAAACCAACTTGTGTGTTAATTCGTGCTTTGGAGCCGGTGGAGGGGATAAATGAGCCTACCAATGGTCCGGGAAAACTTTGCCGGGCGTTGCGGCTAAATAAAGATTTTTATGGTGAAGATTTATGTGCTTCTTCACGAATTTGGATAGAAGATGGATCGGAAATTCTCCCAAAACAAATTGTCCGAACCGCTCGGGTTGGTATTGATTACGCCGGTCCTTATTGGTCAAAAATTCCCTGGAGATTTTATATTAAAGATAATAGGTTTGTTTCTAAAAAATAATTACTTTAAAATTGTTAGGGGATTAAAGGGCTGACCGTTGTCGTAAACCTCTAAGTGTAAATGAGGTCCGGTTGCCCAACCAGTGGTACCAACCAAACCAATAACGGTGTTTTTATCAACTTCCTCTCCCGGCTTAACCAAAATTTTTGAAAGGTGGGCATATAAGGACTTAAATCCGGAACCATGGTCAATAATTATATGGTTTCCGTAGCCAAAGCGTTGATAAGAAATATTTTCCACTACTCCATTCATAACCGGATAAACTGGAGAGCCGGTGACCTCAGCAAAATCAACCGCCCGGTGGAAGAGGTGATAGCCTTGGGTGATGCGCAAAGAATCAACCGGATAACGGACCGAATGCTCGGTTGTTAACTGGACAACTTGAGAACTAATATTAGTGATTTCTGCTTCCTTGCTGGTAGAAAAAGCAGAAATTGAAGGAGAAATTACTCCGGTAAGAAGGGTGATTGCCAGCAAGTTAAGACCAAAAAACTGCCTGACCTTTTTGGCCTCAAAAACCCGGCGTAAAACCCGATTTAACGGATGGTTGGAATAACGCCGGTCTTTGGCTAACCTTAGAAGTTGACTGAAATATTCCTGAAATTTTTGGAGAATTGTTTTTCTTGGACGACCAAGCCGGCGACTGGTTTTAATCGCCATTTGGTAGCGTCCAAAATAAAGATTAAGTATCATAAAGTGGGCTATTAACCCACAAAAAAATCCTCCCTAATTTTGGGGAGGATCAGCCTGTAATATAGCAAATTCAAGGGAGAAAGTCAAGTTTTTAGAAGATGATTAATTTTTTAAAGTGAGAATTACCTCTAGGCTTTTAATTTCTCCCGAAGGCCAAAAATCTAACTCCCTTAATCTTAATAAAGAAAATTGCCCGGATTTTAATTCTAAAACTACTCTTTTAAAAAAATCAGGTTTGACAGGGATAAGAGTATTGTAACTATGCCAAATAAAAAATCTATCTTGCTTAACGGGTAACGCCTCAAAAATTTTTGCCAGACCTTTTCCAAATTCTTCTTCTAATGACCTTTGACTAGGGCCACCGTTGGGATTAAGCAGCTCATAGAGGGGTTTAAACCCATTTTGGATTGGTTGATTTGGGGTAAGGAAAAAGCGAAGAGCAATTTCTTTCTCTTGGGGGTCAATGTGGCAAACAGCCAATGGGCCATTTTTTTGCGCCTCTTCTTCTGGAGGCAGGCGGATTGGAGAAGCGCTTTCTGAAGTCAGGGAAAGCGCCTCAAACTCTGGTCGATTTATCACAATAGTTAGTTTTTAAGATCTTTTAAGGTTTGTCAAGGTCTGTATTAAAAGTGGAGCCAGCGGAAGTAAAAAAACCAGACAGGCCACTATTTGCTGCTCTTTTTGCTGCTCTTTCTCTGGCTTTTTTCAGTTGTTCATTTATAACTTCATTCTTTAAACTGTTTGGTATTTCTGGACCTGACCCGTGTTGTTGTGCAGTTTCTAAGGCGCTTGGGATTCTTTCTGGCATTTTCCGGAGTATATCAAATTAAAATATGGCTGTCAAGTATTATGGGATATTAATTTAGTCTTTTAGACTAGGATTTGGTAGGGGGGCTTGACAAGGGTTTAAAGAAGGGTTAAAATTCTCCCAGAATGCTAAAAAGAATTTTGGAAACTCTTAAAAATTGGTGGCGCAAACTGACCGGTAAGTAACCGCCGGTGAGTTTGTGATGGAGACTTAAAAACTCGCCAGGCGGCGAGTTTTTTAATATATAGGGCTGTCGGTTAATTGGCAAACCACGGGTCTCCAAAACCCGGACTCCCCGTTCGAGTCGGGGCAGCCCTGCCAAAATTTGACAAATGCGTTGAGCCGGAGGGTTGGAACCGGGGAGCAGCTCGCAGGAAATGGCGAGACGGAGGCGAAACCGTAAAAGTCAGCAACAGGTGTCGGCAACGGAGCCTGTCAGGAATGAGGTTAACCCAAAAAGACTCCCCACCGACGGGGATTTTTAAATGGGTTAACAAAGAAAGGTGGCACCGCGAGAAACTCGCCCTTTCAAAAAGGCGAGTTTTTTTGTTTAGGAAATGATTAAAAAGATTTTTAAAACCAAAAAACCAATCATTGGAATGGTACATTTATTGCCCCTGTTGGGGTATCCGGAATATTCTGGGCTTAAAGTAGTTTTGAAAAAAGCCTTATTTGATGCTAAAACTTTAAAAAAAGGTGGGGTTGACGGAATTATAATAGAGAATAATTATGATTTGCCGCATAAAATCTTTGTTGGACCGGAAACGGTGGCTTGCATGACGGTGGTAGCGGAGGAAATTATAAAAAAGATTGATTTACCTGTGGGAGTAAATGTCTTATGGAACGATTATAAGGCCAGTTTGGCAATTGCAAAAACGACAGGAGCAAAATTTATTCGGCTTCCAGTTTTTGTAGACAAAGTAAAAACTAATTACGGAGATGTTTTTGGTAATCCTAAAGAAGTTATAAAATATCGGAAACAAATTGAGGCGGAGGGGATTTATATTTTTGCCGATATTCAGGTAAAACACGCTAAAATGCTTGAAAAAAAGGATATCACTGTTTCTGCTTACCAGGCAATTAAAGCAGGAGCTGATGCGATAATTATGACCGGCAGATGGACGGGTGATCCACCTGATTTGGCAAAAGTAAGAGAAATAAAGAGATTTGTTGGCGAATTCCCAGTTTTAATTGGGAGTGGGGCGACTAAAGAAAACATTTTTGACCTTTTAAGTTGCGCCGACGGTGTGATTGTAGGAACAGCCTTTAAGACGAGTTATTATGAGAAAGATAAAATAAATATTAAAAGTTTTTTAGAAAGGATCGATTTACAGAAGGTAAAAGAATTCGTTGGGAAGGTAAAAATGTTAAAATGAAAGGAGGTGAATAAAATGAAAAAGCGGGTTTTTTCTGGTTCAAGGCCGAGTGGCAAACTTCATTTGGGGAATTACCTTGGCGCGGTTAAAGGATATTTAGCCTTGCAAAACAGGGAAGATTTGGACTGTATTTATTCAGTCGTTGATTTACATGGAATTACCACCCCTTTTAACCCTAAAACCTACCAGCAGCAGATTCGGGGAGTGGTTTTGGATTATTTAGCCTGCGGACTTGACCCAAAAAAGTGCCATTTGATGATTCAGTCCCAGGTGCCGGAACATATTGAGCTTGCTTATTTGCTGGGAACGATTTATCCTGTCTCCCGGGTGGAACAGCTGCCGACTTATAAGGATAAAAAGAAAGAAAATCCTGATTATATAAATGTTGGCCTTTTTTATTATCCGATTTTAATGGCGGCTGATATTTTGATTTACAAGGCCCAATTGGTGCCGGTGGGAATAGATCAAGAGCCGCATATTGAGTTGACGCGGGAGATAGCGAGGAAGTTTAACAAAATGTTTTCCCCAATTTTTCCTGAACCCCAAAGATTTGCTACTCCTGGGGAATATGTGCCAAGTTTGCTGGGTGAGGGAAAAATGAGCAAGTCTATTGAGGGAAGCTATATTTTGCTGACTGATGATTTGGAAACTATTCGCCGGCGGTTGGCAGCAGCGCCAACAGATATTGGAAAGGGAAAAGAGGTTCCAAAAAGCGGAGGAGTGGCAAATTTGCTAACTTTAGTTGAGCTTTTTGAGGGTAAAAAGAGACGCCAGGGATATGAGAAAGAATATTTAACAAAGGGCATAAGGTATAAAGAGTTGAAAGAAGAATTAGCGAAGGCGATTTATAAGGAACTTCAGCCTATTCAAGAAAGAAGGCGATATTTTGAAGAGCGGCCAAAATTAGTGGCGGAAATTTTGGAGGAGGGCCGAGTTTACTGCTTAAAAATTGCCCGCCAGACCCTGGCGGAAGTAAAAGAGGCGATGGGGTTGGTTTAGCAGGGAGATTGTGGTAAAATAGGCTGATGGCAAATTCTCCAGGGGAGAGCCCCAAAATTAAAAAATTTGAGTTTAAATTTAAGATAAACCTCAAAAATCTTTTGCTTTGGGGTTTGATTATTTGGTTGGGGATTTCTTTTTTGGTTTCTTTACGCACCCAGTTTCCTGGAAAAGAAAAAATTCCTTTATCAGCGGCGCTGGTTGATATTAAAGAGGGGAAAATCCAGCAAGTAGAGGTTGAGGATAGCCGGCTTTATTTAACTTATAAAGACGGTCGGGTTTTGATTTCCCAAAAAGAAGGAGGAATTAGCTTTGCCGAAATTTTAAAATCGGCGGATATTCCTCCAGAATCAGTTAATTTTGTTGTTAAAGACTTGCCGATTTCTGCTTCTCTTCTTGAATTTCTTTCAGCGGTGATTCCGGCGGCTTTGATGGTTTTCTTTTTTGTTTATCTTTACCGCCAGGCAAAAGGGGCTCAAGACACAATTTTCTCTTTTGGTCGGTCAACCGCCAGGCTTTTTGCTAAAGGGAAACAAGCGGTGACTTTCAAAGATGTGGCCGGGGTTGAGGAGGCAAAAAAAGAATTGGAAGAGGTGGTTGATTTCTTAAAGCATCCGGGAAAATACCGAAAGTTGGGAGCAAGAACGCCAAAGGGAGTAATTTTAATTGGCCCAAGTGGAACGGGAAAAACTTTGTTGGCAAAGGCGGTGGCTGGGGAGGCAAATGTTCCCTTTTTCTCGGCGGCCGGCTCGGAATTTATGGAAATGTTGGTTGGAGTTGGTCCAGCCCGGATTAGAGATTTGTTTGCTCAGGCAAAAAAAGCAGGCAGGGCAATTATTTTCATTGACGAAATAGACGCTATTGGGCGGCAGCGGGGCTTGGGAATTACCGCTGGTCATGATGAGCGAGAACAAACTTTAAATCAAATTTTGGTAGAAATGGACGGCTTTACCCCAAATGATAATGTCGTTGTGCTGGCGGCTACAAATAGACCAGATGTTCTTGATCCTGCTTTAGTCCGTCCGGGAAGATTTGATCGCCGGGTGGTTTTGGATATGCCTGATTTGGAGGACAGAAAAGCAATTTTGGCAATCCATGCTCGGGGAAAGCCATTTGCCAAAGATGTTGATTGGGACCAGGTGGCTCGCTCAACTGTTGGTTTTTCCGGGGCAGATTTGGAAAATATGCTCAACGAGGCGGCGATTTTGGCAGCTAGAGAAAACCGAAAAGCAATTACCATGGGAGATATTAATGAGGCGGCACTAAAGGTGAAATTGGGTCCGGAGAAAAAAAGACTCCAAACTGATGAGGAAAGAAAAATGACTGCTTATCACGAGGCTGGACACGCCGTTGTTTCTTATCATTTGCCCCATATGGATCCGGTTCAGCGGGTTTCCATTATTTCCCGGGGATTGGCGATGGGTTTTACTTTAATTCCGCCAAAAAAGGAACGTTACACAGAAACCCAATCACATTTGCAAGAAACAATTATTTCTTTGCTTGGTGGTCGGGCAGCCGAGGAGCTGGTTTTTAATGAGTTTACTGCCGGGGCGGCTTCGGATATTGACAAAGCAACCCAAATTGCCAGAAAAATGGTGGTTGATTTTGGAATGAGCAGACTAGGGCCGATTTATTTAGGACCCCAGATTGAGGAAAGCGAATGGGGGAAAAGCTGGTGGCAGCCAACAGAGATTTCCCCAAAAATGGCAGCCAGGGTTGATGAGGAGATAAAAAGGATTGTTGATGAAGGATATAAAAGAGCGCTGGGGATTTTGAGAGCAAACCGGAAAAAGCTTGATTTGCTGGCAAAAAAACTTTTGGAAAAAGAAACAATAGAAGGTGAAGAATTTCAAAAGTTGATGAAAGAAAGGAAATAAATGAAGGAAATTTGGGAAGGCATCAAAGACTCTGTAGGAGGATCACAGAGAGAAATACTGGCTCGGGTTGATAAAATGACAAGGGAAGAGTTAGAAGAATTATTAGCAAAGATTAAAACTGGAGATGAGGAAGCAAGAGCGCTGCCGGAAGAGCTGCAAAGTGCAATCGCCATAAAAGTAGGCTTGTTACGCGAACGTGGAAGTGAATGAAATTGAGAATTTTTTTCTTTTTGGTTTTTTTGGTGGTTTTGGGAGGGTTTGCTTTTTTGATTTGCTAACCTCCTTTATTGTATACTTCTAAACAAATGGCTCTTTCTTCATTTTACAAACAAGAAATTAATCGCCTTGTTG
>Ga0209102_1000732_pt1 | contig 20357 bp, 18 predicted proteins | sample ConPoolayeHmetaG_FD_185483 | JGI IMG/M metagenome (GOLD analysis project Ga0209102, IMG submission 185483) | Hot spring microbial mat communities from California, USA to study Microbial Dark Matter (Phase II) - Cone Pool mat layer H metaG... ...
TCTCCCTTACCAGACCCCATTCTCGTCCCTTGAGCCTTTTTGGTAACCGGCTTGTCTGGAAAAATTCTAATCCACACCTTCCCTCCTTTACGAGTAAAATAAACAATTGCCCGCCTGGCTGCTTCAATTTGCTTTTCGGTAATAATCCCTTTCTGAACTGCTTTCAAACCAAAATCACCAAAGACAAGACTAGTGCCACTTTGGGCCAAAGAGGGAAGTTTCCTTTTTCTAAATTCTTTTTGATATTTTTGTTTTTTTGGTTGAAGCATAAATTTTAATCTCCTTTGTAAATCCAAACTTTAACCCCCACATATCCAGATCGGGTTAAAGCGGCACTTTTCGCAAAATCAATATTACTTCTAAGAGTCGATAAAGGAATTTTTCCTTCAAAAAAGGTTTCTCGACGAGCAATTTCTGCCCCGGCAATCCGACCTGAAAGAATTACTTTTATCCCTTTTGCTCCAGCACTCATTACTTTATCAATTGCCTTTTTAACTACCCGCCGGTGGGGGAGACGCCTTTCAATCTCTTGGGCAATTCGATCCGCCACAAGAACTGCTGAAAGATCAGGATTGGGAACCTCCATTACCTTAATCTGAATATTTTTATCAGGTTGCGGTAAGGAAACTAAAGGAATTATCATCTTTTTTATCTCCTCAAGCCCTGTCCCCCCTCTACCAATTACTATTCCCGGGCGAGAAACATGAATAGTAATATTCATTTTATTAATCAATCGTTCAATTTCTACGCCGGCGATTCCCGCCAGTTTTAGTTTTTCGAACAAAAGATGACGAATCTTCAAATCTTCAAGTAATTTTTGGGGGTAATCTTTCTTTTTGGCAAACCAAATTGATTGCCAAAAATTTTTTATCCCCAAACGAAAACCAAGTGGATTAACTTTTTGTCCCATTAAAAACCTCCTTTCTAGAACCTTTCTGAGAATTTTCTTCAGAGACTTCCTCAAGGACTATTTTTATATGGCTAGTCCTTTTCCTAATAGGGTGAGCTTGTCCCCGAGAAACCGCCCGCCATCTTTTATAAATAGGTCCATTATTAATCTGAATTTCTTTGATTACTAAATTATCCTCAGAAAGACCAAAATTATTCTTAGCATTGGCTATTCCCTGCTTTAAAACCTCCATTAAAATTTCCCCTCTTTTACCAAGTTGGGAAAGAAAAGACAAAACTATCTTTGCCCTCTTTTTACTAATTTTCCTGGCAAGAGGTTTTAATTTTTCTGAACTTATTCTGACAAAAGATGATCTTGCAATTACTTCCATTTTATGTTTTCTCCAAAATTCTCTTAACTACTTTTCCATGGCCACGAAAGGTTCTTGTTGGGGCAAATTCTCCTAAACGATGACCAACCATCTCCTCGGTGACAAAAATTTCCTTAAAATCCTTACCGTTATGAACTAAAAATCGATGGCCAACAAATTCTGGAGGGATTTGACAAGCCCTCGCCCATGTCTTAATCGGATCTTTTGACCCTCTACTTTTCTGTTCCTGAACCTTTTTAAAAAGTTTTTGATCTATATAAGGACCTTTTTTCAAACTCCTAGACATTTCAGTTTACTTCCTCCTTTTAATAATCAGTTTATCTGAATATTTCTTCTTTTTCCTCGTTTTCTTCCCAAGAGTAGGTTGGCCCCATGGACTTTTTGGCGAAGGCATCCCTATTCCTGATCTACCTTCTCCTCCTCCATGAGGATGAGAATCCGGGTGTTGCGCTACTCCCCGAACTGTTGGTCTTATTCCCATATGCCTTTTTGTCCCTGCCTTTCTAATTTTTCTCGTCTTCCATAAAACTCCACCAACCTGACCAATTGTCGCCGAACAGGCAAGAGGAACCTTTCTTAATTCTCCTGAAGGGAGTTTAATTTGAGCATATTTATCTTCTTTTGCCAAAACTGTAGCAAAACTACCGGCTGATCTTATTATCTGTCCTCCCTTCCCGGGAGTTAACTCAATATTGTGAATTTGTGAACCTATAGGAATTTTTTCCAACGGAAGATGATTCCCAACTTTTATCTCTGCCTTTGGTCCGGAAACTACTTCATCCCCAATTTTTAATCCTTCAGGCGCCAAAATATAGCGCCTTTCCCCGTCTTTATATTGCAAAAGAGCAATATTGGCGCTTCTGTTAGGATCATATTCAAAGGCAACTACCAAAGCAGGAATCCCTATTTTCTCTCTTTTGAAATCAACCTGACGAAGATATCTTTTTTCTCCTCCTCCTTGATGACGAACGGTTACCCGTCCGTCTGAATTTCTCCCTCCCTTTTTCTTAAGAATTTTAATTAAAGATTTCTCTGGTTCTAATTTGGTAATCATTTCCTCCCTCCTTTAATTTCTTTTTTTTCTTTTGGCAAAGGTTGAGTTTCCGTTTCAAAAATATCAATTTTTTGCCCTTTAGCAATCCGGACAATTGCTTTCTTGAAATTGGGCAATTGATACCTTTTCCTTGTACGCAATGCCCGTCTGATCTTTCCTTTAATATTTATCGTCCTTACTCTTTCTACCTTAACGCCAAAAACTTTCTCCACCGCTTTAGCGATTTGAGGTTTTGTTGCCTTTTTATCAACAATAAAGATATATTCCCCAAATCTTGAAGCAGCAAATGATTTTTCAGAAATTACTGGTTCTTTAAGAATTAACTCTTCTTCCATTTATCCTCCAAAGATTTTATGACTTCTTTAGCTAATAAAATTTTATTCGCCTTTAAAATCCGGTAAATATTTAAAGAATCAACATAAGATATTTCTAAAGATGGCAAATTCCCAAAAGCCTGAATTAAACTATCATTTTTTTTAGAAATAACTAAAAGAAAGTTTTTTTCTTTAGGGAAAAACTTCTCTAAAGCAGAAGCCGCCTCCTTTGTTTTTTTAAATTTTTCAATTCCATCAACTATCACTATTTTACCTTCTTTAGTCTTTGCTGAAAGAGCAGAAATTAGGGCTTTCATTCGCATTTTTTTAGGCAACAAAAGTTTATAATTCTGTTCGCCTCTCGGACCATGGGCCCGCCCTCCTCCTACAAATATTGGAGCAGATCTTGATCCATGCCGCGCCCTTCCTGTCCCTTTTTGACGATAAATTTTTGCTTTAGTCCGTTTAACTTCTCCTCTGGTTTTTGTTTTTGCGAAAGATTTTCTCTGATTAGCCAAATAAACCCTTACTGCCTGGGCTATTAATTTCAAGTTTGGCTTGACGCCAAAAATAGTTGCCGGTAAAGAAATCTTTTCTTTTTTTTCTTTCTGAAAATCTATCAAATTTGCAGAAACCATTAATTTTCCTCCTCCTTTTTATTTATTATTTTTTTGCTTTTTCTTATAACCAAAAGACCTTTCCTTACTCCTGGAACCAGCCCCTTAACTAAAAGTAAATTATTGCCTTCGTCAACTGCCAAAACTTTTAAATTCTTAATGGTTACTTTCTTCCCACCGGCTCTTCCTGCCATTTTTTTTCCTTTCAAAACTCTCCCTGGGGTGGTAGTTGATCCAATTGAACCTGGAGCCCTTTCCCTATCTGATTGTCCATGAGTCCGCGGTCCTCCAGCAAATCCCCATCTTTTAACTACTCCAGAAAAACCTTTTCCCTTCGAAACTCCAATAACATCGACAAAATCTCCTGCCTTAAAAATATCACCAACTCTAATTTCTTCTCCAATTTTAATTTCTTCACCTTCCGCTTCAACTTCTTTAAGAAAACGAGGGACTATCTTTAAACCAGCCTTTTTAATATGACCTAAAACCGGTTTTTTAACATTTTTTTCTTTTTTCTGCCCAAATCCCAATTGGACCTTCCTTTTTTTTATCTGAACCACAAAACAGGGGCCGGCTTTAATTTCGGTAACCGGAATTCGTCGGTTTTCAGAATCAAATCTCTGTGTTTGTCTTATCTTTTCTCCTAAAATTGCTCCAACCATTTTTTAATCAATAAAAAAGGTGCCGTTGGCACCCTAATAAAAACTTCTCGTGCCAATCTAAAAATATTCCTTAATTAAGGAAAATCACCTCCATTTAAATCGGGAAATATTATATAAAAATAAAGAGAAAAATGCAACAAAAGGGAAAAAACCTACATTTTAATTTCAATATCTACTCCCGCAGGAAGATCAAGATGTTGAAGGGAATCAATTGTCTTTTCGGTTGGATCCAAAATATCAATTAATCTTTTGTGGGTTAAAATTTCAAAATGTTCTCTTGCGTCTTTATCGGTATGGGGAGAAGTAGTAACAACAATTAATTTTTTTTCGGTAGGAAGGGGAATTGGGCCAGAAACTTTAGCACCAGAGGAAAAAGCCGCCTCTAAAATTTTATTAACGGCTTCATCAATAACTCGATGATCATAAGATTTTAAACGTACCCTAATTCTTCCTTTAGGCATTATTTAAAAATTAAGCAATAATCTTCGAAATCACTCCTGCTCCAACAGTATGCCCGCCTTCACGAATGGCAAATCTTAAACCTTCTTCCATTGCTACCGGCTGAATAAGTTTAATTTTCATCTTGGCATTATCCCCAGGCATAACCATTTCTACTCCTTCGGGTAAGGTTATCTCACCAGTGACATCGGTAGTTCGAATATAAAATTGAGGGCGATAACCCGAGAAAAACGGAGTGTGTCTCCCCCCCTCTTCTTTAGTTAAAATATAAACTTCGGCTTCAAATTCCGTATGAGGAGTAATTGTTCCTGGCTTTGCTAAAACTTGCCCTCTTTCTATTCCTTCTTTCTCAATACCCCTAAGTAAAACACCAATGTTATCTCCTGCTTGTCCCTCATCTAAAGACTTCCTAAACATTTCAATCCCGGTAACTACTGTTTTTTGGGTTGGTCTAATTCCTACGATTTCTACTTCATCATTTATTTTTACCTTTCCCCTTTCTACTCTTCCTGTTGCCACGGTACCTCTTCCTTTAATCGAAAAAACATCTTCAACAGGCATTAAGAATGGCTTATCTAAATCTCTTACGGGAGTAGGAATATACTCATCAACTGCTTTCATTAATTCTAAAATTGATTTTTCTCCCTCAGCATCTCCCTCCAAAGCCTTTAAAGCAGAGCCGCGAATGATAGGAATTTGATCTCCTGGAAATTGATATTTATTTAAAAGTTCACGAATTTCCATTTCTACCAAATCCAAAAGCTCAGGGTCATCAACCATATCAATTTTGTTTAAAAAAACTACAATTGCTGGCACATTAACCTGGCGCGCTAAAAGAATATGCTCTCTGGTTTGAGGCATCGGCCCATCAGGAGCAGAAACTACTAAAATTGCTCCATCCATCTGGGCTGCTCCTGTAATCATATTTTTAACAAAATCAGCATGCCCAGGGCAATCAATATGAGCATAATGTCTTTTTTCCGTTTCGTATTCGCAATGGTGGATATTAATAGTTACTCCGCGGGCTTTTTCTTCAGGGGCGTTATCTACTTCATAAAAATCTAAGGCTTTGGTAGGATTATTAGGCTGTTTTGATAAAACTTTAGTAATCGCCGCCGTTAGGGTAGTCTTCCCATGATCAACATGGCCAATCGTCCCAATGTTTACATGAGGTTTGGTTCTCTCAAATTTTTTCTTTGCTTCTTCTGCCATATTTTTAACTTAAAAAAGAGGTCAAGACCTCAAATCTTTTTGTATTTTACAGGCTTATTTTTATCTTGTCAAGTCCTTAAAAAATCAAAAGCAGTTAGGGTATAAATCTTCGTTATTTCAATTACGCTTTTAAGATCAACACATTCATTTTTTTCATCCATCCCCTCTCCATCGCAGCAAAAATTTAAAGCCGGAATTCCTTTTCCCATAAACACCTAATCAAGACCTTTTAGTCAGTATCTGTTCTTGAATGTTTTTGGGGACTTCTTCGTAATGAGATGGCTCCATATAATAAGATCCCCGACCTTGGGTTAAAGAACGCAAAGTGGTCGCATAACCAGGAATTTCTGCTAAAGGAACTAAGGCAGAAATTACTCTAACCGCCCCCCTGGCTTCAGAACCCAAAATTTGTGCCCGTCTAGAGGAAAGATCACCAATTACTGTCCCCATAAACTCCTCAGGAGTAGTTACTTCAAGTTTCATAATTGGTTCAAGTAAAGTTGGCTCAGCCTGTTTTACCGCAGACTGAAGAGCCAAAGAACCAGCGATCTTAAAGGCAATTTCCGAAGAATCAACCTCATGATAGGTTCCATCATAAACCGTTACCTTAATATCAGATAAAGGATAACCAGCCAAAACTCCTTTTTCCATTGCTTCTTTTACCCCTTTTTCCACCGCAGGAATAAACTCAGCGGGAATAGCTCCCCCTTTAATTTCTGATTTAAATTCATAACCTTCGCCCCTTCCTTTTGGCTCAACCCTCAAAAAACAATGGCCATACTGTCCTCGCCCTCCGCTTTGACGAATATATTTCCCCTCAGCACAAGCAGATTTTTTAATTGTCTCCCGATAGGCAACCTGAGGATTACCAGTGGTTGCTTCTACTCCAAACTCTCTCTTCATTCGATCTACTAAAATCTCCAAATGAAGTTCTCCCATCCCAGAAATTATTGTTTGTCCAGTTTCCGGATCAGATTTAATTTTAAAAGTTGGATCTTCCTCGGAAAGTTTTCCTAAGGCATAACCCAATTTTTCTTGATCGGCTCGGGTTTTTGGCTCAATTGCCAAAGAAATCACTGGTTCAGGAAATTTAATTGACTCAAAAAGAATAGGAAAGGCGGGATCAGATAAAGTATCACCGGTTGAGGTTTTGCTCAAACCAATAGCGGCAACAATTTCTCCAGCAAAAGCCTCAGAAATCTCCTCCCTTTTGTTAGCATGCATTAAAAGTAATCGCCCAATTCTCTCTGACTCATGACGGGTAACATTTAAAACCCCTGAACCTGCCTTAAGAGTTCCTGAATATATCCGAAGATAAGTTAATTTCCCAACATGAGGATCGGCTTGAACCTTAAAAGCCAAAGCAGAAAATGGAGCCTCATTCTTTGGCTCGCGAATTTCCTCGTTATTTGTTTTTGGATTAATTCCTTTAACCGGTGGGATATCCAATGGAGAAGGGAGAAAATCTACTATCCCATCCAAAAGCGGCTGCACCCCCTTATTTCGCAAAGAACTCCCGCAATAAACCGGAACCAACGAAAAAGAAATTGTTGCCTTTCTTAAGACTTCCTTTAATTCAGAAAGACTTGGTTCTTCTCCTTTTAAAAATTTTTCAATTAAATTTTCGTCTTGAGAACAAATCTCTTCAATTAATTTTCGCCGTGCCTCCTCGACCTCTTCTTTCATCTCTTGGGGAATTTCTCTCTCACTAAATCTTGTCCCCGATTCATCTTGATCCCAAATTAATGCCTTTTTTTCAAGAAGCAAAACCACTCCAGAAAAATTTTGTTCTTTGCCAATAGGCAAAGTTAAAACTGCCGGTTTTGCTAGAAGACGATTCTGAATCATTTCCACTGTTCGAGAAAAATTTGCCCCAAGTTTATCCATTTTATTAACAAAAACAATTCGTGGTACATTATATTTTGAAGCCTGATGCCAAACTGTTTCTGATTGTGACTGGACTCCTTCTTCGGCATCAAAAACAACCACCCCGCCATCTAAAACCCGAAGTGATCGCTCAACTTCAGCAGTGAAATCGACATGACCAGGAGTATCAATAATGTTTATCCGAACGTCTCGCCAAAAAGTAGTTACCGCTGCAGAAACAATTGTGATTCCCCTCTCTCTTTCCTGAGCCATCCAATCAGTAACAGTGGTTCCTTCATCAATATTCCCTAGTTTATAAGTCCTGCCCGTGTAAAAAAGAATTCGCTCGGTAGTGGTTGTTTTACCGGCATCAATATGAGCAATAATCCCAATATTCCGAACTTTTTCTAAAGGGACAATTCGTTCTTTAGTTATTTCAATTTTTGCCTGCTGCGCCATATTTAATATTTTAACATTTCCTCTCTAATTAAATATAAAAGACTGCCTTCTCCAAAGCAGTCGTTATCTTTGTGTTTATTTTAACAAAATTTAAGTCTTGGTGCAATACCTAACTTCTTTCAGGCGGGAAATAAGATAAATACACCATTCCGGTTCAAATTAAAAAATTTACCAAAAATTATTATATAATTTTATTTAATTAAGAAATGGCAGATCAATATCCATTTCAAAGAAACCAAGAATGGCAGATAAAACTTGAAAGATTGGGGATTAATCTTTTAAAACTTATTATTAATTTAATTAGAAAAATTTTAAAAATCATCTTAGATCTCCTCCGTCATAGTTGGAAAATGTTTTGGCATCCATCTGGCTAGTCTTTATGAAATTTAAAATAAAAAATTTTGACTGCCTCAGTAGTCAAAAAGTAGAAAAAGACGATAAGAAAAACTCCTAATAATTGAATAAATAACGGTCTTTTGAAATAAAAACTTTCGGCAAATGGGCTAAAAGGAATAATTAAGGTAGTAATAAAGGTTAAAAAGGACAAAACTAAAAAAATTGTCGCCGGGCTTTTGGCCTTTAAAAAGAAAAAACGGGTTCTTATTGAATAAATAAAAACAACCTCTGTTAAAATACTTTCTATAAACCAAAGAGTTTGAATTATTCTTTCCTCCGAATTCCGATAGAAAAAAAAGAAAACAAAATCAAAAAATGAACTAATTATCCCTAAAATAATTATCAAAATTGCCGTTTTATTTAAATTCAAACTCTGAGGAGATTTTATTTCTTGTTCATCAACATTATCTAAGGCAACACCCATTAAAGGAAAATCGCTTAGAAGATTAACTAAAAGGACCTGATTTGGCATAAGAGGCAAAAAGGGAATAAAAAGGGAAATTACTGCCAATGCATAACAATTACCAAAATTACTAGAGAGGGTATAGCGAATATATTTAATTACATTAAGAAAAGTTTTTCTTCCTTCCTCAATTCCATCAATAATTAACCCAAGATCTTTCTCAAGCAAAACTACATCGGCTGCCTCTTTTGCAACATCTGAAGCCCGATCAACTGCAATCCCTACCGTGGCCGCCTTTAAAGCCGGAGCGTCATTTATCCCGTCTCCTAAAAAACCAACAGAAAACTTTTTCCTTAAGATATTAACAATTCGAAGTTTTTGTTCAGGAGTAACTCTGGCAAAAATCTTTGAGGAAAAGATAACCTCCTCGGCCTCCTTTTCATTTAATCTTTCAAGGTCAAACCCAGAAATTACTCGTTCATCTTTTTCTATTAAAGAAATTTTTCTGCCAACCATTAAAGCAAGTTCGGGGGTATCGCCAGTTAAAATTCTTACATCTAAACCAAGTTTTCTTGCCTTATCTAAGATTTTTTTAACGCCAGGTTTTAATGAATCAACAAAGGAAACAAACCCAACAAAATAAAAATCATTCCTCTCCTCTTCTTCTTGAAAATCCCTCCCTTCTTTAATTCTTTTAAAAGCCAAAGCATAAACTCTTTTCCCCGCCTTTCCTTCTTCTCTAATTTTTAATTCAAAATTTTCCCTCTCTTTTGAAGAAAGAATACTTAATCTCAAAATTTCTTCTGGCGCTCCCTTTATAATCATTAAAATCTCCCTCCCTTTTTTAACTACTACCGCCTCTTTTCTTTTTGAGGCATCAAAAGGAATTCTCAAAACAAGACGCCAATTTTCTTCTTTAATTGCCCCTTTTACCGTCTTTAATAAGGCTTCATCAAAATGATTTCTTAATTTTCCTTTCCTGTCCTTTTCCCCAACAGTTGAGGCTAAAAACAACCGCCAAAAAAGTTTTTCATCCTTAGCCCAAATTCGACTAATTTCCAAAGCATCCTGAGTAAGAGTCCCAGTTTTATCAACACATAAAATCTTAATATTACCAAAATCATCTAAAGAAGAAAGTCTTTTAACTATGGCTCCTTTTTTAGCCATTTTAGCCGCTCCAGAAGAAAGAGTAACCAAAACTACCGCCGGTAAGGCTTCGGGGACAATCCCCACCCCTAAAGCAGAAATAAAAAGAAGAAGTGCGGGGATATCTGTTCCAAAACCCTTAAAAAGAATGTTGCCCAAAAATACTAAAAAAAGAGTAAGTACTACTAATTTCATAATAAATCGACTAAGAACTTTAATATCCTCCTCCAAAACACTAGAAACTTCATCTCCGCTAGCCAGCCGGGCAATTTGGCTAATCCTTGTCTGACCCCCCTTCTTAATAACTATCCCTTCACCTGAACCTGATAAAACTTCAGTGCCGGCAAAAAGAATATCGCCTTTGTTTTTCTCGACTGGCTTTGATTCCCCAGTTAAAATTGCCTCATCAACCAAAAAACCCTGGGAAGATAAAAGTTTTAAATCGGCGGGAATAATATCTCCCCTTTCTAAAATAACCAAGTCATCAGAAACTAAATCCTCCTTTTTAATTTCCTGAATTTGGCCATCTCTTTTTACCCAAACTCTATAAGAAATAAGATTTTCAAGTTTTTCAATAATTTTTTGATGACGAAATTCCTGGAGAAAACCTAAAAAGCCAGTAATCCCCACAATTAAAAAAATGGTTATTACTTGATGAATCTCTCCTAAAATAAGGGAAATTAAAGCCGAACCAAAAAGAAGAAAGATAAACCAACTTTGAAATTGCCTTAGAAATAAATAAATAAAACTAGTTTTCCTTCTGGGAATTAAATTTTTCCCCTCTTTCTTAAGCCTTTTTTGGGCCTCAACTGAAGTTAACCCCTCCATTATTTATAAATTATATAGTCCAATTTAAATTTTCTGATCTTTTAATTTTCCTAAAAAAATAATAAAATAAACCAGAAGATGGATAAAAAACTACCCTATAAAAAATTACTCTTCAAAAACAAACTAAAAATTATTCTCTATCCAATGAATTCTGTCAAATCAGTATTTGTTCTTGCCTATCTAAGAAGTGGGGGAGTCTACGAAAAAGGAAATCAAAAGGGAATTTCCCATTTTATAGAACATCTTTGTTTTTTAGGAACAGAAAAATATTCTTCCTCTTTTAAAATCTCAAAAATCTCCCATAATTTAGGTGCCAGCCTTAATGGAAGGACTGAAAGATTTAAAACTCAATATTGGATTAATCTCCCCTATATTAATTTAAAAAAAGGAATTAACCTTCTTTATCAAATCATCTTTAAGCCTCTTTTGCTTGAGGAAAATATCCAAAAAGAAAAAGGCGTTGTTTTGTCAGAATTTTATGATTTTTGGTACAATCCTGATCAAAAATTTGGATACGAAATTTGGAAAAGGAGATTTGAAAACAAAAATCATCCTTACAATTATCCTGTTTTAGGCAATCCCCAAACAATCTCAAACTTTAAAAAAGAAATGGTAGTTTCCTGGAGAAAAAAATACTATAATCCAAAAAACCTTATCCTTACTATTGCCGGAAACATAAATCCGAAAGAAACAATAAAAATTCTTGAGGAAAATTTTGGGGAGGAAAAAGAAGGAGAAAAAGTCAGAGAACCAATTTTTAAAAAAATCAATTACTCTAACTTCTGTTTATATCATCAAGAAGATCCCCGTCCCCAAATTAAATTTGCTTTAACCTTTCCTGCTTTTGGTTGGAAAAAAATCTCCAGAAAAATGCGAATAGCGACAAATCTACTTAATTATATATTGGGAGGAGGGGTAATTTCTCGTCTTTTTCAAAGATTAAGAGAAAAAGAAAAAATTGTCTACCGAATAGAAAGTGATTTTGTACTTTATCCATGGATGGGAAATCTTGAAATTTGGGGTTCAGTCTCCGAGGATAAACTTGTTTTGGCAATGAGAATAATAAAAGAAGAAATAGAAAAAATACTTAAAAAAGGAATTAAAGAAGAAGAAATAAAAATTGTCAAAAATTTCTTATCTGCTTCAAATTTAATGCATTTTGATAGTCCTTTAAATATCGCCTACTTTCTTGCTTCTCAAGAGTTTAATGATAAAGAAATTTGGCTACCAGAAAGATATATTGCTGAGGTAAAAAAAATCAAAAAAGAAGATCTTCTTGATTTGGCCAAAAAAATTTTCAATTATTCCAAAATAAATATCGGGCTTTTGGGAAAAATTAATCCCCAAACATTAAAAGAGGTTAAAAAAATTTTTAAATAAATAAAAAACTACCACCTAAAGTGGGCAAAAGCCTTGTTTGCTTCAGCCAGACGATGAACTTCCTCTTTCTTTCTCACCGCTCCCCCTTCTCCTTTGGCAGCATCAATTATCTCCGCACAAAGTTTCTCTGCAAAGGTGTGGTATTCCTTGTTTGGCCGACTTCTTGCGGCTAAAATCAACCAGCGAATTGCAAGGGAAATTTGCCTTTCTCCCCGAACTGGCATGGGAACTTGGTAGGCTGCCCCTCCGATCCTCCTTGGGCGAACTTCCATTTGAGGTTTAATATTCTCCAAAGCCTGATTAAAAACTGAAAGAGGATCCTTCTTTTCCCTTTCTTCAATTAACTTAAGAGCCTGATAAACTTGTCTTTGGGCAACTGTTTTCTTGCCAGATATTATTGATCGATTTATTAATTTCGCTACAAGAACCGATTTATATAAAGGATCAGGGGCAATCTCTCTTTTTTTGATTTCTTTTTTGCCTCTAGGCATTTTTTAAAACCTTTCTTTTAAACAGTTTGATTCGCAACAGAAGTTTCTCTTACTGTTGCTTTAGTTGTTTTCTTAGTTCCATATTTTGATCTTGCTTTTTTACGTCCAACTACTCCTCCGGCATCATATTTACCTCGGACAATATGATATTTTACTCCCGGCAAATCCTTAACTCTCCCTCCTCTAACCAAAACAATTGAATGTTCAGCCAATTCATGGCCTATCCCTGGAATGTAGGCGGTAATTTCTTGCTTGTTGGAAAGTCTAACTCTGGCTACCTTTCTTAAAGCCGAATTTGGTTTTTTGGGAGTCATTGTCTTAACCAAAAGCACAACCCCTCTTTTGAAGGGGCTTTTTACCTCCTTTATCTTCCCTTCTTTGACATTAAAAAATTTTCTTAACGCCGCTACTCGAACCTTTTCTTTAATTTTTTTTCTTCCTTTACGAACTAATTGATTAATGGTTGGCATATCTTGGAAATTTTACCATAATTCCAAATTCTCCGCAATTCAAAAAGGCATTACTCAAGTTTGGCTCTTTCAGGAGTAACAGGAATAAGTCTCCCAATAATTACGTTTTCTTTAAGTCCCAAAAGTTTATCTTCTCTACCTTGAACTGCAACATCAGCCAAAACGTTAGTTGTCTCCTGAAAAGAAGCGGCAGAAAGCCAAGACTCCGTATTTATGGCTGTTCTAGTTAAACCTAAAATAACTATCTGGCCGGTTGCAGGCTGCCCTCCTTTATTTTTAATTTGTTCGTTCTCCTCCTCAAACCTAATTTTATCAACTAACTCCCCAGGCAAAAGGGTAGTATCTCCTGGCAAACCAACCCTTATTTTTTCACTCATCTTCCTTACCACCACCTCAAAATGTTTATCATGAATAGAAATTCCCTGTGATTCGTAAACCTTCTGAGTTTCTGAAATCAAATAGCCCTGGGCCTCCCTAAGGCCTCTAACCCTTAAAATTTCTCTAACATCTAAAGCCCCAGAAGCCAATTGGGTCCCTGGAGAAACTAGCTGTCCCTCCGAAACTCTCAATGTTGAAGTAAAGGGAACAACGTATTCTCTTTCTTCTGATGGTTTTTTGCCAATACTTTTTATTTTTACCTTCCAACCTTCCTCTGTTTCTACTATAGAAACCTTCCCCCCAATTTCTGCCAAAGGAGAAATAATCTTTGGTTGTCTCATTTCTAAAAGTTCCTCAACGCGGGGAAGTCCCTGAGTTACGTCTAAACCTACTACTCCAGCAGAATGTTTTGTCTTTAACGTCAATTGGGTGCCCGGCTCACCAATTGATTGAGCAGCAATTACCCCAACAGGCGTTCCCACCTCAACCATTTTCTTATTAGAAAAATCCCAACCGTAACACTTACTACAAACTCCATATTTAGTTTTACAAGTTAGGGGAGACCGAATAACTACCCTTTCGACGTTGAAATTTTCTAAAAGTTTAACATTTTCTTCATTTAACTCTTCCCCTCTTTTTAAAATTATTTTTTTAGATTTTGGATCTTTTACATCCTCAGCCAAAATTCTTCCTAGAATTCTAAACGAAAATGTTTTTTCTCTCTCTCTTGTTTTTTCAATTACTATTCCTTCTTCCGTTCCACAGTCTTCTTCGCGAACAATGACATCATGAACAACATCAACTAATCTTCGAGTTAAATACCCAGCATCAGAGGTTTTAATTGCCGTGTCGGTTAAACCCTTTCTTGAGCCACGAGCAGAGGTAATATATTCAAAAACTGAAAGACCTTCTCTGAAATTTGATTTAGTCGGCAAATCAACAATTCTTCCTAAAGGATCAACCACCAAGCCTCTCATTGCTGAAAGCTGTTTAATCTGATCCCGTGAGGCGCGGGTAGAACCCGAATCAACAATAACTCTAATTGAGGAATCTTGAGGTAAAAGTTCCCATGTCGAATCAGCCAAAACTTCCGTAACTTCCATCCAAACATCTCGAACCAATCTTTTCTTTTCCTCACTGGTAATCAATCCTTGCTTAAAATTTTCTTCAATTTCGGCAACTCGCTTATTTGCCTCGGCAACGATCTCTGGTTTTCGGGGATTTAATACGCAGTCAAAAACAGAAACAGAAACACCGGAAATAGTAGAAATTGCAAATCCTAAATCCTTTAAATTATCAATCAATTTAATTACCTCTTCGTTGGAATAAAGCTGAAAGGCGCGGGTAATTAAAGACTTAATCATCGATGCGCGGATAGTTTCGTTAATAAAACGCAACCCCTCAGGCAGAACCTCATTAAAAATAATTCTCCCTACCGTAGTCTCCACAATCTCCTTCCCCATTAAAACTTTAATCTTTTCTTGGAGAAAAATTTTGCCTGTTTGATAAGCCAAAACTGCTTCATCTGAATTGGCAAAAATTTTTAGTTCTTGATTTTCTGATGGCAAAGCATAGGTAAGATAAAAAATTCCTAAAGCCATCTCTCGATTAGGAACAACAATTGGCGAACCATCGGCTGGTTTCAAAAGATTTTTATCAGGCATCATTAAAAGTTTTGCTTCCTCCCTTGCCTGGGAAGATAAAGGTACATGTACTGCCATTTGATCTCCATCAAAATCAGCATTATAACCAGCGCAAACACAGGGATGAATTCTAATCGCATTTCCCTCAATTAAAATTGGATAAAAAGCCTGAATCCCCAACTTATGCAGAGTGGGAGCCCGATTTAAGAGAACAGGATGATCTCTAGTTATCTCTTCTAAAATATCAAAAACCTCAGGCGGACGATGTTCAAGGATATTTTTAGCCGATCTTACATTTGGAGCAAGACCTCGCAAAATCATCTCTCTTAAAACATAAGGCTTAAACATCTCTAAAGCCATTTCCTTAGGAAGACCGCACTGATTAAGTTTTAACTCAGGACCAACAACGATGACACTTCTCCCTGAATAATCAACTCTTTTCCCTAAAAGATTTTGCCTAAATCTTCCCTGTTTCCCTCTTAGCATATCAGAAAGAGATCTAAGGGGCTGGACATTCCTTCTGCCTTTTGGCTTCCGGGCGCTTGAATCAATCAGAGAATCTACCGCCTCCTGAAGCATTCTTTTTTCATTACGGAGAATTATTTCAGGAGCCCCCAAATCAATAAGATGTTTAAGTCTATTATTTCTATTGATAACCCGCCGGTATAAATCATTTAAATCAGAAGTAGCAAATCTTCCACCGGTTAACTGAACCATTGGGCGGAGATCCGGAGGAATAACAGGCAAAATCCGAATTATCATCCAAGAAGGATCAATTCCCGCCTTTTTAAATCCTTCAATCAATCTAAGTCTTTTTGCCGCTTTTAAGTAGCGCTGGCCAGTGGTTTTTGACATTTCCTCTCGAAGTTCAGAAGACAGTTTATTTAAATCAATTTTTTGGATTACCTCAAGTAAAACCTCGGCCCCCATTCCAACCTTAATAAAAGAAGAAGCGCCATATTGACTAAGTTTTTGATATTCATCTTCGGTAAGTAAACTTAAATACCGAAGAATTTTGATCTTTTCTATCAGATTTTGATAAACTTCTTTGGCTCTTTCCTCTTCTAAAATTTGCTCATCGCGAACGTTTTGAATATTCTGTTTGGTCTTAAACTCCATCTCTTCTAAAGCCAGCGAAAGAGCTTCTTTATTTTTAATCTTTTTCTTTATTTCTTTCTTTTGAGATTCCGCCTCCTTTTCAATCTTTTTTATCTTTTCTTCGGCTGCCTTTTTAATCTCTTTAATTTTTTCTTCTAATCCTTTTTCAAGTTTTAAAATTGCTTCTTTTTTCCCTTTATAATCGATATCCTTAATCAAATATTGAGCAAAATAAATCACCTGTTCCAACGCCCTTGGAGGAATATCCAAAAGCAAAGAAAGTTTTGAGGGAGCACCTTTAAAAAACCAAATATGAGCACAGGGAGCGGCTAAAGTTATATGACCCATCCTCTCTCTTCTCACTCGAGATTGAGTTACTTCTACACCACATTTATCACAGATAACTCCCCGGTATCTTATTCTTTTATATTTTCCACAATAACACTCCCAATCTTTAGTTGGTCCAAAAATCCTCTCGCAAAATAATCCGTCTTTTTCTGGTCTTAGGGTTCGATAATTTATTGTCTCGGGTTTGGTAACCTCACCCTTTGACCAAGACTTAATCTCCTCTGGAGAGGCTAAACTAATTTTAAGACCTTTAAAATCGAAAATATTTTTAAACTCCATTTTCCTCCTTTATCTCCTCAACTTCCATTGGGCTTTCTGGCGAAAGCAACTCTTCATTTTTAACAACCACATCTGCTCCTGCTGCCTGAGCCAATTCCTCTGCCTCTTTCCCAATTTCTTCTTCGATCATCTTCTCTTCCTTTTTCTCAATCACTCCCGTAGGAACAACGGAAAGACAAAGACTGTTTAATTCTTTAACTAAAACCTTAAAAGATTCAGGAACCGAAGATTGAGGAATGTCTACCCCTTTAACAATTGCTTCAAAAGCCTTACCTCGCCCTATTACATCATCTGATTTAATAGTAAGCATCTCTTGGAGAGTATGCGCTGCTCGATGAGCCTCTAGAGCCCACACCTCCATCTCTCCCAACCTTTGTCCACCCATTTGGGCTTTTCCTCCAAGGGGCTGCTGAGTAACTAAAGAGTATGGCCCGGTTGAACGAGCGTGAGTTTTATCTTCAACCATATGAATTAACTTCATAACATACTCTATTCCCACCACTACCTTTCGATGATAAGGTTCGCCAGTTCGACCATCATAAAGAGTAACTTTCCCGTCTACCGGCAACCCCACCTTTTTAAGTTCCTCGCAAATTAAATCCTCAGGAATTTTTTCAAAAACAGGAACGGCAAATTTTTTATTTTGCAAAAGGGCAGCAAATCCTAAATGGGCTTCTAAAAGTTGCCCTAAATTCATTCTCGCCAAAACAGAAAGAGGGGAAATTATAATATCAATCGGCGTCCCATCTTCAAGATAAGGCATATCTTCTTGGGGAACAATTTTAGAAATTACTCCTTTATTTCCGTGTCTCCCCGCTAATTTGTCTCCAGCCACAATTTTTCTAATCTGGGCCACCTTGACAATTACTTTTTTGTTCGTCCCCGGTTCAAGTTCATCACCTTTTTCTCTATCCAAAATTTGAACATCAATAACAATTCCTTTTTCTCCATGAGGCATTCTTAGCGAGGTGTCTCTAACATCACGAGCCTTTTCTCCAAAAATTGCCCGAAGAAGTCTTTCCTCGGCCGTTAATTCTGTTTCTCCTTTTGGAGCAATTTTCCCAACCAAGATATCATTTGGACCAACTTCTGATCCAATGACTACAATTCCGTCTGCGGCAAGATGGGCTAAATCCTGCTCTGAAACATTAGGAATATCTCTTGTCAGCTCCTCAGGACCTAATTTTGTATCCACTACTGCCGCTTCGTACTCCTCAATAGTAATTGAAGTCAAGATATCTTCGCGAACAAGCCTATCAGAAATAACAATTGCGTCTTCATAACCTAAACCTTCATAAGTACAATAAGCAATCAAAAGATTCTGCCCTAGAGCAAGTTCACCATTTTCAGTTGCCGGACCGTCAATTAAAAGATCTCCCTCAGAAACATCATCACCTAAAGAAACACATGGTCTCTGAGAATAACACGTTGATCCAGGATTAGTTCTTAAAAATTTATCCAAGAAGTAAATTTCATCTCTTCCTTCAATTTTAATTTTTTCATTTGCTGTTTCTTCAATTTCTTCTTTTTTTGGCTTTTTCGAAAGTCTAACTACAATTTTATTTGCATCTACATAAATTACCTTTCCTGAATGTCGAGCCCGAACTACCCGTCCCATTGCTTCAGCCACTGTTTTTTCCATTCCTGTCCCAACAATTGGCGCTTTTGGTTTAATTAAAGGAACGGCTTGGCATTGCATATGGGTCCCCATCAAAGCCCGGTTGGCTTCATCATTAGCCAAAAAGGGAATTAAAGAAGCAGAGACACCAACAATTTGCCGCGGCAGAAGATCAATGAAAGAAACCATCTCCACCGGCGCCTCTGAGAATTCGCCTTTATATCTTACTGGTACCCAAGAATCAAGAATAAAGCCATCTTTGTCAATATTGATTCCTGAATGAGTTATATAATATTCTTCTTCATCATCTGCTTGAAGATAAACAATTTCTTTGCTCACACGCATTTTCACTTCCCCATTTTTCTTAACCTTTTCTACCTTCCTATAGGGAGTTTCTAAAAAACCATATTCATTAATCCGCGCATATAAAGCCATATAGGTAACCAAACCAATATTTGGTCCTTCAGGAGAACGAATTGGACAAATACGCCCATATTGGGAAGAATTTATATCTCGAATTGAAAAGGAAGCCCTTTCCCGCGTAATCCCCCCAGGCCCCATCACCGTAAGTCGACGAAGATTGTCTATTTCTGATAAAGGATTAGTTTGATCTAAAATTGTAGAAAGTTGATTTGATCTGTAAAATTCGTTAATTGAAGCAATTAGAGGTCTGGCGTTAACAAACATTGCCGGGGTTGCTGATGAATCTGCTCCAGTCAGGCTCATCTTTTCCTTAATGGCTCTTTCTAAACGGAGAAGGCCGGGCCTAAAAGCTACTTGACAAACTAATTCCCCAACTCTTCTTACTCTCCGGTTTGCTAAATGGTCAATATCATCAGTTTTTCCTTCACCAGTTTGAAGTTTTGCAAGATAAGAAATGGTGGCAATGACATCTTCTATTTTTAAAACCCAATTTTCTGGAACGTTAGGTAAAGAAAGTCCAAGACGCTTATTTAACTTATAACGCCCAACATTCCCCAAATCATATCTTCGATGATTTAAAAACATGTTATAAATAAGTTCTTTGGCATTATCTAAAATAGCCGGCTCTCCTGGTCTCATTTTCCGGTAAAGCTCAAGCAACGCTTCCTCTTTACTTTTAGTTAGATCTCTTTCAAGAGTAGCAAAGATGAACGCCGACTGCTCCTTAGAAAGAGAAGAAAATTGAGAAATAATTTCTTCATCTGAATTTAAACCAAGGGCACGAAGGAAGGTAGTTGCCGCAAATTTTCTCCTTCGATCAATCCTTACGGAAATAACATTATTTCTCCCAACAAAAAATTCAAGCCACGCCCCACGAATAGGACGGACTTCTGCCATATAAAGCATTCTCCCTGTCGCTGGATCAACTTCGCCAGTAAAATAAACACCAGGAGAACGAACAATTTGATTAACCACTACCCGATCAATACCATTAATAACAAAAGTTCCCTCGGGAGTCATTTGGGGAATATCGCCAAGAAATACTTCCTGAGAAACTTCTTTTCCTGTTTGCTTATTAATAAGTTTAGCCCAAACTCTTAAGGGAGCATCATAACTTAAACCCTTTCTCCTTGCTTCAGAAGGAGTCCTTGATGGTTTATCGAAAAAATAATCCCCAAACTCCAAAATCCAATTCTTTCCGCTAAAATCTTCAATTGGAGAAATCTCCCAAAGAGCCTCTTTTATTCCTTCTTTTAAAAACCACTGCCAAGATTCACGCTGAACTAAGGATAAATCTAAAGGAGGAAGATCCTGATAAGTCTTACCCCAAAAAATCCTTGGGGGAATTTTTTTGCTAATCATTTTTAAACGACAAAAATTGGCGTAAAAAAAATACGCCTAATTTTCAAAAATAGACTTACAATGCTTAATACCATAATTTTTCTTTCTTGTCAAGTTCTCCTTAATGCTTCAAGACTTTTAATACACTCTCAATAACTTCTAATGGTGTTTTAAGTCCGATTCCAAAATGTG
>Ga0209102_1000734_pt1 | contig 20306 bp, 22 predicted proteins | sample ConPoolayeHmetaG_FD_185483 | JGI IMG/M metagenome (GOLD analysis project Ga0209102, IMG submission 185483) | Hot spring microbial mat communities from California, USA to study Microbial Dark Matter (Phase II) - Cone Pool mat layer H metaG... ...
ATATTGGTTAATTATGCAGTTGGTTAAAACAAAGTTTGTTCTACTGTCTGCGTGAACTTCTTTTAGAGTGCAGTTTGAGATTAAAACCTCAGTAGGGTCCCAAGCATAAATTCCATGAAATGTGGAATTTGACGCGGTAATGCTGGAGGATTGTTGAGTGCTTATGTATGAATGCTCACATGTGGAGTTAGATAGTTTAATCGAAGATTTACTGAAAAGCGAAAACTCGATATATTCGCTGGTGAATAGCCCATTGATTTCTGCTGTGCTGTTACCCCAGAAATTTACGTCCAGAGCATAATTGTTTGTAAGTATCGAAGCATTCTCCACGATTAAACGTGGGTTGCCGTCAACTGGATTTTGGAAAGTCATGCTAAATTGGTTATGAGCTGTTTGTGTGAAATTCAATGTGGCATTTCGCAATATCAATGTTGCATTTTCTTTAACGATTATGCTTCCATTTATGTTGAATTCGCCTTCAATAGTATACACATCATTATCGTCGAGAATTAGGTCTCCCTGATAAATCAAAGTTATATGGTAACACCTAATTATCCTATCAGCTTTGTCGCCGTCACCATTCAAGTCTTCATCTACACTGCTTTCATAAGTGTAGAACGCAATCATGTCTGCATCAACAGACGCATAATAGCCTACAGCAGATGTGCAAAAAGTAGCTCCAGTCGAGATGTCGTAGTATCTGATGACATTATCATCAAGGCTTCCGTCACCATTCAAATCCTCGCCAAAATCGGGTTCCCAAGTTTCAAAGGCAATCACGTTACCTTTCACGCATGGAAACGTGCCATAAACAGCAGTATTGGTGATTGTGCCTGAAGAGATGTTATAATACCGAATTATTCGGTCACTCATGTCTCCATCTTCATTTAAGTCCTCACCAATATCGTATTCGGATGTATAGAACGCTATAATATTATCATTGATTGAAACCTCGTGACCCACAGCAGCAGTATTAGTGATAGTCGCCGTTGACATGTTATAATATCTGATTATACTGTCCACAGTGTCACCATCGCCGTTTAAGTCAATGCTATCCCATTCTTCCCATGTTTCAAATGCAATAATGTTGCCGCTTTTGGATGCATATGCACCCAGAATTGTAGTAGCATTAAAGGTTAACCCAGTTGAAACATTATAATACCAAATAAAGCGGTCTATGCTATCACCATCTTCATTCAAATCCTCGCCAAATCCCCCTTCGGACACGGTGAATGTTATTATGCCATTGTCAACTGCCACATCATAACCTACCTCGCCTGTATTGTTAGTGGTACCAGAAGCAATATCGTAGTATCTTATCACGGTGTCATCCATGTCCGTGTCATTGTTCAAATCCTCAGCAACGCTAAATTCATCAGTCAAGAATGCTATAATGTTGCCTCCAATTGCAGGCTCATAGCCCACAGCAGTCGTATTAGTGGTAATGCCAGATGACACATTATAATACCTAATCACATCATCCAGCTGGTCTCCGTCTCCGTTCAAGTCAACGCCGACTTCTCCCTCATATGTGTAGAAGGCTATTATGCCATTGTCAAATGATTCAGCAGCAACAACCTCTCCAACAACACCCGTATTAGTAGTCTGTGCAACAACAGTAAAACGTAAAATGGAAGTCAGAATCAAAAAAGAAAATAAAATTACTTTAACCAACTTCATCATAACACACCGTACTTCATTTTGCCATTTCAGTTTTTATAATTTACGGAAGAAAAATCCGATTCTGAATAACTGTAAAGAAAACAGAGTGTGGTTATGGCTTTGCTGTGTCAACAAGTTTTTGAAGCCAAACCATGACGGCTGTTGGACCAACAAGCGCAGTATAAACGTCAAAAGTCATGCCAGCCACATCCAAGCCTAAAGCAGAAAAAACGCCGATGGCTACTGTTCGCAGAAACTTTTTCCAACTGAAAGCCTTATCCTGCGCAGCATACCCCAAAAAAGCATAGACAAGCGCTGCACACACACCTAAACCAACATTTAACACATTCATGGCCTATTTTCACCTCCTTTTAGTCGCATTTTCCCGCCTCCACGAAAGGCGCTCGTATTTGGCTTTTGAAAAGAGGAGAAAGGAGAAGCAAAAACAAGCATCATTTTGCACCTTCCATGGAGGTTTCGGGCTACGTTTTCTCCCATAATTCCCAACCAAATTTTATGGCATTCTTGCGAAACTCCTCATGCCTAATCAAACCCAACTCTGCCGCCTTCAGCATATCAGCCATGGCAATTTCAGGCGACTTTTCAGAACCCCAGTTTAGTCTAACTTGTGCTTCTGCAGGATTAAATCCAGCTTGCGCTAAGACTGTGTTAAAAATTTCATGTTCAACTTGACGCTTAATATACCGCTGAATAGGCTTAATCAACATTGACTGCAATTCCAACGCGGCTTTTGCAGAAGCTTCGGTGAATCCAGGCGTGCTAAACAATCGTGGCAAGGGTGTTTCACAGCCAAGATAAAACTGATTTATGATGTGGTCAATGTAATATTCGAAGCGTGCTCTTGGGTCTAATGTTATGGGTTTTATGTCGCCCTTCCCATTATAAAACAGCCAAGCGCCTTCTTCACTGCGGTTTTTTATTGCCTTTTCAAATTTTTGAATAGTTTCCTCATCAGCCTTCTCAAGCAAAGCCAAAACATCAGGTCCCGCATATTTCTCGAATATTTTTGGCATTATACGCTCTATTTTGGCTTTCATCCAAGCATAAGCTGGACGCCTATCAGAGTGAAAGATAAGCGAATGCAAAAGCACTTGTAAAACGCCGGTTCCGAAACCAGACAAGCCGAAACAGTTTATCCGCCAATGAATTAAGGCTTCAGACTTAAGGCTTTCACTGGCATAGGTCTGCTTTAGCTTGTAGCCTTCAACTTTGTAAGGAATTCTTAAGCCACTGTTCGGCAGAAAACTTTGCTCAACACGCTCTACAGCATCCACAGGAAGCCTATGCAATTTCACAAGTCTTTCAGGAGTAATTTTAAGCCAAAAATCATTTCCACATGCAATCAGCAAACGTGCCATATCGCAAAGCAAAGCATCCAAGTTAACATGCTCATTAAACTGGTCCACATTCTCTTTGGCTTCTTTAGCATGCGCATAATCCTTGTTAACTGTAGTGTAGAAGCCCATGCCAACTGCTGAAGCCGCAAGTAAATCAACACTTGCTTTGCACGCTGGGTCCCTCTCATAAAGCCTTACAACATCAGCAAGTGGAACACTTGGCGTCTCATAAACTATTGCGGTTTGCGAAACGGCATAGCCGCTTCTTATTTTAGGAGAAAAAGCTTCAAGTAAACGCTTTAGAACAATGCTCATTGCAAGCCCTCCAGAAACTTGAGCCCTTTTTCAGTAATCAGGTATGGAGCACGATGGGTCGGTTCACTTTTCTTTATGTAGCCATTCTGAACCAAATAGCGAAAAATGCCTTCAAAAGTCGCATGCGTCCCAGCTTTTCGCACTGTTCGCTTCTCAAGCTCTGTTCTGCAAAGATTTTGCCTACTAAGCTCATGCAACACGGTTCTTGCAAGATTTAATCTTTCATCCAACCTTCTCATGCAATTCAACCTCTACGGGCTTCTGCTTACTAAAAAATGGGGGAGAATGAAACGTGCAAATCATTAGCACATCAAAGTCATGTTTGCTATCAAGTGCATATGTTTTAGAGGCGGAATCAGGCGTGTATTGCGTCATTTCGGCACCGCATATTGGGCAATATTGCCAACAATCGCATGTAACAATGTCGCCTTGACGTTCTGAATAGAAAATTTTTCCACAGTTGGGGCATTTGCCTTCAAACTTTACCATTTTTCATCATCCAAAACTGTGGCTTACAGTGAAGTGCTAATGTTAATCATCTTAGCCACTGCTTTGCTTCGTAAGATACCTAAGCCAAAGCGTGTGGTAGCCCTAACACCGAACTCGCCAATTCGTGGGTCTTCCCAATCTTCAACAGTCACATCTCTTCGCAGAAGCATGATAGCAGCCACACGGGTGTCTATTGCATAGGCTGTTCCATTAGGCACTAAAGTGCTGGCTAAGACTTTCATTCCAAGAACACTGCCAATGATGCCATGTTCAAGGTCAACCTGCTCAGAAGGTAAATACTGTGCATGAATGAATTTGTCGTCGCTTAAAAGCTGATGTAACTGAATCTCATTGACTGCGAGCACTGTGGGGCGCCAATTCTCGCCTCTAATGGCATTATGAAGCTTCAACAGTCCAGACCAGTTTAAAGTTGCTCCACCATTGTCGATTGGTGCGCCGCCAGCCAAATCTGCATTTGCAATGGCGCCATATAAGTCTAATATTTTGTTTGTTTCAGTTTCGCCTAAAGCCCTTCCAACCTTTTCAATCATGCTATCCATAACATTCCATGTGGCGTCTTCAAGAAACTCTCTGGTCCATTCTTCAGAAGCTTCTGCAATAATGTTTGTGTAAACGTCAACTGTGCCGATTTTCTTTCCGCTTAATCTTGAAAATGCCCCTTCAGCATAACGGTAAGCAATAGCCTTCTCATCAAGTGGAAACCTTTCCATGCTCTCTGTTGTAGGTCTAACTGTGATTATGTCTCTGCCAATCATTTCAGGGTTAGCTGCTTCCACAAGTGTGTCATGCATACGTCCCAAAGCACCAGTCATATCACTGAACAAACGTTCCTTAAGTCCCATCTCACAGTAGCGCTTCAGAAAAGGATGCACAACAGCCTTATGCTTCAAATCCTCTACAAGCTGCTTAAACTCAATGTCTGATTGCATGAGACTTTCAAAAAGTTTAGGCTTCATAGCAAATCACTTCCCAACCACAATGAAAATTAGGTCATCAGCAGTAGAAGCAGACTCGAGAGCAAAACCAAGCCTACGTGCATAATAAATCGTGTACTGTGCCGTTCCACCTTCATTCACTGCTTGGTCCGTTAGCTGAAGCACTCGTTTAGAAGCATCTGCGCCGTAAACAGCTTTGCCCCTGGTTATGGCTCCGCCCACCTTCACTTTAACCCTTCCACGAACTAGAACGGGACATGGATCGCCAGAAGAAACACTTTTAACAGCAATGCCTATGCAATCTTGAGCAGTGGTTGCTGGACTGACAGTGTCATCAGCACTTAAGTACACAGGGTCACCTTTAGTGATTGTTGCACCTGCAGTGAAAGTTTCAATCATGGCATTTGGGTCATCTGTTTCGCCTATGCTCATCCATGTTTTTCCAGAATTATCCGCCATAAAGAAATCACTCCTCATTTTCTTTTTCGGTTTCAGCAAGCTCAGCCTTGCTTACTTCCCAAGTCACATAAGGTGACCATGAAGACTCGATTTTGCGAAGTCGTTCTTCAATGTCAACAAGCCATTTAGTCAGCAAATCATTTGAAAGGACACTTTCTTTAGCTGATTCATAAAGAGTTTCACTACGAGTAACCATCTTACCTCACCCTTTCCCGAAGCTTCAAAATGATGCCACGAAGCTCCTGACAAAGTCTTTGAGAACCCAGACCCCAGCTACGTTCAACCATTGGACTGGGCAAAATATTCTGAATCATTCTTATCATTTCCTCAACTGGAATAATTCCCTTCGAGTTTTTCAGAAAACTATCATGCTCTTTCAACAGTGTCTGTGAATGTGCAGAAGTGGTCGCTGAAGCCATATAATGCGGATGCAAAAGAAACCAGTCACGAATCTTGTTCTCATCCCACATCTTGTCCTTCGCAAAAAAGATGCACTGAACCCTTCGAGTTTCAGGTTCATTCCGCAATTTTCCAGTAACAGCCAATATGCCATTTTCCCTGTCAAGCCATACGGTAGCAAAATGCTCTGGCAAAAAAGCTGAGGCATCTTGATAAAAGCCAAGAATATACTCGCCAGCAACTATAGGTTCATATGCTTGCTCTTTTGCAAGTTTTTCCATGATTTGAATGTTTGCTTCAGGTATGCCTGGAACAGCCACAAGACTTATTTCAGCATTATGAAGCCCATGGGGGATTTTTCCATCTAAGACGTCAACAGTCTCATAGTCTGCTCCAATACTTACATGTTTTATTAAGCCTTTACGGATTTTCTCAGCTATTTCATCATCGTAAATCTCAGCGTCATACCAAAGGTTTTGTCCATCCCACTCTGTTTTAACTATTTTACCAACAGCATTAGGCACAGCCACATGCTCAATATAAACTGGTGCTGAAACAAGCTTATTGGCAAAAGACTGCAATTCTTCAGGAGTGTAAATATTGAAATTTCGGCTCATGCCCGCAGTTATGGCTATGCCGCGAATTCGTAAAGGCTTGTCAACAATTTTCTCCAAAACCTTGAACGGCATTAAAGCCCAGAAATGCTCCCGCAAAACCTCTTCCTTATCATGCTTTTTAAACCATTCCTTGGCTTTGTCCAATGTCCAGCCCTTAGACACTTCGAATAAGTAGCTTTGAATTTCCATTGTTTCTTTGCCTTTAGGCTTTCCAATTACGGCTTTAATGCCCTCATCCTCATTCAAGGTAATAGTTCGTAGACTTTCAGGCTTGAACTCTTCTGGACTGCGATGTCCGCTACGGATATATTTATCAGTTATTTCCCAAGGCAATTTTACACAACCTCACACAACTAACACCAAGCTAATATACGAAGAAAATGAAAAGGCGAATTGTACAACACAATAGCCCACAAATGGGTCAATAGAAAATCCATCTGATTGGACTAAACCTTCAAAAGTGATGGAGAATGCCGAGAAAACGTATAGTGAAAGTGGTTCTGAGTAAAGAACAAAAAGAAATTCTTGACGAGTTAGCAAGAAGGTTAGGGACAAGCGAAAGTGAAACATTACGAATGGCTCTGATGGATTATGCAAAAGAGATTAACCTAATAAGTGAAAAAATACGAGGAACAAGCAAATAGAACAAGCAAAGTGTTAAATTTTGGTTTTTTGGATAATTCGCTGTTAGAGATGTTCTGATTTGGACTTTAGCTCGAAATTAGCACAATTAAGAATCAAATTTAAGAATTCATAACAAATTTATTTATAAGAAACTTGTAAACAATCCTTAAGGTGGTTATTCAGAGGCGATTTAAAGTTGGCAAAAAAAGCCTTCGAGGAGCTGTTGCTTGAAGCAGTAGATGAAGCCTTGTCCTCGTTGGGAGAATCTGCCAAACAATCAATTTACTTTCATCTTGAAAACAGATTCAAAATAGCGAAAAAAGACATACCTTATCGCCTTGAGGATTTCCACGATGGACTTGAAAAGATTTTTGGTTTAGGAGCCCATTTCATAGAAATTTTAATCATGAAAAGTTTATTTGAAAAAGTCGGGCAACCCCTAGAATGGAACGAAAACAAAGAGCTCCTATTTATTGACTATGTTTCTGCAGCCAAACAAGGCTACTTAAAAAGGAAGAAAAAAGTTAAAGCTGTTCTTTAGAGCCTGAGGCTTATCAATCCATATTCAAAGTTCACAAAGGATTTATCAACGCAACATAAAGTTTCATTCTACAAAATTACATAAACCCTCGAGGGTTTCCATTTGCCTCAAAACAAATTTAGAGAAATCCTTCTAACAGCAGTTGAGGAAAGCCTATCCACCTTAGGAGACTCACCCAAACAAGCCATACTCTTCCATTTACAAGACACCTTCAAAATAAAGATAGAACACATCCCTGACAATATAACGGAATTTTCAAAAGCCTTAGAAAAAATTTTCGGACCTGGAGCCGCATACCTTGAAAAACTCATTGTGAAACGCCTTCATGAAAAATTAGGTTTGGAATTTGAAAATTATGGAAATTTGGACTTTTTAGAATGTGTAGACCAAGTGAAAAAGCGTTTGCCAAGCAAAGAGGGATACGCAACACAATGAAGAAAAAAAGCTATAGTAGATTTGAAAAGCAATTGGAAAAAGAGTTGAAGAGATTACGGATTCTCACTGATGGGATAGATGAAATAGTTTATGTTGTCGACCCAAAAACTTACGAAATATTATTTGCTAACAAAAAAGCTGAGAAAACATTCGGCAAAAAAATTCTAAACAAAAAATGCTATAAAATATTTCAAAATTTAAACCATCCATGCCCCTTCTGCACCAACAAATATCTTTTTGAAAAAAACAAAAAAATTCTCGTTCGAGAGCTACAAAATCATGGAAACAAGAAATGGTATAAATGCATAGACAAAGCCATCAAATGGCCTGGAGACAAGCGTGTTCGATTTGGAATTGCCATCGACATTACTGAGCAGAAGGAAATGGAGAATGCGCTACGGGAAAGTGAAAAACGTTACCGTAATCTTGTTGAAAACGCGCTTGAGGTCATCTATACTGCTTCCGCTGATGGAAAGATTACGTCATTGAACCCAGCTTTTGAAAGAATTACTGGATGGTCATGTAATGAGATGCTCGGCAAACCATTCGCTACGATTATTCATCCAGATGATTTGCCTCTCGCTATGGAATCATTTCAAAAGACCCTAAAAGGAGAAAGGCAGACAACACCAATAGAGTTACGTGTTCTCTCAAAATCTGGCAAGTATCTATTCGGAGAGTTTACAAGTGCACCTCTCTTTGAAGACGGAAAAATCGTAGGGGAATTTGGAATCGCTCGCAACGTCACAGAACGTAAGCAGATGGAAAAAGCGTTACAGGAAAGCGAACAGCTCTTTCGTTCTATAGTGGATAACTCTCATGAATGCATCGTAATTATAGACGATAATTTTAGAATTGTCTACGCAAATGACCAAGTCGTGCCTTTGTGTGGGTATTCGAAAAGAGAAATAATTGGCATGGACTTCAGAAAAGTTCTCGATGAAGACAGCAAGGCTTTGGTTGAAGATAGATACTTGCGAAGGCAAAGAGGAGAAAATGTGCCTCCACATTATGAATTTAAAATAGTTCGAAAGGACGGCCAAAAAAGAGACGTTGAGATTAGGTCTACGGTTTTAAAAGACAAGGAAGGTAGAACTCGCACAATAGCCCAGTTACTTGACATCACTGAACAAAAAAGAACAGAAAACGAAAGAAAACGTTTTGAAGAAAGGCTTTCAACCTTGAATGTATATGGCTTGAACTTGAACTTGGCAGTGAATATGGATGAAGTTTACAAAATAACATTAGACGCTATGGAAAAATCCTTAGGATTCCAATTTGCCGACGTATTCATCATAGATGGAAGAATGTTACGTTTAGTCGCGCACAGAGGATACTCGAAGAATTTATCGCTTAATTTGCCACTAGAGAAAAACAGAGGCATAACCCTCAAGGCTGTTAAAAAAGGCAAACCTGTTTATGTTCCAGATGTCAGAAAAGATAAGGCTTACGTTAAAGGCGGGGAAGGCATACTTTCCGAACTTGCTGTACCTATAAAAATGGAAAATAAGGTATTAGGCGCTTTAAATGTGGAAAGTAGAAAACTTGCAGCTTTTGATGAAAGTGACAGAGAACTGCTGGAAATATTGGCGTCACATGCAGCAATTGCCATAACTAATCTTAAAAGACGAGAAAGACTTTCAGCGTTAAACGAATATGGTAAGAAATTGAATATGGCTAAAAATTTAGAAGAAATTTATAAAATAACATTAGACGCTATGGAGAAGACATTAGGATTCGAATTTGCCTCATTTTTCATGATAAAAGGAAAAACACTCAGCCTAATGGCTCACCGCAAATATCCAAAGCAACTCAAACTTGATTTACCATTAGACGGAAATCAAGGTGTTACTGTTAAAGCAGTGAAAACAGGCAAACCTGTTTACATTAAAGACGTTAGAAAGGAAAACGCGTATGTTGGAGCCGGCATAAGGGGAATGCTCTCCGAACTTGCAGTTCCAGTGAAAGCTGAAAAAAAGATTTTAGGTGTCTTAAATGTGGAAAGCAAAAGGCTTGCAGCTTTTGACAAAGAGGATAAGAAACTTCTTGAAATATTGGCGTCACACACTGCCACAGCCATAAGCAATCTTAGAAAACAAGAAAAGCTGAGAGTAATATCCAACCGATTAACAAATCTGATGAAATGTTCCACAAAAATAATGAATGCAAAGGACATGCGCAGAAGACTTGAAGTAATTGCAGAAGCCATTTTGAAATTCGGATGGAGAAGAGTTGTCATTTCTCTCAGAGACGAAAATATGGAAGGAATAGAACTTGTCACAGCAGGTCTCACAAAAGAAGAGAAAGAACTCTTGCAGAAAAGAAAGGCGCCTGGACATATTTGGCGGGAAAGGTTAGGTCCGAAATTTGAACGGTTCAAAATAAATGAATTTTACTATCTTCCATGGAATGACCCGTGGATTCGGGAATACGTCCATAATGTTCCGCCTGAAACGCCTCTAGAAAAAGCCACTACATATGCTGGGGTTCCAAGCAAGCTTTCACCAGAAGAAATGGTTGATTGGCATCCTCAAGACATGCTTTATGCGCCACTGCGCACGCCTGAAGGAAGAGTTGTAGGCATTTTGAGTATGGACGACCCAATTGATGGTCGAAAGCCGACAAGAGATAGTCTCACTCCGTTGGAGCTTTTCTTGCACCAAGCTGCGATAACCATTGAGAATGCTCAGCTTATTGAAAGCTTAAGAGATGCACGAAAACAGCTCGAAGAGTATGCTGAGACGCTTGAGCAGAAAGTAGAAGAGAGGACTAGAGAGTTGAAGAAATCTCAGGGACAGTTGCTTAAGGCTCAAAGGCTTGCTGTTATTGGTGAATTGGCTGGTATGGTTGGACATGACTTGCGTAATCCTTTGACAAGCATTGCTGGAGCTCAATATTACTTGAAGAAACAGTTGAGTTCAAAAGTGTCAAGCAAAATTAATGAGATGATTGAGCTTATTGGCAAGAATATTGAATATTCTAATAAGATAATTAATGATCTTTTGGATTATTCGAGGGAAATAGAATTAGAGATTACAGAGCGCACGCCCAAGTCAATAATAAAAGAAGTCTTATCGTTAGTAAATATTCCTAAAAACATTAAATTAATAGACTTAACGGAAAATAAGCCGAAGATATGGGTTGACGTTGACAAGGTAAAGAGAGCCTTCATAAACATTATCAGAAATGCCATTGAAGCAATGCCTAAAGGTGGGAAACTAACGATAAGAAGCAACAAAATAGATGACAAGGTGGAAATTGCCTTTTCAGATACTGGTGTTGGCATGCCTAAAGAAACATTAGAGAAGCTTTGGACTCCGCTTTTCACGACAAAAGCGAAGGGGATGGGCTTCGGCTTGCCAATTTGCAAACGCTTCATAGAAGCCCATGGAGGCTCAATCAATGTTAAGAGTAGTTGTGGAAAGGGCACAACCTTCACTGTTACCTTTCCTAAAGAGTTTAAAATGAATGAGGGAGGTGAAAAAGTATGGGTGAAACCGCTAGAATCCTCATCGTTGATGACGATGAGAACATAAGAAAGGTATTGGCGACGATACTTGAGGATGAAGGATACAATGTTGATTTAGTGGAAAATGCGAAGAAAGCAATAGAAAAGACAAAGAGAAACTTTTACAACTTAGCTTTAATCGACATTAGGCTTCCAGACATGGAGGGCACAGAGCTTTTGACCAAAGTGAAGGATTCAACGCCTAAAATGCGGAAGATAATCATTACTGGCTATCCGACGCTTCAGAATGCTATTGAGGCTGTTAACAAAGGTGCTGACGCTTATGTATTGAAGCCCTTTGACATGGAAAAGGTTCTTAGAACGATAAAAGAGCAGTTGAAGATGCAGTATGAAGAGAAGCGATACAATCAAGAAAAAGTCGCCGAATTCATCGAGACAAGAGTGAGAGAATTAAACTTTGGGAAGGAGGTAACCCGCAAGTAATCTCAAAAATTTTTCATTTAACTTTTCAACTTTTCTTCATACCTATCTTTTGAATTATTATTAGGTTGATTTTGGCGGAAACGTTTTGCGCATAAATTTCCAATTATGCTTGATTATAAATCCGAGTTTTTGTAGAAGTTTTATGGATGGAATGTTTTGTTCTGAAGTGTATAAGGCTACTGAGTCCATTCCCTTTTCATAAAGAAAGTTCATTGCTCTACATGTAAGAGCGGACGCAAGATTTTTGTTTCGATATTCTTGAAGGGTGGCTGCTGGACCAAGATAGCCTCTTTTGCCATTGAAGTTCTTGTTGTAATCCATGTCTGGTCTGGAGGCAACTGCAGAAACAATCTTATAATTATGCTCTGCTATGTGAATCCAATCTTCATTGAAAGGGGGGCATTCTGTTTTCCATCTTTGAATAATGCCAATTTTTAATCTTTCCCAGCCGAAACCCGCGTTAACAGCTTCTACAAGCTCTTTCTCTTCTTCTGGCTTCATGCTGCGGAGAATTATGTCTTCTGGAATTTTTGGAAGAGGCATTACGTTTTCAAGTCTAGCAACCATGTGGCATAGTCCGCCTTCAGGCTTGTAGCCTCTTTCAATCCACTCGTTAATTTTTGGGCTTCCAGCATCAACAGCCGCAAAAATTGTTTGCTTTTTTACGTATTTCTCGATTTCTCTGATTAACCTGTTTTCTATTAGTCTTCGATTAGGGTTTTCTGACACTGCGAGCCATTCAATTTCCTCACCCCAAGGGCTATCATTATAAGCGATAGAGCCTAAGGCTTTGCCGTTGTCTTCTGCCAAGAGCACAGTGAGGTTTCGCTTTTGAATTTTAGTGTGGAGTTTTTCCATGGTGTAGGGAGTAAACTCGTATGAATCTCTATACTCGTTATTAAGCAAATTAACTAGATTTGGAAGGTCTTTTTCTGTGAAACTTCTGATTTTAAATGGCATATGTTCATCTTTAATGCACATGTCGAAGAAGGATAATAAAGGTTTAGGCAAAGCGATGAAACGTGAATTTGTTGCTTTTGCTGTTGGGGTTGGGCATAGCTTTGAATGAAGATGCTTACTCATTTATTTGTTATTGCTTTTCTTAATGGTAATTTAGTCATTAATAAATGCAACCATAAATTAGAATGCGAATTCATACCATATGGAAGAAAGTTCCACAAAATTTAAAAAGGGTTCATTAAGCTAACTATTGAGTGAAGGGAGAGGTATAATCTCATTGTAACATGACTGGCTTTTACCGTATGGTATAAGAAGCCGATGAACAGGATTTGCAGTGTCATTTATACCCCTTCAAGAGCGCTCAAAAAGAAGCGCACCGTAATAAACACATAAAAAGAGAAAGGAGGAAAAAAGTTGCAACCACGCGTGAAGTACCCAATAGCTGCAATTGTCATTGTGCTAACGGTTCTATCGCTTTCCTCATTAGTATACGCTCAACCGCCCCGAGAGGAAATAGGCGCAGACTGTATTAAGGATGCAAGGGGTATAACACTAACACCAGGTCCAGCGGGCTGGCGAAAGCTCGATGGTTGGATAGTAGTTCCTGTGTGCAAATACGTGAACTGCACGAACAAAACTGACAGGTCCATAACTCTCAAAACTAGGAATAAACAGACTGGGCAAGTGATTTTCCAAACTGTACTTGCTCCTGGTGAGAGTTTTTATTTGCACCATGGAAACCCTGATAAACTCCCAAGGGGCAAATGGATAGTTACAGACCCGCCAGGTGTTATTACCTTTGAATGGATTGAGGACACAGGAGGGGATGGTGAGTTTTGGCTAGAGGTTCAAGCTGGTGTTGGTGGCTTTGCAATTTCTGTTGATAAGTTTGGTTTGTTGACGCCCTACATTGGTCTAGCCTCAACAACTATAATTGCAGCAATTGCAACAGTCGTCTATGTTAAACGTGTTAAGCCAAGAAAAGAGAAGCAATGAGCAAATTTCAACTCTCATTTCCCCATTTTTTATCTATTAAAGCATTAGGGATATTCACTTATGAAGGCTAAGGAGAAGCGTGTTGGAACTAAGGCTCAAATCAGAGCCGAGAAAGAGAAGGAAAGACGCATAGCCACAGCCATATTTCTAACCATTATCCTATTAGCCGTAAGCTTTTCAGCGTACTTCGCATACACATTACTAGTCCAACCCTCGCAGAATCTCATTGAGCCAAGTTTGCAATTTAAACCCGAAAATCCAAACCCGTTGCTTAAAGCAGCAATAGTTGACCATCTTAGCCTTACAATGCCAAATAAAACCTTTATGGAAGAAGCTGCGGCGATACTTGTCAAAGCAAATTATACAGTAGACTATTTTAGCGGCGAAAAAGTTACAGTAGAATTCTACAGAAACCTTCCTGCATACGGGTATAACCTAATAATTCTTCGGGTGCATTCAGCCATCAGAGAAGGAACAAGTCTCTTAGCATTGTTTACTTCTGAACCATATAGCAAGACAAAATATGTTCAAGAACAGTGGAATGACCGTGTAGGAATAGTTGCCTATCATCCAGGCGGAGCAACCTATTTCGGAATAAGCAAAGAATTTATCCTATACTCCATGAACGGAAGATTTGATAAAACAGCAATCATTATGATGGGATGCAATGGGCTGCAATACACCTCAGTAGCCGAAGCCTTCATCCAGAGAGGCGCAAAAGTCTACATAGGCTGGAACGCATCAATATCACAACCCCACACCGACACAGGCACTACGCAGCTACTCAAGCATCTAATCACTGAAAAGCAAACGATAGAACAAGCAGTTGACAACACAATGAGAGAGGTGGGACCAGACCCAGCAAACAATAGTTTTCTGCTCTACTATCCACTTGAAGCAAAAGACCAAAAAATAGAAAACAAAAGCTAAAACTTTCGATTTTTTCAAAAAGTGTTTATTCTCAATCATACAATCAATGATGAGTAGTGAAAGGGCATGAAAAGGGTTACACATGAATACGTGCATGTTGACAGAACAGCTTGCCCATGGCTTATCAGAAAATTCATAGACCAGAAAGCCGAATTCATCTTCGCACCAACAGAGAAAATAGAAGAAATCACTAGAACGCAAGGAGCAGTACCTTTTGACGCGCCAAATGTTAAGCTTGGACACAAAGACGGAAAATGCAGCTTCGAAACCATAATAGAAGAATACCGTCTAACAGACCCAGTGCTTCATGAACTCGCCAAAAATTGTGCATTCTGCAGACACAAACGACAAAGCCTTAGCACCTGAAGGATTAAGATTAGACGCACATCAATAGGATTTCTCGACACAATAATGGATGTTGGACAACACTGGGACCAATAATCAGCGGATTCATCATCGCAACAAGCCTCCAATACCGCGGTGTCTTCCTCTCGCTCACCGCTGTACTGCTATTTTCATGCATAATTTTCATCATAGCCGACACTGCTAAAGCAAATTCCAAAGGCAATGAATAGCATTAGTCGATTTGCATGGAAAATTTTAAGCACTTTCTATGAGGCTTTAAATTGAAGCTCTTTGCTCCAAAAAACCTCGTTTTGACATATTTTGTTTTCTGCAATTATGTTTACATTAACATATTTTCTCCAAATAAGCTAGGCAAGTATTTCAACATTGTTGTGGAAAGATTTTAAATAACCAAACCCTAAATGTAGCGTCTATTTTAGCCACAAAACACTAAAATTGTGAAGCACAACAGAAGTGATACAATGAAGTGTCCATATTGCATGTCTGAAAACCTCAAAACCCTCGAAACAAGAGATTCACCAGACAATACAGTTAGGAGACGCAAGGAATGCGCAGACTGCGGAAAACGCTTCACAACTTACGAGTATGTGGAAACCGTGGAGCTCATGGTCAGAAAAAAGGATGGAAGACTCGAACGTTTTGACCTGAACAAGATTATCAGAGGTCTACAGAAAGCTTGCGAAAAAAGACCTATAACAATGGAGCAAATCCACGAATTAGCAGACCACGTAAGACAGGATTTGATGCTCCACGGCAAAGAGGAAATTACTTCAAGAGAAATAGGTGATTTAGTTATGAAATATTTGAAAAATCTTGACCGTATAGCGTACATTCGTTTTGCTTCTGTTTACCGTCGGTTTGAGGAACCAGAAGATTTTAAACGTGTGCTTCAAGAGGTGAAAAAATGAAGTTTGTAAGGAAAAGAGATGGAAGATTAGAACCCTTTGACCAAGAACGTATAACGAAAGCAATATGGAAAGCTGCCAAGGCTGTTGGCGGAAGAGACCGTGAACAAGCCAAGAAAATAAGCGACCAAGTTGTGATTGAGCTCAACAATCGTTTTGGAGAAGAAGGTGTGCCCACAGTTGAAGAGATTCAGGACATTGTTGAAAAGATGCTCATAGAGAATGGGCATGCAAGAACAGCGAAAGCCTACATCCTTTATAGAAAGCAGCACCAAGATATGAGAGAATTAGCTGCACTCTTAAGCTCTGCTGACCTTGTAGACCAATATTTGGATATTGAGGATTGGCGAGTTAAAGAAAACTCGAACATGAGCTATTCACTGCAAGGCTTAAACAATTACCTCTCATCCACCATTATTGCAAAATACTGGATTACACGGATTTATCCGCCAAACATTGCAGAAGCACACTTTTCAGGAGACATGCACATTCATAATCTAGGAGTTTTGGGACCATACTGCGTTGGCTGGGATTTAAGGGATTTGCTGCTCTCAGGATTTGGCGGTGTCACTGGAAAAATTGAGAGCAAACCTGCAAAACATTTCAGAACAGCCCTTGGACAAGTAGTTAACTTCTTCTACACGCTTCAAGGCGAAGCAGCAGGCGCTCAAGCATTCAGCAATTTTGACACTTACCTTGTGCCTTTCATACACTATGATGGGTTAAACCAGAAAGAAGTGGAGCAAGCACTTCAGGAATTTTTCTTCAACATGAATGTGCCAACCCGCGTGGGCTTCCAAACACCTTTCACAAACGTGACATTAGACTTGAAAATTCCAGAGTTTATGAAGAGTGAACCAATTGTTTTCGGCGGCAAAGTCTTAGATGAAACTTATGGAGATATGCAAAGAGAAATGGAGATGTTCAACATGGCTTATGCAGATGTTATGAGCCAAGGCGACTCTAAGAATAGGGTTTTCACTTTTCCAATACCCACATATAACATAACAAAAGATTTTGACTGGGACTCACCAATAGTCCAAAAAATCTTCGAGGTCACAGCCAAATATGGCGTTCCCTACTTTTCCAATTTCATAAACAGCGACATGAAACCAGAGGATGTCAGAAGCATGTGTTGCCGATTGAGAATAGACAATAGAGAATTACACAAGCGCGGCGGAGGATTATTTGGAGCAAACCCGTTAACTGGCTCAATAGGCGTCGTAACATTGAACCTTCCGAGAATAGGCTATCTAGCGAAGGATGAAGACGAATTTTTTGAACGCCTAGAAGCGCTGATGGAAATCGCTAAGGATAGCCTAGAAATAAAGCGGAAAGGGCTTGAAAACTTCACAGAAAACGGCTTATATCCCTATTCACGGCGTTATCTACGCCACATCAAAGAAAGCTTTGGAAAATATTGGAAAAATCACTTTTCAACAATAGGACTGATAGGCATGAACGAGGCAATACTAAACCTGCTGGGCTGTAGCATAGCGTCGCCTGAAGGCTTAGAATTCGCCATAAAAGCGTTGAGTTTCATGCGCAAAAAACTTGCAGACTTTCAAGAAGAAACAGGAAACATCTATAATCTTGAGGCTACGCCCGCAGAGGGCACATCGTATAGGCTTGCACGGATAGACAAGGTGAAGTATCGAGATATAATTGTGGCTAATGAGAAGCATTTAGCAAAAGATGCTCATCCCTTCTACACGAATTCTTCGCAACTGCCCGTAGATTATGAAGGAGACTTGTTTGAGGCACTGGAGCATCAGGAGAGACTTCAGCCACTTTACACTGGCGGCACAGTATTTCATATTTATTTGGGCGAGAGGCTTTATTCATGGGAATCAGCAACAGAAATCATCAAGAGAGTTACTTGGAATTCACAGTTACCATACTTCACGCTGACGCCAACATTTAGCATATGCCCGACACATGGCTACGTTAACGGCGAACACAAGCAATGTCCAACATGTGGAGCAAAATGCGAAGTTTACTCCAGAGTTGTTGGCTACTTAAGACCAGTTGACCAGTGGAACGATGGAAAACAAGCGGAATTTGCTATGCGTAAAACCTTCGACAAATCAGTAATTACAGCAACAGTAGCAGAAGTTCCCGCATGAGTGAAGAGCCCTATGAAGTTCAGTGGTCTCCAAAAAACAAGCCTCATAGATTATCCCAAAAAAATAGCCTCAGTGCTCTTCACACCTGGCTGTAACTTGCGCTGCCCTTTTTGCTACAACTGGCGAATAGTCACAGACCCTAAACCGCCGTTTTTGCACGAAGAAGCCGCGCTTAGGATTCTGGAAAGTCGTAGGAAGTATGTTGACGCTGTTGTTGTGACTGGGGGAGAACCAACGATGCATAAGGAAATCCCAAAGTTCTTGAAAAGACTGAAGGATAAAGGGTTTAAAGTAAAACTTGATACAAATGGGTTTTACCCGAAAGTGCTTGAAGAATGTTTAGCCTATGTGGATTATGTGGCGCTGGACGTGAAAACTTCTTTGGAAAAATATCAACGCTTAGGTGTAAAAGATACTGCACCGCTTCTGCAAACAATTAAAATGTTGAAGACGGGAAAAGTGGATTACGAGTTTAGAACAACTGTTGTTCCAAGCTTTGTTGATGCAGAAGACATAAGCAGAATAGGCGAGTTAGCGAAGGGCGTAAAGGCTTTTGCTCTACAACAATTTATTCCAGACGATACTTTGGACAAAAACTTCAGAATAGTTAAGCCATATCCGCCTGAAGTAATCGCAAAGTTTGCAGAAGGCTTGCATGGATTTGCTGAAAAAACAATATTACGCATCTGAGCGAATAAATCTGTCATCTTTCTTTTATTACACATCTAATGATTGGACACTTCTCTGAATAACGTGCAACGTCGGTAAATCCAACTTTTCCGAAAGTTGAAGCTAAACCCGTATAAGCAAAAGAATCTGGCATACACCTTCTTTAGGCTCTACTGGATAACCTTCAATAATTCTATACCTTGACTGTGCACATAGCTTATTGCGCTCCTTAAAAGTTCCACAGTGATTCCCTTTCTCCTGAACGATTTAGCAACAAACAACAGACCAAACAAGCTTATCATCAAACGCTTCAGCTTTCAAGACCGCTCCAAGGCTGCATATTTTTCTCTAGGCGCAACAGAACACCACGCAACCGCTTTGCCATTAGCATAAACAAGAATTCCTGGAATTTCGCCATAAACACATTAATGTTAAAACGATGATATTTTGTTATACTCTTACATAACAAAATTATAACAAAATGATATTTTCTGATTTTTTATAAGAAATTTTATAAATTTTTCCAATCAAAAAACCATTCAGATTGGAAATTTATAAAAAACACTTAATTTTTATAAATTGTAACAAAAACCCTTTCCTCTACTCTACGCATCGTTAATTAACACATTTTTTACTGGTGACATTTGCTCTTTTTCGTCTAAAACTGGTGACTTTAAGCTCTTTAGCTTCAATCTCAATTCTTTTGCCTTTTCTGGATTAATTTCCTCTATGAGTTTTAACCCTTCAGCTATTAGATTTTCAGAAACTGGTGACATTTGCCTATTTTCCTCAAAAACTGGTGACATTTCCTTAAATTTGCTAAAATCAATAGATTCATAGTCTAAATAAGAATTAAGGATTTTATCAAGGAAATCTGCAATTGATATATGAAAAATTTTAGAACCATAATTTAACATATTGTAAGTTCTATCCGAAACTTTTATTGTTCTTCTCTCTTTACTTTTTTCATTTATATTTGGCATAAGCAATTTTCCTTAAAAGGTATGAAGTGATTTCTTCTATGTTTTGAATGATAAGCCCGTAGAGAGCAGGGTGTATTTTTTTGTTTTTTGGATTGATAACATAAAGTCCCTGAATTTCTGTCATCGCAAGCCTTCTGCTTTTTCACTTTCCTTAAAATTTTTGATATATTCCTCAATTGCTGTTTTGACGGCACGATGTAGGCAATCAATGTTTCTAATCTGCATGATTTCAGAAAGGGCTTTCAATTCTGCATCTTTCAAACTAACAGTTATCATTTTCATATTACATCAAAAACTGAATTAAGGTTAAATTATTCTAAATATCTTGCGAAATTGCTTTTTTGTAACAAAATATAACAAAAATCCATGTTTTTAATGAAATAATAGACTATAGCGATATCTTAACCAAAATAGCGTTAATTTTTTACAAAATTATGAAAAAAAGAAAGGGAATTCAAGAGCTTTCTTATCTTCATCATTTGCATAGACTTTTTTGAACTCAATTTCGACTATATCGCCTTGTTTGAATCCCTTGAGCTTCTGCATTGATATTCTTATTCCATG
>Ga0209102_1000736_pt1 | contig 20254 bp, 24 predicted proteins | sample ConPoolayeHmetaG_FD_185483 | JGI IMG/M metagenome (GOLD analysis project Ga0209102, IMG submission 185483) | Hot spring microbial mat communities from California, USA to study Microbial Dark Matter (Phase II) - Cone Pool mat layer H metaG... ...
TGGATATCAGCAGGTCGGATAGGATCTGCACCGAGACGACTGGGGCTCATTCCCTTAATTCTGTTTCTTCGCATCTCGCGCCTCAAGTCTCAAGAATCCAGTCCTGAAGCCGGACCCTGACGACCCTGCCGCTGCTTTCCCTGGTCACGATCCTGCGCCTCTCAAGCTCCACGACCGCCCTGGAAACGGTCGCTTTGGACAGCTTCGTGGCCTTGACCAACTCCATCTGCGTCAGGCTCTGGCCGCCCGCCAGCTCCCTCACGATGCGCCTCTCCCGGTCCTCAAGGATCTTGGCCGCGATCTCGACAGCCTTCGGCACTCTTTTGGGCGGCACCAGGGCGCGAAGCAGGAACCCCGCCAGTGCGGCGACCGCTATCGCCCCCGCAAGCCCCATGTAGATCAGCAGCCTCGGGGGCTGCGCCGCTTGCAGCGGGGCCCAGCCAACCGCGATGGGAAGGTTGTCCGAATCCTCCAAAACCCACTCGCAAACGGTTTGCCCGCCGGCCTGAGATATCCGTCTTAACGCCGCCATTGCAGCGCCTGATGGCGGATAGACCTCTACCTGTCCGGGGAGCTCAAGGAGCAGGTACCAGCGTTTGACCTGAGAGGGCGCGAGAAAGATCGTCGAGTACTTCCACAAGTTGCCGACCTTCGAGGTGAAATTGGAGCTGGCGTAACTGATGACGACTTCCTCTTCCTCGTCCGGCCGCAAGCTGGATCTGAAATAGAACCTGATTACCGTGAAATTCCCCACCCTCCTTTTGGAATGCTGAAGCGAACCCTGGGAGTCCCTCACGGCGAGGTCCGACACGTCCCCCGGAATCCTGAACTCGTCGCCGAGGATCGATCCCGATATGCCTCTGTAGGTCAGTCGGATCTCCTCGAACGAGTACATGTTCGGCTGGACGGCTATGCTTCCGCTGACGCGGAGTATCTCGTATAGGTCGTCCGCGGAACAGGGAGTCGATCGCAGGAGGAGAAAACAGGCTGCAATGATGGCTAGGCGTCTTGCGCCCATGATCGTTCACAACTCTAGATGTACGACAGTACGGGTGTGAGGAGGGACCTCACTATGTAGAGCACCAGCGCCAGGATGAAGAGATAGAGGACGACCTTGATGAGGCGTTTGAGCTCTGCGTCAAAGAGGGATTCCTTCAGCACCTGGCGGGAGATCTCGTCCTGGCGGGCCAGCAGGATGTCCAGCTTCTCCTCCAAGGATGCCTCGGGTTCCTCTTCGCCCTCATCTCCCATCTGTCTCCCCCTCGTTTGCGGCGGCCAGCGCGGCCTGAGCCAATTTAAATTTATCTTCATCCGTCCTCATCTGGATCTCGGCTAGGCTGACGTTGATTCCGAACCGGTCGGAGATCGCCCTGGCGAGGTGGGATTCAGATCGATCGATGATCAGTTCGTCCAGGAACTCGCCGTAGATCGCAGCGATCGATGCTGGGGAGACCTCGTACCCGAGGCCTGCAAGCATCTTTCCGGCCGGCCCGCTGAAGGCCGATCCGCCCCTTATGGGTGAAATCGCCACAACCTTGGTCTTCTTCAGCCTCTCCGCCACGCCCGGCGTCCTGATCACCGGCCCGATGGAGGTTATGGGGTTGGACGGCCCTATGATGACGAGCCGGGCGCTGTCCAGGGCGGATCTAGCCCCGTCTGACACGACGGCCTGGCCGATCCCGTCGAACTCGACACCAAGCACTTCATCCCTACCGCCGTCTCGGACCCAGAACTCCTGAAACTCCTTGACCCCGGCAGGGGTGATTATCTTGGTCGTGACCTTGGAGTCGGTCATGGGCCACACCCGTTGTTGGATGCCGAGCCTCCTGCGTTGCTGGTCGACGGCGTGGCTGAGAGGGAAACCCTGTCTGAGGAGACCGGTTCGGAAGGCCGCGTTTTCCCGATCCTTGTCGCCAACCCTCAGGATGTCGACCAGACCCTTTCTGCGGCGCTCCTCGTAGACGACGTAGGTGTCCCCGGCGATCCCGTACCACTTCTCCTGATCCACTATCCCCGCCAGCGTGTAGAGCACGGTATCGACGTCCGGCGAGATGTAGACATCGCCCACCCAGACGTCATCCGCCGTGTTGACCACGATATTGAGCTCATCCGGTTTCACGAGTCTGACCAGCCCCTGCAGCAGCTTGGGGGTTCCCGTGCCACCCGAGAGAACGCAGATGCTATCTCTCAACGTACCGCCCTCGTTTCTCTATCAGCCTGGACCTCTCGAGAACGGCTTGTGCGGCCTCGCCCATCTCGAGGCAGTATCCCTCCACGGCCGCCGCGTAGCAGGGCCTGAAACGGTGGAAATGCGTGCTCTTCATCGCAGTCTTCATCAGGTGCAGATCGACCGCCCTCTTCTCGACGGAGTCGCTGTACTCGGCCAGCCCGAAGTCTATGAGGTAGACCTCGTCGCCCTTCATTATCATGTTGGAGGTGGTAGGGTCGCCGTGCACTATCCCATGCTTGTGGAGCAAGCCCAACTGCCGGCCGGCCTTGACGCACGACGGGACAGGGTCGGCGCCTGGCTGGTTCAGCAGCTCCTTGAGCCGTATGCCCTCGATCTTTTCCATTATCAGGATGCACTGATCCGTCCATACGCCCAGGATGATGGGGACGTTGGCGCCCGCAGCTCGCGAGTCATGGATTATCTTTGCCTCCGAGATCGTTCTCTGCCTCCTGAGCTGAAGGTCAAGCTCCGGTATCCTGTAGCCCTTGGGGATCCTTCTCTTCACTATGACCTCGGAGAAGCTCGCGGATTCGAAGAAGATGTCCGAGAACTTGGCCGAGTATATGTCCCCCTCGGCCCCCTTGGTTATGAGGCTGTAACCCATCTTGCCGTCACCTGATCGGTTCTCCACCTCGGCTTCACGGTCGACTTTGCCGGCTCGATCGTTTGCCCCGATCTGTACATTTGAATTCCGTTCCAAGCGATCATCGCGCCGTTGTCCATGGCGTATTCGAAGGGGACGACGCTGAAGCGGCACGAGCGTTCTCGGCACATCGTTTGAAGCATCTCGCGCAGCCTCTTGTTTGCTGCCACGCCGCCCGTCAAGAGAAGCTCGGTCTTGGCGGTGTGCGCAAGGGCCCTTTCGGCGACTTCGGTAAGCATCGAAAAGGAGACCTCCTGCACCGAGAAGCAAAGGTCCTCGAGGGCCTGCCCGGAACGGTGAAGGTCCAATGCATGGGTCACGAGCCCGGAGAAGCTGAGGTCGGTTCCCTTGACCGTGTAAGGAAGTGGCACGTACTTGCCACCCAGCGCCAGCTGTTCGACCCTCTTCGCTCCCGGGAACTCCTGTATTCCAGCCTCCCTTGCGAAGGTGTCCAGCGCATTTCCGAGGGCTATGTCCTGGGTTTCGCCGAAGACGCGGTAACGACCGCCGACGAAGGCCAAGATCTGCGTGCTGCCCCCCGAGACGTACACCGTCACCGGGTCTGCGCAGCCTGTCGTCACCTTCCCGATCTCGACGTGGGCTATGCAATGATTGACGCCCACGAGTGGAAGGTTCAGGCAAAGGGCCAGGGCGCGGGCAGCCGTAGCAACGGTCCTCAGACAGGGTCCGAGGCCAGGGCCCCGGGAAAACGCGATCACCCCGATGTCATCGAAGGAGATCTTGGCTCTCTCAAGGGTCTCGGAGAGGAGGCTGGGAAGGTTCTCGCCGTGGTGCTGTGCCGCTTCACGCGGGTGTATGCCTCCACGCCTCGGGACGTATTCCTTCTTGGCATTTGCAAGGACCTTGCCCGATTCATCCGCCAGTCCTATGCCTAGGCTGTGAGCCGTACCTTCTATGCCCAGGCCGATCATCTACTACAACCCCAATGGGGAACGGGTCCATGCACGCCGCGCCTTCGGAGATCACAGAGGGAGGCCAAGCAGGACATCTGAAACTGTCGTCCCCCGCTCCCCAGCTCATAAACGTTTTCGGGGCCTCGCGGCCTCCTCACCGATCGACGGTGATGTGCGCGCTGGACGTGGAGTAGGGTTTGGCCCTACTGTTTCTTCTTGAAGACGGTGTACCCGCATCTGCCGCATGAGGATCTGTTCTCGTGCTCGGCCATGTAGGTCCCAGGCCCGCACCTGGGGCATTCCTGCCTCTTCCTGATGAGCTTGCCTTCCTTCGTTTCGTATATCTCTGACATCTTGGTCATCGGTATCCTGTGAGCGTCCCTGCGAGCGTCTAATAACTCTTTTTAGGCGTCCGAGTTCGTCCCAGGAGCCCGGCCCGGGTCATCTCTCTATGGTGAAGGGCACCTCGGGGACCTCCACGACCTCCCGGATCAGAACGCGGTCGGCCAGCTTCTCGGCGACCATCACCGGCTCAAGGTCCTCCAATAGCTTCTCGGCCCTGGCAAGGCTGCTTGCCTTCTCGGCGTAAAGCCTAAGGATGGTGTCCCCCTTCCTGACCTTGTCGCCCATCTTCTTCGGTATGCAGAGGCCCGCTCCCCGATGCTTGGGCGTCCCGAGGCTTCGGGCAAGGGCGACGATGTTATGGTTGTTCACCCACACGACCTGTCCGGAGCACGGGCTGGGAATCTCCAGCGTGTGCTCACCGATGGGGATGTCTTCGGGCTTGACGTCCGGGTCTCCTCCCTGGGCCTCGATTATCTGGCGCATCTTGCGTTCGGCCTTGCCGGATCTGATGGCTTCAAGTGCCTTGCGTTTGCCCCGGTGATCTCCGCTCATCCGCAGCAGTATGCCCACGAGGGATGCCGCCTTCTCGACAAGGTCGGGGGTCGATTTCTTGCCCATCAGAGTTTCCAGGGCCTCCCTTGCTTCGAGGGCGGGCCCGACGTTGTTGCCGACCGGCTGTTCGCCGAAGGTTATGCCGCACTGGACGTGAAGGCCGAGCCTTCTGCCCAACCTTATGAAGTCCCTGCCGAACTCGTTGGCCTCTTCGACGGTGCTCAGCTTGGCGCCTTTTCCCGTGGGTAGGTCGATGACGATGTAATCCGCCCCCGCGGCCTTCTTCTTCCCAAGCACGGATGGCAGGTAGAGCGGATCGATGGAGAGCGGGTACTCGACCTGGATGAGGAGGTCGTCGGCCGGGGCCAGGTCCACCGCGCCGCCCCACGCCATGCAGCCGTTGGTCTTCGCCACGACCTCCCTTATCTCCTCCAAGGTCAGCTCGACCGGACACAGCGTCTCGACCCTGTCCGCAGTCCCGGCCGGCGAGGTTATCGCCCGGGAGGATGTCTTGGGTATCGTGAGCCCGAGGCTTGCGACCGTTGGAACGAGGATCATGGTGGTCTTGTCCCCGGGGACTCCGCCTATGCTGTGCTTGTCGAATATGGGGTGTCTGTCCCACTCCAGCGTCTGGCCGAGGTCAACCATCGCCCTCGTTATCGCTTCGGCTTCATCCATGCTGGGCGGCCTCATCTCAAGGGATGTTATGAACGCTGCTATCTCCAGGGACGATAGCGATCTGTCCATGACGTCGCTTATTATCTGCCTCAGCTCAGCCGGCTGCAGCATCCTTCCACGGATTCTGTCCGTGATGAACCTCACCGAGCTTGGCTTATGCGCCGGGAGCACCTCTATCTCCTGGGGCTCGCCGAAGATCTTCCGCAGTTCCTGGTAGAGCCCGACCTCTCCCTTCTTCACGGTCTCCGTTGCGACGTCGAGGATCGCCACGATCTCCTTTCCCCCCGCTGAAAGCCTCACACGATCGACCGCCATGAGGCCCAGCTCGGACGCATCGTCCTTGTTCAAGACCGCAACTAGGGCTTCGCCCGCCTGGATGTCCAGCAGCTTGGTCTTAAGTCTCAAATCCCCTGATCCCTCCACATGTCCCACTTGACGAGCTTCTTGAGCTCCGGCACGAGATGGCGATACCTGGCCGTGATTCGGTCGGCCTCGCTGGGGGATATGATCCCCTCCTCGGTGATGAGTCCCGTGAACATTGCCAAAGGAACGGTCTCGAATGCCGGGTTGAAGACCCTGAATCCGACTCGACCCCTTATGACCTCGGATGGGGGGCGTTGCTCCACCGGCTGGACATAGCCGATCTCGACCAAAGGATCGAACTTCTGCGTTTCGCAGACCGAGTACGCGGGGATCCCTCGCTCGTTTGCGAAGTGCACGACCATGTACGATCCTATCTTGTTGTACAGCTTGCCCCCGCCGACGGCGTCGGCCCCGATCAGCAAGAGGTCCGCGCTGGCCATGTACATGTGGGCCGCCGAGTCCACGGACAGGGAAACCTCCACGCCGTTCTCGGCCAGCTCCTGGGCCGTCTTCCTCCCCTGGTACTTGGGCCGGGTCTCGGTGCAGATCACCCGAATGTTCTTTCTGCGGGATTCGGATATGATGAGACCCGTCACGCTGGAGCTATGACAGTGGGTGAATATGACGGAACCGTCCTTGATCACCTTGGCTCCGTGTTCCCTGACCTTGGCGATGCTTTTGCTCATGGAATCCAGTTGATAGTCGCAGGCGGAGGTGGCAAGCGTCCTGAACTCGGTGAGGGTGAGGCCTGTGTTTTGCCTGAGCGTGACGAGGACGGAGGCGAGCACGTTCCTCAGCATGGGCTCCGTCACGCGTATCAGCGATAGATCCCGCGCAAGGGCGGACATGGCCCCAAGCAGATCGTCGGGTGTCCTAGCGGTTGCCTTTTGCGCTGCGATCTTGAGGCACTGGAGTCCGGCTGCGGCGACGTTCCGGGCTCCTTGGATCTCAAGGCTCCTTATGGATCTCTTGATTGCTTGGATTTCCTCCATTGTCCGGACCCTCCCTTCGCGCGGCACCGTCTTTCCCGTTTCTAATAAATTGGATCACACGTTAGTTCGATCCCCTTGCAGGAAGAACGGATTCGACCACGCCTTGAGTCCCTGCGGATCGACGATCTCCACCCTGACGTACCCCCTTGGAACGAACCAAGCTGGCAGGGAGGACCGGGTCATTCCCTTGGAAGTGGTGGCGTATTCGACGTGCCCAAATTTTCCCCTCGTTCGCCACCGGACCTGTGCTACAGGGGTGCATTCGATCGTTATGCTGGATTCCTCCACCGTCAACGACGTGAACCTCGGCCCTTGCGTGGAGTAGAAGGATCCGTTCTTGAGTGCGTCGAGGATGCCCGTCTTTGAAAGCTCCTCGGTCCAGATTTCAACCCAGCCGTGGCCTACGTCGGAGAAGTATCTCTTCCTTTCGTTGAGATGCGCATCGTCCGCTGCAACGCCCCAGATCCGCCTGCCAGCGCCGAGGAGCATGTCCCACAGCTCGATGGCATAGCCGTTCGCGTAGGCCTCCTCGCAGTAGGCGTTGAATATCTCGATTGCCATCAGGCCCGGGCATCCCAGGTAGACCTCCGGCATCGCGGCCGAGTAGGTCGGATGCGCTGCGATCGTGAAGGCGCCCTGCTCCGCAAGGGAGCAGACTTTTCGGCAGAATGAAGGCTCTTCGTCGACGGGCCTCTTGGCCCCCACGCCGATTGCATCCGGGCTTGCCCCAGCCTCTATCGAGTCTATGGCCACGAAGGAATCGGTCGAGAATTGCCCGATCGCGGTCACCTTCCTGTGGTCGGTTACCCCCACGCAGCCGTATCCAGCGTTCTTGTAGCGGGCGAGGGTTTCCTCGGGGGTGAGACCTCCGTCTGAGTTCAGCGTGTGGCAGTGGAAGCCTCCCCGGATCCATCGCCCGGGCCTAGCGAACGGCGAAGTTTCGAAAAGGAGATCGGCCATTGGGGATCGCTTCTCCGAAGGTTGCGCGGTGAACCGGCGGCCTGGGAGCCGCCTGCATGGCTAAAGATTCTTTCGATAGCTCATAACTGGGCGAGGAGGCCCGGCCTGAGGTAAACGAGCATCGCCGAAAGAAGAGGCACCGTGACGTTGTCGTCCACGCCAGGGACCCTCTCCATGAGGCTCGCAGCCGCGGCTACGGGCAGCCCGTACCAGCCCAGCTTCCAGATCCCAAGCAACGCGCAGACCCCGAACATGGCAAGCGTGCCGTCCCAGGACTTGATGTGCCTCCTCTGGGTGAAGGCCCTCACCAGCCCCGTGGCAGAGTCGCCGAAGGACATGAAGAGCATCGGGATGAGCCCGACCCACACGTTGCCAAGCAAGACGCCGATCAGAAGGACAGCCCCGTAGGCAAGTGCAAAATGCACCTCGTAGGCGTTCTCCTTAACCTGAAACCAGTACATCATCCTCCATCTCCGCCTCAAGGCGACGTAGCCGGCCAAGAGGAATGCCGAGACGACCACGATGAGGTAGTGGCCTTCGAAGAAGATCGGGATGAGGAACGTCACGATTCCCCCGCCGAGCGAGTGAACTACCTTTCGCCCGACATACTCGGCCGGCACGCCGGGAAATCTGAGGCACCAGTTGTAGGCCCACCTTGAGAAGACGTGGATCACTGCGAGCATCCATACGAAGAGGATGCCCGTGACTGCCAGGACTTGGAGGATGGGATCCGTCAGCTGATGCTCACCAGGTGCCTAGGGCGGGTCCGGCTCTCTTAAGCTTTTTCCGTGGGCTTGGGCGGTGCGTTATCCGAAATTTATTTCCGCCCCCTGTTTGGGCCGGGTCGGTGGTCAAGCTAACCGACTCAAGGATTCGATGGATCATACGCCAGAAAGAGAAGGGAGAGATGACCGAGAAGAAGATCGCAGCTGTCTACGGCATCACCACAAGAAGACTACGACAACTATGGACCCAGTACAGATCCACCGGACAGATGCCCACCCTATCCCAGCCAGGCAGGCCCACAACACCACGGGATCCCGGGGAAGAAGACCTGGTCCTGGAGGCGTACAAGAAGCACCACGTCTGCGCGGTTGTACTGGAACACCTCATCCAGAAGGATCACTCCACAAGGATTCCGCACAACCGGATCCACACAATCCTGATCAAACATGGCTACGCCAAGAAGACCCCCCGCAAACAGAGAAAGCGCAGATGGGTCAGATACGAGAGAAAGCACTCCATGTCGCTCTGGCATCTTGACTGGTTTGCCCTTGGCAAGATCGCTCCATCCCTAGGGAGGTGGCTTCTGGTCGTGCAGGACGATGCGTCCAGGAGGGTTATGGGGTTTGGCGTCTTTGACCAGCCCACCGCTGCGGGCAGCGTCAAGGTGCTTGAGGATGCTATAGGGATGCATGGTGACCCGGATTCCGTGATCACGGATAAGGGTACACAGTTCTACGCTGTTGAGAGTGATGGTAGAAAGAAGGGTTTCAACGAGTTCGAGCTCTTCCTCCAGGTGCACGGCATCAGCCATATCCTGGCTAGGACCAGTCATCCCCAGACCAATGGCAAGATCGAGCGCTTCTTCCAGACCTTGGCAAGCCAGATGGATCACTACTCGTCTCTTGACGGTCTTGTTGAGTGGTATAATACTCGGAGGCCCCATATGAGTCTGGGCATGGTCACACCTGAGGAGGCTTTCTGGCGCAGGCTGGGAGCTGAGAGGGTTCTCGGGAGGGCCAGCCATCTACTTTACCGGGAACTGGAACCTGCCGCGAAGTGACCTAGATGACCCACAAAAAGCACGCCCAGAAAAGAGGAAATAATTATGGGATAACACACGCTCCTCGATTCTGGGAAAACGATATAAACCCGCCCTAAGCTGTGAGGCCGAGTCTCGTGGCCGACATTCTGCAATGGTCAAGCTCGCTCATCAGGAGCGCCGGGATCCCAGGCGTGTTCGTCGTCTCGCTAGTTTCGGCCTCCTCGCTCTTCTTCTTTCCCGTTGCGGACGTGATGTACATCCCTTGGTCGGTCGAGGTTGGGCTCAAACCGGTCGAGGTCGGAGTCGCGGCGGGAGTTGCGTCTGCCATCGGAGAGCTGGTCGCCTATGCAGTGGGTAGGCTCTCGAAGAACGTGTTGTCGCTGGAGAAGTGGATGGTGCGCAAGAGAAAAGGCATTCCCCCCCACACCCTGTACTTCGCTGTGGGCCGTCGAATCAAGAGGCACACCGACCCCCAGGAGTGGACGTCCAGGTACGGGTTCTGGGCAATACCTGTCTTCGCCTTCACCCCGCTGCCCATGGACCTGCTGGGAATCGTGATGGGCTACATGCGCTACAACATGGGATTGTTCTTCCTGGGCACACTGATCGGAAAGGTCCTGAGGTGCCTTGTTCTCGCATCGGGCCTGTTCTTGCTGCGAATCCAGCTCTGGGTGGTCGTGTTGGGACTAGCGGCATTCGGTGTCATCGTCGTTGCGTCCAAGAAGATCAGGCTCTAGATCGAGGACCTCGAGGTCCCCCAAGAGCCGAATGTCACCCTTGGAGAAGCCGAGGTCCGACAGTGCCGTCGCGCGATCTTGGCCGGCCTTCAGGTGGGACAGTATGTGGATGCCGGCCTCGACCTTCTCCCACGGATATATTATCCACCTGTCCGTCTCCTCCACATAGATGTCCGGCCTGAAGGTGGACCAGGGCTTTCGGTGGAGAGTGCAGACCAGAAGGTCGGCGGGCTTGAACGAGAGCACATGCTCCTTGGCCAGTTCCAAGCTCCCCCCGGTATCCGATACGTCGTCAAGCAGCAGCACCTTCTTACCCCGTATGTCTCGCGATAGGGGGTGGGTTATTCTCGGCTCGTTCGAGGTCTTGCCAAGATCTTCGTAGAACGCGACGCCGAGCACGACAACGTCCTTGATGTTGAGGAAGTCCGATATCAACCTGGTTGGCACAAGTCCGCCGCGCGAAACGCCAACGATGATGTCGGGCTTGAAACCCCGCTTCTTGATGGAGGATGCCAATCTGGCCAGCAGTTCCTCCAGCCGCTCCCAGGATACGAAAAGGTACTGCAACCTAGTCCCTTCGTTCTCAGTCCACGCTGATCATCGTCGTGGTGAGGCGCACGGCCGGCATCCTCCTCACGCGTTCCCTGACGAAGGTGTCCAACAGCTGGAGGGAGTTTGTCTCAACTCTGACGACCAGGTCATATTCGCCGTAGACCTCCCAGACCTCCTTGACTTCAGAGAGCCGCCGGAGGTCTTGGGCGAGTTCCTTCTCGGCGCCCGGCGTCGAGACGATCATGACGAATGCGCTGACCATCGAGGCCGCAGGAAACCCGCTTCGATTTAAATGTGACAGGGTCTACCCGCCGACCTTGAGGGAGATCTCCTTTCGGATCTGTTCGTCTGTCTTGCCTTCCGTCGCGATCCCCAAGGCGGCCGCTGCCTCCCTGAGCTTCTGGCTCTCGGTCTTCTCCTTCGGGCGGGGAGTCTCCTCCTCGGTTATCCCCCTAGATGCCTTCCTGAACTCCCTAACTCCCTCTCCCAAGGAGCGCATGAGCTCCGGGACCTTCCGCCCCCCGAAGAGTAGCAAAATGATGAGCACGATCAGCAGGAGCTCGCCTGCGCCGAGACCTCCGATGAGCAACTTCCCACCGGCACTGAAAGCGTCGCAAATCTCTTAAATGCTTGTGTCTCGGGACCGCCGATCCAGACGCCAATCCGGGCTGACAAGGCCCAAGGAGGAGATCCATCCGCTTTGGGCTGGAATCGCGCTACGGCCCCCTGCGGGTAGCCTGCCGAAGGAAGAGGGCCGCCTCGGCATCAGGGACGTCATACCACTCCCGATATGCGTCGGCGACGGCGAAGGAGGGGCCGCCTCTCACATTCAAGCAACAAACCCACGATGCCTCGGGTGCCACCATCGCGACTGCAGCAAGGGAACCTGTGGGAACCGCGACCCCGACTTCCGCGGCCAGACGTTTCCTTGCCGACCGAACCGCTGCCAGCATGGTGTAGCCGGAGGCGAGCCCGTCGTCGACGAGTATGACCGATTTGCCGCGGATGTCTGGAAGTTCGCCGCCCGAACCGAATAGCCTCATCCTTCTGCGCAGCATCGAAAGTGCCAACGAGATCGATCTGTCTATCTGCTCGTTCGTGAGTCCGATCGCGCCAACGAGATCCTCATTCAATACGGTCTCGCCGTCCAGGGAGAGAGCTCCGAACCCGGCCTCCGGCTCGAACGGTATCGCCAGTTTCCTGACGGGCATCAGGCCGAGGGCTCCGCCCAGCTCCCTCTTCATTGCGACGGCAACCGGGACGCCACCAGAAGGAATCGCCAGCAGGAGGGGCTCGCGTGCGACGGTCTTTCGCAAGAACCTTGCCAGCATGATGCCGGCCTCGCATCGGTCGGCAAAAACCCCTGTTCGATTCCTGAGGGTCGGATCATCCAGGACGTTACGTGGAAGCCCGTTCATCGGGCTTGCCCCCGATCGCCCCGGGAGACGAATGCCACGGCCTCCTTGGCCATTCCCTTGTGGCGAAGCACGAGCGTGTAGTCGCCGGAGGGCGACTTCAAGGTAACGTCGAAGCTCACGAGAACCTCGCCAAGCATGCCGGCCGAGACGTAGGGAAGGAGTCCCACAAGCGCAACGGGCAGCAGGTTGGAGGCGGGCACGACATCGTACGATCTGGCGGTGCCCGGCCCTCCCCCGAAGAAAATAACGCCAAGCCTCGTGCCGGATTCAAGGATCCCAAGGAAGTAGCCAAGGGCCATGAAGGCTACGAGGTAGGCGAGGACTGCGAGCTTGCCACTGGACGCTCTCCCGACGACGAAGGGGATCGCCATGGCTAGAAGGAGAAGGGCGGCCTGCCAATCGTGCGAAACCAGCCCGCTGGCGAGTATAGAGGAGAGGTACAGCGCTAGGACGGCGGACGCTGGGACGGCGAGCAGCCTGACAGGCGACGTTCGCGTCCTGATGACGGGCTCGATCGGAGCGCTGAGATGATGCTCTGTGCCCGTGCGCCTGTCAAGTATCCTGATGCCGCTGGCGTCCTCCATGAGGACGTGTTGCGGGAGCCTGAGTTCACGGGACAAGACTTATTCGCCACCCACGTCAGCGGGAAGCTGGTCAGTAATATATACGTGCTATCCTTGCGCCGAACCTTCCCCGTATCCGCCCAGCTCATGGTACGACTCGACCAAGGCGAGCACGTTCTTGGTCGGCACGTCAACCTGCAGGTTGTGGGCCGTGCATATGACGAAGCCTCCCCCGGGCTTGCCCGCCGCCATTCGGTCGGCGACCTCTCTTCTGACATCCGCCTCGGTTCCTCTCGGCATCGTATGCTGTACGTCGATTGAGCCATGAAAGGATATCTGTTGGCCGAAGTCTTTCTTGAGGGATCCAAGATCCATTCCCTTGGCGCGGGGCTGTAGCGATTGCAGGATGTCGAGCCCATCCCGTATGAACGCCGGGATGAGCGTACGCACGGACCCGCAGGTGTGGTGCATAACCAGGATTCCGTACTCGTGGGCGAGGCGTATGAACTCCCTGAACCCCTCCTCGAGGAATTCGGCCCAAAGATCATCGGGCATCATTGGACCGTTCTGGGTGCCGAAATCGTCGCCCATCATGAAGATGTCTATGAGGCCGTCGGCCGCTTCGAACACGCGCCGGTTGTACTCCAGGAAGTACTCGGCCACGTGCTGGAAGATGCACTTCGCTATCTCCGGGTTCCTCCGAAGGTCGGTGAGGATCTCCTTCATCCCGCGCATGTACATCGCGGTCTTAAGCTGTGCAGTGCGGTCCAGCCTGTCCCCCGCGAACACGACGCAGTAATCCTCGTGTTCCCTGCACTCCTGCTTCACATTGGAGTAGTCCCACCAGTCCGGAGACGGCCAATGCTCGTAGTTCTCGACCTCCTCGACCGTCTTCATGTGCCCGAGTGGCGAAAACGCGACCTCCATGTACCTTCCCCTAGCGGTGCCCCGGCCGAACGACACGGGGCGCCTCACCACGCCCCACAAATCCCTGAAACTTCCGTCCGCGTACCGCTCGAGTTTCAGGCCAGAGAGGCTGGGGCCCCGGATCACCCTGAAATCGACCCCGAATGCCTCCAGCATCTCCTCCTCGTTCGTCATGCCCAAGGCTCGCAAGAGCCGCCCTGTAAGTTCCTCGACCGCCCAGAAGTCTATGGGCACCCGGTCGGGCTCCCTGTGGTCAAGGGCTATTCGAACGCGTTCCTTGGGTTCCAAGCTCTCTTGGGAGCGGCGCCTCTCACATATCCTACGCACGGCTGCATGCATTCCGACCAGAACTCCGCCCACGGTACCAGCGCCAACGCTTCATGGCCCGCTAAGGCGTGCCTGCCTTTCCACGAAGGGTTGGCTAGGAGCTCGCCGTGGTCCGAAAGGACTGGGCGCAAGGGAACCTTACTGCTACTCCTCTATCGTTATGGCCTCGACGGGGCACTCCTCGGCCGCCTGCCTGGCACAGTCCTCTGCATCCTTTGGGACGACCTCAACCTTGACAGTGCTGACGTCACCCTTCATCTCAAAAACCTCCGGGCACGTCTCGGTGCAAAGCTCGCATCCGGTGCAGAGGTCCTTGTCAACGCTCGCTTTCACGAGTGTCACCTCCTTGGCCCGCGCTCTGGATTCGGCTTCTTAAACGTTACATACCGGGGTCTCGAATACTCACTTCCCGGGACGATCGGTTGCAGCTTTTCGCCTTGCCCTTTCAGATTCGGATTCCCTGCGTCGGAGCCCGGTCCCGCTTCCTCTGGTGTGCCGAGACGCATTGTCGTTGGTCCGCATGGGTCTTGCCGTGCGAGGGCGCCATGGAGGCCACTTCGAAAGAAATATGAGGCCGGTTGGGCAGGCACCAGGGATGGAACATGGTAGCAAGAGGAAAGATGGCCCTCATCATCGTGGACATGGAGAACGACTTCGTGAAGGGCGCCCTCAAGTGCGACCGGGCATCCAGGATCGTTCCTAACATCCAGAGGCTCGCCAAGGCGGCAAGAGCGGCCGGGATCCCCGTGATCTACTCGAACGATGCCCACATCCCAGGCTTGGATCACGAGTTCAGCGTCTGGGGCGAACATGCGATCGCGGGCAGCCAGGGCGCGCAGGTGATAGACGAGATAAAGCCGGAGAAGGGCGACTTCGTCGTGCCGAAGCGAACTTACAGCGGGTTCTACCAGACCGACCTCGAGCTTCTCCTGAGGGACCTGGGCGTTCGGACGGTCATACTGACGGGACTCCACACGAACATCTGCATAAGGCATACCGCGGCGGATGCCTTCTTCAGGGGATTCAACATAGTCGTTCCGGAGGATGGAGTGGAAGCCTTCGCCGAGAAGGACCACGTCGCTGGCCTTGAGTACCTCAGGATGGCGTACAAGGCGGACATAACCACGACGGACAGGCTCCTTGCCAAGATGAAGCCAAGGTAGAGCGCCACTGAAGCGTCTGTAAACAGCCTCTTCGCCCGGGCGCCGCTCGCGTGGGGCGAACGCAACTTGGGCCAAGGATGGGTTGGCCCTGATTGGAAGAGATCCCAAGGGGAGTCAGGTAGAGGTCGCCTGAGAAGAATCCCCTATTTCCCCTTTCCTGATTCGTTTGGAAGCCGACCGCGATGTCCCTTGGGATCGCAAACCATGAAGCTGTTAGGAACATATAGTGGTTTTGTTTGACCGGGGTGTTATCCCAACGTTTCGCGGGTTGGCCCGACGCGAAGCGGTTTCTGAGATCCTTCCTACTTCCCTGGACCTTCTCCTCAGGCCCGGATCAGGCCAGGTTCTCTTGCGCGAACCGTTCGATGGTCTTGGCCTCGGAAATGTTGGTGATGCCGAACGATCTGCACTCCTTGAGGAAGTCCTGGAGCAGCGCCTTCCTGGCTGGGTCGGAGGGGTCCATCAGGAAGATCTTCGAGTAGGTCAGGGGAAGCCTGGCGAGCCGGACGCGTTGCTTGTGGCGGGCCTCCGCAGCTACGGCTTCGGCATCGTCGAAGATGGACAGGCAATCGTCTACGAACGGAAGATCGAGGAACCGGTCGGGCCTGTCGAATATCCTCACGTGAAGCTTGCCTTCGTCAACGCGGTCATGCAGGAGCTCGATATAGGTCCGAATTCCAGCCTCGGCGCGGCCGTAGTAGGCGGACGTGAACTCCTCCAGGGCTTTGCCCACATCGCATTCCGGCTCCCAAAGTATCCTGGAAAGAAGGTAGGACCTCAAGGACGCGAACTCCCCGCCTCCTCCTGGCGAGTAGTTCCCCTCCTCGAATATGCCCTTCACGTTGTTCTGGACGAAGAATCGAACGTTGGGCTGGAGAACCCTGAGGTTGGGAAAGGGCATGATGTAGTGCGCGAAGTTGGTGACGTAGTCCCAGACGTATAATGTATGGGCGACCCTTGCCCAGCCCTGGGTGTCCCTTCTGAAGCTCTCATTCTCGGGGCAGCTAGCCAGAGGGTGGGAGAAACAGCATTCGATGCTGCAGAGACGGACGATGACGTTCCTCCTAGGCCTTACGTTTGCAGGGGGCTTTCTGGTGTACTGGTAGGCGATGGTGTCGATCCACCTGTCAGGGAACTCCTTTTCGACGATCTCCGCCACTTGGTTGACGAAATGCAGCAGCGAACCCGCCTTGGATCCTTCCTCTTCATCCACCTTGGAGCAGTTGGGGCATTGGCAGGCGTTGGACCAGTCATTCTGGCTGACAGAGGCTATGTTGGCGTTCGGGTTCTTCTTGAACCATGACATGACCCGCTCGGCGGCTATGCGCACGACGTCCGGGTTCGTGAGGCACAGTTGGGTCTTCTCCGCAATCCTCTTTCCATCGATCTCCGAGAAGTACTCGGGATGGGTGCTGAAGAACTCCGCCGGCGGGACCAGGAGGTTGAAGGTGTGGACGAAGCCTTCGTAGGTAACCTTGCCCCCGTGGATATCCGTAAGCCTTGCGAAGTGGGAGTTCATCCGGTTCCTTGCTGCCCAGTCGCCATCAAACGCCTCGGTGAAAAAGGGCTCCCTGTAGGCCAGCCTCGGCGAGAAGGAGAAGCCCTCGGAGGGGATCGTTATCTCCGACCGATCGGACGGGAGGATGGTTTCGTCAGGCGCAACCCACCTGATCCCGGCGAACCGGTCAAGAAGCTCGTAGGTGCCGTAGAGCACCCCCCTCGGCCGGCCGCCAGATATGATGATGTCTCCTTTCCTGAGCACTATCGAGAACTCCTCTGATCCCAGGTCGGGCGAGTATCGGAGGATGATGCACCTGCCTCGTTTGCTCTCCAGCATCTTCGGGGGGCTTCCAGCGATCTTCCCGATCCAGTCTTGGAGCTCCTGCGCCGCACGGCGTTCGGCGGGAATGGGATCGTGCGGGGGAACGATGCCGCAAGATCTAAGGCTGAAATTGGACATGCTTGTTGGTGGGAGGCCACCTAGATAAAGCTCCTCATGCGGGATTCGCCAAGTGATGCCTGCTTGGGACGGACGTTTCTGGCGAGAACACATTTTACAGTTCGGCCTGATCTCATCCAAGCGGGCCCGTAGTCTAGTGGATAGGGCGCAGGCCTCCGGAGCCTGATGTCGCGGGTTCGAATCCCGTCGGGCCCGTTCACTACAGCGAGCGAAACCCTGCCTTCATTCTTGGTTTGGAAAATCGTGATCCGCATGTCCCGGCTCGATTAGCAGGCTCCCAACGGATGGAATATGAGTTCGAGGAGGCGGCCGGCCAGCCTCAGGAAACATCCCTGCCCAACTGTTCCCGAAGGAGAGCGTGACTCGCTGGATAGAGTTCACCTTCCGGACTGGTTTGTCCCAAAGAACTGATAGGCACGAAGAACGGCCAGACTCTGTGGCAGATGAGGCTGGCTGAAGGATTGGGGAATGGCAGCCTCTCGGGGGAAGGCAACCGCATCTATCTGGACGAAGCTTTGGTGATCTGGGTGGGTGGTCGATCACGCAGGCCAAAAGTTCACAGTCGAGCTTGTCCTGGGGCTAAACGGACTTGCGGCTCACATATACGGCGATCTGCTTCAGGGCCAGGTCCGACCAGAGCATCAGCGTCGTGACCAATGCGGCCGTCAATCTCATCGATCCTTGTACGTCCACCTTGCTGAAGACCCTACCTCTGGCCGCGGGCGGCACGCTTGACACGGGCTGGAAATGCGCCAAGATCGATACCACCGAGTACGTCGGTGGCTGCCCATCTATCGAGATTCGTCCAAGCATGGACGACGGCTGGCCTAAACCACTGGCACCAAGAAGCCTGGTTCGACAGCTTGAATTCGTTTCTCCATGCATCGTCAGTTCGGAGTGAGGGGAATAAGGGTGCATTTCGCAGACCACTTCGATCCCGCGAACGCGGCCGAGAGGGTCCGGCAGACCCGGGAGGACCCTTGGCCGAGAGCAGGTGAGATGGATCCTCAAAGTTGCTGCCTTCATCTCTGCGGGGGTCGTCATTGCCTGGTCATCGTATTCGTACTATACAGCAGGGGGCTTCGGCGGTAGGGTTGTATACAGGACGGACCCGTCATACGGAAGGGAACCGTGGCCGGAATCGGTCTATCGAGGCGTCCTGGTGAGAAAAGCGGCCAAAGTCGCATCCTACAATCCATACACAAAGATCGAGACACTGAATACAGAGGTTCGATACGTCCTGGTGAGGCCCGGCAACCTCAGCGAACTCATACTGGCAAAGCCCTACTGGATGCTGGGACCGGACTCGCCATCCGTTCTTGACTCCTACCTCGACAAAGAGGTGGAGATACTCGGAAAGCTGGTCGAAAAGCAGAACAGACACGAATTATTCCCAGGCAGGATAAGAGAAGCGACGAAGAACGAATAGGGCTCCAGGCACCATGGCTGCGCCTTCGAGGCCTTCGCCATAGAGCCAGAGTCAGGTCGTGATTGGGATTGCGGCCGTTCTGCCTAGTCCCGGGACAACCCGCCATTTTCCGAGGAGCGGCAGAGTGCTAAGGCCGGCTTCCAAAGGAAGCGAAGAACGTCCGCAGGAACGGACACACTTTGAGACGCCTTCTTCGCTATTCCCAGAACGCTTGAAGATATGATTCCGGTCCTAAGATCGGACCGTCCCGACGCAGATTCGGCTGTTTTGGTGCGGAGGTTACTTCTTGGTCCTCCGACCTTGGCGGCTCGCCGACAAGCGTTACATTTGAATAGCTCGCTTCAGCAACTGGGTTTGGCGCACTTTAGTGCCTATCATAGCTCGTTGCCGGGAGGGACTCGATGCCGCCGCCTGCAGTCAGGACGATTCGAGACTTGATCTATTGGCAGTATGCAAAGATCATCTCTGAGTCCGCGGGCGCCGGAAAGCGACAGTATGCGTTCGTGATGAACAGGTTCAGGAAGCTCGCCCTCGGAGAGATCTCTTGGTCAAGCTCGATCAGGGAGTACATAAAGGAGCGGGAGAGACCGGAGAACTGCATCTACTGCGGAGGCAGAAGGGACCTAACCCTGGAGCACATCCTACCAAGGTGTAGGGGCGGGCCTGATTCGCCTGACAACGCGGTGTGGGTCTGCAGGACATGCAACTCCTCGAAGGGAGATAGGCGGCTGTACGAATGGTACGGGCTGGACCGCCGGAACGAGGTACCTAGAATAGCGGAGGGGAAGTACCTCAAACTCCTCTATGCCTTGCACGAACAGATGGGTACCCTCGATGTGGAGGACGTTTCCCGGCTGTGTCCGAGATGCGACTTGGCCGCGAAGTGCCCACGAAAGGGAAGACTCACGGTCTATTGCTTGGAAGGCCCATTCTGTAAGAGGTAACCATGCGGGTCATGCTGCCGGATCCTTCAGCATCAACCCCTGGATTGTAGGGATGGGTCGTTCAGCCTTGCCGTCGGATGGGGAGCGGAACTACAAGGTGTAAGCCGCCGTGTAGTTTTGTCGTCAGGACCGAAACCTAGTATCCTGACGGGTGCAGACGAGTAGCGGCGGCGGCCAAGCGTCGCTTCACACCCTCACAGTTTTATCCCGGTATCGATTTTGCCTGTCATAAGGAGAGGAAGATGACAAGGACGGCGTTGGCTTCCTTGGTCTTCGCACTTGTTCTGCCCGCCTCCGTCTGGGCGCAGCCAAGGGTTGACCCCCAGACCGGCCTGATCAGGGTTTTGTATATGGGGGATTCCCTCATGGAGGCCGGCTTCGTCACCCCGATCATCGCGCAGGACCCGCTTGTCAAGCTCAGCCCGGTACCGGTCGAGTTCATCACGGGTGCATACCTTTCGATCGAGGAGGCGGCGGCCAGGCTCAGGATGTACATTCCCCGTACCGAGAAAAGGTTGAATGAGGACTTCGACATGATCATCATCGCCGACGCCCGGGAGCCATTCTTCCCGGCCAAGTTGCAGAACTGGATAAAGTCGGCCGTCATCGATGGCGGGCAGGGCTTCCTGATGGCGGGAGGGCCGCAGACGTTCGGAGGTTACCCGGCGTGGGGCCATCCCAGCTGGGATCCCTCCCCCGTCGCGGACATCCTGCCGTGTAAGTGCATACCGGAGTTCTACGACCTCGGCAGGGCCTACCATCTCGTGCCAACCGAAGGCTATGAAGATC
>Ga0209102_1000737_pt1 | contig 20251 bp, 14 predicted proteins | sample ConPoolayeHmetaG_FD_185483 | JGI IMG/M metagenome (GOLD analysis project Ga0209102, IMG submission 185483) | Hot spring microbial mat communities from California, USA to study Microbial Dark Matter (Phase II) - Cone Pool mat layer H metaG... ...
GGAACAATGGCCAATCAACTGGCCATCAAATCTCAAACCCAACCAGGGGACGAGGTCATCATTGAGGCCACTTCCCATCCTTTCAACTTCGAAGGAGGGGCTGGTGGAGCCCTTTCTGGTATCCAGTTCTATTGTATTAAAGGAAATCGAGGCATTCTTAAGGCCTCTCAAATCGAAGAAGCCATCCGTCCTAATGACCATCATTATCCTGTTAGTCGTTTGATCTGTCTCGAAAATACCCATAACCGAGGAGGAGGAACGATCTTTCCCATCGAAGAGATAAAGGCTATCTCCCGATTAGCGAAAGAGAGAGGGCTCTTGGTCCATCTCGATGGTGCCAGACTTTGGAACGCTTCCGTTGCCAGTGGGATTCCTCTTCATGAATATGCTAAATGGGCAGACTCTGTTTCGGTCTGTCTTTCTAAGGGGCTTGGAGCACCCATAGGTTCACTCATCGCGGGATCAAAGGAGCTCATCCATCGAGTCCATCGTTTTAGAAAGATGTTCGGTGGAGGAATGCGGCAAGTGGGAATCCTTGCTGCCGCTGGTCTCTATGCGATTGAACACCATATCGATCGTTTAAGAGAAGATCATGAGAATGCTAAAAGATTGGCTCAGGGATTATCAGAATTGAAAGGAGTGATCATTCATCCTGAACAGGTAGAAACGAATATCGTGATTTTCGAGATAGAAGACCTAAGGATGAATGCTTTCCATCTTTCGGAGGAGATGAAGAGATTCGGAGTGCTCATCCATGCCATAGGAAAAACAATGATCCGTCTGGTGACCCATCTCGATGTGACCCGTGAGGATATCGAGGTAGCCTTAGACACCTTCGAAAGGGTTATGGGGAGGAAATAACATGGGAGTGAAATTTGAGCCTATCATCGTCTTTGTCACCTGTGGCTCTGAGGAGGAAGCTTACAGAATCTCAAAAACGTTGGTCGAAGAATATCTGGCTGCCTGTGTCAATATCCTCTCTCCCATTCGATCGATCTATCGATGGGAGGGGAAGGTCTGGGATGAAAAGGAATGGCTCCTTGTCATTAAGACTCAGAAGAAACACTTCGAAGAAATGGAGAAGAGAATAAAATCCCTCCACTCTTATTCCGTTCCTGAAATGGTTGGCTTACCGATCGAGAAAGGATATGGCCCATACTTAGACTGGCTCTTGGAGAATACCTCTATCTCCTGAAGTAAAGATGGCGAGAGATTCGTTGATGCTCTGCACTCCGATTAAGCAAGATCGGGTTTTTTGAGATGGAACTCTGTATTCTTTTCAAAAGCGTAAGCCACTCTCAGAAGCATTCCCTCATCAAAGTGTCTTCCCATCAGCTGAAGGCCGATAGGAAGTCCCTCCTGGCTGAATCCACAGGGGATCGAGATAGCAGGGATTCCTGCGAGATTGACAGGGATGGTATGAATATCTGAAAGATACATCTGGAGGGGATCATTGACTTTCTCTCCGATTCGGAAGGCTGGAGTAGGGGCCGTGGGAGAGAGAATCACATCCACCTTTCGAAAGGCCTCTTCAAAATCGCTCCGAATGAGCGTCCTCACCTGAGAAGCCTTTCGATAATAGGCCTCATAATATCCTGCAGATAAAACATAAGTCCCCAAGAGGATCCTTCGTTTCACTTCCTGCCCAAACCCCTGGGCTCGAGTCAGCATATACATCTCTAAAAGATCCTCATATTCTTTGCAGCGGAGACCATACTTGACCCCGTCGTATCGGGCAAGGTTAGAACTCGCTTCTGCGGTACAGATAATGTAATATACCGCCACCGCATACTCGGTATGAGGTAATGAGAGCTCTTCAATCTCTGCACCCAAGGACCGATAGAGTTCAATAGCCTCTCGCACCGCCTTTTCTACCTCTGGATCCATTCCTTCGATAAAGTATTCTTTTGGAATTCCAATCCGAATCCCCCTTATATCTTGAATCAAGAACTGTTTATAATCTGGAACTTCCCGAGGGACAGAGGTGGAGTCTAATGGGTCATAGCCACTGATGGCATTCATCATAATGGCACAGTCTGTGACATCCTTGGTAATGGGGCCGATCTGATCCAGGGAAGAGGCAAAGGCGACTAAACCATATCTTGAGACCCGTCCATAGGTGGGTTTCATTCCGACGACCCCACAACAAGAAGCAGGCTGACGAATGGAGCCTCCTGTATCTGTGCCAAGAGCGGCGATACATTCATCGGCAGCCACCGCAGCGGCTGAACCTCCACTGGAGCCCCCTGGAATCCGAGTGAGGTTCCACGGATTTCGAGTAATTTGAAACCCTGAGTTCTCTGTAGAAGAACCCATCGCAAATTCGTCCATATTCAGTTTCCCTAAAAAAACGGCCCCCTCCCCTTTTAACTTCTGGACGACTGTAGCATCGTAAAAAGGAACATAATTGGCTAAGATCTTTGAGGCGCAAGTGGTTCGTATTCCCTTGGTGCAGAGGATATCTTTGAGGGCTATAGGAATTCCAGCCAGATCCCCGATCTCTTCTCCATGACGAATCTTCTCGTCTATCCGCTCTGCCTGCAGAAATGCCTCCTCTTCTGTTAATAAAAGATAAGCCTGAGTCTTTCGATCCACTTCTTTGATCCGACGAAACAAGGCCTCGGTAATTTCTCGTGAGGTTACCTCCTTTTTCATTAAAAGTTCATGGAGTTCGTGGATGGTGAGTCGAGATAGGTCCATTTATAAATCCATTTCAGAATCATTCTATAATTCTTGGAACTTTGAAATGTCCATCTTCCTGAGAGGGAGCAAGGCCCAATACCTCTTCTCTCGGCATGGAAGGTCGAACCTCGTCTTCTCGAAAAACATTAAAAATGGGAATGGCATGAGAAGTGGGTTCAATCCCCTGGGTATCGAGGCGATTCAATTGTTCCATATAGGTTAGGACCTGCTCTAATTGATTTCCAAAAATGACTTTCTCTTCTTCTGTGAGTTTAATTCGGGCAAGTCTTGCTACCTTTTCGATATCCATTCTCATCAGAAGAATCTCCTTATCCTATGGCCTCTTGAACCTTTCTTAAATTCTCCTCTAACTTTGACTTGAGGAGCTGGTAATCGGCCACTTTTGATTTTTCCTCAGAGACGACCTCAGGAGGGGCCTTTGCGAGAAACTGTTCGTTGGAGAGTTTTCTACTGACAAAGGCAATCTCCTTTTCTACCTTGGCAATCTCTTTCTGGAGTCTTCTCTTTTCAGATTCCATTCGGGAGGGATCCATCGGGATAAATATCTCTGCCTCTTGAACCTGAACAAAGGCGCTACAAGGAGGTCTCCTCAAATCCTTTCCAATCCTCAATTCTTTGACCCTGGCCAGAGTCTCAATGAAGACCTGGTTTCTCTGAACCCTCTCCTTTATCTTCTCCTCCTCTTCAGTCCTCAGCAGAACATCGATCCTTTCTCCGGGGGGAAGATTCATCTCCCCTCGAACATTTCGGAGGGCGGTAATCACCTCGATCACCCATTCCATTTCTCTCATCCATGGTCCTTCATGGAATCGATCTTCGGGTTCAGGATAGGGTGCCACCATAATGGAGTCTTTTGGTTTTCTTTCTAAAAGCCTTTGCCAGAGTTCTTCTGTCACGAAAGGCATAAAGGGATGAAGTAATCTTAGAAGAATATCTAAGGTCTCAAAAAGATTCTTCTGGGTAAGGACCTTTCTCTTTTCATCCGAGGTTTGATAAAGGTAAGGTTTTACCAATTCCAGGTACCAGTCACAGTACTCATGCCAGGTAAACTGGTAAAGAAGGTGGGTCGCCTCGTTAAATTTATACTCTTCAAGGGCTTGTCGAACCCCTCGGATGGTTCGATTCAGTTTCGCTCGAATCCATCGATCAGGAAGACTATACTCTTCCGGAGGATAAACTTTAAGGATCTCTTCTGGATCAAAATCTTGCAGATTCATCAGGACAAAACGGGAGGCATTCCATATCTTATTCACAAAATGTCGATATCCCTCGGTTCTTGCTTCTGAAAGTTTTATATCACTTCCAGGCATAGTGAGGGCGGCCAGGGTGAATCGAAGGGCATCCGCTCCATAACGGTGGATTAAGTCCAAGGGGTCGAGAACATTCCCCCTTGTCTTTGAATATTTTTCTCCTCTCTCATCTCTCACCAGTCCATGAATGTAGACATCCCTGAACGGGACATCCCCCATGAATTTGATTCCCATCATCATCATTCTGGCTACCCAAAAGAAGAGGATATCAAACCCGGTCACTAAGACCGACGTAGGATAAAAGACTTTTAATTCCGGTGTCTCTTCAGGCCATCCCATGGTGGAGAAGGGCCAAAGGGCAGAGCTGAACCAGGTATCCAGGACATCGGTCTCAGCCCTCAAAACCGTTGAACCACATTTCGGGCAGGAAGGGGGTTCCTTTTTACCGACAAGGGTCTCTCCACAGGATTGGCAATACCAGGCTGGAATTCGGTGCCCCCACCATATCTGCCTTGAGATACACCAATCCTTTATATTCTCCATCCATTCAAAGTAGGTTTTCTCCCAGAGGGATGGAATGATTCGAGTTCGACCTCTCTTGACGGCTTCGATGGCTGGCTCAGCCAAAGGTTTCGTCTTAACGAACCATTGAAGGGACAAATTGGGTTCTACGATAGTCTTGCACCGATAACAGTGACCCACTTTGTGAGAATAATCTTCCACTTTGAGAAGAAGACCTTCTCGCTCAAGATCTTCAAGAATCTTCTTTCGGCATTCAAAGCGGTCCATTCCTCGATAAGGGCCTGCCTCCTCATTCATTCGACCCTCTTCATCGATGACCTTGATCTGAGGAAGACCGTGTTTCAATCCAATCTCAAAATCATTGAAGTCATGGGCAGGAGTGATTTTAAGGCACCCTGTCCCAAATTCCCTATCCACATAGGAATCAGCAATGACCGGGATGGGCCTTCCCAATATGGGGAGAATAACCCTCTCTCCAATAAAAGAACGATAGCGATCATCTTCGGGATGGACGGCAACGGCCGTATCTCCCAGGAGGGTTTCTGGTCTGGTCGTAGCGACCACCAGGAACCGATTTTTTCCCTGAAATAAGTACTTCAGATAATAGAGTTTTCCTGGAAGTTCTTGATGTTCCACCTCTAAATCGGAGAGGGCCGTTTGGCATCGAGGGCACCAATTAATGATATAATGACTCCGATAGATAAGACCTTCATGGTAAAGGCGGATGAAGACTTCCTTGACCGCCTCCGAAAGTCCCTCATCCATGGTGAACCGCTCTCGACTCCAATCACAGGATGCCCCTAACTTTTTTAACTGATTGATGATCGTTCCACCGGATTGCTCCTTCCATTTCCAGACTCGTTCGATGAATTTCTCTCTCCCCAGACTATGGCGATCCAGCCCTTCTTCGAGAAGCTGTTTTTCTACCACATTCTGGGTTGCAATCCCGGCATGGTCTGTTCCTGGCATCCATAGGACGTTAAATCCTTCCATTCTCTTAAAACGGATGAGGATGTCCTGCAGGGTATTATTCAGGGCGTGACCGATGTGGAGCACACCTGTCACATTGGGAGGGGGGATAACAATGGAGTAGGGTTTTCGATCTGAAAAAGGATCTGCCCTAAAGAAGTCTCCTTCCATCCAGTACCGATACCATTTTTCTTCCACAGGATGGGGGTCGTAAGATTTATCCAGGATTTTTGAACCCATTGCTGCAATCTTCTTCCTCCTATTTTGTTTCTTCTTTTTCGAGTCGCTTTATCTCTTCCTGGATGGCCTTTTCTGCAATTTCTGGAACGACTTCTCTGACCATCCTTTCGATCCGATCAAGGGTTAGGGTGAGAAGATGTTGGGTTATTTCGGGGATAATCCTCGTCATAAAATCCTGCATCATCTCTCCAACCCCTTTGGCAACCATCTCCTCTATCCTTTTCTCAACCGATAATAAAGGAGAAGGAAATTCTTCTTCTGAGACCTTTTTGGCGGGGAGCTCTTCTTCTATTGGAATAAGCTCCTTTTCGACCTCCTTTTCTATCGGAAAGGGTTCGACCCGAGCCTCTTCGACCATTGAAGGGGGAGGAACTTCTATGAGCGGTTCCTTCTCAACAGGTTCAAAGATTTCTTCTTCTTCGAGTTTTTCTGCCTTTATCTCCTCCTGAACCTCCTCCACCCCTTCCTCCAACTTTTCGAGCTCTTCCTCCAATTCTTCTAAAAAGGCCTCCGGGAATTCCTCCTCTGAGAGTTCTTCAAGCTCCATCTCAGGAGCGGTTTTTTCAGGGGTGATTTCGACAGGAGGTGGAGCCTCTTTTAAGGGTTCGATGGGCTCGATCCCTTTTTCTTCCCTTTCCACTTCCTTGGCGGCCCACTCTTTCTCGATCATGGGCTCAAGTCTTTCTACCTTCTGTAGAATCTCTTCAAGTTCAATCTTCTCAAAGAATTCCTCCTCTGGGGTTTTTTCTTCTCCTCCCTCCCCCCTTTCTACCCACTCCTCTTTCTCCCTTACTTCCCTCTTCTCTTCATGCTCAAGGGAGAGTGGTTTTTCTTCTTCTTTTGTCCAAGGCCCTACCGCTGGGATTTCTCTAAAAGGCTCTTCTTTTGGAGAAATGGCAAAGTCGGTAATGCTCATTTTCGCCTCGGGTTCTTCTACGACATCCACCAATTCGATGATCTCTTCCTCTTCACCCTCTCCCACTTCGCCAAGTGAAAGATTTTCTTCACCCATTACGGCCCTTTTCTCCTCCTCTTTTTTACCATATCCCTCCCTGGGAAGGCTCCTCCCGACCTCCATCACTCGGTCTATGGAGTTGAGAACCTCATCCCCATTGAGGGGTCTTGAAATGATTCCATCCACCTGAAGGGATTCCCTCTCTTTGTCAGAAAGATCTTCGAATAGATTTAATAGAAGGATAAAAGGGATCTCTTTAAACTCAGGATCCCCTTTCACTGCCTGATAAACCTCCTTTCCCCCAATAATCAAATCGGGTCTGAAGAGTCTTGCCCGAATCAGGGCCTCCTCACTTTCGGAAAGGATAATTTTGTAGTCGGTAACCTCAAAAATCCTCTCTAATTCTTTTTGAACCACTCTGTCCGACTCTGCAATTAAGATCTCTTTTGTCATTACCAAGTCTCCTCTTTTAAATGGGGGGAAAGGAGTTAAATGAATTAACCTTTTTCTTTTAATTTTAGCTAATTACCATATGGTGGTTTGAATGTCAAGGAATTCTGAGAGAGAATTCCTCATACAATCATCCAGGGCAACGGTAAAAATGTCTTTTCATAAAGGTTGAAGGCATACCGATCGGTCATTCCTGCAAGAAAATCACAGACACAACGCTCAAGAGAGTCATAGAGCTCGGGTTTGTCCAAGAGCCTTAAAAATGCTATCGGATGATCCATGAAATATTGGTAAAGTTCCCTTAAAATTTTCGAGGCCTTGTGGAAATCAGCATGGACCGTTTCATTTTCATAGACCCTTTCCCAGAGAAATTCTCTCAGAGACCAAATCGCACCGAGCACCTGTTCAGAGATGGAAAGTTTCCCTCCCCCTGCTTTGAGGGTCTCAAAAACAATATCCGTCACCATCCGATTGATCCTTTTCGAGTGGGTCTCTCCTAAGATTTCTATACAATTTTTGGGAATATCTCCTGGAGATATAACCCCTCCTCGAATCGCATCATCCAGATCATGATTGATATAGGCAATGATATCAGCGATTCGAACGACCTGTCCTTCAAGGGTCGTAGCCATTAAAGAAGGGTCTTCACATAAAATCTCTCCTTTTCCTTTTGAATGTTTCAAAATTCCATCCCTGACCTCGAAAGTCAGGTTCAATCCTTCTCCCTCCTTTTCAAGTAAATCCACTACCCTCAGTCCCTGATCGGCATGATTGAACCCACCCGGGATCAATTCATTGAGGGTCTCTTCTCCAGCGTGGCCAAAAGGGGTATGCCCCAGGTCGTGCCCTAAGGCAATCGCCTCGGTCAGATCTTCATTCAATCGGAGGGATTTAGCGATCGTTCGAGCGATCTGGGAAACCTCAAGGGTATGAGTGAGCCGAGTTCTATAATGATCTCCCGTGGGGGCTAGAAAGACCTGAGTCTTATGCTTCAACCTTCGAAACGATTTGGAGTGAATGATCCGATCTCGATCATGTTGGAAAGCAGGTCGAAGGGGGCATTCCTCCTCCGGGACTCTCCGCCCCTTTGTCATAGAACTGAGTGTCGCAAAGGGAGAAAGAATCTTCCGTTCCTGTTCTTCTAACTCTTCCCTTAAAGTCTTCAATTGACAGAAGCCCAACCAATACTCTATGCTTTTAGAGTTAAATTATCATAAAAAAAGAAGTTTATCAATGAAAGAAAAACAGTGGAAAGAGCACATCCTTGAAGACCCGGTCCTGGTCAACCTGTCTAAGCTCTCCCGGGAGAGAGGAGTTCCCATCTTTTTGGTGGGAGGTTATCTTCGCGATACCCTTCTGGGGAGCCATAAAACTTTATCCTTTCCAAAAAGGGTGGACTATGACTTTGTGATTCCCAAAGAGAATCTCTCCATCATCGAGATCATCGAAAAAACATTAGGGATCCATCTTTTTAAGATTGGAAAAGAAGAGGCAGAGACCCTCACCTATCGAGCGGTTGGAAAAGGGATTTCTATAGATATCACTCCCCTTCAGGGCAAGACGATCGAGGAAGATCTTAAGAGAAGGGACTTTACTATCAATTCGATGGCCCTCTCTCTTTTGGATGGTCAATTCTATTCGGTCGAGGGGGCTTTAGAGGATATTCAGAAAAGAAGGATTCGATCCACCTCCCCGACTTCCATTGAACAAGACCCCTTGAGGATGCTCAGGGCCGTTCGCTACCTCTGCATCCTCGAGGGGTTTCAACTTGAGAGTCAGGTAAGAGAAGAGATCGCTTCTAAAAAAGAATCCATCCAAAACATTCCCTCTGAAAGAGTCAAGGCAGAACTGGATCTCATCCTTCTCTCTCCTTCTCCGGCTATGGGGATAAGATGTCTATATGAGCTGGGACTTCTTTTTGTGTTGATTCCCGAGTTAAAAGGATTGGAAGAACTTGGCCAGAATGGGCACCATCACTTAAAAGTCCTCCCCCATGTCCTTTTGATGTTGGAAAAGATTCCTTATGCCCGTCGATGGGTCGAGGAAAAAGGAAGAGTGATTTCACTCGGTCCTGAGGATCTCCTGGTTCTTTCCTATGGAGCCCTTTTGCATGACTTAGGAAAACAGGATACATACGGTCAGGATGAGGAGGGGCGGGTCCATTTTTATCAACACGAATCCTTCTCCTCTGAAAGAGCTAAAGTGATTCTTGAACGGTTGAAGTTCTCAAACCTCATGAGAGACCGAATTCTCAAGCTCATCCAGAATCATATGAGAATTCTTAACCTATCGAAGAATACGAAAGACACGGCTTTGAGACGGCTCATCCATCATGTGGGAAAAGAGACCCCCTTACTCGTCCTTCATACCCTTGCAGATAAGGAAGCGAGTCGAGGTCTCCTTTCCATCGAGAAGGACGAAGTCGTGGAATCAAATTGTCTACGAATTCTGGATCTATTAAGGGAAAAAGAGACTCTGTCCCCCCCTCCCTTTATCACAGGCCATGATGTCTTGGCTTTGGGTTACTCGCCTGGCCCTCGAGTAGGGGAAATCTTAAGAAAGATTCGGGAGAGGCAGATCGATGGAGAACTCAAAACCCGGGAAGAGGCCCTGAAACTTCTGAGAGAAAAATTTAGTCCCTTGCAAAAAGAAAAATTTTGAAAAACTCATTTTTTTTGATATTCTATTTATAAGAAAAAGGTTTTCTTGAGGTAAGGGAGAGGGGTCATCCTCATGCGCCGTATTAAAAAAATCCTTCTCGGAATTATTCTATTCTTTGCCCTATTTACTGTTGTGGGCTTTTTTGTTGTGCCTCCCATTCTTAAATCCATCCTCATCAAAGAACTTTCTCGAGCTCTTCACAGGGAAGTCAGTATTCGAGAGATGAGCATCAATCCCTATCTCCTCTCGGCAACGGTAAAGGATGTTTTAGTGAAAGAAAGGGAGGAGATAGCAAAAGAGCAACCCTTTTTTTCCTTGGAAGAACTTTTTGTAAATCTCCAGAGTCTCTCTGCCCTTCGTAGGGCTCTCATTTTTAAAGAGATAAGGATTGTAAGGCCCCACCTTTATATTAAACGGAATTTGGACCTCACTTTTAACTTTTCGGATCTCCTCAAAGGGAAAGAAGAGGCTCCCTCCGAGGGGAAAAAGAAGAGACCCCTTCTCTTTTCCCTTAATAACATCCGGATCGAAGATGGAAGGATTGACTTCTGGGATGAACCTCAAAAAACGAAGCATACGATTCGAGAATTAAAAATAGGGATCCCTTTTCTTTCCAATATTCCCTACTATATTGAAACCTTTGTGGAACCTTCCTTTTCAGCGAAAATAAACGATACTCCTTATGAGCTGAAGGGCCAGACCAAACCTTTTCATGATTCGATGGAAACAAATTTTGAGATTCATATCCAAGAGTTAAATCTTCCTTATTATCTTGCCTACGCCCCTGTTAAGATGAATTTCAATGTCTCTTCTGCCCTTCTGGACGCCTCACTTAAAATCAAATTTCTCCAATCCAAAACCCAAAAACCTTCATTCACTATCTCGGGGGATCTTTCGGTCAAAAAGATAGTCATTGATGAACTGGATCATAAACCTATCCTAAGGGTTCCTTCCTTGGATCTTACATTAGCCTCTATCGGACCTCTCATCCATCAGTTTCATCTCTCCCGGATCTTCGTTCAATCCCCAGAAATAAATGTGGTGAGAAAGAAAGATGAAACACTCAATCTCGCTAACCTTTTCCCCGAAAAGAAGGATAAAGAGCCTTCAAAGGTTGCGCTCAAAAAAGAGACTCCCGCGTTGAGGATCGATGTCGACGAAATTCAAATCAAGGATGGAAAGATCTATTTTTCCGATCTCTCGAGGAGCAAACCTTTCAAAACTACCCTTTTCCCCGTAGAGGTCAAAATTGACCATTTTACCAATCGAAAAGGGGAAAAATCCACATACGCTTTAGCCATAAACACAGAGTCTAAAGAGTCCATTGAGCTTTCAGGTCAATTCTCCTTGGAACCCCTGTGGTCAGAAGGAAGGATTGCCTTAAAATCAATCCCCCTCAAGAAATATTCCCCCTATTATCAAGACCTTATCTTTTGTAGCCTTGAAGGAGGGAAACTGGACCTTTCGACCCAATATCGTTTCGCCCAAAGAGAGAAAGAACCAGAAATAGCTCTTTCAAAACTGAATCTTCACCTCTTTGACTTCCGACTTAAAAAAACAGAAGGAGAAGAGGATTTTCTAAAGATCCCGAGCCTTGCCATTAAAGACACAGAGGTTCAGTTACCCACGCATGAAGTAAGATTCGGAAAAATCGAGACCGAAAAAGGAAGGATCAAGATCCTTCGCCAGAAAGACGGATCCATTGATCTTCTCCAACTTTTTCCATTTCGACCCTCTCCTCAAGAAGGATCACGGAAGGGAAAAGAGGAAAAAGGTGAAGCACCCTGGCTCATCTCACTGTCTGAGATCGGTATCGACCAGTACCAGTTTTTTGTGGAAGATCAAAGCCCAAGAGATCCGGTCTTTTTGACTGTTGAGGGAATTAAGTTTAAAGGGGAAAATCTTACCACGGCGAAAAATCGGGAAGGAAAGGTCTCTCTCTCCTTTTTGTTGAATAAGCAGGGAAGGATCTTGACCACTGGAACCCTCGGGATCGATCCTCTTCAAGCCCATCTCAAAATGGAGTTGAAGGAAATCCCTCTCCCACCATTCCAGCCCTATGTCACAGAAAAGTTAAGGATTCATATTACCAAGGGGAGCCTCTCTACCACAGGAGATTTCTCTTTCGCTCTTTCTGAAAAGAAAGAGCCAGGAGTGCACTTTAAAGGGAATCTCTCTTTGACCCAATTTTCATCGATAGAAAAGAGAACGGGAGAGGAACTCCTCAAATGGGATTCCCTCAATCTTGAAGATCTCCGGTTTGATCTTGAACCTCTCGGGGTTCACATCAAAGGGATCTCTCTTTCCGATTTTTACGCCCGAATTCTCCTCTATCCTGAAGGGAAACTCAATCTCCAAGAGATCATCGTCAAGGAGGAGTCCCTCAAAGAACCCCCTCCTCCATCTCCTGAAAAAAAGAAGGAAGCACAGGAACCCATAAAAACCTCCCGAAAACAGATTCAAATCGAAACGATTACTCTTCAAGGTGGAAAGATCGAGTTTTACGACCGCTCCATCGATCCCCCTTATTCTGCCAAATTGGTGGAGATTGGCGGCCGCCTCTCAGGACTCTCCTCCGAAGAATCGACTATGGCTGATCTGGAGTTGCGGGGAAAACTCGATGAATATGCCCCTCTTGAAATCGTGGGAAAGATCAACCCTCTCAGGGAGGATCTTTTTGTAGACTTAAAGGTAAGATTTAAAGATATGGACCTTACCTCGATGACCCCTTACTCTGGAAAATATGTGGGCTATACCATTGAGAAAGGAAAACTCTCTTTCGACCTTAAGTATCTTATTGAAAAAAGGAAACTCGATTCTCAGAATTATATCTTCTTAGACCAATTCACCTTCGGTGAAAAAGTCGAAAGTCCTCATGCCACCAAGTTACCTGTAAAACTTGCCATTGCCCTTCTTAAAGATCGAAATGGAGTGATCAAATTGGATATTCCTGTCAAAGGGACACTGGATGACCCCAAATTCAGCATCTGGAGGATCATCCTTCAAATTCTCATCAATCTTATTACAAAAGCAGCGACCTCTCCTTTTGCCCTTCTTGGAGCGATCATTGGAGGCGGAGAGGAACTCAGCTATGTAGAATTTGAAGAAGGGACGCTCGCACTCAATGAGGTCAATTTCAAGAAGGTGGAGAATCTTTCAAAGGCCCTTCGGGAGCGACCAGCTGTAAAGTTAGAGATCGAAGGGCACGTGGATTTAGAAAAGGATCGAGAGGGATTAAAGAGGGAGCTCTTTCTCAAAAAATTAAAGGCCCAGAAGCTCAACGAGATGATCCGGATGGGACATCCCTCGGTTTCCATAGAGGACATCGAGATTGAAACTTCCGAGTATTCCAAGTATCTCAAAATGGCTTACAAGGAAGAAAAATTTCCAAAACCAAGAAATATCTTAGGGATGATCAAAGATCTCCCTGATCCGGAAATGGAAAAACTGATGCTTACCCATATCGAGGTTAAAGAGGGGGATTTGAGAACATTGGCTATCCAGAGGGCTCAGAAGGTGAAAGAGATGATCCTGAAATCGAAGGAGATCGAACCCGAAAGGATCTTCTTGGTTGAACCAAAGAGCCTTTCTCCTGAAAAAAAGGACCGTATAAAAGATAGTCGTGTCGATTTTAAAATAAAATAAGACATTTTAAAAAGGAGGCCATGAGGATGTGGAAAGAATTTAAAGAATTTGCAATGAGAGGGAATGTGCTGGATATGGCTGTAGGAATCATTTTAGGGGCTGCCTTTGGAACCATTGTGAATTCATTGGTCTCGGATGTGATTATGCCACCCATTGGATACCTCTTGGGTAATATTGATTTTTCAAATCTCTTTTGGGTCATCAAAGAAGGGAAGGTCCCCGGTCCTTATGCCTCTCTTGCTTCGGCTAAGGCTTCGGGAGCGGTCTCCATCAATTATGGCTATTTTATTAACACCATTATCAGCTTCATCATTGTAGCCTTTTCCGTGTTTCTTCTTATTAAGAGCTTCAATAAATTAAGACGAGAGCGGGAAGCCCCTCCTCCGGTTCCAACCACAAAGGAGTGTCCTTACTGTTTTTCGGTGATTCCCATGAAGGCTGTTCGCTGTCCTCACTGCACTTCCGAATTGAAGTGATTGAAAAGGATGGAGAGGATTTCAAAACTTATCCAATTTTTCCAAGAAGGGATCTGGGAGATCCGACTTACAGAACTTTCCCCTTTGAAGGCCATTCCTTTAAAATATTTAAGGATTCTCCTTTTGGCTGCCTTCGGCTTCTGGAAAGATCACGGTCAGAAAAATGCCTCCATGCTCACCTACTATTCTCTGCTCAATATTGTCCCATTAATTGCAGTGGCCTTTGGGATCGCTAAAGGGTTTGGCCTGGAAAAAGTGATTGAGAAGCAGATCCTCCAAATGGCGACGAAGGCCAACTGGCAGGCCGATGCAACAGAACAGATCCTTCTCTTTTCAAGATCCATGCTCGAACAGGTAAAAGGGGGAGTCATTGCCGGGATCGGTGTTCTCATGCTCTTCTGGACGGTTATTTCGATTCTGGGGAAGATTGAAAATTCTTTCAATACAATCTGGGATATTCAGAAGACGAGACCGCTCATTCGAAAATTTACGGACTATATCACCCTGATTGTCTTTGCCCCTATCCTCTTTGTCATTTCCAGTAGTGCTACCGTTTTAGTGGCCAGTCACCTCAAATTAGTCATGAATAGGATCGCTTTACTCGGTGTCTTTAGCTCCATCGTCCTTTTCCTACTCAATCTTCTTCCTTATCTATCCATATGGATTCTGTTAACCCTCCTCTATGTGGTCTTACCAAATACAAAGGTTCCCTTCCGTTCAGGCATTCTTGGGGCACTGGCAGCAGGAACCATTTTCCAGATCGTTCAGTGGGTGTATATCAAGTTTCAAATCGGAATCACAAAGTATGGAGCGATTTACGGAAGCTTTGCGGCACTGCCCCTTTTCCTCATCTGGCTTCAGATGAGCTGGATGATCATCCTCTTCGGTGCTGAGATTGCCCATGCCAACGAACACTATGAGACCTTTGGTTTTCATCCGGATTATTCTCGAATTAGTCCATCCTCAAAAAAATTACTCATCCTCAGGATCTTTCACCTTCTGGTAGAAAAATTTTCAAAAGGGGAGAAACCCTTAGATATCAAACAGATTGCACAAACCCTTCAGATTCCTCTTCGTCTGGTTCGTCAGCTCCTCAATGAGCTTCTTGATGCGGGTTTAGTAGTAGAAGTCTCTAAGGGGAGGCGAGGAGAATGGGCCTTTCAACCGGCAAAAACCATTGAAGGAATGACGCTAAAAGTGGTCCTCGAGGCTTATGAACAGAGAGGAGATTCCTTCTTACCTCATTCTGATTCTGATCAGGCTCAACGAATCCTTCAATATTTAAAAGAGATCGAAGAGGCGATGGAAAGATGCCCTGGAAACGTCCAGTTAAAAGAGATTTGACGTCCCTTTTTAAAAAGGCCATAATTAATCTGCATGTGCGGGATTTTTGGGATCTATAATCATCCTGAGGCTTCAAACCATACCTATTTAGGCCTCTATGCCCTTCAGCACAGGGGTCAGGAGAGTGCCGGGATCGTCTCTTCTGATGGAGGTCATCTCTACCATTATCGCCAGATGGGACTGGTGGCAGAGATTTTTTCCCGGGAAATCCTCAAAAAACTTCCGGGCAAGAGTGCTATTGGACATGTTCGATACTCCACCTCCGGTTCAAGTGAACTGAAGAATGCTCAGCCTTTTGTCGTGGACTATGCCAAAGGGACGATGGCGATTTCTCATAACGGAAATCTGACCAATGCCTTTCTGATCAAAAGCGAACTCGAATCAAAAGGCTCCATCTTTCAATCCAATATGGATTCGGAAGTCATTGTCCATCTCATCGCTCGAGCTAAGGAGAGGACATTTATCGAACGGGTGGTTCATGCCCTAAAACAGGTGGAGGGAGCTTACTCCCTTCTTCTCCTTACAGAGAAAGAAATGATTGCGGCTCGGGATCCCTATGGGTTTCGTCCCCTGGTGTTAGGGGTCCTTAAGAATTCGCCCGTCGTTGCCTCAGAGACCTGTGCCTTCGATCTGATCGGGGCGAAATTTATAAGAGAGATCGACCCAGGAGAAATTCTCCTCATCAATGAGGACGGAATTCGCTCCTTCAAGCCCTTCCCCGCCAAACCCCATCATCAATGTATCTTTGAATTCATCTATTTTGCCCGTCCTGACAGCTTCATCTTCAATCATAATGTTTATGAGATCCGGAAATCCCTGGGAATCCAGCTCGCAAAAGAGTCTCCAGCAAAGGTGGATATGGTGGTTCCTATCCCCGACTCTGGATTTCCAGCCACCCTGGGATATGCCTTTGAGTCCAATCTCCCCCTCGAACTCGGGATGATTCGAAACCATTATGTAGGTCGAACCTTTATCGAACCTGAGCAGAGGATTCGTCACTTCGGGGTCAAGATTAAATTAAATCCGGTGAAGGAACTTTTGAGAGGAAAGAGGATCGTCATTGTCGATGACTCTATTGTTCGAGCAACGACCAGCCGAAAGATCGTTAGGATGTTCAGAAATGTTGGAACTAAAGAGATTCATGTCAGGATCAGTTCTCCCCCCATCACCGATCCTTGTTTTTTCGGGATCGATACCCCAAGTAAAAAGGAACTGATTGCCTCTACTCATACGGTAAAGGAAATCCAGAGGTTTATCAATGCAAATTCTTTAAATTACTTAAGTTTGGAGGGGTTAAAGAGTTGCGTAAAAGGGGAAGAGGAGAACTTCTGTTATGCCTGCTTTACAGGGGAATATCCCTACCCTTTTCAAATGAAGTTTGATTAACTCGCCGTTCCTTGGATGGCTCTATTCTCTTCTTCGATATAGTTCTTGACGGTTTCATAAACTTTATCACTAATCAGACCTACCTGATGGAGCCACTCCATCGCGTCCGAGATATTAAAAAGGACATGGGGTTCGATGCGGGCTGCTCGGAGCCTCTCCTTTCCTCCCTGCTCCCGATCTAAAAGGACGACCAGTTCATTGACGATCCCTCCTTGATCCCGAACCACCTCAGCCGCTTCGATCACACTTTCACCTGTCGTAATAAGGTCATCCACAATCAACACCCGGTCGTTCCGTTCAAGGATCCCTTCAATCTTTTTTCTCACCCCGTGTTCCTTTCTTGCCTGACGATAATAGATCATAGGGATTCCTAACTTTTGACTCACCACCGTTGCAAATGGAACACCGGCAGTAGGAACCCCCAGGATCTTGTCCACCTTATTCTTTCCAATCTCATTGATCACAATTCGGGTCAAAGAATTGCCGATCCAATCCAATGTGATGGGACTCGAAATCGTCAGTCTTAAATCGATATAATAAGGGCTTCGCTTCCCAGAGGCTAAAATATAATCCCCGAATTTTATGGCATCATTTTTAATGAGAAGGATCCCTACCTGCTTCATCAGGAAGAGCTTCTCTTCCATCCAGACCCTTTTTTCAATTTCGTCAATTCCTAAAATCATTGCCTCTTTTTTATATAATTCATTTTTAGAAGTCAAGAGAAATTATTTTCCCTCCTCTAATCCCTCAATGAGAGGTTGGGAATACCCCCTCCTATCTCTTTCCAAAGATCATCGCCAGGAGAGCCATTCTCACGAAGATTCCGTTTCGAACTTGACGAAAATAGGCAGCCCCTGGATAGGCATCCACCTCTGGGTGAATCTCATCGACCCTTGGCAGAGGATGAAGGAGAACGATTTTCTTCTTGAGTTGGGTTAGAAAATCTTGGTCGATGATGAAACTTCCCTTTACCTTTTCATATTCAGAGAGGTCGGAGAAGCGCTCTTTTTGAATCCGGGTCATATAGATCAAGTCGCTTCGAGACGCAGCGTCCATCAAGTCTTCCGTCTCAACCACTTCCAACCCCTTTGCTTTCAAATTGGAGGTAATCTCTTCTGGCATTCTGAGGAGGGGTGGAGAGACGAAGAAGAATCGTGTCTGATAGTGAGAAAGCAGTTCTACCAAGGCATGAACAGTTCGGCCGTATTTTAGATCTCCGACCAGGGAAATGGTTAATCCTTTCAGCTTTCCAATCTCTTTGCGAATGGTATAGAGATCAAGGAGGGCCTGAGTGGGATGTTGTCCGGCTCCATCTCCAGCATTGATCACCGGGACGGCAGAGACCTCCGCAGCTTCTTTTGCTGCCCCGATGCGGGGATGTCTTAGGACAATGACATCTGCATACTGCGAGACAGTGCGCACCGTATCCGAAAGGGTTTCGCCTTTCGCTACTGAAGAACCCTCTACCGAACCCATACTGATCGCACCCCCTCCAAGACGCTGCATCGCCGCCTCAAAGGAAAGGCGAGTTCGAGTGCTTGGTTCAAAAAAAAGGGTTGCTAAAATCTTACCTTTTAATAAAGAGATAGAAGATTTATGTTTAAGTTCTTTCTCAAATTCCGATGCTACTCGAATAAGGGTTTCAATCTCTTTGGGGGTGAATTGATTCCCGTGAAGGATGTGTTTTCCTTTAAGACTACCCATTTATCTCCTCCTATTAAATTATTTAAAAATTCAAAAAATTCAATAAGTTGTAGTATAAATTTAAATAAAATTCTCAGATTTTTACCACTCATCGCTCCCCATTGGTGAAATAGGCCTGAGAGGGGGATGACTAATTGAATCTCATAATTTTTGTTTTAAGAAATTCTCCTTGGCCTGGCTCTCCCTTCATCTCTCCGTTTTCGATCAATATTCTTCCTCTCTGGATTACAAGAACGGGTTTTCCTCTACATCTTCTCCCTTCATAAAGGGTATAGGGGGCTTTTGAATGTTGAGTTTGATGCCGAATCTGATGGAGTCTTGTTGGATCAAAAATGACGAGATCTCCATCGGCACCCTTCTGAATCACCCCTTTTTTGGGATAGAGGCCAAATATCTTTGCAGGCATCTCTGAAAGAAGTTGAACTAATCGAGTCAGTTTGATTCTCCCCCGATTTACCCCTTCATCATAGGCCACCGTTAGCATGGTTTCTGCTTGAGGAGATCCATAAGGTGCCTCAAAAAAGGGATCCTCCCTCTTTTTTGCTTTTGGAGCATGATCACTCGCTATTACATCGATGATTCCTTCATGAATGGCTTTCCAAAGGGCTAAACGATCCTTTTCAGTTCTAAGGGGAGGACCGATCTTGGCCGGGGCACCCCATTGTTGAAGGACTTTATCGGTCAGGGTCAAATATTGGGGGCAAGTCTCCACATAGACTTTTTGACCTTCTTTTTTTGCTCGCCGTAAAACCTCAGCCCCCAATGCCGTGCTGAGATGGACAATATAGAGGGGACACCTCATCACTCTTGCTATGGAGAGAGCCCTAAAAATCCCTTCGGCCTCTAAGATATCCGGTCTTGTCTTCAAAAAGACCCTCTTTTGGTCCTCTCCCCTTCTTAGAGAGCGATCTTCCAGATAATCGGTTACCAGTCCACTCTCTGCGTGAACCATCGCCATTCCCCCACACCGAGAGATGAGGTCCATGGCCTCTGCAAGGTGATAATCATCTGTCATCCAACCGAGTTTGGCATAGGTCATAAACATCTTAAAGGAACTTACCCCAAGTTCAAAGGCCTTTGGGATTTCCTTGATTTGAGAGGCGGGGTCAAAAAGGGTTCCATGAAGCCCAAAATCAAGATAGGATAGCTTTAATCCATCCTCTTTGTATTTTTCAATCGTTTCTACTAACTTCATCCCAGGTTTGGCATAGGCAAAATGGATAAGGGTGGTTGTTCCACCAAAAGCGGCTGTATAGGAAACCCCTCCCATATCATCTTCATAGACTGGGTGAACATGGACGTCAATGATACCCGGTAAGACATATTGATGTGAGGCTTCTATAACCTTCTTCGCTTCCTTAGATTTTAATCCCTTTTTTATCTCTACAATCTTTTCCCCTTTCAAGGCCACATCACATTTTACGATCTCTTTACCTGTAACTACCCAACCTCCTTTAATTAAAAGATCATATTTTCCGTTCATCGATTTCACTCCTAAACGGTGAGTCTTCCATTTTTAAAGGATCAAAGCCAGTAGAGCCTTTTGGGTATGAAGACGGTTCTCTGCCTGATCAAAGATGACGCTGTTTGGCGAATCGGCGACCTCATCGGTGACCTCTTCTCCACGATGGGCAGGAAGACAGTGCATAAAGAGGCAGTCCTCTTTTGCTTGTTTGATCAATCGAGAATTGACCTGATAGGGCTGGAAGACCTTGACCCTTTCTTCCCGTTCTTTCTCCTTTCCCATACTTGCCCAGACATCCGTATAGAGGATATCCGCACCTTTGACGGCTTCGAATGGATCCTCCGTCAGTTTCACTTCCGATCCATTTCTTTTTGCTTCGTCTTTGGCATAGGCGACCACCTCAGGATGTGGTTGGTATCCTTTTGGGGAGGCCACGGTTATATTCATCGCCATCTTCGAACATCCGTAGAGAAGGGAATGG
>Ga0209102_1000738_pt1 | contig 20235 bp, 22 predicted proteins | sample ConPoolayeHmetaG_FD_185483 | JGI IMG/M metagenome (GOLD analysis project Ga0209102, IMG submission 185483) | Hot spring microbial mat communities from California, USA to study Microbial Dark Matter (Phase II) - Cone Pool mat layer H metaG... ...
CGCCGACCCGAGCGTTTGATGCCACCCATCTTCTTGACTGATTATAAACAAGATAGACCGCTCGGGGGCGCCGGGGGTGAACCACGACAGGACCCGTCGGGTGCTTTGGTTGGCAATTCCGGAAAGCTCACGGAAGGGGCAAGAACGGGGAAGCCTCATGGTCCAGCCTGGAGCCCGCCGCGCCCCCCGCCACCCATCAGGCTGAGCTCCCTCGTCTCGGCCCTTTCACGGGCCGTCTTGGCCGAAGGGTAATTGCCGTGAGCGCCGGCAGGGAAATTGGCGAGACGATTTTAAAGAGCGTTAAAAAAGGCACGGCGGCGCAGAAAAATGCTCAGAGGATGCGGAGCCCGGCATAACCGACCACCTGGCTGTAATCGCCGGTGGTTTCCCCAGAGGTCTGGTAGCGGATGAGCTCTGCCTTCCTCGCTCCCAGCGCTTTCGCCGCCAAGATGGTCGCCGTAGTCGGCTGGTAGCCGCACATGGAAATGTCTTTTTCGCGAACTGTTGAGTAGAGGCCGCGGGCATCCAAGGCCAGGATTTTTTCGATGGCCAAGAAATCTTTCTTTTTCGCCACCTCCTGGCTGACATAGTGGCTCATATCCGTGCTGGCGACGAGGAGAAAATCCTGTCCAATCTCCATGAGGCCGGAAGAGATGGCCTTGGCCAGCTCCTCCAGGTCGTCGAAATCAGCCTCATAGGAGACACAGATAGGGACAAAAGAGAAGTCACTCTGGAAGTACTGGATGAACGGAAGCTGGACCTCCAAAGAATGCTCGGGAGCGTGCGCCCTTTCCTCGTCTTCGATGAGGGCGGAGTGGCGCATGATGGCCAGGGCCAGCTCAGTGTGGATCGGAACTTCGCCTAAAGGCGTCTGCCAGCTTCCTCGAGACATGATAGCGAACAGCGAGCGCGTTCCGTGGTGGCTGGGACCGAGGATGACAAAAAGGCTGGGGAGCTGGACTGAAGAAAAGACGGCTCCGGCGACGGGTCCTGAGTAGATGTAGCCCGCGTGAGGAGAAATGACGGCGATGGCCTTTTCTCTGGTCGCTCGAGGGTCGACCATTTTATCGACCATGGCCCGCAGTTTGCTCGGCCCCTCAGGATAAAAGTAGCCCGCCACAGCTGGCTTTCTCACCATCGGCGTCTCCTTTCTGGCCGGAAGAATCGGCCTCTTTCACAATTTTTGTCTTTTTTCCTTGAAAGTAATGCCCATGGCCCGAAGCTCGCCGAGAATGGGAATGTAGATATCGGGAAGAACGGGAATATGGACTCCCCTTTCTTTAATCCTGCCCTCGAGGATGAGCTTGGTGCCGATGGCAGCGGGCAAGCCGACAGTCCTGGCCATCGAAGAATCGCCGCCGGGGACGCCAAAGTCGACAAGTGTCGAAACAATCCTCTTTCTCTGACCATCAGGATAGCTGGCGATGAATTCATGCTGGAGGACGATCATGTCCCTCTCCCCTTCTCCGTATTGCAACTTCTCGACCATCCGCGCCGCGACAATGTCCAGCGCCGACCCCTTTTCGAGTGGTAACGGCTCCTCACTCAGCAGACCGAGCCATTCCAGGCGCCGAATAATAGCCAGGCCGGGCTCTATCCTTAAATAATCACAAACAGCCTGCCGCAAGTTTTTTTCAGTCGGACACCCGATGAGCCGCCGCAAGAAATCTGCGAAGGTTATCCTCCCCCAGTCTTTCTCCTCCTGATCGAGCAACCCGAGCTGAACCATCTTCTTGATTGTCTCGCACCAGCCAATGTTCCGCAGCGTCCCGCGGAGCATGGTTCTCGTTTCCGGGATGCCGTAAAGTTCGATATAGGGAAGTGAATTCCGGTTGGGATAAGCCTCAAAAATGCCCAGCCCCTCGATGGAGATAAAATGGTAGTTGTCGAAGAGGTTCTCCGAGGGAATGAAAACTTCCTTCCCGTCGAGAAGATACTGGGCAGAATTCTTACCCGCGAGCAAGACCCCGACGGGGCTCCACGAGAATTTGTAACCAAAGGGGTTAGTATTTGCCTCTGGGGCGGGAAGACCACCGCAAAAAGAAATGAAACTGAGGATCTGGCCGCCTTTTTCTCTCACCTCGTGGATGACCCGCATCGCCTCCATGTGGTCAATGCCCGGGTCAAGCCCCAGTTCATTGAGGATGAGGATTCCCGCTTTCCTTGCTTCCGGGTCAAGCTTCTTCATCGCTTCACTGACGTAGGAAGTTGTCACCATGTGCTTTTGGTGGGCAATACAAAATTCGGCCACGCGGGGATGGAAAGCATAGGGGACCATGCTGATGACCACGTCAGCCGCAGCGACTTCTTTCTCTACCGCTTCCTCGCTTTTCAGGTTGAGCTCTTTGGCCACGCCCCGAGGATGGCCCTCGATGAGCTTCTCCGCTTTGCTGACCGTCCGACTGGCTACTTCGACCTGAAGGTCAGGCTGGTCGAGCAGGTAGCGAACCAGCGGCCTTGCCACCAGGCCGGCTCCAAGGATGAGCACTTTCTTCATGAACAACTCCTTTCTATGATGGAATGAATTCGGATAAGTACTCATAATCAGGGGTGAGTTTGCCCCGATAGAGAATGACCGCCTTTTTGAGCGGATCAGGAAGCAGCAACCGGCTGAAATCCTGCTTGAAATCAGCGCCGGCAAGCGGCGGGAGGAAAGGCTTGATCGTCTGGCTAAAAAAGACAGAAGATTCAAGGGGAATTTCAGCCGGCAGATTGTCGACAGCCATCACCACCGGCCCGGGGCCGGAGAAGCCCTCCTTGGCTTCTTCCCTCTCCGGGTCGTACGTGAAAATCGGGCTGCCCGGGTTCGTGCATTTCAGGGTGCACTCGACTCCGCCGTTAAGGTCGCAAGATATATCTCCTATGACCCTCAAGCGCGGCGGAGTGGGACCGCGATAGAGTTTTTTCAAGAAAGCTTTGCTGATAAAGTGAGGGTAGCGAGGCGACCAGAAAATCGCGTTGATGACCACGGTCAAGCAGGGAACATATTCCTCGAGAACCGGCACGTACCTTTCGGGATGGTCATAGTATTCCTGCAGGTCAAAAGGTTTGCCCTTTTCCCTTGGCCGGACCATGTGCTCTTCCTTGAAAACGGTCTTATAAACTAACCTCGCCGAAAAGCGCTTCGCCTGGAACATGAGCTCAAGATTTTCAGGTGCAACCTCGGCAACAGGAAGAAGGTCAAAAATTTCCTGCGCTCCCTGGGATACATGGCCGTAACCGGCGAAGCCAAAAACAAGGGGGACAAGCGAGGAATCCAAACCATGCTCATGAATGGCCCAGCCGACTTTCTTGATCGACTCTTTGGCCTCAACGAGGCTGGCGTAATCGATTGTCTTGCGCACGGCGGCGAAGGGAGTCTCGATGCCCTCGCAGCTTAGACGCTGGCCGAGGGCCCACAGCGTGTCAATCATTCCTGCCTGCCCGGCCTGCCGGCCAAAAAAGACCAAGCGGCGGCCCTGCTCGTCAACTATCCGCTCGTAGTCGATGAGCGTGCAGCCGAGGTCCATCATCCGCTTGAGCATAGGCATGTTGTGCGGCTGGCCTTTGATCGTATGGGAGAAGAAAAGATAGATTCCTTCCGGCCGGAAGAAGGGCAGGGGAATTTCTTTGACGGCCAGAACAATCTGACAGGGAGTTAGGTCTTCCGTCACCAGGATACCTGCCCTCCGATAATCATCGTCCTCAAAGATGCGGATGGAAGACGGCTGAACCCGAACTTCAATCGGGTATTCCCGCATCAATTCGGCAGCGTGAGCAGGAATGAGAGGGGCTCGTCTCTCCCACGGATTCTTATCCTCACGCCGGATGCCGATGATTGTTCTTGAATTTATCTTCATGGGGGACTCAGGGATTATGTCATAAACATTTACCCCGGTCAATCGTCGCCACTGGCCCCCAACATCGAAAATTCATCGGCCTTGGATTTGACTCCCTTCCCCCTTCTTCCTATATTATGCAGCTGTGATCAAACTTTTTGACACGCTGAGCGGCAAAAAAGTGGAGTTCAAACCCCTGGTGCCGGGTGAGGTCAAGCTCTACACTTGTGGACCCACCGTTTACGATTACGCCCATATTGGGAATTTCCGCGCCTATGTTTTTGAGGACCTCCTCAAGAGATTCCTTGTCTTCATGGGTTATAAGGTAATCCATGTCATGAACATTACCGATGTCGACGATAAGACCATCCGGGGAGCTAGAAACCAAGGAGTCAGTCTCCAAGCCTTTACCCAAAAATACATCGACGCCTTTTTCGAAGATATCCAGACCCTGCGTCTTGCTCCAGCCGACCATTATCCTCGGGCAACCGAGCACATCCCCGAAATGGTCGCCATGGTCAAGGGCTTGCTCAAGAAAGGCTTTGCCTACGAGAAGGACGGGAGTTACTATTTCAGCATTGCCAAATTTCCCGATTATGGCAAACTCTCCAAAATCAAGCTCGATTCTCTCCAGCCGGGTGGGCGCGTCGACACCGACGAATACGAGAAAGAGAGCGTCCACGATTTTGCCTTGTGGAAAGCAAAAAAAGATGGCGAACCCTTTTGGGAGACCGAAATAGGGCCTGGCCGACCAGGCTGGCACATCGAATGCTCGGCCATGAGCTCCAAGTACCTGGGCGAAACTTTCGACATCCATTGCGGCGGTGTCGACAATATTTTCCCCCATCACGAAAACGAAATCGCCCAATCCGAGGCCCTGACCGGCAAAACCTTTGTCCGCTACTGGCTCCACTGTCATCACCTCATCGTGGACGGCGAGAAAATGTCGAAATCCAAGGGCAACCAGTACACGCTCCGCGACCTCCTGGCCAGAAATGTCAACCCGTTGGCGCTTCGCTTCCTCCTCCTCTCCACTCATTATCGAAAGACGCTCAATTTTACGTTCGAGGCCCTGAGTCAAGCCCAGAGCTCTCTCCAGAGGGTCCAGGACTTTGTCTACGAGCTGACAACGAGGACTTTCGAGGCCGGCGAAACGCCCCTGGCCTCGCAGCTGATCGAGCTAACGAGGTCGAGCTTCATCAAGGGCCTGAGTGACGACTTGAACATATCGGTGGCGCTGACGGCTCTCTTCGACTTGATCAAAAAAGTGAACCTGCTTGTGAGCGAAAATCAGCTCAGACGCAATGACGCCGACGCCGTTCTTGCTCTCCTCCATTCGCTTGACGATATTCTCGCCATCCTGCCCGGGACCGAAGGGGGGCTCATCCGAAACGAGGTCCTCGAACGCCTGGCCAGTGGCGAAAAACGGGAAGAAGCCAAGTCAATCCCCTTACCCGAAGAAGTAATCGAGAAAATCGTAAGCCGCCACCAGGCCAGGCGAGCGAAAGACTATCAGCGAGCCGACGAAATCCGTCGTCAGCTTGTCAATCAGGGCATCATTCTTGAGGATACGCGCGAAGGTTTGCGCTGGAAAATTTCTTCGGCTCGGAAGCGCTAAGCATGGGTAGTGGACATGCTCTCGGTCGCTCTGGCGAAGAAGCGGCCGTCTGTTACCTCAAGAAAAAAAAGTATCAAATCCTCGAGCGGGGATTCCGGTTTCACCGCGGCGAAATCGACATCATCGCCCTGGACCGGGGAACCCTTGTTTTTGTCGAAGTCAAAACCCGAGCATCTGACGAGTTCGGCCAGCCGGAAGAAGCTGTAACGCCAGCCAAACAGGCTCAGCTACGTCGTCTGGCCGAAGCTTATTTAGCGATCAAGAACCTGAGCGGCATGGCCTGCCGATTCGACATCCTCTCCCTTGTTGCTGAGTCCGACACAAGCTATAGGGTCCAACATTTCCAGGACGCCTTTTGATTTCCCTGTCAACGCCCTCCTCTAAGTCGCAGCCACGGCGGAAAAAAACGCTTCTTCCAAAAGAGGCATGGCCAAGAAAAGGGCAGCTTCACCACAGCCGCAGTGTCACTACACGCCGCACAGAGTTCACGGATTTTCTTTTGCCGAAGGGGATGGACAACCTCGCCCGCTATTTCGGTGAGGGGAACGAGAACGAAATTTCTCCTCTCCAGCCGTGAATGGGGCACCGTGAGTCGCTCGGTCTCGATGATACGATCCCCGGCCAGAAGGATGTCGATGTCGATGGGACGCGGCCCTTGCCGCCGATTGGAGGGGCGGCCCAATTTTTTTTCAATAGCTTGCGTTTGCTCCAACAAGGATTCGGGCTCAAGGGAAGTTCCAACCTCAGCCACCAGGTTCAAAAACCAGCGCTTGCCTCCTCCGTCGACCGGTTCTGTTTTATAAAGGGAAGAAACCCGGAGAACGGAAACACCCGCTGCCTCCAGAGCCCGGAGAGCTCGAGCCAGGTTTTTCCGCCGATGGCCCTCATTGCTTCCCAGGCTCAAGAAATACTTCATTCTGATTAGAAAATTATAACATTGCCCTTGAGCTAACTCCAAACGCGTCCATTATTCCCAAGCTTGCCGATAGAATCACCCGACGGGTCCTGTCGTGGTTCACCCCCGAACCATGCCACCCCTCGGGTGTCGGCCTATGGCCCTTATTTGGCATAATCCAAAGCCGTTTCGCCGCACATGAAATTCCCATCGGCGATTTTGGGATTATTCACACGCGCGGGAGTCAACAAGGGGGTCGGCGAAGATGCACGGGCTGAACCGGGGCAGGAGCCGCGGGTTATCCTATGAGCAATTTGTGGCTGGCCCAAAAATGGAGTTCGTTATCCTCCTCTGGTATAATGCGGGCATGGTGAACAAAATTGAGCGGTGGCGTCTCGAGGAGCTTTCCCTCCTCCTCGACCAGCTGGCCTCTGTTCTCCGCCAGGGATTCAACCCCGAATGGGCCAGCGTTTTCTCTCATTTTGGGGAGGAATCGCGCACCCTTCTTGCCATTAACCCCATCGACACGACCAAGCTCGGAAGGCTTGTCAAGAATATCCAAGCCTGCTTTTTGTCCCCGAGCTCATTCCCCTCGCTCCGCCTTAAGCCAGAAATCTCCAGCCAAGAAAATTTCCTGACCTTGGAATTCCTGAAAGTCAAGGCCCGGCTTTGCCTGGCGCTCGAAGAAATGGATGCTCGCCTGATCAACTACGTCCATTGAGAAGGGGAAAATTACGCTTTGAAGAGGCCAAACCTCTTAAAAACACGGAGCGCGGCCAAAGTCACCCACAGATGGTCCTCAAGCGTGGCCCTCTTGTTATCGCATTCCCAAAAGCCCTGGCTCGTCTGTTTCTTGATCAGCCAGTTGAGGCCCCTTTGGACCATCTCTCTCTCTGGCCCAAACCCGATTCTGGATAGGGCATCCAGGCTACTCAGAATATCCGTATTCCAGAAAGGATAGCAAATGGTCTCCCAGTCCGAGGGATAAGTTTTATCCCCGCACACTTCATCCTGGAAAAAACTCCCGATAATGAGCTCAGCCGCCTGACGCGCCTCTTTGCTCTCTCTCCAGGTGGGGGATTCGGCCATAGCTCTGACCATCATCCCCGTCACATGATAGGAGAATGGCTGGGTCTTAGGGGGTTTATAAGGCTGCCTGGATGGTGGCCTTTCCAGCTTAGAGGAGTTCTGATTGGCCAGGCCATGGCCAGGGTTGAAAAGAGCCCACCCGCCCTCCTTCTGTCTGTTAACCATGGCCCAGCGAAACCCTTTCTGAACGCGAGGGTCGCTATCGAGCCCGTAACGGCAAAGGATTTCCAGAACTAAAGCGTGAAAAGTGGGCGTGTGTTCATTGAGGACAGTACCGCGGAAATCCCCTTCTCTCGATTGGAGAGAGAAAAGAAAGTCAATTGCCCTCTGGATGCCTTCATCTTTAATCGTGCAGCCATAATCGTAAAGACGGAAGAGATTTCTTAACGTGTCCATCCGGTAAAGTGTTCTTTCCCAGTGCAACGGCGTGTCCGACCGCTTTTCCCACCAGCTTCCGTCGGGTTGCTGGGTTTCGAGAATTCTGACCCTGGCAGCGAACTTGCGCAGGTTCTTTGCTTCCCTGTCGAATGGGACTTCCAGAATGTCTTTCTTCAGCCAGAAAAGGATGGGCAGGCTGCCGCGGGCCAGTAAGAACTCAACTGATTTGCCCGTGTTGAGCTTCATGCGCTTTCTTGCCCCATCATCCTCGCTGCTGGCGGAGCAAAAAATGCCATCCGAGGGAGTTGGCGATTGAGGGGAGGAAAAGGGATGAACCCGACTACTGCATGTCCGAACATGTCGCCTGAATGAAGCCTTCTTATTTTATTCCAACGTTCCCATTATGTCAATTTCCCTTTTTTTCAAAACACGATGAAGGCGGAGGGCTGAGCGTTGATTTCGTGGCCCTATTTTATTAGGATAGGAATCCGTTCTTTTTACTCAATATCTCCCGGTGAGGAGGTTGTCGATGAAAGACCTGATTTTTCTCGATAATGCAGCGACTTCCTTTCCCAAACCTCCCCAAGTCTACGAATTTATGGACAGCTTCTACCGCAACTATGGCGTCAACCCGGGCCGTTCCGGCTATGACCTTTGCCTCGAAACAGGCTCGATGGTCGAGGCAACGAGGCGGATGCTGGCCAGGTTCTTCAACGGCCAGGACCCGAATCGAGTTTGCTTTTCATATAACTCGACGGATGCTCTAAATCTCATCATCTTTGGAATGCTCAGGGAAGGAGATCATGCCATCACCACAACCCTCGAGCACAATTCTGTACTCCGGCCCCTTTTCCATCTCTCCAAATGGGGTGGTGTCGAGGTGGATTATGTCGCCTTCGACAGCCGAGGATTTGTCGACCCCGACGATTTTCCTAAAAAATTCAAAAAGAACACACGCTTGGTCATCGTCAATCATGCCTCGAACGTTATCGGGACTGTCCAGCCCATCCGGGAAATTGGCCGTTTCTGTCGAGAGCGAGGGATTCCCTTCGCCGTCGATGTCTCCCAGTCAGCGGGCAAGATTCCCATCGACATGGAAGAGGATAACCTCGACGTCGTCGCTTTCACCGGTCACAAGTCTTTACTCGGCCCGACCGGCATTGGCGGGTTGTGCGTGAGAGAAGGCATCGAAATCCGTCATACCCGGGCCGGGGGGACGGGAGTGCGCTCGGCCCAGCGCACCCATCTCGAGGAGTACCCTTATCGCCTGGAGTACGGAACGCTGAACGTGCTTGGTATTGCCGGCTTGCAAGCCGGCCTCCAGTGGCTTGAAAAGAGGGGCCTCCACGCTATCCACGCCGAGGAGATGCGGCTGACGACTATGCTCCGCGACGGCCTCAAAGACGTCAGCGGGGTCACTCTCTATTGCCAGGAGGACCTCACTGGCCATATCTCGGTCTTTCTTTTCAACGTCGACGGACTCGAGGCCCTCAACACCTCGACCATCCTCGACGTCGATTACAACATTGCTTGCCGGTCTGGTCTCCACTGTGCTCCTCTTGTCCATGAGCAACTGGGCACAGACAAGATCGGCGGCGCAGTCCGGTTTGGCATCGGGCCCTTCAACACCGAAGAACAAATCCGCACGGCTATCCAAGCCGTCAAGGAAATTGCCACTCTGAAGCACAAGAAGACAGGTTAAGGGAGCTCAGGGGGTTACACGCAGCCATCAGGCTTGGGCAGGCCAGCCACCTTGCAGGCGCCCTTAGCCGGCCCAGAAGGGAAGAGCTCATAGATACGCTTCAGGGGAAACCCGGTCGTTTTGCAGACGCTCCTCACCATCGGGGCTATATTATTCTCAAGATAATACTGCCGGATATAACGGATGACGGACCAGTGCTCCTCGGTCAACTGGGAGATGCCCTCCTCTTCTCTGGCCAGGGCTCGGGCAACATCCTCGTTCCAGTCCTCAGGGTGGACGAGGAATCCTTCCTCGTTCATTTCGTAGGTCTTGCCGTCAATTTCAATTCGGGGCATCGTCTTTCCTCCTCGACACTAAGGAACTGTATTATACCATAACCAGTGACTGTGACCGTTCGGGCCCCGCGTTCCGAAATAGCCGGGATGGCCAGTGCGCTCGATGCATGGCCTGGTCCTTTTTCTGTGTCCGTTGTTTCGGTATGATAGAATATCTTGATACCAAACGGTAAGGAGGTTCTCATGAAGAAAGTGCTGAGCTGGCGTTTCCTTCTTGTTCTGATTTTTGTCCTTTTATCGGCTCTGACCTATTTTATTCATTATCTCATTTTCCGCGACACGCACCACATTTTTATCTATATGATCGGTGACATGGGCTTTCTTTTCCTCGATGTCCTGCTCGTTGTCCTCGTTATCGAGCGCCTTCTCAATCAGCGCGAAAAGCGGCTTCTCTTCCACAAGCTCAACATGGTCATTGGCACCTTTTTCAGCGAAGTGGGGCTTGACCTCATGCGGAGGTTTTTCCAGTTCATTCCCGACGCCAAAGAGCTGGCCGGCGAGCTCAAAATCAGCTCGAGCTGGACGCCCAGGGATTTTCAGAGAGCGGCGCAAAAGGCAGAGAATTTTTCCTATACACCCAGCGTCGATAGCTCTTCCCTTGTTGAGCTTCGTGATTTTCTGAGCTCCAAACGCGATTTCCTCCTCCGGCTCCTTGAAAACCCCATCCTCATCGAACACGACCGCTTTACCGACCTCCTCTGGGCTGTCTTCCACTTGGCCGAAGAGCTCGCCATCCGCAAAGATCAAATCTTAAGCCTCCCCCAGCCCGACCGGGAACATCTGGCAGGAGATTTGAAACGCGCCTACTCCATGCTCGCCCGAGAATGGATTCACTACACCGGTCACCTCCACCAAAGCTATCCTTTCCTTTTTTCCCTGGCGGCGCGGATCAACCCTTTCATTCCAGCTCCTTCGCCCATTATTCAGGCATAGACCCTGATTCTGACGCGGGGCCGTATTGTTCTTTTACCCAATCACGAATCGCGTCCCGGACTTTCCGGAAGAAGGCCAGTTTTTCTTCTTCTGACCCTTGAAATGAGCCAGGGTCGGGAAAGCTCTGGTGGACGAATTTTTTTCCGTAAGGAAAAAAGGGACAGCTTTCCTTAGCCTGGTCACAGACTGTCACAACCTCATCCACTTCCTGATGGATGAAGTCGGTGACATTTTTGGCCCTGTGCCCCGAAATATCAATACCCATCTCCCCCATGACCCGTAGGGTCAGCGGATGGACGGCCGTGGGCTCAGTGCCAGCGCTGAACGCCTCATAGCGATCACCATAGAAAGCCCGCAGGAACCCCTCAGCCATCTGGGAGCGGGCTGAATTATGGGTGCACAGGAACAATATTTTTTCTTTCTTTTTGCTTCGCCCATAATTGGCTCCTCTCATGCTTTATCGTCTCGATAGAGAGAGAGGGAGGAAGACGCTGAATTTCGACCCTTCGCCGAGCCGACTATCCACCTCGATCGTCCCGCCGTGGAGACCAACGATGTGCTTGACAATAGAAAGGCCTAAGCCTGACCCCCCGAGCTTCCGGGAGCGAGACTTATCGACAACATAAAACCTTTCGAAGATGCGCTGCTTATCTTCCTCAGCGAGGCCAATTCCGGTGTCCGCCACCTCGAGCATGAGATAATGGCCTTTTTTCGCCAGGGAGACCCGAACTTCTCCCCTTTCAGTATATTTGAAGGCATTATCGATGAGGTTAATCACCACCTGCTCCAAGAGGAAAGGGTCAGCCTCGATGGCCGGCAAATCGGGCTCAGCCTCGAAACGCAGGACAAGGTTTTTCTCCTGGGCTTTCGTCTCGAACAGTTTGAGCAAATGGGCGACCAGGGAGCCGACATCAACCGACTTCCTCTCCAGCTCTGTCGACGGCTCTTCGAGCCGGGAGAGAAGGAGCAGGTTGTCGAGAATCCGGACCAACCGGTCGGTGTGACGGAGAATCGTCTCCACATAAGTCCTCTGATTATCTCCCACCTCGCTGGCCAGCGTTTCAGCAAAACCCTTGATGGCCGTCAACGGCGTCCGCAGCTCATGGGAGATATTGAGGACGAGGTCTCTCTTCACTCTGGCAAGAGCCTGCATTTCGGTGACGTCAGTGAGGACAATGACCATTCGGTCCTGAGCTGGCAAGAAAGTGGCACTGCCGAAATAAGTTCTTTCTCCCAGGTTGATTTCCCCGGCGCAGCTTCCTTTCTCCTTCCGTAATCGCTCGACAAGCTCAGCAAAACCGGCTGCCCTGATCACCTGCCAATAAAAATTCTCTTCAAGGGTATCCTGGCCAAGAATTCTCCTCGCACTTGGGTTGCTCAGGACAATTTTCCCGGCTTTATCAAGAACAAGAAGAGCCTCGCGCATGGAGGTCAGGATACTATCCAGCTCCTCCTTCCGACTTCTTACATCAGCCAGGAGCGACCTCATTTGCTCGGTCATGGCGTTGAAGCTCGAGGCCACGTCCTTCCACTCATCCTTGAAGCGGAGGCTCATTTTCGTCTGAAGGTTACCAGCGCCCACCTCTCGAAAGGCGGTCGCCAGCTCCCGAAAGGGTCTCACCAGGCTCCGCGAAAAAACATAGGCGCCGAGAAGGCCGATCGCGACAATCATGGCCGTCGCCGTGACGATATCGCGCTTTGTCGAAGAAAGAAGGAGGTCGATTTCAGAAATGAACAGGCTGGCCCTGATCACTCCGATGATAGCCCCTTCTCTTTCGATAGGAATAGCGACATAGAGCATGTCCTCTTTGACGGTGCTGCTGTAGCGAAGAGCCTGACCACTCCGTCCCTGAAGGGCTTCAAAAATTTCGGGTCTGAAACGGTGATTCTCCATGACCGCCGGGTCCTCTTCGGAGTCGGCTAAAACTTTCCCGGTCCCGTCGACAACAGTTAGCCGGGTCCTGATTTCCCGTCCCTGATTCTTAACGAAACGGTCGAGTTCATCAAACTTCTCTCCCTCTAAATAAGAGAGTACTGTCGGTTGAAGGACCCGACCAAGATTCTCTAAGTCCCGGGCCAGGGTGCGAAGATAATGGGCGCGAATGGTTGGGAAGGAGAAGATAAGGAAAAAAAGTGCCAGCAGGATGAGAAGGACAACCGTCGTGGCGAAAACCTTGAGGAAAATCGACCCTTTCATAACTCCAGCTTGTAGCCAATGCCGCGGACATTCTTGATCAGAGCCGCCACGGCCGGACCTAACTTTTGCCGTAAGTTCCTGACATGGACATCTACCGTCCGGTCAACGACAATTTTCTCATGACCCCAGAGATGGTCAAGAATTTGCTCTCTCGTCAGGACGCGTCCGGATCGGGAGGCCAGGAGAGTCAAAATTTTAAACTCGGCTGGGGTCAGGTCCACCTTATTTCCCTCGACGATAACCTCGTGCCTTTCCAGGTCAATGATTAAAATTCCATTTATTTCAATCCGCTCCGTTTTTGTCTCGAATCTGGGTCGGCGGAGAACCGCCTTAACCCTGGCCACGAGCTCCTTGGGTGAGAAAGGTTTGGTGACATAATCATCGGCGCCCAACTCGAGGCCAACGACCCGGTCTGTCTCATCGCTCCGGGCGGTCACCATGATGACGGGAATCGAAGACCATTCTCTTTTCCCTTTGAGGAACTTGAAGAGGTCAAGGCCGTCGGCGTCGGGAAGCATGAGGTCGAGAAGGATGAGGTCGGGCAGGCGATTTTCCATGAACCTGAGGAGACTTTGCGAATCGAAGAAGCCGGCGACCTCGAAGCCGGCCTTCTTGAGGGAGGTTGAAATGAGCTCGATAATATCGGGCTCATCATCAACAACGGCGATGAGCTGGTGCACCTCCAACCTTCTTACCCTCCAATCCTCTGCTTCGCGCTCAGTTTCTTTCTCACTCCAGACCCAACGCAAAAGGCGAGGCTATTTCCCCTCTGGGGAAAGGGACGCCAGCTTGATCTCAAGCTCCCGGATTTTTTTCTCCATCACCTCTCGCCTTCCCTTCTTCTTCATGTAGAGCATCCGGGAAAGGAGACCGGCAGCCGAGAGGAGAATGAGCAGGCTGAGCAGGGAAGCGTTCAATCCTGGAACCCGGATATTCTGGAGAGATAGAACGCCGACATCGGAAAGATAGGAGAGAATACTCAAAACAGCCAGGGCTAAGACCCACCACACCATGGTTAGACCTCCTTTCATATTCAGGGTTTTCCCCTTCAAAAAGGACCAGCGCCCTTGACCATGAATGCTTCCTTTCTATAGCAAAAAAAACAGATAATGGCAAGAAAACCGCTGGGCAGCCATGGGAGGGATATGCACCCTCATTGGGTGGGTTCGCCAGAACTGCGCCTCAGCTCCTCGATGTGGTGCTTGATCGTCTTGCCCACGACGATATAGATGACATCCTCTCCGATGTTCGTGGCGTGGTCGGCTATCCTCTCCAGATGCCGCCCCACCAGGATTAAACCTACGGCGCGGTTGATGGTTGTAGGGTCGCTAATCATGTAAGTCAGGAGTTCACGAAAAATCTGGTCGTTCAGGGAATCGACTTCATCGTCCCGCTCGCACACGGCCCTGGCCAGCTTTTCGTCCCGGTTGACGTAGGCGGCGAGGGAGTCTTTGACCATGCTCTGGGCGATAGAAGCCATGCGGGGGATATCGATAAGCGGTTTGAGAAGCGGGAATTTGAGCAATTCCAGGGAAACCTCGGCGATGTTAACGGCAAGGTCACCCATGCGCTCAAGCTCGCCGGCGATTTTCATGGCCGAGGTAATAAAGCGGAGGTCGCTGGCCACCGGCTGCCGCAGAGCCAGGAGCTTCATGCACAGCTCGTCGATTTCAATCTCCAGCAGGTTGATGTTTTGCTCTCGCCGGAGAACCTCCCGGGCGGGTTCCTCCTGCCGGTCTTTGAGCCCTTTTACTGATAGGGCTATGGATTCTTCAACCTGCCGGGCCATGTGGAGAAGTCTCTCGTTGAGCCTGTTCAGCTCTTCATCCATTTGCCTTTCCATGACAACCTCCTTCCCTTACCCGAAATTTCTTACCCATTCCCCCGCCCAAGTTTGACCCATACCTCAGCCAAATCGGCCGGTAATGTAATCCTCAGTCAGCTTGTGGCCCGGGTTAGTAAATATTTTCTCTGTTTTATCGAATTCAATCAAGTCCCCGAGCATCAGGAAAGCGGTATAATCCGAAACTCGAGCCGCCTGCTGCATGTTATGAGTGACGATGATAACGGTGTAGGCCTGCTTGAGCTTGACTATCAAGTCCTCAATCTTGGCTGTGGCGATGGGGTCAATGGCCGAGCAGGGCTCGTCGAAGAGGATAACCTCCGGCTCGACCGCCAGTGCACGGGCGATGCAAAGACGCTGCTGCTGGCCTCCGGATAGGTCGAATGCATTCTCCATCAGCCTGTCCTTGACTTCATCCCACAAGGCAGCCTGGCGGAGGCTTCTCTCGACGATTGCTTCGAGCTGGTTTCGGTCTTTGATGCCATTGATTCTTAACCCGTAGGCCACATTGTCGAATACGGATTTCGGAAACGGGTTGGGCTTCTGGAAAACCATGCCCACCCGTCGTCGCAGCTCGACAACATCCACGCCCGGAGAATTGATGTCCACGCCGTCGAGCAGGACCTGGCCTTCGACCCTCGCCCCCGGAATGACATCGTTCATCCGGTTGAGGCTCCGGATGAACGTCGACTTGCCGCAGCCCGAGGGACCGATGATGGCTGTCACCTGGTTCTCCGGGCAGACGAGGTTGATGTTTTTTAAAACTCTTGTGGGGCCATAAAAAAAATTCAGGTTTCGCGTTTCAATTTTCGGCCTCAGTTCCATCTCTTACCACCTCCTCTTCCGCCGCAAGCGATACCGAAGGACGATGGCCGTCATGTTGATCCCGAGGACCAGGAAAATCAAGACCAGAGCCGTCCCGTAGGCGAGCGGTCTCACCTGCTGGATGGCATGGTGCTGGGTGGCCATGATATAAAGGTGATAGGGCAAAGCCATGAATTGATCGCTCAAGGATCTGGGAAGATGGGGTAAGTAGAAAGCCGCCCCGGTAAACATAATTGGAGCAGTCTCCCCGGCTGCCCTGGCCAGTCCCAGGACTGTGCCCGTGAGCATCCCAGGGACAGCGTAAGGCAGAACATTGGTTCGAATCGCCTGCCATTGGGTTGCCCCAAGGGCGAGGGCGCCTTCGCGATAAGAGTTGGGAATCGTCTTGAGCGCCTCTTCGCTGGCTGTGATTGTCCAGGGCAAAGTGAGAAGGCCAAGGGTCAAGCCGGCCGAGAGAATCGAAGTGCCAAAACGGAGGACATTGACGAACAGAATCACACCGAAAAGGCCGTAGACGATAGACGGCACGCCAGCCAGGTTGCGGATGGACAGGCGGATGAGTCGAGTCAGTCTGTTTTGTCGGGCGAATTCATTGAGATAAATGGCCGCGAACATCCCCAGGGGAATAGCCAGGATAGCGGTGACCATGGTGACCAGGAAAGTCCCCATGATGGCGGGGAATATTCCTCCTTCGGTCATCCCGCGGCGCGGCGGCCGGGTGAGGAATTCCCAGCTTATCACTCCCCCCCCTTTCTTCCCGATATCAAAGAGGAAAAGAAGGAGAACGGCTAAGACGGTGTAAAGGCAAAATCTGAGGAGCAGGAAGCCGACGAACTGGCTAAGTTTCTTTTTCTTTATCATTGCTCCCTCTCCTGATAGCGGTGGAGAAAGAAGTCGGCCACCAGGTTGACGAGGAAGGTGATGAGGAAAAGAACCAGGCCAATCGCAAAAAGGCCATAATAGTGCGTCGTGAAGTAAGGAACTTCGCCCAACTCGATGGCGATATTCGCCGTCATCGTCCGGATGGAATCGAGAAAGCCATGGGGAAAGGACCGGGCGTTTCCGGTGGCCATGAGGACAGTCATGGTTTCTCCGATGGCCCTGCCCATTCCGAGCATGAAGGAGGCGATAATTCCCGAGAGGGCGGCGGGGATTTTGACCCGGATGAGCGTTTGCCAGCGAGAAGCTCCAAGGGCGAGAGAAGCCTCGGTATAGGCCAGGGGCACTGCGTTCAGAGAGTCTTCGGAGATGCTAATGATCGTTGGTAAAGCCATGATGGCCAGAAGGAAACTGCCGTTGGCGGCATTGAGGCCATGACCGGTATGGAAAATTCTGGCGATAATGGGGCCAAAGAGGACGATACCCAGAAAACCGACGACAACGGAGGGAATACCGGCTAAAATTTCAACGACTGGCTTGACGACCTCTCTAACTTTCCAGTGAGCCACATCAGAAAGATAAGCTGCTACGCCAAGTCCCAGAGGAATAGCGATCGTCAAAGCCCCCACTGTCACCATCAAGGTGCTGACGATCATAGACAGGATCCCATACTGAGCTTTTTCGGGGGAAGTGGGGTCCCAGGTTTTGCCGGTAAGAAACTCTCGAACGGGAATCTCTTTGAAGGCCGGAATGGCTGTCGAGAGAAGAAGGCCAAAAATCCCGATGAGAACGATGACAGCCAGGAGACCGTTAGCAAAGAAGAAGGACTTGATCGTCCCTTCTTTCCAGCGGGCGAGCGTTCCCCTCTTCTTCAAAACGTTTCGGTACTGCACATCTCTTGGAACGGGCACGTCTTTATCGGATCCCCCAAGGCAGGCTTCCATTAATTCTAAAACAGGATCAGAAGACCTTGGCCCCCTTGATTTTCTTAGCCATTTCATCTTGAACTCCCCTCATCCACAAGTGCCCTTTGGCTCCCCTCTTCCCACAGGAGAAGGGAGAGAGCCTGCCGACTATTGCGACTCGGCTCCTCCCTTCCTCCCGGCATCTATGAGGGGAGTTTATCTGAGGTTCTTTTCATTTTGTTCCTTATGCTTAGCTCCAATGGTGAAAAATCCCTCCCTCTCGACGATTTTCTGACCTTCGGGGCCGGTCTCAAAGGCGATGAAGGCGGCCACCGCCGGGCTCGGCTTGCCGTTTGTCGCTTGATAAAGTGGTCTGGCGACTGGATAATCGCCGCTGTCGACGGCAGCTTTATCGAGAGGCGAATAAGCTGGCGATTTTTCGTCCTTAGCTATATTCAAAACCTTGATTCCCTTTCTCACTTTCCCATCCTTATCGAAAAGATAGCCAACGCCAACATAGCCTATGCCCCCCTCATCCTGGAGCACACCTTCAATGATCTGGGCATTGCCATTCATTTCCTTCATGTCTGTGGAGTAATTCTTGTTTCCAAGCACATGCTCCTGCATGAAAACATAAGTGCCGGAGTTTGACTGCCGCCCGTAGAGGGAGATAGCTTTGTCCGGACCGCCAACAGCCTTCCAGTTCTTGATTTCACCCCGGTAGATGGCGCCAAGCTCAGCCATGGTCAGCTTTTCTAAGGTATTTTTTTCGTTGACGATGATGCTCAAACCGTCAACAGCGATGACAAAAAAGCGCGGCTTGACTCCTTTTTCCCAGGCCTGATCTATCTCTCTCTGCCTCCATTCCCGGGAATGATTGGCGATATCACAGGTCTGGTTGATGATGGCCGAAATGCCCGTCCCGGAGCCTCCACCCAGGACAGCAATCGACGTTCCGGGGTTTTTGGCCATGTACTCCTCGGCCAGAATCTGAACGAGGTTGACCAGGGTATCGGACCCTTTGATCTGGATCATTTTGCCCTTTTGGGCCATGCCGACTTGCGGCGCGCTGGCCAGACTTAAGCCGATAAGGACCATTACCAAAAGCTTACTCATTTTCATTTCAAAACCTCCTTTTTCGTTAAAATGATAGGAAAAATGTAAATTGAAAAACGACATCATTCTTTTTGGCGCTGTCCTCGTAATTGTAAAACCAGATGTTGGGCTGCAGCTTGATTGACGTCCCCCAGGGAGCCCAATCTACTCCAGCGATGACAAGGCTGATTTTGTTATTGCCAACTTTGTTATTGGGTTCAAAATTGTCATAACGCGCAAAAAGAGCTAGGACATCGCGCTCGACGATATAATTCCCGTAGATAGAAAACCCGGAAACTTTGTAATTCTCCCCCGCCGCCGTCAACTTCAGGTCGTTATCGTAGAGGAAATATTCAGTCCCAATAGTCAAGTTCTTGACCATTTCAAAATAGCCGTCTAATTTGTAGGTGTAAGCCGAAGCATCTGCCCTCTGCTTTTCGTAATCGACATAGGCTATCACAGAGAGGCCGGCAACCGGGACGAGGTGAATTTGCCCCATGAGCTTTTTATATTTATCTGTCTCGATATGGGAATAATGGGAACCATTAGTGATCATGAAAGCCCAGCGAGCATACTTATTGAATGTTCCTCCATACCAGATGCCCAGGTCGGCACTGGTAGCGTCGATATCTTCTTTGGTCACATCCTTATAAATATCCAGGAGAGTCTTGGCCACGCTCCGGTAGTTCCACTTATCCTCGGCTGGCTTCCAGGTCAGGGTATCCGCCATCCCCACCCGCAATCTGGTATTTTTGATCAGAAAATCGCTGAGCTCGAAATAAAGATGCTTGATGAAAGGACGAAGCTTATCATCCTTTGAGGTTGTGCTCTTCTTAAAATCCACAGCAGTGATGTTGGCCACGTTGTCGGCATCATAGCGGAAACGGAACCGCAGACGGTCGCCGATTCTGTTTTCATACGTAAAATAAGCGCGGCGAAAGGCAAAATAGTTATTCTTTGTGGCTGAAGTAATGGGTCCTTCCTTGGTAAGGAAGGTGGTGTAGTCAAAATAGATGGTTGTCCCGAAGCTCTGCTGGGCAATGGCCAGTTTACTCGCCGACAGCAAGAGCGTAGCAAAACTCATCAGCACAGCAATTTTTTTGACCTTTCCCTTGACCATGATCTTCTCTTCTCCTCAATCGATTTTTCCTGGCACCTCCGGTGGCGTCTCCACCCGCCTGGCGCGCCCTTCTCCTCCCCGTTTCAGGCAGGAGAGAAGCAGGCGGAGAAACCGGATAAACCAGGGTTCAGGATAAAGCTAAAGTGTTAAGATTTGATGAAGGAAACGTGAAAAGAGGGTTAATTTTTGGCTGATAAACTCATCTCTTCCGGCGGGCCTTGCGCGACCCAAGGATGCCGCCCTGCAGGAATAGCCCGGCCCCGAGGACAAACCCGAAGTTATACCATCCACCATTATTGTGGACTTCATAAAATCGGACGTTCCTGGTGAAAAGAGAAATGATAAAGGTGAAAGGGGAAATCAAGCCGTGCCACAAGCCTTTCCAGAAGCCGGCAATTTTCCCGGCTGGATTGGGCGTCTTTTCCACCGTGTTGGGACCCGGTGCGCAGCTCATCAGGAGCATCGTCAGGATGATTCCAAAAACAAGGGGAATCGGCCATCTCATAGTCTTTCCTCCTTGCGGATGCGCAGGCTCTTGCTTCTTTATACCGCAAGCGCCACCCTTCCTGTCAAGCTCATGAACTCAGGCGGCGAAATAGTTGT
>Ga0209102_1000739_pt1 | contig 20232 bp, 17 predicted proteins | sample ConPoolayeHmetaG_FD_185483 | JGI IMG/M metagenome (GOLD analysis project Ga0209102, IMG submission 185483) | Hot spring microbial mat communities from California, USA to study Microbial Dark Matter (Phase II) - Cone Pool mat layer H metaG... ...
GAGGTCCAGGGATGGTGGACGGATGGGGAGTCTTCACGGATGGAACCAGAGTTTTTGCCGCAGACCAACCTCGAAGTAAAGTACTTATCTGGAATACTTTTCCAACGATGAATGGGCAGCCGCCAGATGTCGAGCTTGGACGGGCTGGCGAAGCAGGAAGATACGGCTTAAATCAGCCTTATAGAATCGCGAGTGATGGAAAACGGCTTGTAGTCGCTGATTGGAAAAATAACCGAGTTTTGATATGGAACACAATTCCTCAGGAAAACGATGCGCCAGCCGACCTTGTTATAGGTCAGCCAGATTTCAATTCAACAGAGCCAAGAAGTGGCCTAGATGGATTAAGTGAACCTATTTCGGTTTTCACAGATGGAAAGCGACTTTACGTCGGAGATAGTGGACCGCCACGTAGAATATTAATTTGGAACACGTTTCCCACTCAGAACGGTCAACCAGCAGATTTAGAGATCGTCACGTCTGCTTCTGGCATATTTTCAGATGGTGATCATCTTTTTGCAGCAGACAACGGTGGGAATCGTGTATTTATTTGGAACGCAATCCCAACAAATAATAATCAAGCACCCGACATAGTTCTGGGTCAGCCTGGCTTCGATTCTACATGGGCGTCGATTAGCCGCTATGGTTTACACACGCCTACAGATGTTTCATTTGACGGAATTCATCTTTGGGTAGGCGAAACAACATGGAGTCATCGCATCGTACGATTCTCTATTCCTAACCCAAGGGCAGTGATACTGAAGCCGCCATCCGATGTCAAAGCAGACTCGATGACATTAACGTGGTCCCAAGCCACACGGGAAAACTTCGCACGATATGAAGTTCACATGTCAACTGAGCCAGGATTTGTTCCTAGCAGTGATACGCTTCTCACAACTATAATAGATAAGACAAATACGTCTTGTACTGTAAGTGACCTATCTCTGAACACCACTTACTACTTCAGAATAAGATCCTACTACACTGACGGCTTATACAGTGATTCAGTTCAAAGGTGGGCAACAACAACCGCCCAACAAGCTGCTACATACAACATTTGGAACTTCGAAATAAACGCTGAAGGCCAAAACTTTACAGTTCAGATATTAACAAAAGGAGCAATCTCAGATTTTCAATTTTCGCAAGTCGAGAAAAAGATAGCTTTCAACATCACAGCTCCATCTGGAACATTTAGCTACTGCAAAATCAGCTTTCCAAAACAACTATTAGGCCGTCCATTCATCATAACAGTTGATGGTGCACCATTAAGGGATGCGACTGAAAGCACGGGTGGCCCTATCACAATAATAGAGTTTAATCTAACATTCAGTGAGCATAAAATAGAAATAATAGGCACTGACGTAATCCCAGAATTTTCACCAAGCCTGATACTGCCACTATTCATGATACTAACACTACTGGCAGTAATATTCTGTAGAAGAAAGCATCAAACACTTCAAAATCACCATTAAAGCCCACTTCTCAGCCATTCTCCAAAAAGAAAACAGAGTAACGCCTAAGCACTGATATTTTGAACCGATATTTGAACCTATCCCGGGCTACCAAACTCTAGTTAGGTTAGCATTCAGAACATCTACGTTTTGGTCTGGATGATGGAAAGAGGCAACAAAATTAAGACCATAATAGGCGTTAAGGGAATAGATATTCAAAACCAAGTGTATGCCCAACAATGCAAAAGAAATATCACAGAAGATAAACACAATAGTAAGCTGTTGCTGGGTGTAGAAAGTATGGAGGATGTATGCAGGCAAATAGAGGAACATATACACTCTTTTCATCGTTTGGTGGGTGATGTAGAAGACATTGGAGATGCCTTGCTCTTTTCTAATCGAAATTTTCCTTCCGCAGCTTATAATCATGCCACAAAAGTCAGAGTAGGGGAATCTGAAACCAATAGGCTGATAGTAGACGTTATCCGATACTACCAGTCCATGAAGTTTAAGCCATGCTTTATGCTTTATCCGACAACCCGTCCCACAACTTTTACTGATTCTCTTCTGAAGGCAGACTTTGACTTGATTGATGAAGAGAACGCTATGATTTTCAAAGGAAAACTGGAGAATGCCAAACTAAACTCTGACGTGAAGGTCACCACAATCGATGGAAAGCAACTTGACATCTGGACAAAAGTCTTACTGAAAGGTTACGGACTGCCCGAAGACTTTTGCAAAGTTGTACAGGACATGTTCATTAAAGTGAGCCATGACAACGGTTCTAAATTCTATTTGGCATATTTTCAAGGTAAGCCTGCAGGAAGCTGCTTGTTTTATTCATACAACGATGTGGGAACCATTTATACTGTCGCAACGGTCCCAGAACACACAAAGAAAGGAGTAGCCACTGCCCTTCTGAACCGGGCAATAGCAGATTCTTTCAATATCGGAAACAAGATGCTCTATCTGTTAGCAGAAAAAGGAAGTGACGCTGAAAAACTGTACGAGAAACTTGGTTTTGAAGCGGAATTCAGCAGACGTCTGTATGAACTCCATCCGAAGAAGCAATGCCGTTAAAGAGTGCTAATTATTAGTAAACCAAGCAAACAATTCTGGTTTGGCAGGGTGAAATTTTGTCCAAAATCAAAAGACACCGTTTTTCGTACACGCGTAACATAAGCGTTCTGGAATTATAACGCGCCATAACATGAGCACCAGAAAGTGTCGAGCTCTCGGGTAGATAGCGAAAACGCGAGTAAAACCTAGCCTTTTCAATCGCAATTCAGCTATTTCCTACTCGTAAATTGATAGTATAAAAGAAATTTTTGAAGCGATAGTTTGAAGCTATCCCAGGCTACCATGAATCCAAGTCAGGACGACGTTCAAACTCTCGGCTTAGTGATTGTGGGGTGATTATTATCAAACTCAAATCTGATTCCGTGAGGTTTAATCAGCAAAATCTTAAGTTTTCAGTCACCATATGGACTTGTATGGTTCGTAAACCTTGCCCCGCGGTCTTCAGATCTCAGGAACTCGACGACTTCTTGAAGGCTCATAATTCTAAGTTTCGACGATGGATTGAGGACATGTAAACTGTGCTTAAAGAGAACATGTTTGCAGGCGAGTCAATCAGTAAGAAGCAGATTCCAGCCCACTACATAGAATGCTATGGAGTGAACAACTTGTTTCGTTATGCTCATCCTGAGGGATATCGATCCTGCTACACAATCTTCTATGAAGAAGGATTTGGTGTATGCCCGCACATTCTAGACCTATTATCTCATGAAGAGTACGATAGGATTTTCGGCTACAGAAAAAGGTGATCTATCTAACGTGAACACTCGACTTCATAAGGGCTTGGAGCTTGGGGTTGTTTACCCCCGTGTAGACGATCACTTTTCCGTTGAATGCTATCTTTCCAGAAGCCTCAAGATAATCTAATATACGTTTGAAAGTTTGGTACTGAACCTTCCTAGGCAAGCTGTTCCAGAGCTCTGTCCTTGTTGGATAGTCCTCAGCGTCTAGGATAGCTTTCTCTACCATCAGTATCGTGTCCAGCTGAGGCTCATGAAGAGGTTCGGAAAGAGGCTCACGAATCACTTCCATTTACAAGCTCCCTCGAGATAATACATCTAGCAACTATTATATAAGTTTATATGATTTCGACTTCTAGATTTGACGTCTATCCGAAGTGCAATTACTTGCCTCGTGAGATAAAATAACCGATTTCTGGAACTTCGAACCAAAAAGAACATTTACTTCTCTATACGAACTGGTCTTTTCACCAAAAGAGCGTGAAAAAGGCTTTAGAAGAAAGGTAGTGCAAGGGATGAGATTTGGACCTGCGAAATTTGAAAGCTACAAGTTTTGAGTAAATGTGGCAAGAATCGACTCGAACCCTTTTAAGTATAGGGAATGGCAGAACTATTTTCGAACCTTTTAGATGCCATATTTGTCACATAACATGCCTGCCAAAATTCTCGAGCTCTCGCCTGCATAGCGAAAATGCTAGTAAAACCTAGTCGTTTCAATTGCAATTAGGCTAGTTTTCACTCGCAGATTGATAGTATGCAGGAAAAGTTTGAACCGAGAGTTTGAAGCTATCCCAGGCTACCAACAAACCGTGGATAGGTCGAGGTTCAAATTCTCAGAATTTTCGCTTTGAACAAACTAATTAGACGAATCTTGCGTGAGATATAATATTGATGAAAAGGTTTTGAAAAGAGCCCCAGTTTGAAGTCATATGGAGATATTTAGAATCTTTTATGCAGAAGTGGTGTCAACGAGTTTCAATCCCTTTCTCAAAATGAAAGACCACCTCTTTTCCTCCTTCTTAATTAAGCCAAGCTTCTCATAAAGCTGCAATGTGGGAGTGTTAGTTTTAGGACTGAAAGTTCCAGCCATTTTTGCTCATTCGCTTAGCTAATTTGCTTGTGTAGGTTAGTATGCATGTGCCTATTCCATGTTTTCTATGTTCTGGAGCCACCGCTAAACTGTCAATGTATAAAGTTTCAGGCTTTTTTCGAAGGGCGAATATGCCAAAAACATGTTCTTCTAATTTAACGAAAACCGTTTTCCTCTGAGATGTATAACCTCCAATGCTAGAATGCAGGGTATAACAATTAACAAAGTTAGTAACTGATTTCTTCATTCAGTTTTTTGGTTAATTTTGTCTCAATTATTTGATGTACCTTTCATTCATGGAACATTCCGCTCTATTATCATATATCGTAGCATAGGCGTTGTTTGTTTACTATGCTTTACTTATTGGTGGAAAACCTATATACTAAAAACTAAAAGCGAGGCTCTAAAAGGCACAACCATAAAACCGAGAATTTAAACGTCACCCGCGGATTTTAGTGCGGGAGAAGGATTTGAATCCACGAACCCTAGTGGACAGGCTCTTGACCCTGTCAAAGCCTGTGATTAATCATAGTTATTGTAGCAAGTTTTAAGTTTTAAAATAGCTGAATCGTTGTTTGCGTTTATGCGAGGTTTCGATGTGGTCGTGTTTCAGGTTCTTTCAAAAATGGGGAAGGTCGTTTCCTTAGATGAGGACAGATGGCGTCATGTATTAGAGCATCCTGAGATGGAGAATCAATTGGATAGAATAAAGGAAACTGTCGTAAATCCCGATGAAGTTAGAGAAAGCGTTCACGACCCATCGGTTCTCCTGTTCTATAAACTTTATGTGGAAACTCCAGTGACAGAGAAATACTTGCTGGTCGCCATCAAAACCCTGAATAGAGAAGGTTTTATAGTTACAGCGTTCTTTACAGATAGAGTGAAGAAAGGTGGCGTAGTATGGAAGAAAAAGCCCTAAGAATATGGTTTGACCCAGAAGGCGACCTACTCGAAATAGGACAAACAAAACCTACGAAAGGCTTTTTCAAAGATGTGGGCGACGACATATTTGTCAGAGTAGACCAGAAAGGAAACATAACTGGCTTCATCATACTTAACGCAACGAAAAGAATGGCAAAAATAAGAGAGGTAAAGCTTCCCGTAAAAGCAATTTTCTCTAGAACAGAAGAAACAGCATCGTAAACCTTTTGAAAAATAACAGATTATGGTGCAGCAGGCGGTGTTTGAACCCTGCATTTCACGGAAATCTCGAGCATGAACTTTATTGGTTAGTCAAAAAGACCGAAAGGATTACCGCCAATCGCACACTTACCTACAACGTTTAATATGGCAAATCTAAAACAGAGTTTCTATGGTCAGAACAATCATCTTTGCTAATTCGAAGTGAGAAATTTAAGAGATAAGTCACGTAACCCAGGCTACCACCGCTTAGGCATAAATCTATATTTTTTAGCTTTGGTTTTCTCGTATTTCTTTTAGCATTTGTTGCTTTAGCGCTGTAGTAAGTTGGTGCAGCTGACTTTTCTCAAGCTGGCTATGACCTATGAGGGTTCTGTGGGGCTTTGTGAAGGCTTTTCTTGTTAGGATTTCTTCTGGGTTCAGTCCCCATGTGTGCATCTATTAACTGTTGACGCAGTAATGGCGAATTTTACTTAGTATAGACTTACCCTCTTAGTGACTGATTGTGCAATCTAAAATGCACCTACTCCTATACCTACCTTTTTTTATGTTATCATCTCTTCACTGAAGCGAGTATGTCCGTGACCCAGCCTGTTAAGCCTGCAACAGAAGCGAACACTTCACTATTCCACATAGGCATGAATGCAGCATAGACGCTTCAAAAACTAAGACAAAAACTGCATGCAAAACTCAGAGCTGCCGAAAGAGGCATAACAGAAAGCATGATATTAGACGCCATATCCCAACCAACTCAAACATACTATGACCTAAGCATCGGAACAACAATTACCTTCAAAAAGCTTAACAAAAAGCATCTCCTAGTAGCATATTCCAAAGAAGACAACGAAATCAAAATTGTAACAATATTTATAACATTAAACGCTCATGAAATAATCAACAGAAAACTAGAAAGCAGAACATGGGTGAAAATCAAATGAAAGTTGAGTACGACAGAGAATCAGACATATTATACATAAAATTCAAAGACTCCAAAATAACAGAAACCCAAATGCTAAGCGAAGATGCCTACATAGACCTTGACAAAGACGGAAAACTCGTCGGCATAGAAATATGGAAAGCCTCCCAAAACGCCATACTCCCAATCTCAAAGGATATAGCCGAAAAATTAAAGCTAATTTTGGAAAACCCAGCCTAAAACTAGATTAATCTGAACCCACGCATCCTATTCTAACCTAAAAATCTACATTGTGCCACACACTTCTCTGCTCTTGCCTTTGCAAGTTTGACCATAAATTTAAATAGTCAAAACTAGGAGCGTGCTGCGTTCTCTTCTGCTCAAAAGGAGCTTATAAGAAAAAAGAATTTTGGTATAAATTACAGTCTTGGAACGGTAACTCCTAGGCTACGATAAGATTTTTAATGTATTTTTGAGAAATGAATTTGAAAAATATTTGAACTTATCCGCTATCATGGTTTTTGCTTTTTTGAGGTTATGTTCTTTTAAATTGTTATTTAATAGAACACTTTTGTAGGTTAGACATAGCTTTTTTGGGTAGATCCTGAGGATTGTCCGACAAGTTGGGGAAATTAAAGCTTTTGCGAAAAAAATTAAATGTGACATCGTAAGTGTCAGATCATTCATACCATTTTAGGATTGCTTCAATGGCTTTATCGGAATAGCGGTTTCTTTTTAGCATTTCACGAATCTGCCGTTTATCCATGTTTTTCCCAATTTAATTGTATGTGGATCCTGTAATTTATAATATATATTCCAAATCTTGATAGGTTCATCTAATTAAAACATGCTGATAGTATCTGCCTATGAGTAACTCAATCGACGGGCCCTCCACACGTTGTTGTTAATCTTCCATCACATCTGAAAATGTTGAATTGCCGACTTTGCCTTATGGGTTTTACTGCCAAATTCCATCTATAATCATGATAGATTTCAAAGCAACACCCAAAAATTGTTGAAGCATGCCGGAAAGTTATTCTGAATTCTTATTTGCAATTCATAAACTTTACACTCCCATTTATAATACACAATGTTTATGAAAGAATAGAAGCGTGTATCGAAAAATTGTCAATGGAAGATTGGTTGCACAGAAAAGCTGAGGAAAACGCTCACAATGAAATCTTGGCATTTTTGATGATTGTCTTAGGTGTGAACCTTCTGGTGGGTGGGCTCCTTACGATAATTATTGCTTCGGAAGAACCGAATTGGCTTCTAAATTTTCCTTATATACCCTTGCAGGCATCTCCAGCTAATTTAGGACTTGTGTTAACCTTCATGGGGTTTGCAATACTTTCAGCTGGATTCATTTTAGTTGTCCATTACAATAGAAAAAGGTCGTGGTACATAAAAGAAATAGAAAAATCCTCCATAATTCCGAAATGGAGAATGAGACCTAAAACAGTCGACCAAATTCTGGAAGAATACGCTGGAAAAAAGAGGAAGACAGACGATTGATAATGGACTCTGTGAGATTGAATTTCAGAAAAAGAATTCTAAATGTGTTTTTTGATGTCATAGCATTGAAGTACATAAAGGAAAATGGAAGTCTAGCAGGATATGATTTTATGATGTGGATTCATAAAAGATATGGTGTAATGCTTAGCTCAGGAACGGTTTACACGAAAATCCACAGCCTTGACAGAAAAGAATTGATAAGGGGCAAGCGGGGTGAACGGAAAAAGGTTTATGCACTAACTAAAAAAGGAGAGGCATTTCTTAAGTCCATCCTCACAGATCCTACAAGCGAGCAGTTTCTGAAATTACTGGAAAAGCATTTGTAAAAGCCTAAAAGGGTCAGTGTGTCAGGTAGTGAAACGAGGAGATTAAGCACACACTTAAGAAAGAGAAAAAGCTTTTTTTAATCTTTTGTTGGAGCTCATGCTTTCCTAGTAGCACTATTCTAGTTTCAAACAATTAGCGTTCATAAGTTTTATCTGTCGAAAAAGCCTCAGTCTGCTTTTGAGGGGGTTTAAATTGCTTAGAAAGTCAGTTTTTTGAGCGATGCAAAGGCTTCAGTTGGTAGAAATACTTAATGCCGAGACTGGAGTTATTCCATTCGTTCAAAATTCTCACTAGTTATATGTATTTAAGCTTTTTAACCTTGATTTTTTGTTGCTTCAAGGTCTAGGTGGCACTGTGCAATTTCTTTTGTAATCAAAAATGTTATTAAATGAATGCAAATAATTAATTGCAATTAGGTCAAGTGGAATAGGCTTTGAATGTTACTTTAATTTGCGACCCCATGATGGATTTGGAAGGGTCAATTCGTCCAGCCCTGTATTTGGCTCAGGAGTTGGTTAAAAGAAATTATGATGTTTCTATGCTGTCGCCATTTATGTCTGACAAGGTTGAAAAGCATTTGTGTGCAAGTGACATAACGCCTTTTAATTTGCGGTCAAAACTTTTCACGATGCGGCTTGGTTTTTCCCTCGTGTGGTTTGAATCTTGGATGCGTGAGGCTTTTCTGAAATTAAATTCTAGTCATGTGGAGAATAATTCTTCGGTTGCGATTAATTTTTCACAGGTGATGTCCTTGCCAGCTTTCGTGTGGTATTTGCAGGGACCCCCTTCTTTTGCGTTGAAGGATATCGAAAAGGAGCTTTCTGTAGGTTTTAGAATGCCATATATTTGTTTGAAACCAGCAATCGAGTTTGCTGATAAGAGGCTTATTAAACGTTTAAGCAATGTTTCATCCTTTATTGTTGCCAACTCGAAGTTTTGTGCTTCAATGTATTCAAAAGAAGGTGTTGACGTTGACGATGTGATTTATCCGCCTGTAGACTGCGAAATATTTCATCCTTCAACATCAAATCCTTCTTCAAATTATGTTTTAACTTATTTTGGCAAAGAAACAAAGTTTTCAGTCATTAAAGAAGTCGCTGACTTGGGTGTGAAAATTCGGGCATTCGGTTCAAAAGTGCCATTTGTCAAAAAAAACATGTTAAATCATCCTAATATTGAATTTCTTGGACGAGTCAGCACAAAGGAACTTGTGGATTTGTATTCAAACGCGTCTTTTACATTTTTCCCATTTACACATGAACCTTTCGGGTATGTGCCACTTGAAAGCATGGCATGCGGCACTCCTGTGCTTACGTATGATTTACAGGGACCAGGAGAATACGTGATTGATGGAAAGGCAGGGTGGCTTGCAAACAGTGACGGCAAAATTATCCAAGCAGCAGTAAACATTTGGAAGAATGGATATTCGCCGATTGTGAGAAAACACTGCATAGAAGAAGCTCAAAAACTGGACAAAAAATGCTATTTGGAAAAATGGTTAAAGATCCTATCGAACACTGGATAATGTGCCGTTATTTTTTATGGATTGTATAAAACCATGAATGTCTGTTTTGTTACAGATCCTCTTACGACAACAGCTGGTGCCGTGAGACCGGCTATTTTGTTAGCTAAGGAACTTATTAAGAATAATCATGGTGGAATGTTAATCACTCCGCAAGTTGATGAGAAAATTAAGGAAAGATTGCAAGCATTAAAGATTAATGTAAAGGTTGTTGGTTATGGATTTTCTTTTCCACATTCGTTTCCAACACTTAGTGCATGGGCTAAAGGCTTGATTAGACAAAGAGTTTTAGGTAAAATAGAAGATGCAGACGTTATCGTTAATACTTCTTCATGTATTATCGTTCAGTCTCATGTTTATTACGCCCAAGGTATTATGACTAACGCTCTTAACGATATGGTTCCATTGATGCCTGCTGGATACAGGCTCATTTATCAACTCGTTAGGTATCCTTTGCGGAATCTAGAACAAAGGTTTATAAAGAGATTAAGGGATTCATCGAACCTCTTTATTGCTAACTCCAATTTTTGTGCTTCAATGTACCGTAAATGGGGTATCAGAGTGGATCGGGTTATTAATCCGCCTATTGATTGTTCCCTTTTTAAACCTTCATCATCTAAACCTTCAGGTGATTATGTTTTGACACATTTTGGAGTTTATGGAAAAGAAGGAAAGTTTCCAGTCATAAAGGCCATCGCAGACTCGGGAGTACCATTGAGAGTTTTCGGAAAATTGCCTTATGTGCCAAAGTGTTTACTAAAACATTCTAATATAACCTTTTTAGGAGAAGTAACTGACAGAGAATTAGTTGACCTTTATTCAAATGCACTCTATACACTATTTGCTTTCAGCCATGAACCATTTGGGTATATACCATTGGAAAGCATGGCATGCGGCACTCCTGTTTTGACGTATAAAAAACAGGGTCCTTTGGAGACTGTAGTGAATAGTGAAAGAGGGTGGCTAGTGAATAATGACGAGGAATTAGTTGTTACAGCAGTTGATGTTTGGAAGCATGGTTATGATTATGCAACTAGGCAAAAATGCAGAAAGAATGCGGTTGCTTTTGATATTAATGAAGTATTCCAAGTATGGGCAAGGCTTTTCAGAAATTTCATCGAAAAGTGATTTACCTATATAAAGTGTTAAAAAATGTTTACCGGAGACCCTATCTCAAAATACTAAGGATAACTCGGTCGACATAGATATTTGCTGATCCAGTTGTGATCATTCGAAACTCGACGTTAGTCGTGAATTTGTCAACAGAGAAAACAAGACTCACTTTAAACCATCCTTGAGTACTTACCTGATCGCTATACAAGCCTTTTTGTGCGATAATATTTCTAGCTGCGTCGCTGGCTACATCGAAAGATACCACAAGACCTTTCTCATAATCGGTAACCTTGATTTCATAAGTTACATTGTATGTGCCCGCTGGTAGGCACAGGTATGGTCCATAAACTAATATACCACTGTCTACACCTTTTTCTGAAAATGCTACATAACCACTTTTTGAAGATTTGTCAGCTACAAGTTTGCCTACATCAATATTCATATCTCGTGATGAAATGAAAACTTCAGAGTCGGCATGAGGTACGAAATAAAATTGACCGTCATAATTTTTCTTGTACAGAACAAATGAATATGTCACTGCATAAACCCCAAAATGAGCATCGGACATCTTGCCAAAGACAAACTCTGACCAATAGTCAGGATATCCCAAGTCTATCAATACATATTCCGTGTCATTTAAGATTTGCATGACATAGTTTTCCATATATGCCTTTTTTTCTCCACTTCGGTATTCAGCTAAGTCAAACGGTATCAGATACGCATTTGGTCTTGAAGAAACATGTGGAAGAATGTAGTTGCATGTCAGTACTGAGTCATCATCGGGAATTAAAGTTATTAATGCATGCAATGATTCTACAAATTTAGGTGGATTCAAGTGAAGTGGCGAAGGATACCAAAGCAGACCCTCTTGGGAAATCTTGTAGGCAAAAGGACTTAGAGGACTTATCGAGATGACGAAAATCATTGAAACTGCGACCATCAGTTTTGCCAAGTTGCGTTGAGGGGGGGTAACCTTCTTAACACTTGATTCACATCTATTCACCAATCTAGTTTTGTTACTCTCCATAGTACCAAATGCAGATAGAGTATGGACGGCGGCTATAAATAAAAGTGGAACGACATAGAGGGCATACTGGTTACCAATGCTGTAATAAGGTATGTAATTTGAGACAAACATTGAAAATAAGATTGCCAAGGGAGGAAGCACAAATTTGCTTCTCAAAGGAGTAAAAAGTAATGGACCAAAAAGCACAATGAAAGTCAAAAATTTTATTTGAAAATCAAACATTAGAGCGTTCAAAACATTTTGCGGATTTAATATAACATATATTGGAAGCAAAAGTATATCCTCTTTGAAACCCAAAATGTAGAACTGGCCTATTGTTCGATAGATGTTGAGGAACAGAGGGTTAACAGGAAATAAACTTTTAACGCTTCGTGTGAGCATAATCCATGATATGCAAATGATTATGGTTAGAATTGACATGGATGTTTTGTCAATTCGTTTTAGATTTTTAAGCAAACCGGTATATTTGAAGGATTTTATGTGCATTAGCCAATTTAAGGTTCCACGTAAACGCCCATCCATTAAATAGCAAATTGCTAGTAAAATCATGATGTATGGCATATGCTCTTCAATCATTAATGCTAGTATGACAAAAATTGTGTATATTTTCCAAGATTCTTTAGTCGCGAAATAATGTGCAGAAAGCACTAGGAAGGGTATGAATGCTTGTGGATGAAAGTCAAACCAGTTTGCGCCATGTAAAGCTGGATATAGAAGGTATGTTATTACGAGAATGAAAGCTATGCTTTTACTTTTAAGAAGACGTGCAGATAGCATATAAAGTGGTAGAGCACCTAGGGCTAGTAAAAAGGATTGAAAAATAAGAAGCGACAACGCTGAAGGGAAGACTGCATAAACAGGGAGAATCAAGAAAAGAATGGGGCTAAAGTGCACTCCGAAGTATAAGCCACTTAGATTCAACCATAGTTCATATGTATAATAGAACAGTTTGCCGTCAAATATGGTAGTGTGACACGCTTGAATGAACACTGCCAGATCTGCGTAACTTCCAAAATTATTGTGTTTTTGAATGGTAAAATAGGAGAAAATCACTCCATAAGATATAATTGATGCTAATGTCAGCAGGTCAAAAAGATCCATTTTTCGCAGCTTTATGGAAAAAGAAGACCCAAGTTGATTTAGTTTATTAAACGTATTTTTCACCATGCTACATATTTTACAAGAATGAATAATTAATTTTTGGTAGAATGATAAAGGTTTGCCTAACCTAGAAGCTTTTAGAAAGCTGCGAAGGCAGAACTGTGAAAAAGCACGCTTTAAATATAACTATATTGTCCATCTCGAAGTATGGATATACGCAAGCATCTGATTTGCCCAGATTGCCAATCGAAACTTGATGTAAACGATGGATTAATTTGCAGGATTTGCGGGCGTATCTTCTATGAGCGAGAAGGCGTTTTCATATTGTTACCTCTGGAAGTTTCTGCTGTAGATCTGTCTGAAGAACGGTTTTGGAACACTGATTCCGAAGAAGGTGTTAGAGCACACCCTTCGTTAACGTTGCTTGCTAAGAACGGTGATATTCGCTTTTTCCATGAGAAGATTTTACCTAAATTAAAATTGGAGGGTAAGGTGCTTGAAATTGGAAGTGGTTCATGTTGGCTTAGTTCCCTAGTAAAGTTTTTTTTCCCCAATATTTTTATTGTTGCGACAGATGTTGCATTTAGTGCACTTTGTAAAGGGCAGCAAGTGAGTAAATTCCTTAAAACTAAAATAGACAGTTTAATAGTATGCAAAGCAGAGAGAATTCCATTTGAAGGCGGATTCTTTGACTTTGTATTGGGATCAGCGGTTCTTCATCATACAAACGCTCATGAAGCTTTGAATCAAGTATTTCGTGTCCTAAAAGAAGGCGGATTGTTCATTGGACTTGGAGAACCATCTATTCCAAAGATGTTAAAACCTTTGTGGAGCAGCCGTTTTATAGCTGGGTGGAGGGAAAAGAAACTTGGCGTGAAGGAGGGTAGCTATAGTTTTAATGAGTGGGAAAAACTGTTTCACGAATCAGGCTTTGGTGACTTGCAATTCAAGCTAAGAATGGAACCAAAATATAGACAAGGCAGCTGGTTAATCAACCTGTACTATTATGCTACTTCCTTTTTGCCTAAATCCGTTGTCATACGTCTCTTGCCATGTATAATACAGATAACTGCTAGAAAGCCTATCGAGATTGATACTAAAAAATAGAGTTGAGTTGAGCCGTTATATGTATCGTCCTAGGCAGTATACACAAATATTGTTTTATTGAGGAATAGAAGGGTACGATTAAGATAAGCACTTGCTCGAGTGCGCCCAAGGTTTCTTATTTGTGGTCATTTTACAAGTCAGCAAGAATAATAAGGAATAAATGATAAGTTACCGAATAAGTGACATAAGCTTGAAAGTGTTGATTGCTCACATTTCACTTAACACTCCAGGTGGCGGTGAGCTAGTTTGTCTTTCTATGATAAAGGCATTATCAATGGCTGGACATGAAGTTACACTAGCAACTGTTGACAAAACAGATTGGCAAAAAGTTAAAAAATCATTAAGTCATGCTTATACTCCTATAAAGGAAATCTACATTTTTTCAAAATTGCCCGAAATGCGATTAACCATTCTGAATTCTTTTTTGCTTACTGGAATATTCTTGCTAGAGCTCATCTTGTTGAAGTTTCTTAGAAAATGGGATATTGTTGTCAACACTTGTGGGGAGAAACTGGATTCTATTGCAGACATCGCGTATATTAATGGGTTTCCTGTAAGATGTGCGTTTTTTCTGCCTAATGCAAAACCGATTAGGCAATGCTATAGCATTTTATATAACTTGCTTTTAAAAGTGCTTGACAAAACTAGTCCAAGTGTAATTGTTGTGAATTCCAAATTCTCATACCGCGCAATCAACGCATGCTTTAAAAAGAAAGCTATCCTTGTATATCCACCTGTTAACTTGCACAGAATCTGCGATTTGATTAACGTGAAAAAACGAAATAATGTTGTACTGGTTTATTCTCAGTATACGTTGACCCAGAATTTGCAGATTGTACCGAAAATTGCCAAGTATGTACAAAAAGGTGATTTTGTCATTTTTGGTCCTTATGGAGCTGAATCCTCCAAGACTATCAATACGTTGTACAGAACTGCCAATAACTTGTTGGTTCGAAAAAGGGTAAACATATTGGTAGACCAACCGTTCCAAAAGTTCAAGGATTTGCTTTTTGAAGCGAAGGTCTTTTTGAGGACTCTTCCATATGAGCCTTTTGGTATAAGTGTTGTTGAGGCTATGGCTGCTGGTTGTGTTCCTGTTGTTCCGCGTTGTGGTGGTCCATGGTTTGATATTCTTGATTGTAAGCAGGGTGTTTACGGGTTTTCCTATGGGAGTATCGGGGAGGCTGCGGATATTATTGATAGGCTTTTGGAGGATGACGTGTTGCGTGAATGTGTAGCTTCTAGGGCGAGGGAGCGGGCTTTAATGTTTGACAGTTCCATTTTTGAAAAGAAAATTTTGGATGTAGTGGATAAGGTTTACAGGCTTAAATTTGCAAGGTGAAAAACGCGCGCTTTGCACTTTGCGAGTTCTTAGATGCATGTTGCTTCAAGATTTTTAATGTGCGGGCTTGTTCTGGTTTACAAAAATGGATAATGATTAAGGTGTTATATGGATATGAGAAGAATTAACAAAAAATTATGCAACATCTTCTAAAAAAATGGGTAAAGAAAAAAGGGAATGTTTGTGGCGGTTTTATGGATCGTGAATTCCGCCTTTCGTTTCGTCGCCGTGAGTCCATTCGGTTTCGCTTATTGTGCCTAAGCATTCAACGATGCTGAAGCCTGTTGGTTTGTAGCCTTCACTTGTGCTTTCGTAGTCTATTTCAACTATTATCGATGTTAAGCCGCTTGGTGCTTCTTGTAGTTGGTATATGCCTTCTTCGTGGAACCATTTAGTCACGTAGTATGTGTCTCTTCCCCAGTGTCCCCATATGAGGAATAGAACTGTTCCGTTTATGTCCTTGTACGTGGAAATTACTGCGTAGCCTACTGTGTTGTTTGAAGAGTATGCCTGTGTTTTGGTTATGTCCCAGCATGTCAATGGAATTATTTTGTTTTCCCAGGCTGCGTAGTCTGTGAAGTCGCCGTATTTTGTGCCGTCGCTTAGGGCGAATATGGCTTGTGTGAAGTCGTTTCCGTAGTAGGCTAGTAGGTTTGCTAGGGGTCCGCCTACGCCTATCATGTTACTGCTTGAGATTGGCCATGTTGTGCACCAGTCATCTTTAAGCGCTGTACGGTAGTCTGTTTCACTGTAGTAGTAGCTTTGCCACTCGTCGTCTGTGAGTGGTTTACTCATTACCCACGGCATCTGGTTGTATGGCAATGGGTCGTACATGTCTGCGCCTGCTAAGCCATATTCCACTTGTTTGTTCTTGAAAGCAGCTGAAACCATTGATAGACCTGCTGAGTCAACGCTTGCTGCGTCTCTGCCCACTATGCCCCATTCGTAGCGTCCTGGAATATGCTCAAGGTACAGGTAGTCGATACGCCACGGTTCAAAGGTGATTACTAGGTTCACTGTGTAGTTGCCTGATGTTGCATTGTAGGTCAGTGTAACTGTGAAAGTTACTTCTATGTCTAAATAGTCTATGTGAAGGTCTAAAAGATCAGGACCAACCACGTACCAGTCCAGATAAATGTCGTCTATATCGAATTGTGTAGTGTTGCCTCCGTCAGTCTTGCTCGTTGGGGCAAAGTCAACTTCCCAAACGCCTAATCTAGCTGAGTCTTCTTTGAACACTTTGACATCGTAAACAAATGGATTGAAACTGTCGCTGTAATTCCATGTGTGACTGCCCCTTATAGCCGTGGCGTTTGTAATGGTTATATGTCCTTCGACGGAAACTGCGTGTGTAGCTCCAAGCCAGTCTTCCCAATAATCACCGAAACTAAATTCTTCATCATTTAGTATGTAGTTGCCAGATCTTCGAACATTGCTCCACGTGTAATTCGCAAAAGTTATACTGTCCTCGTATCCGTACTCGGTGTCTGTGGAGTAAAGTATCTTGTAATCATGTCCCGCGTCTAAGCCGCTTATGGTTGCTGTTCCATCATCATTAAACGTTATTGTATACGTGTCTTGTCCACGCCAATTGTAGCCGACTCTAGCTTCCAATTCGTTTTCTGTCAAGTCAATAACCCTCTCTGAAAACTCGCAGTATTGATCCCACAATGCGTTAGACACAACTTTTACAGGCTTGTAGTATAGCTCGTATGAGCCACTTGTATCATAGTCAAATTCAACCCATCTTGTACTCTTCTTTTCAACAGCCTGCTGCAAATCCCATGGGTTAAAGACTTCGTCAAGCTGGTATTGGGCTTCTCTGTCAATGACGTCACTTCCACCACTGCGATCAGCATCGTCGCCATCATTTCGGTCTGTTATGCCATAGACGCTGACGCCTCTAAACTGCAAATTAGCTACAACACCACTGCCAGGATGTCTCTCAGTATCACTGAGCAGAAAGTCCCATTCGCCAACAATAAGTGGAGAACGGAACGGCTCGTCATTAGGACTTGTATAAGAATCTGTATCGTGGCGGTCGTCGGCAAGAATAGCTCTGTGCCAGAGGTTTGTTCTACCCGCATCAGCTTGATAGTCACTTAAACTCGGCCAGAAAGCATGCCAGCCCACATAACTCCTGTCATTAGAGACTATCTGGGCAACATCATAAGTTCCACTGGCGCCAGGTTCAGAACCGTACTTGTTAACCGTAACACCCTTAACTGTAACGCCTGGTGGAAGCGTTGGAAGCATAGTCCAATCCTCGTTATATACAGTATCCTGACCTTCATCGTTATCTGCAGTGTAGAAGTGAACGTAGCTTGAATACTTGGTTGTGCCCGTTTGTGTTAAGCCAAGATCCCATTCTTCCCTATTGCTGAACTGAACCAAGACTCCATACGGAACAGAGATACGCGCATCGTCTACGCTTATGGTTAATGGTGATATCGCATACTTTGCTGTCGGTATGAACTTTACATCTTTGAGGACAACGACTTCCTTCTTCACTTTGTTAAACATTATCGTAAGTACCACGTCCACAATGTGCAATTTAATGTTTGTAAGCTGATACCAGTCATAAACATGATTCACCAGTTTAGCTACGAATAACCGCGGACCATCATATAGTACAGTAATGTCATCAGTTATCACAGTGCCATTTGTTTTTCTGCCACCATTATACAATGTTGTGCCAACAGGTTCACCAGCTGCGCTAAGCTCACGACCAGGCAGGTTGAACGCTTCTTGGTACTCATAATCGCATGAGTCATAGTCATCGTCAACTCGAAGCCAAGGACGCCCATAATCAGATAAATCAGCAAACAAAGCACCAGCCCAAACGTTTCTATAACCCCAACTGGTATGGTTATAGCGAATATCAATGAACCAACCGTTTATCCAAACGTTCTTTGGTAAAACGTTCTCATCCAAAGTTGCACCAGCAAGAGGAGCAAAAGGATCCCGTGCACCAGCATATTCAAGACCTACATTAGTGTTGCTGTTAATCAACTCGCCGAACTTTGAGAAGCCAAGCTTCAGAAGCTTTGCATCATATGGATATAGCAAATAAGTATCAGTGTCAAGAACGCCACTTACACTGGTGTACCAATCCGTAGGATCAGCTGCCTGTGCTGTTTGAGTAAATAATGCCGGTCCTAAAGAAGCTAGTAGAAACACTGTTATAGCGAATATCGATACTAAAGATTTTTTCATTTTTTCCATCCTCTATATTTTGTTCCTTCTATAGTTTGTTAGGCATTTATTTAAAAGGTTTTCCATTCCACAACAAAAATATAGAATAAGCCCAAGTCCTAACATTCACAAGTTCGTTTAAAAAATTAAATGATCACATGCACCAGCAATTGATCCTCCAAAATTAACAGCACATTCACATTTTTGCACTTTCTTGAACTATCTCCACCTCAAAGTTTTTACGATGGAAGCGATGTCTAACAGTAAACAAAAAAGTCTGACAGGGCGCAAGAAATGTTTAAATGCATGTTTAAACACTACTTTCTTTAAGTGACAAAATTTGGTCAAAACCATAACCATAAGAGAAGAGGTCTATAAAAAACTCCTAGGAGTAAAACAAAAAAAAGAAAGCTTCAGCGAACTTTTCGAAAGACTAGTAGAGGACATAAACCCTGTTGAAACTCTGAAAAAGCTCAGAGGATGCGTTGAATTCCAAAACAAAGAAAAAATGATCTTAGAAACCTATACTTCAAGGGCTGAACGCCGAATATGATAGTAATAGACACCAACGTCCTAATAGAAATCTTCGACAAAAAATCCCGGAAGGGCGAAGAAGCCCTAAACAAAATAATCGGAAGCAACGAAAACATAAGCATAACAGCCATAAACCTCCACGAAATCCTATACGGCCTCCAAAAATACGCTAAACCAATAAAAGAAATCCTACAACTACCCGTACTAGACTACACAAAAAAAGACGCCAAACTAGCCGCTGAACTCGAGTTAAAAATTGAAAAAACAGGAACAACAATTCGCAGAACAGACGCAATGATAGCCGCAATAACCATCAACAACAACGCAAACCTCTACACACTAGACCTAAAACACTTCAAGCCACTAGAACCCCTCGGACTCAAACTCTTCACCTAGACAAAATTCATAGAATATGTCCAACAAAATTTTTCGCAATGCAAGACAAAACATCTACTCCGCCCAAAACCAAACACAATAATCTTCGCATTCATATCAATAGTCTACGGCGAATCCAAAAAAACCCATTCACCATTAAAACCAATAAGCCTATATGGTGCATTCAAACTCGCCAGCAAGCACTCATCACAGTCAACACATGGACAAAAACGCTTCCAAACATACTTTTTTGAAACGCCCTCTTTCCTGTTAGCCTAAGTAAACTGCATTGACTTCTTCTTTTCTTGATATGTCTACCAGTCTTTGGTCACCAGAGACAAATTGGTCCACGCCTAGATTTTTTGCTGATACTATTTGTAGCGCATCAGCTTCGTAGATATGATGTTTCTCTACGAGCAGCCAAGACGCTGCAAGCAGTCTTGATTTTACAGGAACAACCTTGGCTACACCTAGCTTCATCAGCCTCACTGTCTCAGCGATGAATGATTCGCGGGCGAACCTGTAATCTTCACTCTTCAGCCAGCTTCTTCGGCAATACGTGTCCAATGCGCCTAAAACCTCACCTACGTTCCAGACTGAAAAATGCAAAGTTGAAGCTCCATTGAAGGCGTCCAAGTATATTTTTCTAACCTTGTCTGATCC
>Ga0209102_1000740_pt1 | contig 20211 bp, 19 predicted proteins | sample ConPoolayeHmetaG_FD_185483 | JGI IMG/M metagenome (GOLD analysis project Ga0209102, IMG submission 185483) | Hot spring microbial mat communities from California, USA to study Microbial Dark Matter (Phase II) - Cone Pool mat layer H metaG... ...
GTTCATCATCGACATTGCCTGAAGGAACATCCGGTCCGTATCGGGTATCTCTTGGAACGCCTTGGCCTCGATCCCCCCAGGGAAGGCGCCGATGTTTGAGAGCAGCGGTAGGACGTGGCGCTTGAAGTCCCTGGCCGCCGTGTCCTTCGTCAACCCGATGAGCAGGATCCGGCGCGACCAACACTCCTCGATCAGCATGTTGATCGTGAAGAGCGTGAGGAATGCGAGGTCCAGCGAGGTGAGCCTCTTAGTTGTGCCTTCAAGTTGCAGGGCCAGGCACATGTTGGGCTCGCCCCTCTCGGCGAACATGCGATCGCCGATCTGACGGACCATGGACTTGACCCTCTGCCAGTAACGTTCATACCTAGATGCCATCCGGTAATCCCCGAGGATATCCCCGATCATGCCCTCGTCCTTGAGGCGCTTAAGCTGCCTTGATGCGCGATCCCTCTGGGCACCGGTAGTTAGGCCGAGCGCCCTGCAGATCCGGTTGAGGTCGCCCCTGTTCCCCGCCTCTAGGTAGTGAAGGATTGCGTAGCGGAGGTAGTCCCCGCGGGCGGGAAGGGTCCCAAGCTCGACATTGTGGATTCTGTGCCGGGAGTAGAAGATCTCGTTCTCGTCGATCGGGATGCCGTCCACCGGGTAGCCCACGATCGAGCAGGCACTGCGCCAGATGCTTCTCTTGGATGTGTCGAAGACGAGGGACCCGAGCTCACCCGACAGCGTCCGGTCCATCAGGATGATCCGTGCAGGTTCATCTGGGTCCGAGGCGAGCTTGTACGCGAGGTAGAACTCCGAGAAGGTCATAATCCGGCCAGCAATCTCGGAGTTGGTGACCACGTCGGAATCGGTCAGGAGCTTCCCCGCGGATATCCCGTCCTGCCCCCGAGCCCATGTCGTCTGGTCGATATCGGCAACCTGATTCACGTACAGGGGCGCACAGGCGCAGATGCCCTTCGCGTCCCGGAGGTTATCCGGATCGTATTCCACCCGCACCCCCGAAGGCGTGAAGCGCACGGTTCCCGTTGCAGCGTAAGAGCCGCCGAAGAAGACGACGAGATCGAATAGGAGCCTCGAGTAGCTCGTGCCGTCCACGGCGGCGAACCGAACAGCATCGGTGCCGAAGAACCGCCTGGCGGTTTCGCACGACCGGGCCGAGTCGAAGGACTGGATCAGAAGATGGGAAAGCACGCCATCGTAGAGCTTCGATGCCGACGCGAACCTTCTCTGGTGTTCCATGATCTCCTGTTCGGCCCCGCTTCTCAGCACGCCGCCCATCCACCTGATCCTTTCCCCGATGCGGTCCTCCAACGTGATCGCGCCTCGCGTCTCAGCACGGAAGCGGACGCCTTCCCTAGAAGTAGGTTTCGTTCACCCAGGGCAGCAGGCAGTCGGATTGGCTTCAGACTGGCGGGCATGGCGCAGTTGGCTCATTGTGCGTGTCGGCAAGCGAGGCGCAGAATGCATGGACTTCCCTCAGGATGAATGGTTGTTCCACTTAAGCATGGATGGCTGTGAAGCGAACCGCTACCAGGCTCGGGCGGTCCAGGGACCCGACGGCGTCCAGGTCCGTCGCTCATTTCGCGAGTATCGGCACCACATAGCCCGCGATTATCCACGAATACCAAAGGTCCCTCGCGAACCACCATGGCACCTTCCTCTTGAAGAGTAGGCTGAAGGACGAATGATCGCAGGAGTTATCAAGCCACATCATCTCCAGCTGCCAAAGCCCTATTAATAGTAGGGAACCGGAGACGATCCCTGCGAGGGCCTGGATATTGGCCACCATGGAACGTGTCTCCGACGATCGTGGTGGGTCCCGCGCGAGTGCCTGATAAGGTGTTTCCCGAGGGCTGCGGCCCCGTTGCCTAGCGTGAGTAGCTTTACGCCCGTCTTCGATGACCTCCTGCCGGGACCGCGCCTTCTTTCTATGCAGAGGGAGGGCGTTCCGACTCCGGGCGACCCCCGCAGGTCACGATGCCCCAGATCGGGCGACGGCAGGGAGGATAGGCAATCAGGAGGAGACTGATCCAAGACCGTCAGCCTTCCTTGGGCAAACTGCCGCGCGTATGCAGGCCATCCCCGAGCGCGACGTGCGCGCCGGAAGATTATATAACGGCGCAAGCCCGGAGAGACCGGGCGAGAGCTTGCGGAGCTTCCAGGTCAAGGACGATATGCAGACCAAATTCGGCACGATATACGGGCCGGAAGAGATCGCGGCGGTGACGGAGGTCATCCGTGCGGGTGCTCCGACCAACGATGCGAAGGTGCGAGCTTTCGAGGAGGCATTCGCCAGGTACTGCGGAGTGAAGTGGGCGGTCGCGGTTACGTCTGGCACCACCGCGTTGAACCTAGGGTGTGTGGCCGGTGGAGTACGGCCGGGCGATGAGGTCTTGGTGCCGGCGATAACTTGGATCGCCACGGCCAACGCTGCAGCCTTGCAGGGCGCGCGCATCGGCTTCGTTGACATCGATCCCAAGACCTACAACATGGATCCGAAGGACCTTCGGAAGAAGGTAACGGACAGGACCAAGATGGTGATTCCCGTCGACCTCTACGGACAGCCGTGCGATATGGATCGGATCATGAGGATCGCTAGGAACAACGACATCCTTGTCATGACGGACTGCGCCCACTCCCCAGGCGCTGAGTATAGGGGCAGAAAGACCGGGTCGCTGGGGGACATCGGTGCCTTCAGCTTCCACCAGCAGAAGAACATGTCCACGCTGGGCGAGGGTGGCATGGTGACGACCGATGACGAGACCATCTACAAGTCGGCGAAGATGTTTCGGAATCACGGAAGGGAGGAGCACTCCCACGAGTTCTCCATGGTCGGCCACAACTACAGGATGACCGACGTCCAGGGGGCGGTCGGGTTGGTGCAGCTGGCGAAGTTGGATTCGTTCAATGAGAAAAGGATCGCGAACGCGAGTCTATTGACCGACCTACTCGCTGATGTGCGGGGGATCGTCACGCCCTACGTGCAACGCGATGTGAAACACGTCTTTCATCTGTACAACATCCTCGTGGACGAGAAGAGGCTAGGGCTGAGCAGGGACCAGTTTGTCGAGAAGTTGGCGGCGGACTACGGCATCCTTGCCGGCACGCACTACGCGCCGATTCATCTCGCGCCGATCTACAGAGAGAGGGGAAGCAAACCTGGCGACTGCCCCGTCGCCGAGAGGATCGGGCGGATGAACTTCACGCTCCCCACACACCCTCGGCTGACAGAGGGGAATGTCCGCTACATGGCGAAGGCTGTGAGGGAGATCGCCGGATCATAGGAACGGGCGCGCCCGAGGTCCGCCGATACGGTTCGCTTGCCCTTTGGGCAACTCCCGGTTTGCCTGTCGCGGGCCTTATGTCACCGAGGCGGATCTTTTAGGACCTGCGGGACAGGGCCTTCCTAAGGATCTCTGCCGCCTCGTCGACGGAGGTCGGCTTTCCCAGCGAGATCCCGTCATTCTGTAGGAGTTCGAAGAGCTTCGGGATGGGCGGCACGTCGAGAGAAGCCCGTTCCAGCAGATGGGGATTTGAGAACAGTTCCGGGTATGTTCCCTCGCCGAGTTTCGTACGATCGATGACTACGGCCCTGTCCGTGATCTCGAGTGCCGTCTGAACCTCGTGCGTGGCCACGAGCATGGTTGTGTGCAGACCGTTCAGCACCCTGATCAGGTCACGTTTGCCCTTGGGGTCGAGTTCGGCGGTTGGCTCGTCAAGGAACACGATCTTGGGCTCCATGGCCAACACCCCGGCTATTGCGACCCTTTTCTTCTCACCCCGGCTCAACCTATGTGGGGCCCTTTGATCAAACCCAACCAACCCGGTGGATTCTAATGCCTTGCGGACGTTTTCTCTGACAACGCCTTCGGGGAGTCCCATGTTGATGGGACCGAACGCGACGTCGTCCCAGACCCTTGGCATGAATATCTGGTCATCCGGATCCTGAAAGACAAGACCCATCAAGCGCCTCAGTCTGGGAGCGCTCTTGCTGTTCAGCTCCTCGCCCATGATCTGGATCGATCCTTTTTGGGGGAATTGCAGACCCATCAGCAGCTCAAACAGCGTCGACTTGCCAGCGCCGTTGGGGCCGAGGATGGCGACCCTCTCGCCTTCCGCGACGTCGAAACTGAGCGAGTCGAGTGCCAGGGTGCCGTCCTCGTATCGGTAGGAGACGTCTCTGACGGATACCGATGTCAACCGCACACCCCCAGCTCCGTCAGCGATAGGGAAAGGATCGTCGCGCCCGCGAAGGCCAGGAAGGCCAGATCACGGAACCCGAGCCTGAACCGCGTGAGCGTTTCCACCTTTCCCTCGTACCGCCTCGCCATGAGAGCGTGGCTCACAGCCATGCCCCGGTGGTAGGCCCTGTAAAGCACGGCGCCGGCTGACGAGGCTATGACCGCCAGACCTCGCCGGTCAAGCAGGCTCTTGACCTCGAAGCCCCTTGCCTTCCTCGCGGTGGACATACGCTCATTCTCATCAGCGAAGAGGAACAGGTACCTGTAGAGGAAGATCAGCATCTCACAGAGGACCTGGGGAAAGCGGAAGAACCGCAGCGCTCGGACGAGGTCGAAGGACGGGGTCGTTGAGGCCAGAAGCAGGATGTATGCGCCGCAAGCGAGAACGCGAATGAATGTGACCAGCGCCCGCCAGACCCCTCCGAAAGGCAGAATCGAGACGAACGCGAAGCCAGCAAAGACTGCGATTTGGAGAAGGCGCTTTGCTGTGGGCCTGACCGGGAGCCCTGACGCGGCAAGCAACAGGATGGAGATCGCGAAGGAGGCCACGACCGACACGGCCCGCGTCAGGAGCGCGGTTGTTACAGTGAGCGCTAGCAACCCTGCGAGCTTGCCCCTCGGATCCAGAACGATGAACCTCGACTTTTCGGCGTGGAAGTCGAGGGCGTCATGCTGCACGTCTCGCGATCACAAACCTGCCCACGGCGTATGCCAGTATGAATAGCAGCGTGAAGCCGACGATGCCAGCCAGGAAGGCACTTGCATAGTCGTCCCCGTAGTCCAAGGGGGCTCTGAAGAAAGGCTCGCCTTCCTCCACGCCGGCCTTCTCCAGAGTCTTCTCCAGGCCGTCGCCGTACCCGGCGCTGAAGAGGAAGAAGAGCTCAAGGCCTATCGCGAACAGGATGATGATGCCAACGAGTGCAGCGATGTAGCGGGTCGTCTTCATGCCAACTGCCCCCTGGGGCTGGCAAAGATCTCGGGCAAGACCTGGTGGAGGTAGAGGATGATGCCGGACGTCAGAAGCCCCTCTCCGACGCCGATGAGGGCGTGGTACCCGAGCATCGACGGCAGGGCAATCGCCATCGGGATCCCATAGGACCCACCCGAGGCCCAGTAGCTTGCGCCCAACTCCACTGCGCACGCCAAGGCGCCCGCCAGGACGGCCGCCCACCCGGCAACGATCGCGGCCAGGTGTTTTCCGGAGTCCGAGGAGCGGCCGTAGATGGCCCGAGCGACCCCGCAGCCGATGACCGCCATGTTCAGCATGTTGAGGCCGAGCGCCGTCACGCCACCGTCTCCAAACAGTAAAGCCTGCACTATGAGAATCAAGGCGAGAACCAAGACGGCGGGTGCAAATCCCAGCACGATGGTGGCCAGCGCCGCACCAACGAGATGGCCGGTGGTGCCACCACCAATCGGGAAGTTCAGCATCTGGGCAACGAAGATGCCTGCGCCAAGGAGGGCCATCAATGGGATCCTCTCCCGGGCAAGCGTGAGCCGGGTTTTCCTCAGGGCATACCAGACCGCGCCGACGGAGATGATCCACCCGATTCCGAGCAGTGCCGGCCACATCAGACCGTCAGGGATGTGCATGGGCCTCGCCGTGTTACGTTTCCGACAAGAAGTATGAAATGCTTGAAAAATGTATCTGGGTGGCCGGACCACCATTTCCTGGCTGACCGGGTGTCCGACGCCTCAGGTCGAGTGGGCGGCGAGCGTCGTCGTCCTGAGCTGCTTGACGCCCGGTATGCCCATGAGGCCTTGCGCGAGGCTCTGGATGGATTCGATCCTTCCCCTTACGGCGACGATCAGGAGGCAGTTCCGTTCATCCAGGTGGACGTGCGTCGCAGAGACTATCACCTCGTGGTACTTGTGCTGGATCTCCGTGAGCTCCCTGTCGGCGTTTGGTTTTTCGTGGTCGTACACGAGCGTCAGTGCACCCGCCCCCGTTGCGTCCTTCTTCCGGTCCCAGGCATACTCGGCCAGAAAGTTCCGCATCGCCAAGGCGACGGCCTTCGATCTATCGTACCCCATCTCCCTGACCGCGGAGTCAAACTCGCGCAGGAGAGAAGAAGGCGCTGATATGGTGAATCGGGAAAGATCTCCGGAGACCATGGTATCCCGCTTTGCTCAAGAACTCCCGGCCCTTATTTATTTGAGGCAGGTTCACCTGCTTCGTCCTGGTCCAAGGTCGTTGCGAACGGTCTGTCTTGATTGGGGCGGGTTCAACGGGGAGCCGTCGCTTGCGGGGAACTTTTTCTGCTGACAGCGGCGCAGTGGGTCTGTGGGTAGGCAGCTCATCGCGGTTGTGGTTGCGACCGTTGCAAGCTCCTTCGTCCTCGGGTGCACGGTGATAACCAAGACGGGGCTGACACGATCGCCGGCCGAGGAGAGCCTCACCAGGGCCTTCGAGTGGAAGTATGGCGGCAGAACCTACAGATGGGAGGTGCCGATCCCCGCCGAACTTCTGGAGTACTACCGCAGAAAGCCCCGCACGCGCGACTACAGCGAATACGTGAAGGATTCCCATGACGACCAGTATCTCGCCTCGTTATGTTCCAAACTGTCCCAAGCTGACGCTGCCTCGGACTGGAGTGGCAAGATCGACTTCGTGCTGGCCTTCGTTCAGAGCCTGAAGTACGCGCCGGACGAAACGCTGGGCTACGACGAGTACCCCAGGTACCCGATCGAAACGCTGGTGGACGAGGGCGGCGATTGCGAGGACACAAGCATCCTGTTTGCGGCCATCGTCAGGGAGCTTGGCTACGGCTGCGTGCTCTTGAGATTCGACGAGTCGCGGCATATGGCGGCGGGCGTGAGGATCTCGAGTGATGTGATTGCGGACTGGCGAAAGGGATATGCCCTCACCTATTACGAGGATGATGGCAAGTTCTATGCATACTGCGAGACCACGGGGTCGGGCTGGAGAATAGGGGAGAAGCCCGATTGGGTCACGGACAAGGCCGCCGCGGTCATACACACCTGAGATCAGCGACCTGGACGCACAATAGATTTTTGTGGACCGAAGCTTTTGGTAGGCGGGCGATTACCGTGGACCGCGGCCTTGTCGGGGTTCTTCTGATCTGTCTCGTCGGATCGACGATCGTGGCCTTCCTCTTCTTCGGCCTCAAGCCGTCCGAGAAGGTTACGGTGATCAGGTTCGAGGCCTTTGAGGAGGCGCTTGAGAAGAACAAGCCTTATTCGCTTGAGCTGCTGGCAAGGCAGCCGATCAGGCATCTGACCATCCAGTTTTCGTATCTCGTGAGGGTAAGCCAGAAGACGTACGAGGCGCTCAGATCCTTGCCGGAATCCCGGGGACTACTCGGCCCTTCGAAGGAAGCTCTGTGCGCGATGCCCAAGGTGGAGGCGATCCTGGAGATGATGCGGCCCTTTCCCGACGCGCCGGAGACTCGATTCTTCACCGACCGCGCGGTGTTCAGCGATCGGCTGCGAACCGTGGAGTACGACGTGGCGGTGCTGGATCTGCACGGGTTTTTCGAGCACCTGCCATCTAGCGCAGCGCCTGACGTTTTCGGCACCTACAGCGTCTTTGCGGCGTTCTTCCACGCCGGAAACGTCTCCTTCTACGAGGGCGCGTCTGACTTCTACCTGAACCGTCGTGATTCCATCGGCGAGATCTCGTATGGGGTGGGAGAGGAGTCCCATTTGTTCGAGAATCGAAACGTCATCGTGCCGCGGACACCGGACTACGTCGATGTGGTCAAGGCCCCTCCCTTCGGAACGCTGTCGTTTGAGAATGTACAGGAAGGCGAAACCGTTCGTTTCTTCTTCACCACGAGACACTTGGCCGGCCCCGGCGTTCTGATTGCCCGGGTTTTTGCGGACGGGGTGCAGGCCAAGGTCATCTACAAGTTCCTTGGGTGGCCCGAACAGGCGTACTAGCGCGCCAGCGGTTTCATCCGCGTCTCCCGCACCTCTCTGTAGAGCTTCTTCTTGACCATCAGCGTCCACACGACGTAGCCAGCGATCATGGATGTGGCCGTCACCGCAAGCCACTCCGAGACGAACACCCAGAAGATGGCTCGGTTCCACAGGGCGAACGCAAGCCTTGTCAGCCGATCGTACTCCTGGCTGATCCCGTTTAGTGCCGTCTCAGTCGCCTCCATGTCGGCCTTGATGAAGCTGTTCCTAGCCTGTTTGTAGGCTTCGACCTGTGCCTGAATTCCAAGCTCCACCTGGCGGAGGTTGGCGCCGAACTTGTCTGCGAACTCGATGAAGGACAGAAGATACAGCCTCTGCTCGTAGACCTCCTTGAATCGGCCTCTAAGGCGATGCTCCAGCAGCACGTCGTCGGGGATCGGGGCCTGGGCCGTGAAGTAGATGAGATGTGCGAGCACGTCTTCGTGGTAGGGCCACCTGTAGAATGTCCCCTCGTCGATGTGCCACTTGTGAACGTAAGCGAATGAGACCCCATTTCCCCACATCCAGTAGGCCATGTAGGGCTTGCCCTCGTTCACGGGCACGGTGGGTTCCATCTCGGCGATCGTGGTTGCCCCTGGCTTGGTCCAGGGCTTGTTGCTCGAAGATATCCAGACCTCCTGCCACGGAAGATCGCGTGTGAGAGGGTGATTGGGGATCACGGGTATGCAGTGGAACTGCTCGGGAGGGCCGTAGAGCCCTGGCTTGTCGTCGACCGGCAGAATGTCCCCGATGGGCGTGAGGTACCACGAGGGGTGGCTTCCGCTGGTGGCAAAGGAGGACGAGTCGTCCGCCATCAAGAATCCGATTCCCGTCCGATTCATCTCCTCGATCAGCCACTTGATGAAAGGCCCCGGGAGGTCGGTGGCCGTCATGCCGTCCTCCACGACAACGTCGTACTTCGCTAAGAGCTCCTCGCGGCTCCTAGGGAGGTATATCCGCAGGTTCCTTTTGGCCTCCTCGCCCATGGACCATGCATGGGCCGGGACGGGCATCCACGAGATCCTTGGGTCCCTGACGAAGGTCGGCCCCGGGGAGGCGGGCTGCAACCATGCCTTGCCTATGTGGAGCATGCGTATGATGCCGGTTTCGGGGTCGGTCCTTGCAGCTGCCGCTGGGAACGATAGGATCAGGGCTAGGGCGACAAGAAGGATCGTGCTCTTCCCCAAATCTGCCTCGCATCCGATGGGACGCTAGGCAAAATAAATCTCTCTTTTGTCGGCGTGCATCCGGGGATGGTCAGACCTATGGCAAAAACGCCCACCGCTAGCTCGCAGTTGTGATGGGAGCGTTCGTACCATTATTCTAGGCGTGGCGTTTGCCAGAGGCCATGGGCATCTTTACGACCTTGTACGATGTGGTCGTGGCCGGGGGCGGGCCCGCTGGCTTCGGAGCCGCGTTGGCTGCCGCGAGGGAAGGAGCTAGGACGCTGTTGGTGGAGAGGTCCAACCATCTGGGAGGCATGGCCTCCACGGGCCTACCTTTCCTCAAATTCAACGATTCGTCGGGCCAGAGGATCTTCGGGATACCGGACGAGTTCGTGCGGCGTGCTGCCAAAGAAGGCTACACCCAGGACGATCTGGCCACGAGTAGCTGGATCGCCGTCGACAGGGAAGGGGTCAAGTTACTCTTTCAGGAAATGCTCGCGGAAGCAGGGGCGAGCATCCTTTACAGCTCATGGGTGGCAGGCATTGAGAAGGCGAGCGACCGCCGGATCAAGAGCGTGGCGGTGGTGTGCAAGGGCGGAACGAGGAAGGTGCGTGGAAGAGTCTACGTCGACTGCACCGGGGATGCGGATCTGGCGGCGCTGAGCGGGGTTCCATGCAGATTCGGAAGGGAGGACGGCAAGACGATGGGCATGAGCCTTCTATTCGCCCTAGGAAATGTCGATGTCAGCAGGTTCCTGGCGGCGGTCAAGGGTCGATGGCCGCAGCTGGTCAAGGAATCAGGAATGGTGATTCCCGAGGAGATCAAGCGCAACACCTTCTTGGACGAGACGAGGTTCATGCCGTTCATGGTGGTGCCCAGCAGGCCGGGCGAGATCGTGTTCAACTGGGTCCAGCAGGTGCTTGACCGCAATCCGCTGGACCCTGAGGACCTCAGCCTAGCCCAGGCCGAGGCGCTCAGGAGGATTCACATTCTCTTCTCCAAGGTCATGCGCCCATACATCCCGGGATGCGAGAGGGCCTATGTGGCCGAGACGGCGTCGCAGATGGGGGTACGCGAAAGCAGGAGGATCGTCGGAGCGTACACGCTGACCGAGGACGATTGTCGGCAAGGACGGGATTTTCCGGACACCGTCGCGCTGTGCACTTATCCGTTCGATCTGCATGCGTCGAGCAGGAAGGATTCAAGGCCGTTCATCATAGATAAGGACTTTAGCGGCCTCATCAAGATCCCCTACAGGATCATGGTTCCCGCCAGGGGGCCATCCAACCTTCTTGTGGCCGGCAGGTCGGTTTCGGCTGACCGGATGGCCTTAAGCTCCATCCGGGTCATGGTGCCTTGCATGTCAATGGGCGAGGCCGCAGGTCACGCAGCTGCGATGGCGGCGTCGGAGGGCAAGCGCGTGAGGGATGTGGACATCGCCAGGCTCAGGTCGCGGCTTGACCTGAGATACTGATTCCCGCCTAGGTAACAGTTTTGAAAGGCGAATCCCCCGTGCTGCGGGGGCAGGATGTTGAAGATCATATGCTATAAGGGGCGGTGCAGGCACAACGTCAAGGGCGAGTGTGCAAGGACCCAGGTTACGATCGATGAGCTTGGCATGTGCACCGATTCCCGCGAAACCTCGCAGTACCCACAGGAGATGCTGAGGAGCAAGGCTCGCCCGAAGCCGCCGGACGGGGCAACATAGGACGGCGTCCCGGTCCTCAGGGAACATCTCTGTTTTCTCCTTCCCCGGCAGCCAGCGATCCCCAGGGGAGGGCATGGAACCCATTTTAAGCTGCCGTACGCGACGCAGCATCGTTGCATGCAACTAGGACCCGAATCATGCGGATTCCGCTGATCGCCTTCGCCGTGGGCTTGTCGCTGGCAGTGGCCAACGCTGAGAACCTTCCGCCCGTTGCCAACTTCACCTTCTCGCCTAGTCGGCCAACCGTTAGGGACGTCGTCGAGTTCGTAGATCACTCCGTCGACCCGGACGGATCGGTGGTCTCCTGGCTTTGGTACTTCGGCGACGGCTCAAGCTCCACTGCCCGGAACCCAAAGCACATCTACACCATCAAGGGCCATTACCTGATCAACCTGATCGTCTCGGACGACCAGGGCGCAACGGGCATGGCCTACGCCTTCATCGACGTCGTGAACCTGCCGCCGGAGGCAGACTTCATCTTCTCCCCAGGCCGTCCCACCATCAAGGACGACATCGTATTCAACGACACGTCAATTGACCCCGACGGCCCGATCGTGTGGTGGCTGTGGAGGTTTGGGGACGGCTCGAATTCCACATCGAGGGACCCGGTTCACCGGTACGAGAGCCGGGGCCAGTACCGCGTTAGCCTCGAGGTCAGGGACGAAGATGGCTTAGCCAGCGTGGTCGAGAGGGTGGTGGAGGTCGTGAACATCCCGCCTGAGGCTAACTTCTCCTTCTCCCCGGAGGTTGGAAGAAGGGACGGGGACGTTCTGTTCACCGATCTGTCCACGGACCACGACGGCTCGGTGGTCTCTTGGATCTGGGATTTCGGGGACGGTTCCAAGTCGGACGCGCAGAATCCAAGGCACAGGTACGATTCGTTGGGGGTTTTCCTGGTGAACCTCACCGTGTTCGATGACGAAGGGACGTCGGGCTCCTTGATCAGGCCCCTGGAGGTCCTCAACTCGCCTCCGGTGGCGAACTTCTCTTTCTCCCCCGGGCGGCCCCCTGCCGGCCAGCCAGCGTCCTTCGTTGATCTCTCGAGCGATCCGGATGGGTCCGTCGTATCTTGGCTGTGGACGTTCGGGGACGGCGCGATCTCGACTGCCCAGAATCCCGCTCACACCTACGCCGAGAGGGGCATCTACCTCGTTGTCCTGAACGTGACCGACAGCGACGGTGCACAGGCCAACGCGTCGGGCTATGTGCGTGTCATCGGCGTGCCTCCTAGGGCAGATTTCTCCTTCTCGCCAAGCAGGCCCAGAGTAGGGGAGGCGATAACCTTCTCCGATGCATCTCAGGATCCCGACAGCGGAATCTTCACATGGCTTTGGGACTTCGGCGACGGTTCCACATCAGGGCTGAAAACCACCAAACACGCGTACCGGAAGGCGGGAAGGTACTACGTCAACCTGACCATCTGGGATGATGACGGCTTGCCGGCCTCGGTGGTGAAGGCCGTGGACGTCAGGGCCCCCTGGGTCTTGCTCGCGTGGATGGTGGTGCTTCTTCCCATCGGCGCACTTGTCCTGGCAATCGTTGTGACGTGGAAGAGGAAGGGAGGCGCGCGGGGCAAGGCCTACACGCACGAAACGTAGGTCACGCTGGCAGCCGATCGGCCGGCGAGGCGCTCGGAATCGCCATGGGGCAGTCAGTGTGTGTCGAGGCGGTAGTATCCCTTGTCGGTGAGAATCCCGTCCACATCGTAACCCCTTTCCTTCAGCACCGCGGCAAAGTCTGTTCCTTTGGCGACGGGCCCCTCTGGTTTGACCTTCACGACGGTGAGCGCCTCTGCGTCCTCCCCGAATGGGCCCTGCGCTAGGATCTTGCCTCCGGGCCCCACCGCAAGCGAGCAACCTATGCACTTCCGGCCCTTCCACGGGCCTGCCGTGATCCAACCCACGTTGCTGACGCCGACCGTCGTGAGATCGTAGAGCTTTCCCAGAAGGCAGTAAGATCTCTTCCACGTTTCACCATATGGCTTGCTCGTGTTGTCGTAGTCCGCGTCCACCGCCCAGGCGGAGGGGGAGAGGAGCAGGTTGCAGCCCATCCGGGCCAGAGAATGGCCCAGGACCAAGGAGTTCGGAAAGTTGTCGGCGCAAATGGCAATCCCCATGTTTGCGAGCGGCGTCTCGACGACTCTCAGAGAGGTGCCTATCGAGTAGAGATTGTGAGCTATGCTGAGCTCGTTGATCTTGCGGTGCTTCGTCAGTATCCTGCCTTGCGGCGAAACCAAGATGGCGGAGTTGTAGATCCGGTCTCCGCACCTCTCCACCAGGCCGGCCGCGACGAAAAGTCCGTGCTTCTTGGCCGCTCTGGATATCTGACGAGAACGCGGGCCTGGAATGCTCTGCGATCTGGTTCGCGCGCTCGGATGAGTCCAGCTTAGATCAAGGCACTCCGGCAGGACGACGACCGAGCACCCCTCATCCGATGCACGGCCTATCATGTCGACGGCCCTTCGGAGGTTAGCTTTCGGAGCGCCGCCCTCCACAAGCATCTGTCCCATTCCGAGTTTGAAGGTGCGTCTTCTCACATGTCTCGCCTTACCGCGGTGATGATCAGGGTGTCATGGGGGTGAAACGATAGCTGATGGCCGGCATCCGAAAGCTTCCGCTGTCTCGGCTGTGGGGCTATCGCAGTTGTCGGATCTGCACGTACGCCCCGGCGATCGCAGCCAGGAGCGCGATGATCAGCGATGCCGCCACGACCATCCCGGCATTTCCCAGGATGGCTAAGAGACCGCTGAAGATGAGCGCTGCTCCAGCGAAGGCGGTGGCTACGGAGAGGTAGTACTTGAACAGGACAAGGCCTATGACGAAGGCTATCACTCCCGCGAGGATCGCCAGAATCTGATTGGATGTGGCGGCGAGAGCGACAACGTAGCCGATTATGCCTAGCATGATGCCGAAGATGATCTTGATGATCGCAAGGCTCAGGAAGCCCAGCACAAGGAAGGCGAGTAGGGCTGCGACGAGGGGGATTGGGGGACCGTAGCGGGGCTCTAGCAGCGTGAACGCAAACTTTGCGCCGGCAAGACCCGCCCCAAGGAAGACCAGCACCTTGATGATCTTCCTGCCGACGAATGCCAGCCCAAGGCCGACCAACACCGTTGCGACGGCGATCGGAACAGGTATTTCGACCAAAGTCTAAACACCGCGCGGGCGTTTGAGCACCTCTCTCTTAAATCTCGCCGCTGCGGCGCGCCCTGGGTGCGATGATTGGAGCTAGCATTGATGGAGACGGGTTATGGCGGTCTCCCTGTAGAACCTGCGCCTGACCATGATGGTCCAAAGGATGAAACCGCATATCATGCCCGTGGCAGCGACCACGAGCCATTCGGTGAAGTAGACCCAGAAAAGCGCCTCATCCTTCAGCTTCCAGATCCTCTGCGACGCGATAAACATGTCGTCCAAAGCGGCCTGCAGGCGGGCCACGGACGTCTCAAGGTCCGCATCCATGTAGGCCTGCTTGCCTGCCTTCTCGTTGCTGGAGATCTCGGCCAGCATTCTTTCGGCCTCGTTCAGGTTGGCCCCGAACCGCGCAACGAACTCCATCACGCTCTGCATCGTCTCGAGAAGGCTCTTGTAGTCCATCATCAGGCTCCGCGCCTTGTGTGCGAGCTCGACGTCTTGGGGCACCTCGTTGCCCGTTATGTAGGCCGCAAGGTTCAGCGCGAAATCGCCGTAGTACGGCCATCTGAGGAAGTCGATTCCCCCGTACGGCGTCCAGTCCGACGTCATGGCGAAAGAGGCCCCCTCCCCGATGGCCTCGTAGACCATGAGCGGATGGGTCCTGCCGCCGGCCTTGCGGTAGTTTGCTAGGAGCCTCGAGGATGGTTTGAGTTCGACGATGTTGCAGCCGTGGAAAACCCCGTACGGGCCGAGGGAGTCAAAGGGCAGGGACCTCATCAGTTTGTCGTTGCGATCCACGACCTCCAGCACCCCGGCCTGGGAGAGAGATTGGTCGCCCATGTCCCAGCCGCGCGGAATGCAGATGACGGGAAGGGCGTCCTGCAGGACGGTGTCGCCCCATGGCGAGTCCAGGAAAGGGGTTCCGCCGAAGCTACCGTAGCCCCCTATCATCAGCAGCCCCAGCCCTCCCTCGATCACCGAGTTCCTGAACCAGTAGACGTAGTCGGTGCGGAAGTTCTGGACTATCGCGTCGCTCATGATCAGGAGGTCGTACTTGTCCAGGAGGTCCTGGTAGCTTCGCGGCATGAAGATCCGCATCTTCTTGTCTATCTGCAGGGCCGTTCCGGTCATGCCGGTCAGGGCGACGACGCTTGTCAGTGGGTCTGTCACGAAGGTCGGGTAGGGGCTTGGGGCAAAAGCATCTCCGTAGTAGAGGATCCGGATGACCCCCGTGGCCGGATCCCTTCTGGGATCCCTTGCCAGCCCGGGCTCAACCACCAGGTTTAGAACGATCACTGCGACGAGCATCTCTCTAAGGCTGCGCAAAGCGAACCATTTTCGCCCGTAACGCATAAATCTGTCATGTAAGGGAGCGAGGCTCCGCTTGCACAGGGTAGTTTGGTAAGGCGAAGCCTGTTGCCGCAGTTCGCGCAGGCTAGTCTTCCGCTTATCGCGATCCAGAGCTGGGCAAACAGTTCTTTCCAGTGCCCAGCCCTCGAGAACTGCGAGGGGTGGATCAGGATGCTTTGTTCCGGCCATCGCAGCATCGCAGGAGCCTACCCCCATCGATGAGGAGTCCATCCTCATCTCGTTGAGCACGTTGGGGTCAGGTAAGCAAAGCTGAACGGGGTTGCGGTGTTGAAAACGGTTTTATGGTCCTTATGCCTATGGGCGATCTTGCATGTTGCTGACGTGCGGAAGGTGCGCGTATGAGTGGAACTACGGGGGAAAGAGCGAGCGGTACGCTTCATGCCCGCGCTGCAGGAAGAGGGTGAAGATCCTGCCAAGGTCCAAGGACACGAACGCCGTCGTTGAATCCCTGAGAAAGGCAATGCCGGAGCTCGCCGCGCGCTACGGGGTGAAGCGCCTGGCCCTTTTCGGATCCTTCGTCCGAGGGGAGCAGCGGCCGGACAGCGATGTCGACGTGGTTGTGGAGCTCAAACGTCCGCTGGGATTTGAGTTCGTGGATCTAGCGGAACAGCTGGAGAGGGCAGTCGGGTGCAAGGTGGATCTGCTGACCCCTGCGGGGGTGAGATCGATAAGGGTGCCCGCCGTTAGGAAGCGAATCGAAGAGAGTCTTGTCTATGTCTGAGCGAAAGGATGCCGATTTAGTCGCGGATATTATCGATGCTGCTGGGCGAATCGCCGAGTACATCAGGGGAAAGACCTTCGCGCAGTTCGAGAGCGACACGAAGACGCAGGACGCTGTGGTCCGCAACATCGAGATCGTGGGTGAGGCGGTAAAGTTGCTTTCGCGCGAGTTCAAGCGGAAGCACCCTGACGTGCCCTGGAGGCAGATGGCCGGCATGCGCGACGTCATCATTCATCGGTATTTTAGTGTCGCGCTGGACATCGTCTGGAGAGTCGCGACGAGGGACTTGCCCGAGGCTGTCGCCCGTCTCGAGCGGGGGGACGTCGGGCAGGGGGCAAGACAGCCGGGGGCGAGGCCTAGGAGTCATTAGCGCTAGGAGACCCAGCATCCTCTGCGGTGGCTGGAAGCCGTTCGGGCAAAAAAGCCTTGATCCAGCTTAGTTATCGGAATGCGACGAGAGCCACCTGGGCCATACGAAAAGACTCGGCCGAGGACCTTCCGGTCCTCGCGATTGCATCGGGTGTCCATGTCTTGTTTCCTGATTGGAGGTCTTTGATCTCGGCGTCGCAGGCTCCCCCAGCCGGCCTCATGGTGATGAGCATGGCCGCTCGGGTTTGGGCGGTGCTATGCCATGCCAAGGGCTTCGGGGCGAACGGCAACGTCCCGACAATGGTGAGTAGCTCAGTCTCTCTCGCGCAAAGCATACATATCGACCGGCAAAATAGGCCCGCCATGGAGTTGGAGCATGGGCTCGGGTGTTGCTAGGCTCTTTGCCTTCTCCCTGTTCATCTACCTCTGCATTGGCTTGGTCGTGGGTAGAACTGACCCGGAAACGGAGAGGGTCCGGCTGCTCCACATAGGACTGGCCTTCCTACGGCCCGATCATCCCGACCCGGTCTTCTTGGTGGACCCGAAGATCGATCTGACGATGGTCCCGGTCTTCTCCTCGGTAATGCAAATGGCGGAGATGCGCAGGATGATGAGGCTCTATCTCCCTAGAACCAAGGGCGAGCTCGACTCCAGGTTCGACCTCGTCCTGATGGACGGGGCGGACGCGCTCGACGTGAAGGACGAGTTCCTTCGATGGACGAAGGAGCTTGTTCAAGATGGCAACCTCAGCTTCGTCATGGCCGATGCCGGGTCGGGCTGGTCCTTCGCAGGCAGCGGCCCAAGCTGGTACATCACCTCCATCGAGCCCATCCTCACGGTTGATGATTCGGAGGGACGCGAAGCCGCCTGGCCAGGGTACACGGAGAACAACTACAGGCTGGTGCCCGTCGACCCCGAGCACGAACTCTTCCGCAACATACCCTGGGACGAAATGAGGTTCATCGCTATGAATCGGCCCACGGAACGTCCCGGCGCAAGGGTGATCGCCCGGATGTCGGACGAGAACCCGGTAAATCGAGGCAAGCCCGTCATCGCCTACTGGGACTACCCCAACGGAGGCAGGTCGGCCTCCTACATCCTCACATGGCAGACCATGGTGGGGGCGCCTTGGATCATCGCCTTCTACAGGTGGGAGTGGCACTACGACGTCCTGGTGAACATGATCTACTGGCCAGCACGGGCTCCGATACCCGCGGATCTGGCGCTTGTCCATCGAGTGAGACGGTTGCTGTCCGAGCTTCACTACTCCAAGCTCCTTGTGCTGTCCGTCGTTGATTTTGCAGAGAAGGTGGGCGCCAATCTGGGGCAGATCGAGCGTCAGATGATGGGGCTGGATTCCGCGCGCAGACAGACGGAGCGGCTCTACATACAGAATCGGATGGAGGAGTGCTACGATCTGTCGCTGCGCCTGAAATCGGACTACGGTCAGCTGATCGATGGGGCGATGAGGGCGAAGGACAGGGCGCTGCTCTGGATCTTCGTCGTCGAGTGGTTGGTCACCTTCGCCGCTCTCATGTTGGCTGGCGTCGTTCTCTGGGTCCTGATGGTGCGGAGGGGGCTGTACCGAGAGGTCGGACAGACCAGGCTAATTTGGGAGGGCTAGCCCTTTCGATCGCCATCCGACCGAAGAGCCCGTGTGTAAACTGCGCAAGCATATATATTCCCGCTCCGTTGGTTTCTTGGGGATGCGAAGGGGCTCTGTTGGCGTGTTGCTGGGTCTTCTGGTCCTAGCTCTGACTGCCCAAGCCGAGCCCTGCTATGCCGCCCGATCCCGCATCATGCGCGTATTGGCCATGGGGGAGATCATCGTCAGATCCTCGCCCATCAACCAGTTCTGCGCGGCGGAGCCCTCACTGGACTGCACCCTTGTGGTTGCGAGGACCGAGTACACCGGCTACGATGTCGCGGACGTCAAGCGCATGATCCGTCTCTACATGCCGCGCAACATGGAGGCCATGCTGGAATACGATTTCATCATCCTCGACCAGGCGAACGTCTTGTTCTTTTCCCTCACATCCCTGGAACAGATGCGCTCGGCCATCGCTGATCATGGGAGGGGAGCGATGTGCTTCATGGAAAGCCAGTACTCCAACATCTACGGCCCCTGGCTGGAGACCGAGCTGAGCAAGTGCTTTCCATACGACCACTGGGCTAATATCGCGGCCGGCCATCCCGCCAGCGAGAGCTACGACCTGGAGGTCGTCAAGGACGATCCCAACCTGCCGCCCCTTCTGACCGCCTACGTTCCGCTCGGGATAGAGACCGTTAGGCCGTTCGGACTATCACGCCCCACGTATCCGAAGGAGGGCGCAACGGTGTGGGCCCACTGCAGGACCTACGGCCGTTTCGGCCGGTATCCGCTTTTCATCTCTTGGCGCTACGGGCCGGGCAAAGGCATGGTTTGGACCACCGCCAACCAGTTCGGTGATCCAATGTGGTACTCCAGCGATGGCAAAGAACGTTTCGCCCTGGACATCTTCACAGGAATAGTCTGGCTTAGCTCGGGATGGGATCTTACGGATGACCCGCTCTGGGTCCACAACATGCGCATCTCGTTTAGCACGTTGCGCGTGCGAGCCATCGCGACGCAGAGCCTGATTGAGTTCGTGGACATGTACGGGGCCAACACTAGGCATGTGGAGGAGGAGTTGGCAAGGATGCTGGAGATCAACAAGGAGGCTGGTGAGCTCTATCTGGATCACGATTTCGAGTCCTGCGACGCCAAGCTCTCCGAGGCCATGGACCTCGCCGGCCAGATAGAGCGCAAGTGCATGGCGCTGAGGGACAAGGCTCTGTTCTGGGTCTACCTCACGGAGTGGCTCGCCGTCACCTCGACGATGATTTTGACCCTGGTCGCGGCCTGGTCGCTGATGGTCAAGAGGAGGCTCTACCGAGACGTAAGACAGACTAGGGTCGTCCAGCATGGATGAGCCCATGCTGCAAGGTGCGCGGGACCGCACTCAAAACCGATAAAAGGCCCCACTCCGAGATGGAGTCGGAGACCGTGCCGTGCGGCCTTCGGACAGGGTCGTTGCAGCGCTGTGTCACGAGGAGCCGGACATGGTCCCGTACCATGAGTCGTTCAGCCAAGCCGAGGCATTGGACCTGTTTTTTCCTTATCCACATCGCGAGGACAGCAGGTGGGTGTTGAGAGAGAGCCGTTGGTGGGGCAGGGACATCATTACGGTGAGCATAAATGCCCCCAACCTCATCAGCCAGGTTTTGGTGCATGCGCCGGGAAGAAGGGGCTACACCATTGTGAGGGAGGCCTGGGGGACGATCACCTACAATCGCAGGATACCCGGTTTCCACAAGGTCATACACTCCCCCGTCAGGCTGCCGGAGGACCTTGACCACATCGAGCCGCCGGGATTGGATGAGTACGAGGAAAAGATCCAAGCTATTGCCGATGATGTTGGCGCCTACAGGAAAGCGGGATACTTCGTCGAAGCATTCCACAACGGGCCGTTTGTGATGTCTTGGCATCGTCTCAGGGGGATGAAAGCCTTCCTCATGGACCTGGTGCAGAATCCGGGCTTTGCACGCAAGATAGTCCAC